>Ga0081540_1000029_pt1 | contig 150173 bp, 134 predicted proteins | sample TabmetS2T1R1_FD_71024 | JGI IMG/M metagenome (GOLD analysis project Ga0081540, IMG submission 71024) | Tabebuia heterophylla rhizosphere microbial communities from the University of Puerto Rico - S2T1R1 | ecosystem: Host-associated > Plants > Roots > Rhizosphere ... | reverse complement strand
GGCTTGCCCTCTTCCCGGTCATGCTCCTCGGCGATGATGTCGTTGCAGAGCTTGATGCACTCGTCGCAGATGTAGACCGTCGGCCCGGCGATGAGCTTGCGCACCTCGCGCTGCGACTTCCCGCAGAACGAGCAGGACAGGTTGACGGTGTGCTCCTTCTTCACCCTCTCTGACCTCCAGGGCAGCGACCCTGACCGACACCAACGACTCCAGCACAGACCCCGAGGCTTGCGCCACCCTCGACGCTGCCGCGAGACAGGGCACCTTGTCCAATATAAGTCCCGAGTTCCGGGCACGGCAGACGGCCGAGGGAACGTCCTCCGCCGGACTGCTCCGCGGATCAACTTCCGGCGCGCTCGACGGCCAGGGACTCCACGGCAGCAGCGAGGTCGTCGGCCTGGGTCCTGACCGACGCCGGGATCCCGCGGCAAACCCGGAGCTCCTCCGCGAGACGGCGGGCAGTGCGTGCCAGCTGACCCAGGCGCACCTCGACCGGGGCCGCCTCGGGGGCGGGGCGGGGAAAGCGCTCGCTCAGCTCTCGGCGCACCGCGGCGACGGGCCGTTCCGGGTCCCAGATCGAGTCCCGGATGCTCCGATATTCCTCGGCATCGAGCGCGCCGCGCTCCTCCGCCTCGGCGAGCACCTCCACCACCTCGAAGGCCGGCGCGGGCCGGGCCTCGGGCGCGTCCGGCTTCCAGTGACGCTCGTGCCGATCGAGGAAGCTCCACGACCGAGTGAGCTTCAGCGCAGTGGCCTTGCGGATGTGGAGCTCTCGCGTGCAGTAGGCCTCGAAGCTCGGGAATCCCCAGCTTTCCCACAGAGCCTCGTCGCGCACGCGGGTGAGCACCCGGGCCAGGCCGGTCCAGGAGGCCTTGAAGGTGCGCGCGACGCGCAACACCTCGTCGCGGAAGGCATCCCCGCTTCCCGCGTGCCCAGCAACGTCCGTGACCGGTGCTCGGGGCATCAGCCGGCTCCCCGCCCGATGGTGAACGACAGTCCCACCGTGGCCTGCTGCCCCTCGTAGGGGCGGAAGGGCCAGCGCTGCAACTCCTTGAGCAGGCACTCTTGGAGCGCGCCCTCGGCGAAGCGCGGGTGGTCGACCCACAGCCTCTTGACCTGCCCGTCATTGCCAATGACGAACTCGATGGGAATGCGCTCGGCGAGCCCCGGGGAGCGCTTCGCCTCCTCGGCGAAGCAGGGGTACAGCGTCCGCTGTCGCTGGGCGATCACCGTCTGGATGGACCCGCGGTCGAACTTCGCCTCGACGCTCACGTCGTCGGGATCGTTGTCGGGACCGCTGCCTCCGGGCTTGGTGCCGAGCCCGGCCACTCGCGTGCCGCCTGGCGCGGGCCGGCGCCCGTTCTTGTCCAGCGGATAGTCGAGCATCTCGTCCTGCTGCTTGCGCGCCTTCGCCAGCCGGATGACCGGAGGCTCGACGGCGATGGCCGCCTCCTGGGTGCGAGTGTCGAAGGTGCCATGCACCGCCATGTACCGGGCCACCGCTCCGGCGGCGCCGGCCACGGCCACGGCGACTCCGGCGAGGATGGTCAGCCGGACGTTGCGCTGGCGGCGGGCTCGATCGCGCACCCGTCGCTCGAGCGCGTCCACCCGCCACTTGGCCTCCGCCTTGGCGAGGTGAACTCGAAGGGCTTCCACCTGGGTGATGCGCTCGAAGTCCTCGCCGACGAGGGCCACCTCGGTCTGACCGTTGATGTCCCCGGCGTAGAGCCTGTCCAGGAGCTGCGCACCCTGGACCGGGCCGAGCACCAGCTCGCCCTTGCGGTACAGCCACTCTCCGCCGAGCGGGTGCTCGGCGTGTTCGACGTCGCGCGAGTCCATGGGGTGGGAGAGAGATAGTCTATCCGCCCAGGGACACGTGAGGCGACGTCGTCTGGCGCTGTGGGTGTGGTACCGGGGTGACCGGTTCCAGGGCTGGCAGTCACAGCGGACCGGGCGCTCGGTTCAGGAGACCCTGGTGGCGGCGCTGTCGACCCACGGTGTCTCGGGAGCACCCATGGCCGCAGGTCGCACCGACCGCGGGGTGCACGCGCGCTACCAGGCGGTGAGCCTGCGCGCTCCTCCGCCGCTCGCTCCGGAGGCGCTCGCCGAGCTCGGGGGTGAGGAGTGGGGCGTCGCGGCGGCGGTGGACGCGCCCGACGGCTTCCATGCCCAGTGGTCGAGCGCGTGGAAGGAGTACCGCTACCGGCTGGCGACGGGCCCGGTGCCGGACGGCTGGCGGGGACTGGTGTGGGAGATCACCACGCATCCACGGCTGCAAGGGCGCACGGTCGACCTCGCGCGGGTGCGGTGGGCGCTCGAGCGCGCGGTCGGCACGCGCGACTTCGCCGCGCTCCACGCGCCGTCGAGCGTGCGGAGGCCGCGGACACTGGAGCGCGTCTCCTGGTCGGAGCAGGACGGGCTGGTGGAGGTGGCGCTGCGCGCGGACGCGTTCGGGCGCTACGGCGTGCGGCTGCTCGTCGGTGGCGCGGTGCTGGTCGGCGCCGGCCTCGCCGCCGAGGACAGCTGGGAGCGCGCGCTCGACAGTGCCTCGGCGTTCGAAGGGCTGCGTGCGCCCGCGGCGGGCCTCACGCTGTGGCAGGTGGGCTACCCCGCGCGGCTCGACCCGTTCGCCGGCGTCGCGGCGCGGGTCCCGGCGGTGCCGCCCTTCGTGCCGCTGGATCAGGCCTGGGGCGGCAGGCCGTAGGGCACCATCGGCGCGTTGTGCTTGGCCAGCACGTCGGCGATGGCCTCCCGCAGGTACTCGCTCTGGCGGATGCGGGTGCTGCGCGAGAGGGACTTGAGGGCCTCCAGCCGGTCCCGGGTGAGCCGGAACACGACGGAGGTGAGGCGGGGCGTTGGGTGGGAGATGGTCATACCTTGATGCACATCGTCCTACGTCTCCCGCCGGGGTCAACTTCTTCGCCCAGACGAGTTCTCTGAGACGTTGAACGGGGATTCTCCGAGAACACCGGAAACGAGTTCTCTGAGACCTCGGCCGCGTCAACTTCTTCGCGCCTGAAGAGGATCGGGCCGGGCCTCCGAGCACTTCGCTACTCGAAGACGTAGGTCCGGAACTGGAAGCCGCCGACGACGGCGGCGGCGATGCGGATGCCCTGCCCCGCCGTCACCTCGGCCGCTCCGCCCAGGTAGAGCCCGAACACCGGGAGGAGCTCGTACTGGATCCCGATGCCGAGTCGCGGACCTGCCGTCACGTTGGGCGTCACGTGCATGGAGAGCTCGGCCGTGAGGTAGGTCTTGAACCGCTCCTCGCCGAAGTACGCCCGGAGCCCCCCGGCGATCGCGACGTCCACCGCGGACCCGCCGAAGCCGGTGCGCGCCCCCACCGTCCATTCGTTGCCCGACACCCCGAGCGGAAAGGTGAGCAGCGTCTCCAGCAGCGCGCGGCGCCCTTCCTCCGTTTCCCCGCCCGACTTCACCTCGCGCTTGAAGTCGATGCCGCCGCCCACCAGGAGCCCGAGCGCTCCGCGGTGATCGAACCGCTCCTCCTCCTCGGCGCGCACCGCGGCCGGGGCCAGGAGCAAGGCGATCGCCAGCGGCGCCCACCGGCGTCCGCGCTGTCGCGCGCCAGCGTCCCGGCTCAGGAGTGCGCTCCGGCCGGCGGCAGCCCCACTGCCTCGTTCAGCCGGCCCGAGCGGAACGGCTCGAGGTCCAGGGCCACGAAGGCGAACCCGCGGGCCCGGAGCGCCTGGTTGATCCGCTCGCGGAAAGCCGGATCGGCGAACCGGTGCTGCTCCTCGGCCGCGACCTCCAGCCGCGCGATGTCTCCGTGGTACCGGACCCGGAAGTTACGCAACCCGGCCGCTCGAAGATCCGATTCGGCGCTGCCGATCTGCACCAGGCGTTCCGGGGTGACCGCCGTCCCGTACGGAATGCGCGAGGCGAGGCAGGGCATCTGCGGCTTGTCCCAGGTCCGGAGGCCGAGCGCGCGCGAGTGCGCGCGAATCTCGTCCTTGGTCAACCCCACCTCCGCCAGGGGCGAGCGGATCGCCCGCTCGCGCGCGGCCTGATGTCCGGGCCGGTGGTCCTGGAGGTCATCGGCGTTGAACCCGTCGACGATCGCCGCGAGCCCGAGCTGGGCCGCCCACTCGGTGCAGAGCGTGTACAGCTCGCTCTTGCAGAAGTAGCAGCGGTTGGTGGGGTTCGCGGCGTAGCGCGGATCGCTCACCTCGTCGGAGTTGACCGACACGTGTCGGACCCCGAGCTCGGCCGCGAGCGCCTCGGCCTCTCGCTTCTCCTCGGGAGCGACGCTCGCCGAGATGGCGGTCAGCGCCACCGCCCGCTCGCCCAGCTCGTCGCGGGCGACCTTGAGCACGAAGGTGCTGTCCACCCCGCCGGAGAACGCCACCAGCGCCGAGCCGAGCTCCCGCAGCGACGCGCGGAGCCGCAGCACCTTGTTCTCGCTCCGCTGGACCAGCTGCTCCCACTGCGCGGGCGTCAGCACGGCGGGCGAGCTCCTCCGAGGTTCAGCGCTTGCCCTTGGCCTTGCGCGGCTTGGCCACGCGGGCCGCCCGGGCCGCGGGGCGGGCCCGCGCGCCCTTCTTCGCCGGGGGGCTGGCCCGCATCCGCTTGCCGGTGATGACCTTCAGGTCGTCCGGCGTGAGGTTGCCCATGTCGAGGAGAGCCTGGAAGATCCGCAGGGCGCCCGACTCGACCGTCTCCACGTCCGAACGGATGGTCACCTCCGGCGATCCGGGCGGCTCGTAGGGCTCGGTGATGCCCACGAAGTTCGGGATCTCCCCCGCGAGCGCCTTCTTGTAGCGCCCGGACGAGTCCCGCTGGATGAGCTTCTCCGTGGGGCAATCGACGTAGACCTCGAGATAGCGGCCAATGAGCCGCCGGTTCTCGTCGCGCGCCGCCTTGTACGGGCTGACCGAGGCCACCAGCGTCGCGACCTGGTTCCGGGTCAGGAGATTGGCGACGAGGCCCAGCCGCCGCACCCCGATGTTGCGCTCTTCCTTGGTGTCGGCCGTCCCGCCCCAGTAGTCCTCGGCGAGATCGTTCTCGTCGAGCACCTCGACCGCACGGCCCACCTGGCGGAGCCGGGCAGCGATGTAGTCGACCAGGGTGGTTTTCCCGGAGCCGGACATGCCGGTCAGCCAGAGAGTGAAGCCTTGGGTGGGGGCCATGAAGACTCCGAATTTGCCGGGCAAATTTCGTACCAACGCACGAAAACCGAAGCACGGCGGGGGCTTGTGTGTACACGAACTCCGCCGCATTGACAATTCCAACCGCGGACCTGCGCAGCCGGTGTCTGTCGCCAACCCCTTGGATCTCCAGGAGTTCAGCGGGGGAGCGGACAGTCGGTCTCCAGGAAGTCACCTTCCGACCAGACAGCCCAGCGCGCGCTCCGGGGCCGGCCGTCCTGGAAGGCCACGACCAGGTGCGCCACGCCCGGCAGCAGCGGCTGTCCGTCCGGGGCTGCCCAGCGGCGATCCTCGCCCGAGAAGCCCGCCGGACCCGCCGGGTGGGAGTGGGCGATCGCCACCACGCGCTCCCCTGACCGGTCGGCCTCCCGGAGGACGGCGAGCCAGGCAGCCGGATCCAGGCTGAAGGCGGTTCGCGCGGTCCGAGGGAAGGCCTCGGGGTCGCGGGCATGGTGGGCGGCCTGGGCGTTCTCCATCGGGACGAGCCGGACGTCGTCGTCCTTTCCGAGGAGCACCGCGCATCCCTCGTCGGGCTGCGCCGCCCCGAGGTGGTGGACGAGCGCGGCCAGCACCGCCTCGGGCACCGCGGGAGGGCGGTGCGCGCACTCCGGAGTCGTGAGCGTGGACAGCTCGCCGGCCACGGAGACCTGGAGTCCCTCCAGCGGGGAGGCGACGCCGAGGGCGCGGCGCTGCACCAGGAACGCGAGCAGCGTTCCCAGCTGGACGCCGCGCGGGCCATCCAGGTCGGGTGAAGCGAGGACGCCCGCCGCCAGACGCAGGCAGGCGCCGCATCCCTCCTCGCCGATGGACCAGAGAGCGTGCGCGCCGCCGGCGGTCCCCACCACCACGCCCACCGCGCCGGGCAGGTCGGGGGCGGCGACCACGTCGAGCGGGCGGGAGGGCCGAGCATCGACGAGCGGCGGCGTCGAGGCCCACGGTCCGCTCGGGCTCCCTGCGCGCTGGACCTCCGTTCCTCCGGCCCGGAGGTAGGCCGCCGCGGCTTCGGCCAGGACTCCCCCGAGGGCGAGGTGAACCCGGACGGCGCCGAGCGATTCCTGTCCGCGCTCTCCCACCTCGCGGAGCAGGAGCTGCCGGGCGTAGCGCTGGATCTGCGGCTCGCTCAGCACGCGCGAGCCCCCTCGCGCCGGAGGAGCAGGCGCCAGGTACCGTCCTCCATCGGCTCGAGCCCGAGCACGGTGTGCCCCAGGTCCCGCGCGCTCTCCGGGACGTTCTTGAGAGGCTCGTCGCCCTTGAGGCGGACCTCGAGGACGCCGCCGACCGGAAGGCGCTCGAGCGCGATCTTGGTCCGGACGAAGGTCATGGGGCAGACCTCGGCGGTGATGTCGATGCGCGCATCCGCCGTCACGCCCGGGCTCCGCATCCGGGACAGCCCGGGACCCGCCGCACGGTGAGGGTCCTCAGGCGGAGCGTCCGCCCGTCCACGACGTGGAGCGTGCTCCGCCCCGGGGGCGAGGGCGGCCCGAGGGCCAGCGACGCCTGCAACACTCCGAGCACCCCGGCCAGCGAGCCCAGGACCCCGGCGCGAGCGCAGGTCGGCACCTCATCCTCGCGGGGAGCGGTGCCGTACAGGCAGCGCAGGCAGGCGCCGCCCGGGTCGATGCGCATCGCCTGACCGCCCCACTGCACCACCCCACCGGAGATCAGCGGCGTCCCTACCCGGGCCACCGTGTCGCTGAGGAGGAACTTCGCCGCGACCGAGTCGGTCCCGTCGATTGCCAGGGCGTGGCGAGCGAGCAGCGGCTCGACGTCGTCCGGACCCACGCGCCGGGTCCAGGTCTCGAGCTCCAGTCCGGGGAAGGCCCGGGCCAGGCGCTCGCCGGCGACCTCGACCTTCGGGCGGCCCACGTCCTCGGGGCCGTAGAGCGGCTGGCGATGGAGGTTGGAGGTCTCGACGACGTCACCATCCACCAGGGTCAGATGGCGGGCTCCTGCCTCGGCCAGCGCGACCGCTGCCGGACAGCCAAGCCCTCCCATTCCGATGATCACCGTCGCCTCGAGCATCGCTCGGCTAGCCTATATCCCCATGCGCCCTGCCCTGCTTCCGCTCCTGCTCCTCGCCGCGGCGGCGTGTCGCCAGTCCACCCCGCACCAGGCCAGCGCGCCACCTCCGCCCGAGCCGGGCGTGCCGGCGCCCCGTCCTGCGCCGGCATCCGAGAACGCCGCGCCAGCTCCGGTCTCCTCGCCCAGCCTGCAGCTCGACGCCACGCAGACCGCGTGCGTCGACAAGTGGCTCAAGGGTCACGGGCTGGACGACTACGGCAATCCTCAGGGAACGATGTACGCCGGTGGAACGCCCACCTTCGACGAGAAGACCGGTCGCTCCGTGGATCGCTGGACGCTGGTGGCGAAGAACCGGCCCGAGGCGTTGCAGAGCTGCGCCGTCCGTCTGCCGCCCTGAGCGACGCCGGGGCTCTCAGGCGGGCGCGCCGGTCCCGAGCCGCTTCTCCAGCGCGGCGATGACGTCGTCGAGGTGCCGCCAGACCTGGCGCTCGTGCTGGATGATCTCCTCGATGCGACCGTCGGGGGAGACGACGAAGGTCACCCGGCGATTGATGCGGACCAGCGGCCAGAGCACCCCGAACCGGTCGCTGATCTTCCGGTCGCTGTCGCCGAGCAGCGGGTACTCGACCTTCTCGCTCCGGGCGAACTCGCACTGCACCTCGGGTCGGTCGACCGAGACGCCGACCAGCTCGGCTCCGAGCGCGCGGATGCGGGCCTGATTGTCGCGGAAGTGGCGGATCTCTTCCGTGCACCCCGCGGTGAAGGCCTTGGGGAAGAAGAAGAGCACCAGCCGCCGGCCCCGGTAGTCGCCGAGGCGAACGGTCCGACCCTGACAGTCGCGCGCCTCGAACTCCGGCGCCGTGTCACCTACCGCGACCATGGACACCTCCGGAACGCTCCATTTGCCACGAAACGCGAGCGGAAGGCACCCCGGCGAGCGGTACAGCGTCGGTCAGTGGAACCCCAGGACTGTCCAGCTGATCCAGTGCGCCACGGCCAGCCGAAGACCAGGCCGAACGCGGTCACTGGCGAAGGCGCACCCGGAGAGCGCACCCCGGAGCGGCGGCGCCTGGCAGCGTTGCGGGAAGCCTCAGAACCCGAGCGCCATCTTGCCGCCCACCACCGGGGTCGGCGCGACGTCACGCTCCCCGAGCGTGTTGCCCGTGGAGTCGAGGACGGTGATCGAACGCTGGATGCTGACTCCGCCGTAGGCGCTCACCGTCAGCGGACGCAGTGGCCGCCACTCGATGCCGAGGATGAGCGGGAACGCGGTGTCCCGGCCCACGCCGTTGGGCACCGGGCCGTTGCTCGGCATGCGGAACTCACGCCCCAGCCCCAGGAAGGTCATGGCCACGCTGAAGCTGACGACCTCCGAGGGCGCGTACTCGATCCCGACTCCACCCGCCCGGCTCGGACCGACGCGGACCCCGCCCGCGGAGAGCCGCCACCGTCCCCGATCGAAGGGGAGCACCCAGTCCACGAGCGGAAACGGAAGCGCGAACAGGCCGCCGGAGAGCCGTGACTGTCCGGTGACCAGGACGCCGACCAGCAGCCCCGAGGGAAAGGTGTAGCTGAACCCAACGGTCCCGCCTCCGGTGATCGAGTCGCCGAACGAGGCCCCGCGCGCGGCGGCCGCGGCGACGTTCCCGGCCAGGATCAACGCCCACTTCCGCTCCCAGACGTACATCGCCTGGATCCCCACGCTGGAGCTCCGGACCTGATCCCACGGGATCCCCCCGCCCGGCACCAGGAGCGGGTCGCCGCCGCTGAAGCGGTAGAAGGTCGTCGCCCCGTCGACTGCAAAGCGCACCCCGAGGTGCCCTCCGATCGGGGCCATGAAGGCGAGCTGCGCGTACGCCCCGGTGCTGCCCATCTCCGAACCGGAGGTGCCCCGGATCTGCCCGTCGATCGCGCTGGTCCCGGCCACCTCGAAGCTCACCGGCGTCACCCGCAACGCTCGCGACTGCTCCTCGACCGGGCTCGCCTCCCTCGTCACTGCGGTACCGGACGACTGCGACGCAGCGTCGCTCGGCTGGGAAAGCGCCGGCGCCGCAGACAGGCCGACGAGCACGCTCAGGATCCGGCGCCCCGTCAGCAACCGGATGCCCGAGAGCCCGGATCTTCCTGGCGTTGCCCCGCTGGTGCCTCCCACGCGCCGTTGGACACCCTCGAGCGCGGGATGTTTCGCAGGTTCATTGCAGGACGCTCCGGGCTGCACGAACGCTCCTCGCCGACGAAAAGGCCGCCCCCACCTCACTGGTGGGGACGGCCTCGAACTATCACGACTCCGTCGGGAGTTCCGGTGGCAAATCAGCCCACCGGGCTCAACCCGCGCTGGAGCTGGTGCCGGTCCCCAGCGGCGGGAGCGCCGTCTCGGGCGGCAGCAGTGGCCCGTCGTCGTGGGCCCCGGCGAGCGCCGCCTCGAGATGGCTGATCTCGTCCGCCGGGCTCTCCACCTCGAGGTCGAGGTGCTTGTACTGCGGCAGCCCGGTTCCGGCGGGGATCAGCCGGCCCATGATGACGTTCTCCTTGAGGCCACGGAGGTAGTCCACCTTGCCGTTGATCGCGGCCTCGGTGAGCACCTTCGTCGTCTCCTGGAACGAGGACGCCGAGATGAACGACTCGGTGGAGAGCGACGCCTTGGTGATGCCGAGGAGCAACGGCTCGCCCGCGGCCGGCTTGTCGCCCCGGCCCATCACCTTCTCGTTCTCCTCCTCGAACACCCAGCGCTCCACCTGCTCGTCGACCAGGAAGCTGGTGTCGCCCACGTCGGTGACCCGCACCCGGCGGAGCATCTGCCGGACGATGGTCTCGATGTGCTTGTCGTTGATCTTCACGCCCTGCAGCCGGTAGACCTCCTGGACCTCGTCCACCAGGTAGCGGGCCAGCTCCTTCTCGCCCAGCACCTTGAGGATGTCGTGCGGGTTGGCCGCGCCGTCCATCATCGGCTCACCTGCCCGCACCCGGTCTCCGGAGTGCACGCTGATGTGCTTGCCCTTGGAGATCAGGTATTCCTTGGCCAGGTCGGTGCGCTGCTCGCCGTTCACCTCGGGGGTGATGATCAGCTTCCGCTTCCCCTTGGTGTCCTTGCCGAACGAGACCACGCCGTCGATCTCCGCGATGATCGCGTGATCCTTCGGCTTGCGGGCCTCGAAGAGCTCGGCCACGCGGGGAAGACCACCGGTGATGTCCTTGGTCTTGGTGGTCTCGCGCGGCGCCTTGGCGATCACCTCGCCGGCGGTGATGGTGTCACCGTCGTTGACCGTGATGATCGAGCCCTGCGACAGGTAGTAGCTGGCCGGTTGCCCGGAAGTGGGCAGGGTCAGCACCTCGCCGTCCTCGCCACGGATGGTGATCCGCGGACGGGCGTCGGGGTCCTTGGACTCGATGATGGTCTTCCGGGACAGACCGGTGACCTCGTCGAGCGTCTCGGACATGGTGACGCCCTCGATGATGTCGTCGAACCGCACCACACCGCCGACCTCGGTGAGGAGGGGAACCGCGAACGGGTCCCACTCCGCGAGGAGCGTCGGGCCCTCGAGCTTCTGGGCGTCCTTCACCAGCAGCTTGGCGCCGTAGATGACCTGGTAGCGCTCGCGCTCGCGGCCCGAGTCGTCGACCAGGAGCACCTCGCCGTTCCGGTTCATCACCACCAGCGTCCCGTCGGCACGCTTCACGGTGACCAGGTTGCTGAACTTCACCGTGCCGGCATTCCGGTTCTCGAGGCTGGACTGCTCCGCGCGCCGGGTGGCCGCGCCGCCGATGTGGAAGGTCCGCATCGTCAGCTGGGTGCCGGGCTCTCCGATGGACTGGGCGGCAATGACGCCCACCGCCTCGCCGATGGAGACCTTCCGGCCGCGGGCGAGGTCACGCCCGTAGCACTCGACGCAGATGCCGCGCCGGGCCTGGCAAGTGAGCACCGAGCGGATCTTCACCTTGTCCAGGCCGGAGTTCTCGATCTTCGAGACCTTGCCCTCGTCGATCTCCTCGTTGGCCCGCACCAGCACCTCGCCGGTGACCGGATCATGGATGTCGTCCAGCGCCACCCGGCCGAGGATGCGCTCGCCCAGGGCCTCGATGATCTCGCCGCCCTCGACCAGCGCGCCGATGATCAGACCATCCATCGTCCCGCAGTCGTACTCGGTGATGATCGCGTCCTGCGCCACGTCCACCAGCCGGCGGGTCAGGTAACCCGAGTTGGCGGTCTTGAGCGCGGTGTCGGCCAGCCCCTTCCGGGCGCCGTGGGTGGAGATGAAGTACTGCAGCACCGAGAGACCCTCGCGGAAGTTCGCGGTGATCGGCGTCTCGATGATCTCGCCCGACGGCTTGGCCATCAGACCGCGCATTCCGGCCAGCTGACGGATCTGCTGGGCGGAGCCGCGGGCTCCCGAGTCGGCCATGATGTAGATCGGGTTGAACGAGGGCTGCTTCCGGGTCTCCTTCTTCCCGTTCGTCCCCTCGCCGCTGATCTCCTCCTCGGAGATCTGCTGCATCATCTCGCCCGCCACCTTCTCGGTGACCTCGGCCCAGATGTCGATGACCTTGTTGTACCGCTCGCCGTCGGTGATCAGGCCCTCGAGGTACTGGTTCTCGATCTCCGCCACTTCCTTCCGGGCGTAGTCGAGGAACTCCTGCTTCCGGGGCGGGATCTTCATGTCCTTGAGGGCGATGGAGACGCCGGCCCGGGTGGCGTTGGTGTACCCGAGGCTCCGGATGCGGTCGGCGAGGAGGACGGTCTCCTTCTCACCGGTGAGGCGGTAGCAGGTGTCGATCAGCGCCCCGAGCTCCTTCTTCCCGAGGACCTTGTTGATCGCGTCGAACCCGACCTTCTTCGGGACGATGTCCGAGAGGAGTACGCGGCCGACGGTGGTCTGCTTGCGCTCCCCGTCGATGCGGCAGACGACCTTCGCCTGGAGCTCGACCTCGCCGTGGTCGTACGCGGCGCGGACCTCCTCCGGGGAGGCGAAGACGCGGCCCTCGCCCTTCGCGAACTCGCGGGGACGGGTCATGTAGTAGATGCCGAGCACCATGTCCTGCGTCGGCACGATGATCGGCTTTCCGTTCGCCGGGCTGAGGATGTTGTTGGTGCTCATCATCAGCACCCGCGCCTCCATCTGAGCCTCGACGGAGAGCGGGACGTGGACGGCCATCTGGTCGCCGTCGAAGTCGGCGTTGAACGCGGCGCAGACCAGCGGGTGCAGCTGGATCGCCTTGCCCTCGATCAGCACCGGCTCGAAGGCCTGGATGCCGAGGCGGTGCAGCGTGGGCGCGCGGTTCAGGAGAACCGGGTGCTCGCGGATGACCTCCTCGAGGATGTCCCAGACCTCGGGGCGCTCGCGCTCCACCATCTTCTTCGCGCTCTTGATGGTGGTGACGTACCCCTTCTCCTCGAGCTTGTTGTAGATGAATGGCTTGAACAGCTCGAGGGCCATGATCTTCGGCAGGCCGCACTGGTGGAGCTTCAGCTCCGGGCCGACGACGATCACCGAGCGGCCGGAGTAGTCCACGCGCTTGCCGAGCAGGTTCTGACGGAACCGGCCCTGCTTGCCCTTCAGCATGTCGGAGAGCGACTTCAGCGGCCGCTTGTTCGGGCCGGTGATGGTCTTGCCACGGCGGCCGTTGTCGAACAGCGCGTCCACCGCCTCCTGCAGCATCCGCTTCTCGTTGCGGATGATGATGTCCGGAGCGTTGAGCTCCTGGAGCCGCTTCAGCCGGTTGTTCCGGTTGATCACCCGCCGGTACAGGTCGTTGAGGTCCGAGGTCGCGAACCGGCCACCATCGAGGGGAACCAGCGGGCGCAGGTCGGGCGGGATGACCGGGATGACGTCGAGCATCATCCACTCCGGCCGGTTGCCGGAGATGCGGAACGCCTCGACGACCTTGAGCCGCTTGGCGATCTTCTTCCGCTTGGCCTCGGAGTTGGTCTCCCGCATCTCGCGGCGGAGCTCCTCCGAGAGCTTGTGGACGTCGATGCCGCGGAGCATCTCCCGAACCGCCTCGCCGCCCATGCCGGCGACGAAGCTGTCCTCACCGTGCTCCTGGTAGAGCCGGTGCAGCTTCTCCTCCGAGACGAGCTCGCCCTTCACCAGCGGCGTCGCCTTGGGGTCGATGATGATGTAGCTCTCGCAGTAAAGGACCTTCTCCAGATCCTTCAGCGTGATGTCGAGCAGGTTGCCGATGCGGCTCGGCAGGCTCTTCAGGAACCAGATGTGGGCCACCGGGGTGGCCAGGGTGATGTGCCCCAGCCGCTCGCGGCGGACCTTGGACTGGATGACCTCGACGCCGCACTTCTCGCAGACCACCCCGCGGTGCTTCATGCGCTTGTACTTGCCGCAGTTGCACTCGTAGTCCTTCACCGGGCCGAAGATGCGGGCGCAGAACAGGCCGTCCCGCTCCGGCTTGAAGGTGCGGTAGTTGATGGTCTCCGGCTTCTTCACCTCGCCGTGGGACCACTGCCGGATCTTGTCCGGGCTGGCCAGGGCGACACGGATCGCCTGGAACGACAGCGGGTCCTTCGGCTTCTCGAAGAAGTTGAAGATGTCCTTCACGTTGCCTCCGAAATTCTTTCGTTCACTGCCTCGCCGGAGTCGCGCCCTGCGCGGTCACCCGGCCTCGTCGAATCCATGCGGCGCCCCCCGTCCTGCGGGGCGCCGGAAATCACCTACGCGTCGGTCCCGGTCTTACGGGGCTCGCCGTCGAACCCGTCACCGAGTGACCGCTGTCGCTCGGGAGGAGCGGTCTCGAGCAGCTCCACGTCCATCGCCAGCGACTGGAGCTCCTTGAGGAGCACGTTGAACGACTCGGGCAGGCCCGACTCGAGCACGTTGTCGCCCTTCACGATGGCCTCGTACATCCGGGTCCGGCCCACGACGTCGTCGGACTTCACGGTGAGGAACTCCTGGAGGGTGTAGGCCGCGCCGTAGGCCTCCATCGCCCAGACCTCCATCTCGCCGAGCCGCTGTCCGCCGAACTGCGCCTTGCCTCCCAGCGGCTGCTGGGTGACCAGGCTGTAGGGCCCGATGCTCCGGGCGTGGATCTTCTCGTCCACGAGGTGGTGGAGCTTGAGCATGTACATGACGCCCACGGTGACGTTCTGGTCGAACGGCTCACCGGTGCGCCCGTCGAAGAGCACCATCTGGCCCGAGCGCGGCAGCTCCGCCTCGTCGAGCAGGGTGTGGATCTCGTTCTCCCGCGCCCCGTCGAACACCGGGGTGGAGACGTGGATCCCCTTGCGGAGACGCTGGCAGAGGGTGACGACCTCCTTGTCCGGCAGCGAGTCGAGGAATTCCCCGAACGCCTTGTCGTCGTAGACCTGCTTCAGCTCCTTGCGCAGCTGGTCGCCGCTCCACTTCTCCTCGATGAACTTCTGGAGCCGTTCCCCGACGCCGCGAGCGGCCCACCCGAGGTGGGTCTCGAGGATCTGCCCGATGTTCATGCGGCTCGGCACGCCCAGGGGGTTGAGCACGATGTCGACCGGACGGCCGTCCTCGAGGTACGGCATGTCCTCCTCGGGGAGGACGCGGCTGACCACGCCCTTGTTCCCGTGGCGGCCGGCCATCTTGTCGCCCACCGCGAGCTTGCGCTTGATGGCCACGTACACCTTGACCATCTTGATGACGCCCGGCGGGAGCTCGTCGCCCTTCTTGATGCGGGCGATCTTCTCCCCGAACACGAGCTTCACCGCCTCCTTCTGCTCCTCGAGGCTGCGGAGGATGTCGCGGACCTTGCTGTCCAGCGGCTCGCCCACGCTGATCTCGTTCCAGTACCGGTAGGGCACCGTCGAGAGCAGCGCCTCGTCGAGGACGTCGCCCTTCTTGAGGAGGACCTTCCCCTTGTCGTCGACCAGCCGGCCCTCGACCTCCTTGCCGATGAGCATCTTCCGGAGCCGGGCGAACGCCGAGTCCTGGATGACCTTGATCTCGTCGTTCTGGTCCTTGAGGAGCTTGGCCTCGTCGGCGGACTCGATCTGCTTGGCCCGCTCGTCCTTCTCCACGCCCTTCCGGCTGAACACCTTGGCGCCGATGATGGTGCCGGTGACGCCGGGGGGAACGCGGAGCGAGCTGTCACGCACGTCGCCCGCCTTCTCGCCGAAGATGGCCCGGAGGAGCTTCTCCTCGGGGCTGAGCTGGGTCTCGCCCTTGGGGGTGATCTTCCCCACCAGGACGTCGCCCGGCTTCACCTCGGCGCCGATGCGGATGATGCCCGACTCGTCGAGGTCCTTGAGGGCCTCCTCGCCGACGTTCGGGATGTCGCGGGTGATCTCTTCCTTCCCGAGCTTGGTGTCCCGGGCGATGCACTCGAACTCCTCGATGTGGATCGAGGTGAAGACGTCGTCCTTGAGCAGGCGCTCGGACAGCAGGATCGAGTCCTCGAAGTTGTAGCCCTGCCAGGGCATGAAGGCGACGACCACGTTCGCCCCCAGCGCCAGCTCACCGGTCTCGGTCGCGGGCCCGTCGGCGATGACGTCGCCCTTCCTCACCCGGTCGCCCTTGCGGACGATGGGCTTCTGGTTGAGGCAGGTGTTCTGGTTGCTCCGCTGGTACTTGAGCAGGTTGTAGATGTCGACCTCGGAGCCCACGTCGCTGACGTTCCCGACGTCGGCCTTCACCACGATGCGGCTGGCATCGACCGCCTCCACCACACCGTCGCGCTGGGCGACGCAGGTGACGCCGGAGTCGCGGGCCACCACTGCCTCCATCCCAGTGCCCACCAGCGGCGACTGGGTGCGGAGGAGCGGCACCGCCTGGCGCTGCATGTTGCTGCCCATGAGCGCGCGGTTGGCGTCGTCGTTCTCGAGGAAGGGGATCAGCGAGGCGGCCACCGAGACCAGCTGGTTCGGCGACACGTCCATGAGATCGACGTCCTCGGGCTTGGCCTGGACGAACTCACCGCCCCGGCGGCTGGACACCAGCTCGTTGACGAACTTGCCCTTCTTGTCGAACTCGGCGTTCGCCTGGGCGATGGTGTGCTTCTCCTCCTCCAGCGCCGAGTAGAAGGCCGTCTCGCCGGTGACCCCGCCTTCCTCGACCTTGCGGTAGGGGGTCTCGACGAAGCCGAACTCGTTCACCCGGGCGAAGGTGGAGAGCGACGCGATGAGGCCGATGTTCGGCCCTTCCGGCGTCTCGATGGGGCAGATGCGCCCGTAGTGGGTGGGGTGCACGTCGCGCACCTCGAAGCCCGCACGCTCGCGGGTCAGACCACCGGGGCCCAGGGCCGAGAGGCGCCGCTTGTGGGTGACCTCGGACAGGGGGTTGGTCTGATCCATGAACTGCGACAGCTGCGAGCTGCCGAAGAACTCCTTGATCACCGCGGTCACCGGCTTGGCGTTGATCAGGTCGTGCGGCATGAGCGTCTCGATCTCCTGGAGGCTCATGCGCTCCTTGATCGCCCGCTCCATGCGAACCAGGCCGATGCGGTACTGGTTCTCGAGCAGCTCGCCCACCGCGCGGACGCGGCGGTTGCCGAGGTGGTCGATGTCGTCGATGGTCCCGCGGCCGTTCTTGAGGTCGATCAGGTAGCGGATGACCTCGAGGATGTCGCGCTTGGTGAGGATCTGCTGATCGAGCGGCTCCTCCAGCCCGAACTTGAAGTTCAGCTTGAGGCGGCCGACCTTGGACAGGTCGTAGCGCTCGGGGTTGAAGAAGAGGTTGGTGAAGAGGTTGATCGCCGTCTCGGGCGTCGGGGGATCGCCGGGGCGCAGGCGCCGGTAGATCTCCATGATCGCCTGCTCAGGCGTGTCGATCTTGTCCAGCATCAACGTCTCGCGCAGGTACGGACCCACGTTGAGGTTGTCGATGAAGAGGACCTTGAACTCCTTGATGCCGCGCTTGAGGAGCTCGTCCACCTTGTCCTGGCTGACCTCCTCGTTGCACTCGAGGATGACCTCGCCGGTGCCCTCGTCCACCACGTCGTAAGCGGAGACCTTGGTGAACAGCTCGTCGGCGTCGATGGGCAGCGTGCGCATCTTCGCCGCCTCGAGCTTCTTGATTGCCCCGCGGGTGAACTTGCGGTTCTTCTTGACGATGACCTCGCCGGACTTGGTCTTGATGTCCCGGGTCGCGCGCTGGCCGGGGAGCAGCTCGAGCTCCACCGACTTCTCGTAGTCCGTCGCCGAGTTCAGGTAGATGGTCTCGGTGGCGTAGTAGTAGTTGAGGATCTCCTCGGTGGTGCCGCGGAACTCGAGCGGGTTCTTCTTCGCGGTGTCCGGCACGGCGCCGAGGGCGCGGATCAGCACGGTCGCCGGCAGCTTCCGGCGGCGATCGATGCGGACGTAGATCAGATCCTTGTGGTCGAACTCGAAGTCGATCCACGAGCCCCGGTAGGGGATGATCCGGGCGTTGTAGAGCAGCTTGCCCGAGCTGTGGCTCTTGCCCTTGTCGTGGTCGAAGAACGCGCCGGGGCTGCGGTGCAGCTGGCTGACGACGACCCGCTCGGTCCCGTTGATGATGAAGGTCCCGTTCTGGGTCATCAGCGGGATCTCGCCGAAGTAGACCTCCTGCTCCTTGACGTCGCGGATCGACTGGGCGCCGGTCTCCTCGTCCTTGTCCCAGACCACCAGGCGGACCACGACCTTGATCGGCGCCGAGTAGGTCATCCCCCGCTGGTGGCACTCGTCGACGTCGTACTTCGGCCGCTCGAGGTTGTAGCTGACGAACTCGAGGGAGCTCGTCTCGTTGAAATCACGAATGGGAAAGACCGACTTGAAGACGCCCTGGAGCCCAACGTCCTCGCGCTTGTCCGGTGCGACGTCCGCCTGGAGGAACTTCTCGTAGGACTGCTTCTGAATGTTGATGAGGTTCGGGATTTCGATGATCTTCTGGATCTTCGCGAAGCTCTTCCGGGTACGGAAGTTGTTCTGGACTGTGGCGGGCATCAGTTCTCCCAACGACGACTGGGACGCAGCAGGTTTTCAAAAGGGCGATGCCGGCGCCCCCTCGACTGAGGAGCTCGCCGGCACGCCTGTGGACGCTTTGCGGGTCAAGCGCTCTGGCGACGGGGGACGTGGGCCCCGGCGCCCGCGCGAACTCCCGCGACTACTTGATCTCGACGGTGGCGCCAGCCGCGGTGAGCTGGTCCTTGATCTTCTTGGCGTCGTCCTTGTTGACGCCTTCCTTGACCGTCTTCGGAGCACCCTCCACGAGGTCCTTGGCCTCCTTCAGGCCCAGACCGGTGATGGCGCGGATCTCCTTGATGACGTTGATCTTGTTGGCACCCGCGTTCGCGAGGACGACCGTGAACTCGGTCTTCTCCTCGGCGGGAGCAGCGGCGGCACCCCCCGCACCGGCGCCCGGAGCGGCAACGGCGACGGCGGCGGCGGACACGCCCCACTTCTCCTCGAGCTTCTTCACGAGCTCGGCGGCCTCCATCACCGTGAGGGAGGACAGCGAGTCGACGATCTGATTCAGGTCTGCCATGGCGAAATTCAGCCTCTTAACGGGACTTGACTCCGTGCAGCAGAGTCGTTCCCAGTGAGATGTTTAGAAATCTAATGACTGCGATTAACTTGTCTTCTCCAATGCCTCCGCCCTGGCCTTGATCAGGCGGGCGAGGCGGCTTCCTGGCTCGGCCACCGTCCGGGCGAGCTTGCCCGCCGGCTGGTTGAGCATCCCGAGGATCTTCGCCCGGAGCTCCGGCAGCCCCGGCATCTTCGCCAGCGCAGCCACGCCGGCCGCGTCGGTCTTCTTCCCCTCGACGACGGCGCTCCGGATCTTGATGCTCTCCAGATCCTTGATGAACTCCTGGAGGATCTTCGCCGGGGCAACCACGTCGTCGTACCCGAGCGCGATCGCCACTGGACCCGTGAAGTCGCCGCTCACGACCTCGACCGGCGTGCCCTTGGCGGCGCGCTTGGCCAGCGTGTTCTTCAGGACCTTGTAGTCCACGCCGGAGTCACGGAACTTCTTCCGCAACCGCGTCACGGTCTCCACGTTGAGCTTCGAGAACTCCGCCACGATGGCCGTCCGGGCCCGGGCGAACTTCTCGTTCAGCTCCTTGATCATCACTTCCTTCTCGCTCTTCTCCACTCTGTCTCACCTCCCATCCGTGCCGGCCGTGCGGCCTGGCGTGCTGCCCTGAGCCAGAGTGGCAAGAGCGAGAGGGACGCCTCACGGCGCCCGTCTTGTGCGAGGCTGGACCTCGCGTCCCGGAACCCCGCGTCCAGGGCCCAGCGCTCCTCAGTCTCGGCAGGGCCGGAGGTCGTGGCCGTCGCCAGCCTCCATTTCGACGGGAGTCGCACCCGTCCCTGCGGTCTTGGACCAGGGGGTTCGCCGGGGGGCTAAACCCGGCGGAACCGGCGCATCTAGCAAGCGGCGGGCCGGATGTCAAAGCCCGCCCCGGCGCTCGGTCCCCAAGGGAGGACGGGGCGCGCGGAGGTCCAGCGTAAGACAGGGAAGCGCGGGCGCAAGGTCTCAGAGAACTCGTTTCCCCCGAGGGAAGGCGAGCCCCGAGGTGCCCCGGCCGCACCCCAGCCGACCGGCCTGCGCGGGCTTCGGGACGCTCCAGGAGGCCGGAATTTGGATCAGGCCGGGCTCGAGCTCTCAGAGAACTCGTTTCGCCCCGAGGCAAGGCCAGCCCCGACGTGCCCCCGCCCGCACCCCAGCCGACCGGCCTGCGCGGGCTTCGGGACGCTCCAGGGGGACCGGAGCTGGATCGCCCGGCCACTCGCCTGTTAGGCGCTCAAGCGTCCGCAGCAGGGTCGAGCGCCGTTCGCAACCTGCCGAGGGGCCGAGGGGGGTCGAGCCTCGAGAGGTAATAGCCAGAACCCGGACTGGAAGCGAAATTCGCCGACGAGGCTTCAGGCTCTTGGCGCGCCCTGGCTCGCACTCCTTGTTCCGGTTGTTGCTATTGCCTCTCGAGCCCCGGAGGTGTGACCGGAGGGGAGGCTGAGGCGTATCTCTTTCATCATGCGCCTCACCCTGCTCGTCGTCGCCGCCGTGGCTTCGTTCCTGACCGTCGCCTTTCGAGGACCGTTCTTCGCCGCTTCGGACAAGAAGGTCGTCCCCCTCCCCGTCGGGACGAACCCGGGCGGAGCGGGTGCCGGCACTGCGCTGAAGCCGGCGCCGGGGCATCAGCTGGCGGCCTTCGCCCAGGGCTGCTTCTGGGGGTCGGAGTACCGCTTCCGCCAGGTCCCGGGCGTCGTCGCGACGGCGGTCGGCTACACCGGGGGCCAGAGCAAGAACCCGACCTACGAGCAGGTCAGCGACCACGGTACCGGCCACGCCGAGACGGTGCTGATCGAGTTCGACCCGGCGAAGGTGAGCTACGCACGGCTGCTCGAGATCTTCTGGAGCTCGCACGACTCGACCAGCGGCAACCGGCAGGGACCGGACGTCGGTTCGCAGTACCGCTCCGCGATCTTCACCTTCGGCCCGGAGGAGCAGGCCCAAGCGCTCGCCTCGCGTGACGCCGAACAGAAGAAGCTCGCCGATCGGATCACCACCGAGATCGCGCCGGCCGGCCCGTTCTGGAAGGCCGAGGACTCCCACCAGCAGTGGGACGAGAAGCATGGCTACGAGTCGTGCCCCCTCCCCCGCCACGCCCGGACCAAGAGCGGCTCGTGACCATCTCACGACGCACACTGATTGGCGGCGCGTTCGCCCTCGGGACGCTGGGCCTGATCCGGCTCGGCCGGGGCGCGTCGCCCTCCAAGGACAAGCGCTTCGAGGTCGAGAAGACCGATGCGGAGTGGAAAGCGCTGCTCTCACCCGCGGCGTACGACGTGCTCCGCAAGCACGGCACCGAGCGCGCGGGCACGAGCCCGCTGGTGAACGAGCACCGGGAGGGAACGTTCCTCTGCGCCGGCTGCGCGCTCCCTCTCTTCTCGTCGAAGACCAAGTTCGAGAGCCACACCGGCTGGCCGAGCTTCTGGGCTCCGCTCCCGGACGCCGTCGGAACGACCGAGGACCGCAGCTTCCTGATGGTCCGCACGGAGGTGCACTGCCGCCGCTGCGGTGGGCACCTGGGACACGTGTTCGACGACGGACCTCAGCCGACCGGGCTCCGCTACTGCATGAACGGCGTCGGGCTCACCTTCCGACCCGGCGCCGTCTGAAGAAGGTGTGAAGAAACGCTCCGTCCTCTTCCGACCTCTTGCCATCGAGGTGAGGGAGAAGGAGGGTCCGGAGCGTGGCGACTGTCGACGACTCGATCCCCGAGCTTCCCGAGCTCCCGCCGGGTTCTGATTTCGCATTCCTGTACGGGCGTCTCCACGAGATCTTCGATCCGTTGCCCGAGGCCGACTTCCCGCGGGTCGCCCGGTTCGGAACGAGGTGCTCCTACCCCGACGGAGCGATGCTGTTCGAGGTCGGGAAGCCCGGCCCGGGGATGATCCTCCTCCTCTCGGGACGGGTGGAGTTCAGCCGGCGCGACGCACTCGGCCGAAGAATTCCGATCTGGGACCGCCGGGGACCGGGCCACCTGCTCGCCGAGGTGGGACAGCTCTCGGGCGCTCTGTCCCTGCTCGACCTTCAGGCCTGCGGACCGGTGGAGGGAATCCTTCTCCGCCCCGAGGATATTCGGGCGCTTCTGGTCGCCGAGGTCGACCTCGGAGACCGGATCTTGCGGACCCTCACGCTCCGGCGACTGGGTGTCCTGGCGCTCGGCTACGGCGGACCGATCCTCATCGGCTCACCGACCGATGCCCGGCTCCGGACACTGCAGGAATATCTGCTCCTCAGCCGCCACCCGCACTCGGTCCTCGATCCGGAGACCGACCCGGACGCCGCGGAGCTCGTGGCCCGGCATGCCTCGGGCCCGGACGATCTCCCCCTCGTCGTGTGCCCGGGCCTCTCGATCCTCAAGAATCCGGGCGACGTCGCCCTGGGTCGGTACCTCAACGTCCTGCCCAATTCCATCCGTGAGCGTGGCTACGACGTCGCCGTCGTCGGCGCAGGCCCGGCGGGGCTGGCCACCGCGGTGTACGCCGCGTCCGAGGGCCTCTCCATCCTCGTCGTCGACTCCCGGGGCTTCGGGGGCCAGGCCGGCGCCAGCGCACGGATCGAGAACTTCTTCGGCTTCAGCACCGGAATCACCGGACAGGAGCTCACCGGGCGCGGCTTCACCCAGGCACAGAAGTTCGGCGCGGAGTTCGCGATGCCGGCGCTCGTGACCGGGCTCTCCTGCGACCCTCACCGCCCAGCGGGGCAGCCACTCGCGCTCCAGCTCGAGGACGGGCGGACCGTGTTCAGCCGTGCCGTCGTCATCGCCTCGGGTGCCCGCTACCGTCGCCCCGCCATCCCGCAGCTGGCTGACTGCGAAGGGCACGGGGTCTCGTACTGGGCCTCGCCGATCGAGGCGCGGGGCTGCCGGGGAAAGGACGTGGTCCTGATCGGAGGGGGAAACTCCGCAGGGCAGGCCGCGGTGTACCTCTCCGGCCACGCCGCACGGGTTCACCTTCTCGTCCGGGGATCCGGTCTCTCGCAGGGCATGTCCCGCTATCTGGTGGATCGGATCGCCGCCACCCCCAACATCCACGTCCATCTTTCCAGCGAGCTCACCGATCTCATGCGGGACGAGCGCGGAGAGCTCAGCAGGGTCAGGTGGCGGGACAACCGAGCCGGCGTCGAGCAGGTGATGGACGTCGAGCACGTGTTCCTCTTCGTCGGGGCGGACCCCGCGACCGAGTGGCTCCGGGCCTGCGAGGTCACGCTGGACAAGAAGGGATTCGTGAAGACCGGCTCCGATCTCACCCTCGAGGAGCTGGTCCGGTCGGGGCGGCGGGACGTTCCACGGTCTCTGGAGACGAGCGTTCCAGGGGTCTTCGCGATCGGCGATGTGCGCTGCGGATCGGTCAAGCGGGTGGGAGGCGCCATCGGCGAAGGTGCCGTCGTGGTGGCGCAGCTCCACGGGTACCTGGCGGACCTCGAGGAGCGCGAGCGGGCCGGGTCCGGAGCGCGCGCCGCCGCACCCTGACCGGCCAAGGCGCAAAGGCCTTGCAACACCTGCCCGGTCGTGGTGGGGCTCGTCACGAGAGGACCCCACCATGTCGAGCCCCGATCAGGACTTCCTCGCGGACGCGCCACACTTTCCCGACCCCCAGCTCGAGGCCAGGCGGGACTTCATCCTCGGCCCTCTCCTGGAGAGTGACATCAGCCGGATGATGCGCTTCGGGGAGCGGCAGAGCTTCCACGCCGGCGAGTGCCTCTTCGAGGTCGGAAAGTCCAGCCCCGGGATGTTCGTGATCCTCTCCGGCTGGGTCACTGCCTCCCGGCGCGACCTGCTCGGCGAGAAGGTGGTGGTCGGCAGTCGAGGACCGCGGCATGTCCTGGCGGAGATCGGACACCTGTGGGGCGCCCGCGCTCCCTTCGAGGCGGTCGCCCAGGTCGAGGTCGAGGCGCTCCTGGTGCGTCCCGAGGGACTCCGCAGACTGCTGGTCACCGAGGTCGAGCTCGGGACACGACTCCTCGACCTGCTGGTCCTCAGGCGCAAGGCCCTCATCTCGCTCGGGGTCGCCGGCCCGCTCCTGGTCGCTCCGGCGTCCCACCCCCGGCTGCACCGCCTCCAGGAGTTTCTCCTGAGCAGCGGTTACCCCCATTCGGTCCGCGATCCGACCTCGGACCCGGACGCCGCGACCCTCCTGGCACGCCATTCCAGCGGCCCAGACGATCTCCCGCTCGTGGTCTGCCCCGACGGCACCCTCCTGAAGAACCCGGGCGACATCGCCCTGGGCCGCTACCTCGCCGTGCTCCCGAACTCGGTCCGCGAGCGCGGGTACGACGTCGTGGTCGTGGGGGCTGGACCCGCTGGCCTGTCCACGGCGGTCTACGCGGCCTCCGAAGGGCTCTCGGTCCTGGTCGTCGACGCGAGGGGCTTCGGAGGACAGGCTGGGGCGAGCGCGCGCATCGAGAACTACTTCGGCTTTCCGATCGGCCTCAGCGGACAGGAGCTCACCGGCCTCGGCTTCGCGCAGGCGACGAAGTTCGGAACGGACTTCGCCATGCCGGCACAGGCGGTCCGCCTCGAGTGTCCCCCCGGCAACGGGCCTCCGGGGTCGCTCCGCCTGCATCTGGACGACGGCCGCGAGGTCTCCGCGCGAACCGTGGTCCTGGCCTCCGGCGCCCGCTACCGCCGGCCCCGTGTCCCGGGACTGGAGACGTTCGAGGGTCGAGGCATCTCGTACTGGGCCTCTCCCGTCGAGGCGATCCACTGCCGTGGTCGAGATGTCGTCCTGGTGGGAGGCGGGAACTCGGCGGGACAGGCGGCAGTCTTCCTCTCGGGGCACGCGGCGCGCGTCCAGGTGCTGGTCCGGAGGAAGGGCCTCTCCGAATCCATGTCCCGCTATCTCATCGAACGGATCGAGGCCACGCCGAACATCCACGTCAACCCGCGAACGGAGCTGAGTGGCCTGGAAGCGAACGAGACCGGAGAGCTGAGCGCGGTGCGGTGGAAGCACAAGGACACCGGTGCCGAGCAACGGCAGGAGATCGGACACCTCTTCCTCTTCGTCGGCGCGGACCCGGCGACCGACTGGCTCCGGGACTGCGACGTCGCGCTCGACGCGAAGGGGTTCGTCAGGACCGGCCCGGACCTCTCGCGGGACGACCTGGCCCGCAGCGGCCGGCGAACCATCCCTGCCTCACTGGAGACGAACGTCCCCGGCGTCTTCGCGGTCGGCGACGTCCGGAGCGGCTCGGTCAAGCGCGTCGGCGGCGCCATCGGCGAGGGGGCAGCGGTCGTCGCGCAGCTACACGCCTACCTGGCCGAGCTCGCCCGGACCAGCTCTCCGCTCGGGGCACATCCGAACGCGATCTGACCCGGAAACGACCGTCAGCACTGTCCGACCCCCCTCGCGCGCGTGACGAGCGGCCCGATCTCAGCATCCCTTGCATGCCGCCGACCCATGCGCTAGATACTGAACTACATGGTTCAGTTTTCAGCCCGCCTCGATGCCTCGTTCGCCGCGCTCTCGGACCCGACCCGGCGCGGCGTTCTGGTGCAGCTCGGACGTTCGGACGCCTCGATCACGGACCTTGCCGAGAAGTTCCACATGACCCTCACAGGCATGAAGAAGCACGTCGGTGTCCTGGAGCAGGCCGGGCTCGTCGCCACGGAGAAGATCGGGCGCGTGCGGACGTGCAGGCTCGGCCCCCGCCGCCTGGAGGAAGAGACGGCCTGGATCGAGGAGTACCGCCAGCTCTGGGCCTCACGCTTCGACGAGCTGGACAAGGTTGTCGAGGAACTGAAACAGAAGGAGAAGGTCCATGGACGCAGCAAGAAAGAGTGAGCCCACCCCCGTGAAGAACCCCACGAAGGCGGAACGGACGTCCGAGCGTGAGCTGGTCGTGACGCGAACCTTCGACGCCCCGGCGCGCATCGTGTTCGAGGCGTGGACCCAGCCCGAGCTGCTCAAGCGGTGGTGGTTACCGAAGTCGTGCGGCGCGTCCTTCCTCTCCTGCGAGGCCGAGGTTCGCGCCGAGGGCAAGTACCGTTTCGTGTTCGCGCACCCTGCCTCGAAGGAGCCGATGGCGTTCTTCGGTCGGTACCTCGAGGTGACACCGCACTCGCGCCTCGTCTGGACGAACGAGGAGGGTGCCGAGGGTGGGCAGGTCACCACGGTGACCTTCGAGGAGAAGGGTGGCAGGACGCTGCTCGTCATGCGCGACCTCTATCCCTCGAAGGAAGCTCTCGACGAGGCCATCGCCTCCGGGAGTACGGCTGGGATGGACGAGACCTTCGAGCAGCTGGACGAGTTTCTCGTCGCGCGGGGCGCCTGAAAGTACGAGGGCGGCGAACACACCGTGGTGTCCGCCGCCCGAGGGCCCTGCAGCGACGCCGTCGTCGCTACTTGTGCCGCGCGCCGATCTCCTGGACATCCAGCTTGATGCCGGGGGTCATCGTCGCGCTGATGGTGGCGGACTTGAGATACACGCCCTTCGCCGTCGACGGCTTGAGCTTCATCACCAGCTCCATGAGCGCGTTGAAGTTCTCGGCCAGCTTCTCCGCCGGGAACGACGCCTTGCCCACCGGCGCGTGGACGATGCCCGCCTTCTCCGCGCGGAACTCCACCTTGCCGCCCTTCGCCTCGCGGATCGCCTTGCCCACGTCCGCGGTCACCGTCCCCACCTTCGGGTTCGGCATCAGGCCTCGGGGACCGAGCACCTTTCCGAGCCGGCCCACCACGCCCATCATGTCCGGCGTCGCGATGACCGTATCGAAGTCCATGAAGCCCTCTTCGATCCGCTTCGCGAGATCCGCCTCGCCCACCACATCGGCGCCCGCGTCCTCGGCCTCGCGCTGCTTCTCGCCCTTCGCGAACACCGCCACCCGCACCGTCTTGCCGATGCCGTTGGGGAGCACCACCGCGCCACGCACCATCTGGTCGGCGTGCTTCGGGTCCACGCCCAGGTTGATGGCCACGTCCACCGTCTGGTCGAACTTCACCCCGCGCTTGGCCACCGTCTCCTTGAGGAGCTTGAAGGCCTCGTCCACGCCGTAGCGCTTGTTGCGGTCCACCATCTCGGCCGCCGCACGGAACTTCTTCGCAATCTTGGTCGTCATGTCAGGAGTCTCCGGGCGGGCCGTCAGTCGACGATGTCGATGCCCATCGAGCGGGCGGTTCCAGCGATGGTGTTCATCGCCGCCTCGAGCGAGCCGGCCGTCATGTCCGGCATCTTCAGCCGGGCGATGTCCTCCAGCTGCTTACGCTTCACCTGGCCGACCTTCTCCTTGCCCGGCTTGTGCGCCCCCGAGCCCTTCTTCTTGTCGGTGTGGAGCCCCGCGGCCTTCTTCAGCAGCACGGCCGCCGGCGGCGTCTTCAGCACGAAGGTGAACGAGCGGTCCTGATACACGGTGATGATCACCGGGATGATCAGGCCCTCCTTCGCCTGCGCCTGCGTCGCGGCGTTGAACTGCTTGCAGAACTCCATGATGTTGACGCCCTGCTGGCCGAGCGCCGGCCCGATGGGCGGGGCCGGGTTGGCCTTGCCCGCAGGGATCTGCAGCTTCACCTGTCCGGTGACCTTCTTCATCTCGCTACCTCACCGTGGTGCATGCGGGCGGGCTGCCCTCCCACGGCCGAACACGCTGTCCGGAGCGACGTGCTCCGCGCGGCCCACTTCAGGAACGCCGACTACGCGCTCGTCTTCTCCACCTGCATGAAGTCCAGCTCCACCGGGGTCGCCCGGCCGAAGATGGACACCAGCACCTTCACCCGGCCCTTGTCCGGGTTCACCTCTTCCACCGTCCCGTTGAAGTTGCTGAACGGGCCGTCGATCACCCGGACCGTGTCGCCCTCCTCGAACTGCACCTTGGGCTTGGGCTTCAGCGTGCCTTCGGAGATCTGCGTCGTCAGACGCTCCATCTCGCGGTCGGGGATCGGCGGAGGCTGCTCGTTCGCCGCCGCGCCGATGAACCCGGTCACCTTCGGAGTGTTCTTCACCAGGTGCCAGGTCCGGTCGTTCATCTCCATCTGGACCAGGATGTAGCCGGGGAGAAACTTCCGCTTGGAGGTCTTCTTCTCCCCCTTCACCATCTCCACCACCTGCTCCACCGGGATCAGGATCTCCCCGAAGGAGTCCTGCAGCCCCTCCATCCGGATCTTCTCCTCGAGGCTCTTCTTCGCCTTGTTCTCGAAGCCGGAGTAGGTGTGGACCGCGTACCAGCGCTTGTCGGCCATCACAGCTTCCCCCAAAGCGCGGGCAGCCATTCCACCATCACCTTGTAGCTGAGCGTGTCGATCCCGAAGAGGACCACCCCGGCGATCACCGAGGCCACCACCACCGCGATGGTCGAGACCTTCGTCTCTTCCCAGCTCGGCCAGGTCACCCGCATCAGCTCGGACGCAGTCTCGAACGCCAGCTGACGGATCTTCGGGCTCGCCCACGCGCCGCCCAGCAGCCCCGCGGTGAGCGCGATCGCCACCAGCGAGCTGTAGGTCCACTCCTCGGCACCCTCGATCAGCGGACGGTCCGGTAGCCCCACCGCAACCCAGACCGGCCCGAGCACGTGCTTCAGGAACAGAACCAGCGCGATGGCCAGGAAGAGGGTGAAGATGACCACCAGCCGCTCCGGGGTCATCGCGGAGCGGTTGGCGACGGTGGTGGCGTCGTTGGATGCCATGAGTTCTTTCGAGGGCTGCAGGCCAGGAGGGATTCGAACCCCCAACACGCGGTTTTGGAGACCGCTGCTCTACCATTGGAGCTACTGGCCTATGACTTCGCTGCCGTCAGACCTTCCCTTCCTTGTGGTCGGTGTGCTTCCGGCACCAGGGGCAGAACTTGCTCAGCTCGAGCTTGTCCTGGCTCTTCCGCCGGTTCTTGGTCGTCGAGTAATTCCGGCGCTTACACACCGGACACTCCAGCGAGATGATGCTCCTGTTTCCCTTCGGCATGACTTTCTCTTCCCGTGAAAACGGCAAAGAGGGGAAAGCTACCTCGAGCGGCAGCCCTCCCCTCCCGGAGGCCGTCGACCCCGGTGTCCGGGGCCGAGAATCCTACTCCTACTCCAGCACCTCGGCGACGACGCCCGCGCCCACCGTCCGGCCACCCTCACGGATGGCGAAGCGGAGCTCCTTCTCCATGGCGATGGGGGTGATCAGCTCCACCTCGATCGCGATGTTGTCACCCGGCATGACCATCTCGACGTTGTCCGGGAGCTTCACCGTCCCGGTCACGTCGGTGGTGCGGAAGTAGAACTGCGGCCGGTACCCCTTGAAGAACGGAGTGTGGCGCCCGCCCTCCTCCTTGGTCAGCACGTAGATCTGCGCCTTGAACTTGGTGTGCGGGGTGATGCTGCCCGGCTTGGCCAGCACCTGCCCGCGCTCCACGTCCTCGCGCTTCAGACCACGGAGCAGCGCTCCGATGTTGTCGCCGGCGATGCCCTCGTCGAGCAGCTTCCGGAACATCTCCACCCCGGTCACCACGGTCTTGGTGGTCGGACGGAGGCCGACGATCTCCACCTCCTCGCCCACCTTGATCTTCCCACGCTCCACGCGGCCGGTGGCCACGGTGCCGCGGCCCGCGATGGAGAACACGTCCTCCACCGGCATCAGGAACGGCTTGTCCGTCTGCCGCTGCGGGGTGGGGATGTAGGTGTCGAGCGCGTCCATCAGCTTCATGATGGAGCCCTCGCCGATCTCGCTGGTGTCACCCTCCAGCGCCTTCAGCGCGCTGCCGGGGATGATCGGGGTCTTGTCGCCCGGGAACTCGTACTTCTTCAGGAGGTCGCGGACCTCCATCTCCACCAGCTCGCGGAGCTCGGGGTCGTCCAGCATGTCCACCTTGTTCAGGTAGACCACGATGTACGGAACGCCGACCTGACGGGCGAGCAGGATGTGCTCGCGGGTCTGGGGCATCGGGCCGTCCGCCGCGCTCACCACCAGGATCGCCCCGTCCATCTGGGCGGCGCCGGTGATCATGTTCTTCACGTAGTCGGCGTGACCCGGGCAGTCCACGTGGGCGTAGTGCCGGTTCTTGGTCTGGTACTCCACGTGCGCCGTGGAGATGGTGATCCCGCGCTCCCGCTCCTCGGGGGCCTTGTCGATCTGATCGTAGGCCAGGTAGCTGGCTCCGCCCTGCTTCGCCAGCACCTTGGTGATCGCGGCGGTGAGGGTGGTCTTCCCGTGGTCAACGTGCCCGATGGTCCCCACGTTCACGTGGGGCTTGGTGCGCTCGAACTTTTCCTTGCTCATTGTGCTCCTCTATCTCTCGAACCTTCGAATGGAGCCCTGATCCAGGATTGAACTGGAGACCTCATCCTTACCAAGGATGCGCTCTACCAACTGAGCTATCAGGGCTTGCTGCTGTTCGCTCCGTACGTCCTGCCTGGTGGAGCGGGAAACGGGATTCGAACCCGCGACATTCAGCTTGGAAGGCTGACGCTCTACCAACTGAGCTATTCCCGCCTGCTGCTCCTGGGGTGCCTCTGTGGTTGGAGGGGGTTGGATTCGAACCAACGAAGGCGTAGAGCCGGCAGATTTACAGTCTGCTCCCTTTGGCCGCTTGGGTACCCCTCCATGGGTCGTGCTTCGTTCGGCTGCCGCCTGCCTTCTTTCTCCTGAAACGCCGTCCTCGAGTTCGCCTCCTGGCCGGCGGCGGGGGTCGAACCCGCGACCTACTGATTACAAATCAGTTGCTCTACCTGCTGAGCTACACCGGCAAGCAGCTCGGCCGTGGCCCCCAGGGTACACGTAGCCAGGGCCCCGGAAGGGCTGGGCCTTTTATGGGACGGAGTTGGCCGGAGTCAAGGCGAACGCCCTCCGCCAACCCCCCTCTGGCGTGCCACCTCGTACAGCACCAGCGCTGCCGAGACCGAGGCGTTCAGCGAGGCCACCCGTCCCTCCATCGGGATGCGGAGCCGGAGGTCGCAGTGCTTCAGCACCCCGGGTCGTACCCCGGCCCCCTCCGCCCCGATGACCACCGCCAGCGGCCCGTCCAGCCGGGCGCTCCAGAGCACCTGGTCTCCCTCGGGGTCGGACGCCACCACCCACAGCCCGGCCGCCTTCAGCTCCTCGAGAGCCCGGGAGAGGTTGGTCACCCGGGCGACCGGGACGTGCTCCACCGCCCCGGCCGAGGCCCGGGCCACCGCCGGCGTCACTCCCACCGAGCGGTCCTTCGGGAGCACCACCCCGTGGGCCCCCAGCGCGTCGGCCGACCGGATCACCGCCCCCAGGTTGTGCGGGTCCTGGAGCCCGTCCAGCACCACCACCAGCGGGGGCCGCCCGGAGGCCGTCGCCGCGGCCAGCAGGTCCTCCAGCGTGGCGTAGGCGAACTCGCGGACCCGGGCGGCCACGCCCTGGTGCGCGCCTCCGTCCACCAGCGCCTGGAGCCGCTCGCGCGGCACGCGCTCGACCCTGACCTGCGCATCGCGAGCCCGGGAGAGGATCTCCGCGGCCGCGCGGGGCGGCGTGCTCCCCTCGAGGACGTAGACCCGCTCGACGTCGCCCGGATGTGCCCTCAGCGCTTCCAGCACCGGGTGGATGCCGTGCACCGTCCGGCTCTCTCCCGGCATCGGTGGCGCTACTCCACCGCGACCGGGACCGAGAGCGTCTTCTGCTGGCGAAGACACAGCTGCTCGGTGCAGACGAAGAACGTCATCTTCGCCTCCACCGTGCCCGGTCCCTTGCCCTGCGCGGCGAGCGGGACGACGAAGCGCGGGTCGGGGTACTTCACCGACGCCGAGGGCTTCCGCACCGAGTCGGCGTAGACCAGCTGCGTCTTCTCCGGGGCCACCGCCCCGGTGCCCGAGAGCTGGATCCGCAGCGGCGCCTCGTCCGACACGTGGGCGCCCTTGAGGCTCTGGATCTCGAGGATCAGGGTCCCCTTCTTCCCCGGCTCGACCTTCGCCGTCGTCCCCTCGGTGGTCACCTTGTACAGCGTGGTCGGATCGACCTCCGCGGCGAGGGCGAGCGAGGCGAGGAGGACTGCAGGGACGAGGACGGTTCGGAAGAGGCGCATCGGCCGCCTCCTATAATTCAGAAGGCCCGGGCGCGCTTCAGCGGCCGGGGGCCAGGCCGTATCCGCCCGGACATTGCCCGCCGCGGCGGGGGGTCCAGCGCCGGAGGCCGCTCGCGGGCCATCTGCTCCGCCCGGACCACGATGGGCGTCGCCAGGTCCTCGCCCACCGCCTTCTCCATCTCCACCAGTCCGGGGCTCGAATGGACCTCGAACACCTTGGGCAGGCCCTTCACGTCGAGCATGTCCACCGCCGCCACCTCGAGTCCGGCGAGCCTCGCTGCCTCCGCGGCGGCACGCCGCTGGGCCTCGGTCAGCGCGATGCGCTCGAAGCGGGCCCCGCGGTTCAGCGTGTTGGCCAGGCGGTTCATCCTCGGCCGGCGCCGCACCGCCGCGAGCGCCGTGCCGCCGACCACCAGCACCCGGACGTCCAGGCCCGCCTTCCGCACGTACTCCTGGACGAGCAGGTTGTGCCCCAGCCCGAGGATGGCCTCCAGCGCCGCCTCCAGGGAGTTGAGGGTCTCGCAGACCATCACCCCGCGCTCCTCGGCGCCACCGAGCAGCTTGACCAGGACCGGGACGCCGCCCACCAGCCGCACCATCGCCTTCAGATCGCCGGCGCTCCTGGCCATCACCGTCGCCGGCACCGCGATGCCGTGCGCGGAGAGCAGCTGCAGGCACCGCATCTTGTTGCGCGCCTGGGCGATGGAGGCCGCGGTGTTCATCACCGGGACTCCGAGCATCCCGAACTGGTTCACCACCGCCAGCCCGTAGGGCGTGATGGAGTGGGCGATGCGCGGCAGCACCACGTCTGGGAGCGCGAGCTTCCGGCGGCGATAGAGGAGCTGCCCCAGCGTTCCGTCGAGGTGCATCTCCACCTGCACCGGGTCGAGCACCCGAACCGAGTGGCCGCGCGCGCGTGCAGCCGCCACCAGCCGCGCGGTGGAGGGGACCGACAGCGAGCGCGAGAGGATGGTGAGTCGCACGAGCGCCGGCACCGTAGGACCGCCCCGAAGCGCGGGCAAGCCGCGCCTCGGCGACGGGAGGCTCATGGAACGGCGCAGGCGGACCGCGCACCCGGACTCACAAGACCTTGAGAATCCGGATCTGCACGTTCACCGGGTTCGCCCCCGTCGAGGTCTTCAGCTGGTTGCAGAGCGGTTTGCCGTCCACGAAGACGACCGCCGGACCGGGCTTGTTCGACACCGGCGTCGTCTCGCTCGGCGACACGTACACCCAGGTGTCCGGCCCCGACGGGTACGGCGTCCCCTTCACGAGCACGCTGAGCAACGAGACGTCGCTGGGGACCTCGGTCAGGAACCGCTCACAGACCGTGACGTTGGGATCGGTGATCGTCTTGAGGATCGCCCCGAGGTCCGAGGCATCGTTGGCCTGGTAGTACTGCTTGGTGCAGAGCCCGGTCGCGAGGTCGCATGGGTTGTCCGCACCGCACGGCTGATTGGGCGGCGTTCCGGGGCACACCCGCGGGAACCGGACGCTTCCGGCGACGGCGATCCGCTGCAGGGTGTCCCTCGCGTTCGCAGCAGACGGGCCGACGGTCCCGGTGAGCTCGGCGCCGAACCCGACGACGTAGGTCTGCACCCCCTTGCTGGCGAGGAACTGGACCGCAGTCACCGAGTTGTCCACGTCGAGGCACCCCGCTCCGGAGAACGGCGGGAGCCCCGCGGCGCAGTCATCCAGGTTCGGACCGAAGGTGCACTTGCAGGCCACGGTCCCGGCGACACTGGCCAGGGCCGGGTTGCAGTTCGGGAGCCCGTCGGTGAAGAGGATGACGATCTGGTCGCGGGTGTCGTCGTTCACCAGCTCGTTGACCGACGACAGGAACGCGAGACTCGCCGCAGTGGGCGTCCCTCCCCCGGTGCAGGTGGGCCCGGCGGGACTGCAGCTCGTGACCTCGTCCAGCTTCGCCTTCGTCCCGTCGGCCTGGGCCTGAAGGGTGGCATCGGTATCGGAGCTCGTGGTCGGGAGCGCAAATCGCTGGGCCGTCGTCGGGCCGCAGCCTGCGTTGCTCTCCGGCTCGGGGAAGAGCGAGAGCGCGTAGCGCCCGATGAGCGGGAACTGGGTGAGGTAGCTGTCGAGTGCCTTGGTCAGCTCGCTCCAGCGCGTGGGGCACTGGCTGACGTCACAGGGGTTCACCTTGCCCGGGTCGCCGCACACGGGCCCATTGTTCCCCCCCACCTTGCAGGCCAGGTTCGACGGATCTACCGGCTGGTCCATCGAGCCCGACTTGTCCACCAGGAGCATGAAGTTGGGCTTGTTGGCCACGGCCTCGATGTCGACGCTGGTCTGGGTCTGGCCGACCGACAGCGGCTTCACCGGCTCGAAGTCGTAGGTCTGGCATGCACTGCCAACTGCGAGGAGCGCGAGGAGGGCTGCACCACGGAGGGCCAGCGGGGTGGGCATGCGCGGTGGCGGAGCATACCTGCTCGGGGGGCTGGCAACCGCATTTCCGGGGGCGGGACCCACATGCGCCGACGAGGCTGCGCAGGCCCAGCCCGGTCCGCCTCACAAGATCCGGAGAATTCTCAGGTCGAGCTGCACCGGGTGCTGCGCCGTCGAGCTCTCGATCGCCGTGCACAGCGTCCCGAGGAAGCGGATCGCCGGCCCACCGTCCGCCGGCGGGACGTAGCGCCAGCTATCGGGTCCGGGCGGGTACTTCGTCCCGTCGAGCGTCAGGAGGATCAGCTCCTCGGAGGTCGGCGCGGGGGTGATGGCGCGGAGGCACGGCTCCCGGTCGAGGCTCGCGGTGATCTCGGCCAGCGCCGACCCGAGGTCCCGGCTGTCCTGCGCTTGGTAGTACTGCCGGAGGCACACGCCGCCCTGGCACGGGTTGAGGGGTCCGCAGGGCTGGTCGTGCTGCGGGCCGGGGCACACCCGGGGGTAGTTCCCTGCCAGCGCCATCTCCTGGAGCACGATGGGCGCCTGCACGCCGCCGTCGAGGCTGGCCCGGGTCTCGTCCCCGAAGCCGATGACCGGCACGTGAATGCCACGCGCGGCGAGATCCTGCACCGCCTGAACGGTGCGATCCTTGTCGAGGCAGTTGTTGGGCGTGCCCGGCGGAGGGCATTTCTCCGCGGCCGCCGTGCAGACGCAGGCCTCGGCGGGGATGGTGGCGTTGCAGTTGGGCAGACCGTCGGTGAGGAGGAGCACCAGCTCGAGCCGCAGCGGGTCCTGCAGCGGCGCATAGTCGGAGAAGAACTGGAGGCTCGGACCGGTGGGCGTCGCCCCACCCGTCCCGAACGGACCCGCTGAGGTCTGGCTCCGGACCGATGCGAGCGCGTTCCGCGCCGCCGTCGAAAGGGCCGAGAGCGTGGCCATCGAGTCGTCCTGGGCGTCGGACGGGAGGTCGACGCGAGCGGCGGTCGTCGGAGTGCAGTTGGGTTCCCCCGCGTCCTGTGACCCCGGCTCGGGAAAGAACGACAGACCGAACCGCACCGTCTGGGCCTGGGCCTGGAGGAAGGAATCGAGCGCCAGATTCAGCTCGCTCCAGCGTGTGGGGCAGAGGTTGGTGTTGCACGGGTTGGCCTTCGCCGAGTCACCGGTCCCGCAGAGACCGAATCCCGTGGTGCAGCCGGGGAGCGTTGGATCGATGGGCTGGTCCATCGATCCGGACTTGTCGACCAGCACCATCACGTTCGGCTTGAACTTCTTGATCACGATCGGCGTGCTGCTCTCCTCCTGGGAGATGGAGAGCGGCCCCACCGGAACGAAGTCGTAGGTCTGACAGGCGAGCGCTGCCACCAGGCACAGCGCGGCGAAGGCGATCGGACGGAAGCGCATCGCGGAACCTCCGGCAGACTACCAGCCCCGCACGCTCAGAAGGTGAGAACCCTCGCGTCCTCGGTCAGCCGCCACAGGGCTGCCAGTCCCATCACCTCGTCCAGCACGCGCTCGGCCTCGGCGAGCGAGACGCCGGCCAGCTTGAGCATCGTGTCGCACGCAATGCACCGCGCGCCGAGACCGCGCGCCTCGGTCAGCAGCTGCGCCGGTGGCGGCACGCCCACGCCCTCGGCGCGCGCACCCTCGGCGAGCTCGCGATCCGACTGGGCCCGGCCGAAGTCCCCACGGCACAGCTGGCGCAGTGCCTCGAAGGCGAAGACGAACACCACCTCGTCGCCGAGGGCCGCCGCGGTGATGCCCATCGAGGCTGCCTGATACGCGGGCTCGTAGCCGCCGCGCTGCACGATGAAGACGACTCGTCCGGCCATGTCCCGCCGGGAGGGTACACTCCGCGCCCCGCCATGTCCCGCCTCGGTCCATCGCTGCTCCTCGCCTTTCTGGTCGCCGCGAGCTGCGCGCGCTCGATGGGGCCAGCGCGGACCGCCGAGGAGGCGCAGGCCCGGGTCGGCGCCCTGCTCGATCTGCCGGACGCCGGCGCCACCGAGTTCGCCGGCATCGGGCCGGGGGCGGTCCCGGCGCTCCAGGCCGAAGTCCTGGACGTGAAGGCGAGCGACCCCCGCCGCCTCGCGGCTGCACGCGCCCTGGCCGAACTCCCCGGCAAGGCCGGGCTGGGGGTCCTCGCGGATGCCGTCGCATCGCCGCGGCTCACTCCGGCTCTGCGCGACGCGGTGGCGGAGGAGCTCGGGACGCACGACCGCGAGGAGGCGGTGGCCCGGCTCGGGCCATTGCTCGCCGCGCCGGAGCCGTCGGTACGCGCGGCCGCGGCGCGGGGGCTGGGCAGGGCAGGAGGCCCTGCGGCTCGCAAGTCGCTCGAGGACCGGTTAGAGCGTGAGGAAGATCCCGGAGTCCGGGAGCGCCTCCAGGCCTCCCTGGCCCAGGCCCAGCCCTGAACATGCAACCTACGGTTCTCCTCTTCGATGTCGATGGCACCCTCGTCACCACCGGAGGCGTCGGCCGCCGCGCCCTGGAGATCGCCTTCGAGCGCTCCTTCGGCCGGCGTGACGCGTGCCGCAGCTTCCGTCTCGACGGCATGACCGACCGGGCGATCGTCCGCACCGGAATGCAGGCCATCGGCGTACAGCCCATCGAGGCGCTGATCGATCAGGTCCTGGTCGATTACCTGCTGGTGCTCGCCGAGGAGGTGGCCGCCGCGCCGGATGCGACCTACCGGGTGCACGCCGGGATGGCCGAGACGGTCGAGGCGGCCCGGGCCAGTCGCGAGGTCGCGGTGGGCCTGGGAACCGGCAACATCCGCGAGGGTGCGCGGATCAAGCTCGAGCGCGTTGGCATCTATGACCGCTTCGCCTTCGGCGGGTTCGGTTGCGATGCCGAGGATCGCACCGCGCTCATCCGTCGCGGCGCCGAGCGCGGGGCGGCACTGCTCGGCGCGCCCCTCGAGGAGTGCCGGGTGGTGGTCATCGGCGATACGCCGAAGGACGCCGCCGCGGCCGTGGCCATCGGCGCCGAGTGCATCGGCGTCGGCACCGGCAGCTTCACCGCCGAGCAGCTCGTGAACGCCGGAGCAACGCGCGCCTTCGCCAACCTCGCCGCCCTCGGAGCGATGGAGGCGGTGCTCGGAGCGCTGCGCTGAGTCCCGCGGTGCCGACCCCCCGCGCGGCGTGGGCCCTCCTCGGGACGCTCGAGGGTCTGGCCGACCGGGTGCGCGCTGCGGCCGAGGCGCTCGGGGGCCCGGATGATGTCGAGTCCGCCTGGCTCCGCGGCGCGGCGGAGCTCGTGGACCGCGGCGAACCGAAACGTCGCGCGGCGCGAGTGGAGGCAATCTGGCTCGAGGAGCTCGCCCCGGAGGCGCGGGCCCGTAAGGCCTCACTCCTCTCGGCGTGGGTGAACTCCGCCGAGGCGTTACGCTCGGCCGTCCACGCGCATGAGTCCGAGCGTGGTCCTCTGGTCGAGGCCCTCTTCCCCCTGTGGCGGGGGGCATCGCTGCGCCGGCACGCCGATCAGGCACTGGCGGCACAGCTCGAGCTTCAGCGCCGTCTGGGATCGGCTTACGTGGTGCGGCGCCTGGCCGAGCTCGCGACCCAGTCGGCGGTGGGCCCGGCGCTGGAGGCGCTCGCGGCCGCGGGCACGGTCTGGGCAGCCGAGCGCGAGCGCCCTGCTCTCTCCGGGGCGAAGGCGGACGAGGTCCGGGCGAGCCTGCTCGCGCTGGCCCAGGAGTGCGCCCAGCTGCTCGAGCGGGTGCGCTGGGTCGTGCGCGCAGCGCTGGTGCGCCGTCCCGATCTCCTCGACACGGTGTTCCTCAAGCGCGCCCGACCCGCCGGGGCCGACGCTGGCGAGAGTGGTGCCGGCGCAGAGGAGCCCGGGACGGCGGCGGAAGCCGCGGCGGGCGACCTCGGCCCGGACCTCGACAAGGAGACGACCCCCGCGGAGGCCGCGCCGACCGAAGCTCCTGCCGAGCACGGCGCTTCCCGCCCATCGCGTCGCCGGCCTCCCGCCAGGACCGCACCGACCGAAGCTCCTCCCGGCCACGGCGCTTCCCGCCCATCGCGTCGCCGGCCTCCCGCCGAGACGGCCCCAACCGACGCTGCTCACGAGCACGGCAGTTCGCGGTCCGCCTCCCGTCGCACGCCTCCCAGCAAGATCGCACCGTCCGAGGAACGCGCAGCAGCCTCCCGGCGGCGCACGACCGCGAGGACAGCCTCCGCAACGGCCCCTGAGACCGCGCCCGAGGCCCGCGCTGCCCCCACGCCGGAGCCTCGCGCTCGGCCGCCCGGCGGAGCTCGTCGCAAGTCTCGGCCGGCGCGCCGGGGCTGACGATGGCGCTCACGCCGCTGCCCATCGATCCCCTCCTCCCGTCGGTGGTGGAGGCGCTGAGCACGCGCGGCACGCTCGTGCTCCAGGCCGCGCCCGGCGCGGGCAAGACCACCCGCGTCCCCCGCGCGCTGCTCGACGCGAACACCTTCGATGGCGAGCTGTGGGTGCTCGAGCCTCGCCGCCTCGCTGCCCGCCTCGCCGCGGCCCGCGTCGCCGAGGAGCTCGGGGAGCCAGCTGGCCAGCGCGTCGGCTACCAGATCCGCTTCGACGAGGTGGCCTCCGCCGCCACCCGCGTCCGCTTCGTCACCGAGGGGATCCTCACCCGCCGCCTCCTCTCGGATCCAGACCTCCGCGGCGTGGGCGCGGTGGTCCTCGACGAGTTCCACGAGCGCCACCTTCCCACCGACCTCGGGCTCGCCCTCCTGCGTCGCCTCCGCGAGCGACGCCCCGGTCTGCGGCTCGTGGTCATGTCCGCGACCTTCGATCCGGCGCCGGTGGCGCGCTTTCTCGGCGAGGCCCCGGTGCTCACCTCCGAGGGTCGGGTCTTCCCGATCGAGATCGAGCACCTTCCCGCAGCCGACAGCCGTCCGCTCGAGGCTCAGGTCCTCGCGGCGCTGAAGCGCCTCGGCGGCCGGCTGAGCGACGGCCACGTCCTCGTCTTTCTTCCCGGCGCGTCCGAGATCCGGCGCGCGCAGGAGGCCTGTGCCGAGTACGCCGAGCGCCACGGGTTCCGCGTACTGCCGCTCCACGGCGATCTGCCCGCGGACGCCCAGGACCGCGCCGTGCGACCGTCGAGAGATCGGAAGCTCATCCTCTCCACCAACGTGGCCGAGACGTCGGTCACCGTGGAGGGAGTCGCTGCGGTCATCGACTCGGGACTCGCCCGCGTGGCCTCACACTCGCCCTGGAGCGGATTGCCTTCCCTGCGAGTGCAACCCATCAGTCGCGCCAGCGCTGACCAGCGAGCCGGCCGCGCGGGTCGCACCCGGGCCGGCGTCTGCCTCCGCCTCTACACCCAGGGCGATCTCGAGCGACGGCCGGAACGCGATCTCCCGGAGATCGCCCGCGCCGATCTGGCCGAGACCGTGCTCGCGCTCTCCGCCGCCGGTGCACCCGATCCGCGCACCTTCGGCTGGTTCGAGGCACCGCCGCCCGCCGCGCTCCAGTCCGCCGAGGAGCTCCTCTCGGATCTCGGCGCACGCGCACCCGACGGGACGCTGACCGAGGTCGGGCGCCGCCTGCTCTCCTTCCCGGTGCATCCGCGGCTCGGCCGCATTCTCCTGGAAGCCGAGCGACGCGGCGTTGGCCCCGAGGCAGCCCGCGCGGCGGCAACTCTCTCCGAGCGGCCCTCCCGCCCCGGGCCGGTGTTCGGCGACACACGCCGGAGCGGGCCCACCCTGAGCGGGCGCTCCGACGTGCTGGAGCTGATGGAGGCGTCCGGCTCCCGCAACCGATCGCACGGGAGCGCACAGGCGGCGGAACGCACTGCGCGCCAGCTGACGCGGGCGCTCGACTCTCGAATCCGCGTTCCAGTCGCAGAGCGGGAGGACGCGCTGCTGCTGTCGCTCCTCGCCGGATTCCCCGACCGCGTGGCACGGCGCCGCAAACCGCACGCGCCAGAGCTGGTGCTCTCCGGCGGCGGGAGCGCGGTGCTCGACCCGGTCAGCGTCGTGCAGGAGCCGATGCTGCTCCTGGCCCTCGACGCCGAGCAGCGCACCGGACCGCGCGGACCCGAGGTGCGGGTCCGGGTGGCGAGCGCCATCGAGCCAGAGTGGCTCCTCGATCTCTTCCCCGGGCGACTCACCGACGAGGACCGCCTCGCGTTCAACGAGGAGTCGGGCCGCGTTGAGCGGCTCACCCGGCTCGCCTACGGCGCGGTGACCCTCGAGGAGCGGCGCGTCCCCGCCGAGCCCTCCGCCGAGGCCGAGGCGGTCCTGGCCGAGGCCATCCGCGCGCGCGGCCTCGCCACTGCGGTGGACACCGCGCGGCTGGAGAACCTCCGCGCCCGCATGGAGCTGGCCCGCTCCGTCTTTCCGGACCAGCAATGGCCCGAGCTCGACGAGGCCGGACTGGCTGCGGTGCTGGCCCGAGGACGCAGAAGTCTCGCCGAGGTGCGTGAGGCCGACCCGGCAGCCGAGCTGCTCGGCGCCCTCTCGCCGGACGCGGCACGCCTGCTGGCTCGCGAGCTTCCGGAGCGGGTGACGCTTCCCGGCGGCCGCTCCGTCCCCGTCCACTACGTCCCGGGGCAGCCGCCGTGGATCGCCTCACGGCTTCAGGATTTCTTCGGAATGCGTGAAGGCCCGGCACTCGCCCGTGGACGGGTGCCGCTGGTGCTCCACCTGCTCGCCCCCAACCAGCGTGCAGTCCAGGTGACGCAGGACCTCGCCGGGTTCTGGAGCCGCCACTACCCTTCGCTCCGGCGGGAGCTTGGACGGCGTTATCCCCGCCACGCCTGGCCGGAGGACCCCCTTCATGCCGTACCGCCGACGTCCCGGCGAGGATAAGCCGCACCGAGACGGTGTCACACGCGGAACTGGCGACCGTCGGCGGGTGGTGTTAGTGCCCAGCCGCTGCTTGCACCTGGACCCCCGATGACCCGTCGCGTCCTCCTCGCCTCGCTCAACGCCGGGGGCGGTCACAACGCGCTGCGCGACTCGTTCGCCGCGTCGCTGGACCGCGCCGATTCCGGACCGCAGAGGCTGGAGCCGGTGGTGTGGGGCTCGGCTGACCGGTTCATCGACTGGTTCTACTCGGTGTGCGTGCGTTTCCTTCCGCGCTTCCAGGGGAAGATCGTCGATCTGAGCGGCCAGCCCTGGGCGCTGAAGACCGCGATGGCGCTCAGCCCGCAGCTGCACACCGAGGCCCTGGCGTTGCTCCGGCGGGAACGGTTCGACCTGCTGGTGACCACGCATCCGGTGCAGGCGATGACCTTCGCCCGGGTGCGGCGCGACCTCGGGCTCGGCACGCCGCTGGTGCTCGCCGTTCCCGACTACGGCGTCCCGCCCTCCGGGTACCACCCGCCCCTGCCGGGCCTCCGCTCGGATGCGCTCATCGTCATGGAGGAGAGCACGCTCGAGCACTACCGCGCGCTCGGGGTCCCCGATACGCGACTGCACCTCTCGGGCTTCCTCACCCGCGAGGCCTTCGTTCGCGTGGGTGCCCGCCTCCGGGCCGAGGGCCGGGACACCGCGCGCTCTGCGCTGAAGGCGGAGGTGGTCGCCGCGCATCCCGAGTTCGGCTCCTTCGACCTCTCGCGCCCGACGCTGCTCTTCCTCGGCGGCTCGGCGTGGACGGTGAAGACCGAGCCGGTGCTGGAGGCCGTGCTCGCCGACGCCGCGCTTCGCGCGGCAGCGAACGTGGTGGTGGTGGCCGGACGCGATCGGGCCTTCGAGGCACGGCTTCGGGCCCGTGCCGGCGACGGCCTGCACGCGTTCGGCTTCGTCGCTCCCGAGGTGCTCGCCGCCCTCATGGGCCTCGGGGACGCGCCGGTTCTCGGCAGCCTCGCGCCGGCGACCCTCCAGGAGCTGCTCGAGGTGGGGCTCGGCCCGCTGCTCCTCTTCCACTTCATCCCCGGCAGCGAGCGCGCCCACGTGGGCTACATCGAGACCCAGCGCCTCGGGATCTACGCCCCTCAGACGGCGGAGATGCTCCGGCTGCTCCGGGAGATGCTGGGCCTGCTTCCGGCGTCCGAGCAGCTCGCCCTCGCGCGCGACGGCTTCCGCGAGCGGGCCCGGCTGCTTCGCTCGCGCAGCGTGGAGCGCGCGCTGCAGCTACCGCGCTTCCTGGAGCAGATGCTGGAGAGCCCGCCGGTCAGCCGCGGCGGAGCGCGCGCGGTCGGATAGAGCGCTAGAGGCGCTTTCGCGCCTCGACATGCTCGATGCCGGCTTCGAGGAAGACCGCACCGACCGCCTTGTAGCCGTGGCGCTCGTAGAAGCCGAGCGCGTAGAGCTGCGCGTGCACCAGGACTCCGATGAGCCCGCGGCGCCGCGCCTCGTCCTCCAGCTCTTTCAGCAGAAGATTTCCGACGCCTTGCGTGCGGTGCGACTGGAGCACGGCCATCCGGCCAATCTGTCCCCAGGTGCCCCGTTCACCCTCGGGCGGCGCCGGGAGCACGACCAGCCGTCCGGTTCCGATGGCGTGGCCCTCGGCGAACGCCAGGAGGTGATGAGCGCGCGCGTCCTCGGCATCACGCTCGATCGTCTCGGGGACGTGCTGCTCCTCGATGAAGACGACCTCGCGGATCGCCAGCGCCTGGAAGAGCTCGGCCTCGCCCTTGATCTTCGTGATGACGAGCTTGATGTCCGCGGGGGCCGTCATTCCGGAATCCGAAACCTACCGCATCCGGCTGTCGTGATAACGGCGCGGTGCATGCGGCGCCCGGTGCGAAATGACCTATGCACCAACCGCGCGCTTCACGACGCGCACCCGGCGTGGCATGTCCGGTGGGGTCCGTCGTGCGGCTCACCGACCGGATGGTCGTCTCGGCTGGAGGACTCCGCGCCGCCCATCGTGCGAGCGAGCCCACTCGGCACGAAGCTTGATTCGACTCCCCTTCGCATGCAGTCCGATCGTGTCGACGCACCGCGAAGTGATTCGCGCCCGAGCGCGCCTCGCAAGCGCTTCGAGGAGCTCCTCCGGGGCCGCATCCCGCGCCCATCGCGGAAGCCCCCCGCTCCGCCGAGGCGGCCGAGGGCGGCGACCCCGCCGCGCGAACCTCGCACCGGGGCGCGGCCGGCGTTGGTGAGTGGTGAACTCCGCGGCCAGGCGCGCAAGGAAATGGACACCTCGGCCCGCCGACGACTGGCGGACGGCGCGGTGGCCACCGACCAGGCGTCGGGTCGCCTCGAGGCACGCGCGGCGGATCTCCTGACTGCGGCGCTCCGCGTCGAGGAGACCGCGAGGGGTGAGCGCCCCTCGGGCGGTGCCGTCGCCAGGACGGTGGGTCCTTCGCACTTCCTCGACACTTCGGGCGTGGTGCAGCAGGCGGGTCTCGCCTCGAGCAGCGCGAGCGCGACGGCGGCCGCAGCTCACTCCGCGTCGGAGGGTCGGATCGATCGGGCGCTCGCGCTCGTGGAGCGCATCGAGCGCTTCGTCCGGAGCGGACGGCCTTCCCTGGCCCTCACCCTGCGCGGTGGTCTCCCGGGCGAGCTCGAGGTCCAGCGTGTCGGGCGAGGAGCCATCACCCTCCGGCTCTCTTCGCAGCGACCTCCCTCGTCGAGCGAGCTCGGCGAGCTACGTCAGGCCCTCGAGGCGCGCGGGCTGTCGGTCCGCAGCTTCGAGGCGCGCAGGATGAGAGCGGAGACTGGCCGGGCGGAGCGCGAGGCTCGCGACGCAATCGCGGCCGAGGCCGAGAAGCCGGTTTCCGCGCTCAAAGCTTCATGAGCGGACGCTTGTTCTCCTTGTCCTTGAACTCCTCCGCCTCGGGCAATGCGTCCTTCTTCTCGGAGATGTTGGGCAGCGACTTCGAGTAGGTGGCGTTGATTTCCTTGTACTCGGCCCACTTCTCGGGGAGGTCAGCCTCCGGAAAGATCGCCTTCGTCGGACAGACAGGCTCGCAGGCGCCACAGTCGATGCACTCGTCGGGGTGGATGACGAGCATGTTCTCCCCCTCGTAGAAGCAGTTGACGGGGCAGACCTCGACGCAGTCCGTGTACTTACACTTTATGCAGGGGTCGGCAACGATGTACGCCATGGCGGCGAATCTCCGCGTGTGAGGCGCTCGCCTCGCCGGGGAGCGCCACGCGCAACTGAGCGCATCCGCCTCCTGGGGGCAAGCAGGGATTGGGCCTACCGAGGAAGCAGCCCTCTGGATCTCATCAGCTCGGCAACGAGCACCGCGCCCTTCGCCGCGCCCATCTTGGTGTTGTGGGAGACGAGCACCAGCTTCACGCCGTGCTCCAGGACGCCGTCTTCCCGGATCCGGCCCACGCTGGTGGCCATGCCGCCGTGGGTATCGCGATCCAGACGGGGCTGCGGGCGATCCTGCGCCTCCAGCACCTCGATCCACCGCGGAGCGGAGGACGGCAGGTCACGCGCGTCCGCGCTCCCTTCCCAGGCGCGGAGCGCATCCTTCACCTCGTCGAGGCTCGCAGCACGACCGAGGCCCACGGAGACCGTCTCGGTGTGCCCGTCCTGCACGGCGACCCGCGTACAGGTCGCGGAGACCTTGAGGGGAAGCGGCTCGACGCTCGTGGCCCCCGACGCCCACCGGCCCAAGATCTTCCGGGTCTCCGCCTCGACCTTCCCCTCCTCCTTCGGGATGTAGGGAACCACGTTGTCCAGGACGTCGAGCGCGGCCACGCCCGGCGACCGCCCCGCTCCGGAGACGGCCTGGAGCGAGGTCATGATCGCGGAGCGGATCCCGAAGCGCTCGGCGAGCGCCGCAAGCACGACCGCGAGCCCGGTGGTCGTGCAGTTGGGGATCGGAGCCACCCAGCCACGCCAGCCACGCGCACGCTGTGCGGCGACCAGGCCCGCGTGGGCCGCGTTGATCGGTGGAATCAGGAGCGGAACGTCCGGCTCCATCCGGAAGGTGCTCGCGGCGCTGATGACGGGAAAGGCGGCGGCGAGGCGCGGCTCGAGCTCGCGCGCGACGTCCGACTCCACTGCCGAGAAGACCAGGTCCACTCCCTGGGGCGCTGCGCTCGGATCCCGGAGGTGCATCGCCGCGACCTCGGGAGGAATGGGCTCGGGCAAGAACCAGGCGCCGGCGACCGCCTCGTCGTAGCGCTTGCCGGCGTTGCGTGGAGAGGCGGCGATGGCGCCGATCTCGAACCAGGGGTGATCGCGAAGGGCGGAGACGAACTGCTGACCGGCGATGCCGGTGGCACCCACCAGCAGGGCGCGAAGCTTGGCCATGTGGTCCATCCTGCCATTCCTTGACCGGTACAGCGGCGTGCCCTACAAACCCGCGGTCGCTCGCGGCGCCATCGCCAAGTGGTAAGGCAAGGGTCTGCAAAACCCTCATTCCCCGGTTCGAATCCGGGTGGCGCCTCTTCCCTGACGTGATTGAGCCCAGCGGGACAGGTGTCGGAAGGGCGTGGCTCCTCGCCCTCGCCCTCGCCGGGTGCGCGGCATCCCGACCTCCGCCCCCACCTCCACCCCCGCCGGTCGTGACGCTGGCGCCCGTCGCGGACCCCGCCGATGCGGGCGTCCCGCCACTCGACGTGCCGCCCCCGCCATCGACTCGCCGGCTGGACGTTCGGGCAGGCGAGCCCACCGTCCCGGTCCGTCTGATGGAGAACCGCCGTGAGGTGACCTTCGTCCCGGGCGGGCGGGTCCGGCTGTTCCTTCAGGGCGACCCGGAGAAGGTGGTCGAGGCTCCCGGCGGGACGGCGCTGGTGGCGCGCTGGCTCGACGGGACCCCGGCGGATCGGCGCTTCCGCGTCCAGACCTCCGAGCTGGCCTGGGCCGACAAGGAGGGCATCGGGGCCGAGCGCGCCGCCTGGGAGGAGCGGGGCTTCCAGGTGCGGCTGGAGCAGCTCGGCCAGGTCTACGGAATCGCGGGGAAGATCCTCGACAACCGGAAGGTCCTGGTCCTGCTCGAGCCGGTGCTGACCTCGGCGGAGGCCGAGGCCCGCCAGGCGGAGCTGATGCGCAACTTCGGCGCCCGCACCACGCTCGCCGAGGAGGTACGGACCGCGGCGCGGGTGCGCCTGAAGCTGGACATGGCGGACGGTACGCCGCTCGGCATCAGCGAGGGTGCGATCCGGGCCGAGACTCCCGGTGGCGAGGGCTTCGTGGTGCGCTCGGTGGAGTTTGCGGTCGGGTATCCCAACCACGGCTTCGAGACCCGCGAGTATCGCGGTGGCCTGTCCTTCTCCGCCGACGCTTCGGGGACCATCGCGGTGGTGAACCTCGTCTCGCTGGAGGACCTCCTCCGCGGACTCGTCCCTGCCGAGATCTTCGCCGCCGCTCCCGCGGAAGCCCTGAAGGCGCAGGCGGTCACCGCCCGCGGCGAGGTGCTGGCCAAGGTGGGCACCCGCCATCTGGCCGACCCCTACCTGCTCTGCTCGGAGCAGCACTGCGCGGTGTACCGGGGCCGCACCGGCGAGACCCCCAGCACCAACGCGGCGGTCGAGGCCACCCGGGGGCTGGCCCTCTTCTCCACCGAAGGCCGGCTGGTCGACTCGGTCTACAGCGCTGTATGCGGCGGCCACACCGAGGACAACGAGGCGGTCTGGGGCGGGGTGCCGGACCCCAGCCTCCGTGGACGGCCCGACGTCCTCGAGCCCGTGGCCGGCGTTCCCGACCCGCGTCTGGCGCCCGACAAGTTCCTGGCCTTCGATCTCCCCGCGGCTTGCCGGCGGGGACGCTTTGCGCAGCCCACCAAGTACCGGTGGGAGAAGCGGTTCAGCGCGCAGCAGCTGGACGCGCTGGTCGAGCCACTCGGCGTCGGGTCGGTCCGGCACCTCCAGCCGCTCGAGCGCGGCGCGTCCGGACGGGTGCGACTCCTGCTCGTGTCAGGCACCCGCGGCGCGACGGAGCTGCGCGGCGAGCTCACCATCCGGCGGCAGTTCGGGATGCTCAACAGCGCGCTGTTCACCGTCACCGAGGAACGCGATGGACGGGGCAACCCCGTGGCATTCGCCTTCCGGGGCGGCGGCTGGGGGCACGGCGTGGGCCTCTGTCAGACAGGGGCGATCGGCCGGGCGGAGAGCGGACAGGACTACCGGGCGATCCTCCGGCATTATTTCAATGACGCCGAGGTCGTGCGCATCTACGAGTAGGGCCAGATCCCGGGACGTTGGCCCGAGGGCGGATGCCTGCCTACCAGGGTGGAACATGCGTCCCTTCCCGGAGTTATGTAGGACCGTCACGTGAGCCCGCCCGGACCCACCCAGCGCCGACGTCGCCGCCGTCCGGCACCCGTTGCGGTCATCGCCACGCTCCTGGCGCTGCTCTTCCACGTCAGCGTCCTGGGGCTGATCCTCCTGATGAACTTCGTGACGGTGAAGTGGCCGGGCGGAGACCGGCCCAAGCAGAAGCCCCAGGCGGTCACCTTGCGGAACATCGACCCTCGGGCCTGGGCGAAGAACCGCGGCCAGGCCCGGGAGCAGGAGCGCCCCGAGCCTCAGCGACGCGCGGAGGCCGCCAAGAAGCCCGAACCGAAGGAGGAGAAGAACCCCAAGGGCCAGGTGGTGGACGTCGCTCCCGGCAACGAGCAGGAGTCGCCCGACGCGAAGTTCCTCGCGGAGAAGAACAACCGGGTCGACAAGGAGAGCAAGGCCAAAGACCAGACCCCGTTCTACCGGAACGCGATGCCGCGGCAGACCGCGACCGAGGAGCGGAACACCACCGGAAAGGACAACGCCGCGCAGCTGATGGTCCAGGGCAACAACGGCACCGGACAGGACGCGCGCCCGGCCCAGAAGGGGGGCGGGCAGAAGCCGGTGTTCGACGTTCCGAACGTGAAGAAGCGCGACCAGATCGCGATGAAGGAGTCGGCCACCAAGGGACCGGGGGCGAGCGTGCGCAACCAGGGCGAGAGCGCCGCGGTCCAGGGCAACTCCGACCGGCTCCGGGTCGACCCCGGCAAGCCCGGTGAGGAGGGCGCAGAGGGCAGCGCGGGCAAGGCCGGCCTCCCGACCCTGTCCCAGCTGATGCCCAGCAGCGCCGCCCTGGACAAGATCATCGGGGCCGCGCCCAACGACCACCTGCAGGACGTCGACCAGGGCGAGGGCACCTTCCTCAACACCCGGGAGTGGAAGTACGCGACGTTCTTCAACCGGGTGAAGCAGGCGGTGGGACGGAACTGGGATCCCAACGAGCCGCTGCGCCAGCGCGACCCGACCGGGGAGATCTACGGGGGCCGCGACCGGTACACCATCCTCAACATCACCCTGGGGAGCGACGGGCTGGTGAAGGACATCCAGGTCCAGCGCTCGAGCGGGGTGGACTTCCTCGACGAGGCGGCGATCGTCAGCTTCCGCCGGGCCCAGCCCTTCCCCAATCCCCCGCCGGGCCTCATGGGGCCCAACGGCACGGTCACCTTCCCCTTCGGGTTTTATCTAGAGACCGGTGGCCGGCCGCTGATGCGGATCTTCCGGAACAACTGATCGCCACCTGGCCCTGGAAAGGACCAGGTGGCGGGGCGTTTCCCTACGGACCGCAGACGGCGGGCGCCGCGCCAGCCGGGAACGGTTCCGTGCTCCGGTCGATCGAGCTCAGGAACCGAACCAGCTCGTTCCGGTCGCTGACGCTGGTCAGGGTATCGACGCCGCCCGATCCCGCGGTCCGGTGGGCGACGTTCTCCAGCACGTCACCCAGGGTCCCGGCCGCTCCGCTGTGGAGGTAGGGGGCAGAGGCGAAGACCGAGATCAGCGAGGGCACGTTGAAGCCAAGCTCTCCTCGTGCTTGCACGTTCGCCGCGTTGTTGGCTCGGATCTCGTTGCTCACCCCGTCGGCGAAGAGATTCGGGTCGAACGTGCCCACGCGGCAGAGGAAGCGGACCAGCTGTGCGTCCACGATCTCGATCGCCGCCGGTGGAGGCTTGAAGTCGAGCGCGGAGATGGTCCAGTTGGGTCCGCCGTGGCAATGCTGGCATCCGGCAGTCGCGAACAGCTGCCGGCCGTAGGAGAGATCATGTCCGGCCAGAGGTGAGATCGGTGCCCGGACCCCGACGGCCAGGTACGTGGCGATGGCGTCGAGGTCGGGATCGCGACCGGTGTTCGCCAGCGGAACGAGGTCGGGGATCATCGCCAGTCCGGCGGCGCCTTCCAGCAGGCCGGGCTCGCGGATGAGGCCTCCACCACCCGAGACCGCGCGGATGTTCCGCTCGAAGTCCTGAACCTCGTCGCGGATGCCCGACCAGTTCAGCGCTCGCATGTGCGAGTCGGGCAGAACAGGTGCGCCGTTCGCGATGATCGCAGCGCCCGAGGGGAAGGTGCTCTCCATCGAGATCGCCTGGCGCGGTCCATCCGGGAACATCCAGGTCACGCTGTCGGTCAGGGCCTGCGGATGGCAGCTGTAGCAGGTGCCCCAGCCGGTGTCGGACATCAGGCCTGCGGGTCGGACCGAGTTCGGCTGAGTCCCGACCGGTCCGATGGCCGTGTTGAACAGGTACTTCCCCCGGAGGGCGACCCGGTCCACCTCCGCGGTCGGCAGATCCGCGGACTGGAGCCGCGCCAGGGTGCGGTACTTCGTCGGGTCGGCTCCGGAGACATCGACCACGGCCACGTCACGGGACAGGAAATCCATCACGTAGGCTCTGGTGTCGGTGGAGCTGACGACCACACCGCGGGGGTTCTGCCCTCCGTGGAGGTCCTGCGGATCGTCCTGCAGGATCTCCTGCGGGTCCTTGAGCTCGATGCGCACGATGTTGCCGGGGTCCTGCGCGCTGGCCGGCGGGTTGATGCTGGCTGCCCCCGTTCCGTCCAGGGTCACTCGGAGCAGCCGGTTGGTGGCACCCAGGGCGACGAATCCCTCTGCTGCCGAGCGCTTGAAGGTCACCATGAACGGATTGGTGTTGAAGAGCTTCTTGCCGGCGGGCTCGAAATTCACGCCGACGTTCATGTTCAGGGTGGGGAAGGCTTCGACGTCGCGGGTGGTGTCGATGATGGCGAGACAGCTCTGCACGTTCACGTTGAAGCGGAACGGCCCGTTCGGCGAGGAACAGGTGCTGCTGATGTAGGCCAGGTTGCCCCGGATGACGATCGACTCGAGGAGGTTGGGAAACGCTCCGGTCGTGGTGTCGAAGACCGCGGGATTCGCGGGGGGTCGGCGTGCCAGCGTGTTCCCGTTCGACTTGAAGGCGGCACCGACGTCGGCCAACGGGTTCAGGGTGACGGTGGCGATCACCTTGTTGGAGTCGCCGTCGATGACGGTCACCCTGCCCTCCCGGCCGTCGTCGGCTCCTTCGGCCTGGGTCCGAGGACGGGGATCATTTGCCCGGGCGAGAGCCAGGAACTGGGTGACGTACACCTTCTTGCCATCGGCGGTGATGGCGATGCCCCGAGGCTTGCTTCCCACGCCCTCGATCGTCCTGGTGACCCGGTAGCTCTGGGTGTCGATCACCGAAACGCTGTCGGACGAGAAGTTCGAGACGTACAGCCTCTTGCCGTCAGGCGTCAGGGCGCAGCCGAAGGGCTCGGTTCCGACCTGGATCGTCTCGATCACCTGGTACCGCTGGCCATCGATCACCGAGACGGTCCCGCTCGCCATGTTGGTGACGTAAGCGATGACGTCGTCGTGCCCGTGGTTGCGCTCCTCCTTGAGGGCCACGCACCAGGGCTCCTTTCCAACCTTGATCTCCGCCACTCTTCTGTTCGCGTCGTTCGCCACCTCGAAGACCGAGACCGAGTCGCTGTCGGGGTTGACGCTCCAGACGAAGCGGTCGTCACTGGTCAGGGCGATCGGGCTCGAATGCGTCGGAACCGCCTCCTTCTTCGGTGGATCCTTCCGGAGGGGATCCGGTTCCTCCGCGATGCCTCTGTTTCCACTGCAGCCAGCTGCCAAGACGACGGCCCACCACAACCATGCTCGTTTCGTATGCATGCTCCTCCTCTCGATCGGAGGACACGAGCCGCTGGCGAACGATGCAGGCCGCCGAATAGGACAAAGAAAACGTCTGTCCAATCTGAAAGGTTCTACGGTTGCCGTGCTGTGATGGTCGGCGGGAGCGGAAGGTGATCGAGCGCCATTCGTTCCGGATGATTGGCGCAGACCCGAGACGCTCGGTGACACCCTCACGCACTTAGAACAGAGGCTCTCCCACACCAGCACGCATCCACAGACCCACCGCGCGGGTCACAGCTTGCGGACATCGAGGCGTCGAAAGCCCGCCAAGGTGTAGGAGCGGGACCGAGGCAACGACCTCGCGTCAGGCGTAGTCCTCGATCGGCGGGCAGCTGCAGATGAGCTTCCGGTCTCCGAGCACGTTGTTGAGCCGACCGACGGCCGGCCAGAACTTGCTCGCCTGAACGAACGCGGATGGGAACGCCCCGAGCTGGCGGGAGTAAGGCCGGTTCCAGGCATCCGCGGTCACCACCTCGGCGGTGTGCGGGGCGTGCTTGAGGACGTTGCCCTCGCGCGGCTGCTTCCCCGCCTCGACCTCGGCGATCTCCTTCCGGATGGCGACCATCGCGTCGCAGAAACGGTCCAGCTCGGCCTTGCTCTCGCTCTCGGTGGGCTCCACCATCAGCGTACCCGCGACCGGGAAGGACACCGTCGGGGCGTGGAAGCCGTAGTCGATGAGGCGCTTGGCCACGTCGTCCACCTCGATGCTCGCCGACTTCTTCAGCCCGCGCAGGTCGAGGATGCACTCGTGCGCCACCCGGCCGCGGGCGCCCCGGTACAGCACCGGGAAGTGCTCGGCCAGGCGACTCGCGATGTAGTTGGCGTTGAGGATCGCCACCTCGGTCGCGAGGGTGAGGCCCGCGGCGCCCATCATCCGGATGTAGGCGTAGGAGATGACCAGGATGCTCGGGCTGCCCCACGGCGCAGCCGAGACCGGCCCGGTGCCCTGCGCTCCGCCGGTCCTCACCACCGGATGTCCCGGCAGGAACGGCGCGAGGTGCGAGGCGACGCAGATTGGCCCCATGCCCGGGCCGCCGCCGCCGTGCGGGATGCAGAACGTCTTGTGGAGATTCAGGTGGCAGACGTCGGGCCCGAAGTCACCCGGCCGGCAGAGCCCCACCTGGGCGTTCATGTTCGCCCCGTCCATGTAGACCTGCCCGCCGTGGCGGTGGACGATGTCGCAGATGCTCTGGATCTCCTCCTCGAACACCCCGTGGGTCGAGGGGTAGGTCACCATCAGCGCGCCGAGGCGCTCGGCGTGCTGCGCGGACTTGGCCTCGAGGTCGACGAGGTCGATGCTCCCGTCCTCGGCGCTCTTCACCACCACCACCTCGAAGCCGGCCATCACTGCGCTCGCCGGGTTGGTGCCGTGGGCCGAGGCGGGGATGAGGCACACCTTCCGGTCGCGGTCGCCGCGGCTCTCGTGCCACTTCCGGATGACCAGCAGGCCCGCGTACTCGCCCTGGCTGCCGGCGTTGGGCTGGAGCGACGTCGCGGCGAAGCCGGTGATCTCCGAGAGCATCCGCTCCAGCTCGCGGAAGAGCTGCTGGTAACCCTCGGTCTGCTCGAGCGGGGCGAAGGGGTGCACTCTCGAGAAGCCGGCGAAGGTCACCGGGATCATCTCCGCGGTGGCGTTCAGCTTCATGGTGCAGCTGCCCAGCGGGATCATCGCGTAGGTGAGGCTCAGGTCCTTCGCCTCCAGCCGCTTGATGTACCGGAGCATCTCCGTCTCGGAGCGGTGGCGGTGGAAGACCGGATGGGTGAGGTACGCGCTCTTCCGCGTCAGGGCCGGCCCCCAGGAGGGGCTGACCTCCGAGGCGAGCACCTCCGCGGCGAAGTCCGTCGCCTTCCCGCCGGCGAACACCCCCCAGAGCGCCTCGACGTCCTCGGGGCGGGTGGCCTCGTCGAGCGAGATGCCGATGCTCCGGGCGTCGATGCGCCGGAGGTTCATCTTCCGGTCGCGCGCCCGGGCCATCGCCCGATCCGCCTCGGCCGGCTCCATCTCCAGGCGGAGGGTGTCGAAGACGTTCGCGTGCTTGACCTTGACGCCCAGCTTGCCGAGGCCCCGGGCCAGCCGGACGGTGAGCCCGTGCACCCGGGTCGCGATGGCCTTGAGCCCCTCGGGGCCGTGCCACGCGGCATAGAAGCTGGCCATCACCGCCAGGAGGGCCTGCGCGGTGCAGATGTTGCTGGTCGCCTTCTCGCGCCGGATGTGCTGCTCGCGGGTCTGCAGCGCCATCCGGAGCGCGGGATGCCCCTGCGCGTCCTCGGACACGCCGATGATGCGGCCGGGGAGGAGCCGGGTGAACTCCTGCTTCACGGCAAAGAACGCCGCGTGCGGACCGCCGTAGCCCATCGGGACGCCGAAGCGCTGCGCGCTCCCCACCGCCACGTCCGCGCCGAGCTCGCCGGGCGGCGTGAGCAGCGTCAGCGCGAGGAGGTCGGTCGCCACCGCCGCGTGCGCGCCCTCGGAGTGGACCCGGTCGAAGAACGACGCGAGGTCCTCCACCAGCCCGTCGGTCGCCGGGTACTGCACCAGCGCGCCGAAGATCTTGGTGGAGAAGTCGAAGGTCCGGGTGTCACCGACGATGACCGGAATGCCGAGCGCACCGGCCCGCGTCCGGACCACCTCGATCGTCTGGGGATGCACCTTGTCGGAGACGAAGAACGCGTCGTGGCCCGGCTTCGCCAGGGCCTGGAACAGGTGCATCGCCTCGGCCGCCGCGGTGCCTTCGTCGAGCAGCGAGGCGTTCGCCACCGGCAGCCCGGTGAGGTCGATCACCGCGGTCTGGAAGTTGAGCAGCGCCTCGAGGCGCCCCTGGGAGATCTCCGGCTGGTAGGGCGTGTACTGGGTGTACCAGCCGGGGTTCTGGAAGACGTTCCGCAGAATCACCGGCGGGACGAAGGTGTCGTGGTAGCCCTGACCGATGAAGGACTTGAAGACCTGGTTCTTCGCAGCCAGCGTCTCGAGCTCCTCGAGGAGCCTGCCCTCGTCGATCGCCGGCGGCAGGTCGAGCCCGCGCCGGAGCCGGATGGTGGCCGGCAGCGTCTGGTCCACCAGCGCCTGGAGCGACGGGGCACCGACGACGCGGAGCATCTCGGTCACGTCGGCGGCGTCGGGGCCAATGTGGCGGCGGGGAAAGGAGTCGGTCTCGGAGGGATTCCGGGCGTCTGGCATCGCGTCGATGGTTTCCTGGCGGGAGGGCGGGCGAGCCGGCGCCTCCGACGGTCTGTGAAAGCGGCGGTTTAACAGGACCGGGCCACGCTGGCTCGCGTCACGATGGACCGCGCGCGGTTCAGGAGGCGGGCCGTAGGCGGAGTCTGTCCATTGGCTGCCGGATGCTCGGAGGCGCGGGGCGGCCTCGACCCGTTTCCACTGTCAAGTCGAGGTCTTCGCCAGCAGGTCATTGTACCCGTCGGCGTCCATCAGCCTGTCGAGCTGCGCCGGATCCGACGGCTCCAGCTCGATGATCCATCCGGCCCCATAGGGATCGGTGTTGATGGTGGCCGGCTCGTCGGCGAGCGCGCTGTTGACCTTGGTCACCTTCCCCGAGATGGGGGCGAACAGCTCGCTGACCGCCTTGGTGGACTCGACGACCCCGAAGGGGCTGCCCGCGGTCACCGCGTCGCCCACCTTCGGCAGCTCGACGTACACCACGTCTCCCAGCGCCTCCTGGGCGTGCGCGGTGACCCCCACCACCACGCCCCCGCCGTCGCGGCGAGCCCACTCGTGGTCCTTGGTGTACCGGAGGTTCTTCGGATTGTCGGCCATGGTCGTTCGTGCTTTCCGCGCGCGGCGGTGTTTCCTAGCGCTTGAAGGGAGTCTTCACTATCTCGGCGCGGACGGGGCGGCCCCGGATGTCGATCTCGAGCTGGGTGCCCTCGGAGGCGAGCCCGGAGGGGACGTACCCGATCCCGATGGCCCTCTTCACCGTCGGCCCCTGCGTGCCCGAGGTCACTTCGCCCACCCGCTGGGTATCCTTGTCGATGGCATAGCCGTGCCGCGGAATCCCGGGCTCACGCATCTCGAAGCCCACCAGCTTCCGCTGCACGCCGGCGGCCTTCTGCGCGGCCAGCGCGGAGCGCCCCACGAACTCGCCCTTGTCCCACTTCACGATCCAGCCGAGGCCGGCCTCCAGCGGGGTGTGGGCGTCGTCGATGTCGTTGCCGTACAGGGCGTACTTCATCTCGGTCCGCAGCGTGTCCCGGGCCCCGAGGCCTGCCGGGACCAGCCCCTCCGGCCGGCCAGCTTCGAGGAGCGCGTTCCAGAGGTGCTCCGCGCGATCCGGCGCACAATAGAGCTCGAAGCCGTCCTCGCCGGTGTAGCCGGTGCGCGAGACGATGCAGGGCACTCCGGCCACCGTCCCCTCGCGGAAGCGGTAGGTGGCGATGCTCTGGAGCGGAAGGTCGGTGAGCTTCTGCACGATGCTCGCCGCGCGCGGACCCTGGATGGCCAGCTGGGCGAAGTCGTCGCTCCGGTTCACCGGCCGCACCCGGGGCGTGTTCTCCGTCATCCAGGCGAAGTCCTTCTCCCGGTTGCTGGCGTTCACGCAGATGAGGATGTGCTCGGGCGAGAAGCGGTAGGCGACGACGTCGTCCACGAACCCGCCCTGGTGATTGAGCAGCCCCGCGTACACCGCCTGCCCGTCGGCGGCCTTCCCGAGGTCGTTGGTGATGAGCGCGTTGGCGCTCTCCAGCGCGCCTTCACCGCGGAACTCGATCTCCCCCATGTGCGAGACGTCGAACATACCGGCCGCGGTCCGCACGGCCTCGTGCTCCGCCACCACGCCGGTGTACTGGACCGGCATGTCCCAGCCGGCGAAGTCGACCATTCGTGCGCCGAGCGCACGGTGAACCCGGTTGAGCGGTGTCTGGCGGGCCATGGATGTGGCGCCGGACTACCCCACCCTACCGAGGCCGATCAAGGTTGGAGAGAGCGTCAGGGCGGGGTGCTGACTAGAGTGTGAAGGCAAGCGCAATGAAGATCAGAAACCGGCTCAATCCCTCGGACCCGTGCTTTTCCTTCGAGTTCTTCCCTCCGAAGACCGAGGAGGGCCGGCGCGCGCTCCTCCGCACGCTCGAGGACCTGCGGCTGCTGGAGCCGGGCTTCGTCTCCGTGACCTACGGGGCGGGGGGCAGCACCCGCGACCGCACGGTGGATCTGGTCCGGGAGATCCGGGCCACCGGCCTCGAGACGATGGCGCACCTCACCTGCGTGGGCCACAGCCGCGAGGAGATCGGCGCTCTGGTCGAGCAGTTCCTCGCCATGGGGGTGGAGAACCTCCTGGCCCTCCGTGGCGACCCTCCGGCGGGGCAGCGGGAGTTCGAGGCTGCTCCGGGGGGCTTCCGGTACGCCTCCGAGCTGGTGCACTTCATCCGCGAGCGGGATCACCACCTGTGCATCGGCGGGGCGGGCTACCCCGAGGGTCACGTGGAGACTCCGCTCCGGGACGACGACCTGCGGAACCTCAAGGCCAAGGTCGACGCCGGGCTGGACTTCGTCATCACCCAGCTCTTCTTCGACAACGCCTTCTACTTCGACTTTGTCGAGCGGGCCCGACGGGTGGGGATCAACGTCCCGATCGTCCCGGGCATCATGCCGATCACCAACATCGAGCAGCTCGAGCGCTTCGTCCGGCTCTGCGGTGCGACGGTGCCGATGCGGCTGGTCCTCCAGCTCGAGCGCTATCGCGACGACCCCGACGCGGTGGTCCAGCTGGGCGTGGCCCACGCCACGGTGCAGTGCATGGAGCTGCTCTCCCGTGGCGTTCCGGGCATCCACTTCTACACTCTGAACAAGAGCCCCGCGACGCGGCTCATCGTCAGCGCGCTGAAGGGGCGCGGCGCTGATCCGGCTGCTTCTCCTGGGGTGGCACCTCCGGCACGGTGACCGAGCTCGGTCGCTCCGGTGCCTTCTCGGCCTGATCCGGCGCGGCGACCGACGCCAGTGGCATCCTGCGGGCCCTCACCAGGAGGTAGACGCCCGCCCCTGCCAGGATGGGGGTGATCCACTGCGCCGGGGTGAGGCCGAGGACCCGGCCATCCACGAAGGACAGATCGGTCGCCCGGTAGAAATCCAGGAAGAAGCGGGGCACCGAGTAGCCAACGGCGAGCACACCCATCAGGGTCCCCTGCGGCCGGGGCTTCCGGGCAAGCAGGTACAGCACCGCGGTGAGCACCAGGAGCAGCACGCAGTCGACGAGCCCCATGTCCAGGCGGGCACCATCGGGGAACGCCACGGCGAACCAGGCGTCGCTCCGGATGCCGGGATGGTCATGCACCACCGCGCAGCCCATCCGGGCCACCGCCCAGCCGGGCGCCGTCCCGAGTGCCAGGGCGTCCCAGTACGGGTAGATGCGGAGTCCTCTCCGCCGGAAGTAGACGGCGATGCCCACCATGCCGCCGAGGACGCCGCCCATGGAGGACACCCCGTCCCAGAACTTGAGCAGGACGAGGGGCCCCTGCGTGCGGAGCAGCTCGGGGTGGTACCCGAGGACGTGCAGCAGGTGGGCGCCGAGCAGGCCTCCCAGCAGCGCCCAGGTGAACACCTCCGAGAGGGACTTCGTGTCGCCGGGCCCGTACACGCGCCCGGCTCGAACGGTGAGCACCGCCCCGGCGTAGACCCCCAGCGCGGCGAAGATCCCGAAGGGATGGATGGTGAGACCGAAGAGATGGAGATCCGGTAGCTCCACGTACGGGAGCAGAAGAGCGAACATGTGCTGCTCGCTCTCATAGCAGCCCCGCGAGCGCCATGCGGTGGCAGGGCGCAAGAAAGGCCGTGAACGGCTCAGCTGCCGATCAGCGCCTTCGCGTTCCGCAGCGTGTTCGAGAGCAGCATGGCAATCGTCATTGGCCCGACGCCGCCTGGAACGGGGGTGATGTAGGAGGCCCGCTCCGCGGCCGCGGCGAACTCCACGTCCCCCACCAGCTTGCCGCTGGGGAGCCGGTTGATGCCCACGTCGATGACCACCGCGCCGGGCTTCACCCAGGCACCCTTGAGGAGCTCGGGGACGCCCACCGCACCGACCAGGATGTCCGCCCGGGGGACCTCTGCGGCCAGGTCGCTCTTGCTGTGGCAGATGGTCACCGTGGCATCGGCGTTGAGCAGGAGCAGCGCCATGGGGCGGCCCACGAGGATGCTCCGGCCGACCACCACCGCACGCTTGCCGCGGGGCTTGCAGTCGATCTCCTGCAGCATCCGCATCACGCCCAGCGGGGTGCAGGCCACCGTCGCGTCCCGCCCCTGGGCGAGGAGCCCGGCGTTGAAGGCGTGCAGCCCGTCGGCGTCCTTGTCCGGGCGGAGCACACGCAGGAGCCGATCGGCGCTCACCTGCTTCGGCAGCGGGAGCTGGACCAGGATGCCGTGGACCGAGTCGTCGGCGTTGAGCGCCTCCAGGCGTGCCTGCACCTCGGCGTGGGTGGCGGTCTCGGGGAAGTGGTGCTCGCTGGCATCGAAGCCGACCTCGGCCGCGGCCTTCTGCTTCCCGGTGACGTAGATCTTGCTCGCCGGATCCTCGCCCACCCGGATCACCGCCAGCCCGGGGACGCGGCCGGTCCGGGCCTTCAGCTCGCGGGTGCCCTCGGCCACCTCCTGCCTGACTTTCAGCGCGATGGCCTTGCCGTCGATCAGTGTCGCTGCCATGGCGATGCACACTACACGAGCCGCCACCTCACGGAAGCCTCGCTCGACGGAGGACAGTGTCCCTCTGTAGCCTCGGGCCATGTATCGCGAGCTCATCGACCTGCACATCCACGTCGGGGGAGCGGTGGCTCCGCACATCCTCTGGTCGCTTGCCCACAGCCAGGGCTTCAAGCTGCCGACGAAGAACTACTTCGAGTTCGTGGAGATGATCACCGCACGGCCGGACAACGTCTCCAACCTCGACGACTACCTCCGCATCATGCACACCTGGACCGAGAAGATTCAGAGCTCGCCCATGGCCATCGAGCGGAGCGTGTACGAGGTCATCGGCAAGGAGTTCCGCGGCAGCCGGGTCACGCAGATCGAGCTGCGGTTCAACCCGATGAAGCGGAACCAGGAGTCGACGCTCGACCTGGATCACATCATCCACGCGGCGCTGCGAGGCATGGATCGGGCGGTGCTCGAGTACGGAGTGCGGGCCGGGCTCATCTTCTGCCTCGCTCGCGAGTTCGATCACCGGCTCAACTCCATCATCCTCGAGAAGGCCATCCGGTACCGGCACCGGGGGGTGGTGGGCATCGATCTCGCAGGCACCGAGACCCGCGCGCTGGAGCTGGACGCCGACCAGGTGGCCGCCTACCAGGACCTGTTCCAGCGAGCACGCGACGCGGGCCTGAAGACCACGGTTCACACCGGGGAGACGCAGGGCACCGGCGCCGAGGGAGTCATCGCGGTGGTGGACCGGCTCCGGCCCCACCGGATCGGCCACGGGATCCGGGCGGCCTACGACGAGTCGGCGATGCGCCTCCTCCGCGAGCAGGACGTGGTCCTCGAGCTCTGCCCCACCTCGAACCTCCACACCCACGCGGTGAGCGGCGTGGACGAGCTGAAGCACATCGTGCAGACCTTCCTCGACCGCGGCGTGAAGCTGACGCTGAACACCGACGGGCCGTACCTGCTCGAGACCGACATGCGCTCGGAGGTGGCCCTGGTGGAGAAGTACGGGATCATGTCTCCCGACCAGGTGGACCAGGCCCTGGCCACCGCGCGCGAGTACTCCTTCATCCCCTGAAGCGTGGTAGTCGCCGGTTGGCGTGTACGACCTCCTCAAGCGCGGTCTCTTCCGCCTCTCCCCCGAGCGGGCGCACGCTCTGGGAATGCTCGCCCTGCGACTGCTGGGGACGGTGCGCCCCGCGACCCCGCTCCCCTCCGGCGGTCCGGACCTGTCGGTGACCAGCGCGGGCCTGCGCTTCGCCCATCCGGTGGCGCTCGCGGCCGGCTTCGACAAGGACGCCGAGGCGGTGGCCGGCTTCTTCGGCGTGGGGTTCGCGGCCGTCGAGGTGGGGACGGTGACGCCCCGTCCCCAGCCCGGCAACCCCGCGCCTCGGCTGTTCCGCATCCCGGAGGCGCGGGCGATCGTCAACCGCATGGGGTTCAACAACCACGGCGCCGAGGCGATGGCCGCGCGGCTGCGCGCCCTCGAACGCCGCCCCGGCCCGGTGGGCGTGAATCTCGGAAAGGCGAAGGACACGCCGCTCGAGCGCGCGGTGGACGACTACCTCGCCGGGGTGGAGACCCTGGGCGCGCTGGCCGACTACCTGGTGATCAATGCCAGCTCGCCCAACACCCCGGGGCTGCGCCAGCTCCAGCAGTCGGAGCCGCTCCGGGCCCTGCTCTCGGCGGTGAAGGCGCGGGTCGATCAGCTGCCGGCCGCGAGGCCACTCTTCCTCAAGGTCGCCCCGGATCTCGCGCCGGAAGAGGTCGACGCCATCGTCGACGTCGCGGTGGAGGTCGGCATCGCCGGCCTCATCTGCACCAACACCACCCTCACTCGCCCGGGTCTGACCGGTCGCGTCGCCGCGGAAGCCGGAGGCCTCTCGGGCGCCCCGCTGGCTCCTCTGGCTCTGGCGACGCTCCGCCGTGCCGCGGGGCGCGCCCGCGGGCGCCTGGCGCTCTGGGCCTCCGGTGGCGTGTTCACCGCCGACGACGTCCTGGACCGTCTCGAGGCCGGCGCAGACGTGGTCCAGGTGTACACCGCGTTCGTCTACGAGGGGCCCTTCCTCGTCCGGAAGCTCGTCTCCGAGCTCCACGCCCGTCTCGCCGCTCGTGGGCTCACCGCCCTGCCCCGGCCGCCCCGCGACGCCGCGCCGGGCGAGTCACGCTCCAGCTCGGGCTAGTCCCGAGCAAGACCGGTGCGACGGCGAGCCGTCCGCCGGGCGGCCTTCCACGGCTGGCTCCGGGTCGCCAAGCCACTCTTCGTCGTCGCCCTCGCGTTCGCCGACCAGCGGAGAGGCGTGCTCATGCCTCGCCCATCTCCCGGCCGCTCCAGCGCACGCCGCGACGCGCGTCTCGCTCGAGAACCTCCTCCGGGCCGGGAACGGTGAGGCCGGCCACGACCCGCTCCCAGCTCCGGCGCCCCCAGACCCAGCCGGTGAGGAGGGCCCACGCGGCTCCCAGAACGGTGAGCTGGATCGTTGCGTCGGCGGGGAGACGCGGCGTCGCGAGGCGCTGCACCCCTTCCAGCGCAAGGCACGCCGCGGCGGCCAGGAGCCCGAAGGCTCGCCACACGGCGAAGCGGCGCCCGAGCCCCGAGGGGCCGAAGCGCCCGAGACTCGACACCGCCGCCGCCCCGCTCAGCGCCGCCGCGAGAGTCACCGATGCCACCGCCACCGCATGGACGAACGACTCTCCGTTCTCCGCGAGGTCCAGCACCAGCGCCACGGCGGCCAGCATCGCCGGCACGAGCGTCTCTCCCCGTTCCTTCCATCGCTTGCCGATCGTCATCACCCACCCCACGAAGGCGCCATCGCCGGCCGGTCCGCCTCGACCTCGAGCAGCTCCTCCCGCGCCGCGACCCGCTCACTCGCACCCGCCAGCCCGAAGAGGACGAAGAGATGCGGAGCCGCGAGCGAGCCGGTGAAGCAGTTGCAGAGGAGGAAGCCGGCCACGCTCGCTCCGATGCCCCGCGCCAGCCAGCCGATCTCCGGATCCGCTCCGGCGCGGAACACCGCCCCGGTGGCGCTCCCGGCGAAGGTGAGGAAGAGGAAGAAGCCCACCCAGCCCAGCTCGCCCAGCGTGTCGAGGAAGATGTTGTGCGCGACGAGCGGCCTCTCCCGGACCTCGGGCGGCGCGTAGAAGGGCCAGGCCTGTCGGAAGGCCCCACCGCCGACCCCGCGGAGCGGACGGTCGAGGTTCGCCGAGGAGGCCACGTGCCAGGCGTAGACTCGGCCGAGGGCGGACTGGTCCCGCTCCCACTCCTCGAGGGTGTCGGTGCGCTCCCAGTAGGTCGCCGGGGCGAAGATGGCCACGCCCACCGCGAGGGCCGCCGAGAGCACGATTGCCTTGGTGCGCTGAGAACGCTCCCGGAGCGCCCACACCAGCCCGCCGAAGACGAGGCCGAGAAACCCGCCGCGGGAGAAGGTCAGGACGATGCAGGTGACGGCCAGCAGGACGGAGATCACGCAGAGCAGGCGCACCCAGGCACGCGCCTGGGGCCGAGCGATGAAGGCCACCGCCAGGGGGACGGTCATCGCCAGGTACTCGGCGAGGTAGTTCGGGTCGCCGTAGACGCCGAGCCACACCGTCCGGAACCCCTGGCTCAGGTCGTCGCCCGAGGCGTAGCGAAGGATTCCGCCGAGGCTCGTCACCATGGAGCCGGCGACGAGACAGACGCAGAGGATGGCCAGCCGGCGCGGCGTGGTGGCGAGGTTCACCACCAGGAGCCAGGCGAGCGCGACCTTGACCATGATCACCAGCCACTCCGCGGTGACCTGCGGGGCCACGCTCCACCGGTACGAGGCCGCCGCCCAGACCAGGAACGCCACCAGCGCAACGCCCCGCGCCCCGTCCCAGTGGATCGGAATACGGCGCCCGGCGCGCTCCAGCAGGAGGAGCCCCAGCGAACCGAAGCTCAGCGACAGCGCGAGGCGGAGCGGAACGAAGGCCGGGATCCACTCCCCGGGCGCGGCGTAGATCTGCACGCAGAGCGCCGCCAGGAGCAGGAACGCCCAGCGGTCACGCCTCTCCGCGAGCTTCCACGCCCCGGACTCCCCCTCCCCCTCCGGCGCACGGGTCCGCATGGCTCGGACTGCGGCGAGCAGCGGACGTGCCAGACACACCCCCTTGGAATTCCTGGCCGACGATGGGCGGCCGGCCAGCCATCGCTGTCTTTTCTACAGCCCTGACGACCAGGGGAGCGTCGTCTGGACCTCCACGGGGAGCGGACCCGTCAGCAGCGCTCCGCCGATCTGGTCCGCCAGTCGCTCGAGGACCAGGCGAGCGAGCCGCGCGGTCTCCTCGCCTGGCGAAACCGTGGAGAGGACCGCGGCCGCCCTCGCCGTCGCCTCGGAACGCACGGTGGGAGGGGGCCCGGGATCGAGGAAGGCGCGACCCAGCTCGCGCGTGCGCGCGGCCTCGACCGGTGAGACGCGGGGCTGACCATCCAGCAGCGCGTGCGACACCGCAGCGGCCAGAACGGCCGGCGTTCCTCCGGCTGGCCACGCCGGACCGAGCCCGTCCAGTGCGGTGCGGGCCTGCTCCTCGCTGCCACCGAGCAGCGCGGCGAGGAGCGCCTGCTGCTGCTCGGCGCGCTCGAGCTCGCGCTCGGCATGCTGGATCTCCGCCATCGACCGGAATGGCACCGGTTCGGCGCCCTCCACCGGAAGGGCCCGCATCGGACGAGCCCGGCGGAGCGCGCCGACCACCAGCGCCTGCTCCGGCCAGAGGAGCCACTGTCCGTCGATGCGGGAGAGCGGCCGCGACGCCAGCCGCTCCGCGCGGTGCCGCAGCCGGAGCGCGAGCGAGAATCCGGTCTGGAACACCTGGCGCAGCGGCGTCTCCCGGACCACGGAGGGCGCGCGACGCGGATCGCCCCCGGACAGGTACTCGAGGCCGAGGCCCAGGGTGTCCCGCGCCCGCTCGGCCGAGGCCCGGAACGCGTCCAGGTCTCCGGGGTCGGCGCCGTCGGCGACCAGCGCGGCGTTGAACACTCCCCGGAGCTCCTCGCTGGCGTTCTCGGCCTCCACCGCGTCGAGGGCGTCCAGCGCCACGTGGACGAAGTCCACCGGTTTCCCTCCGATCCGGATGAGCTCGACAGCTGCCCGGACCGGGGCGACGTGTGGCAGTCGCACGCCGGCGTAGAGGCCTGCCGCGGACTCGGGGTCGGGAAAGCCGAGGTCCGCCAGCCGCGCCCACCGGAAGCGGAGCGCCGCCTCCTCCAGCTCGCTCGGCACCTCCCAGCGGAGGGCCTCCAGGAGGCGGCTGAAGGCCAGGGGGTCCTCCGCCATCAAGTCCAGGAGCAGAGCCCGGAGCGCCGCCTGCTCCGGCCCCTCGACCCTGAGCTCCACCCGGTAGTGCCCGTCCGCGGAGTCGAGGGTGACGCCCTCCACCGGCGGGTCCGGATTCTCCTCGAGGTCGTGGACCACGGTGAAGGCGCGGAGCATCGACTCGAGCAGCTCGAGGTCGAGTCCGTGCAGCTTGCGCAGCACTTCCTCGTGGTCATCGCCGCGGGCGGCGCGCAACCAGTCCAGGAGCCCGTGGGGGTCGAGCGCGTCGCGCCTCCAGGCACCCAGGTCCACCAGGGCCTGGAACTGCTCGGGCGAGGCGAGCTGGACCAGCTCGGTGGTGTCGGCCAGACCCACCTCGGCGACGGTGGCGTAGAGCTGCTCGGGAGGGAGCGCCCGCACCAGGGCGCGGGCGTCCTTCGCCGCCAGCAGCGCGTCCAGGCGCGCGCGTGCGGGCAGCGCAGAGATGCGCTGGAGCGCGGCGGCCCGCTCGGAGGCCGCGTCCCGTCCGTTTCCCGAGGAAGCCACGTCGCCCGCGTGCCTTGCACAGCGAGCGGTCGTGGTGCAACCCCGGCGTGGTCAGCACCGCGCCCCAGGGGGACGCCCGTGGAGCGGCGCAGCCCGCCCGGGCGTCCGGGCTCAGCCCCGCTCCGGGCTGGCTACTGGAGCGGGGTCAGGCACTTCGAGGTGACGTTGAAGCCGAGGAGGTAGGGCTGGGCGATGCCGTCCAAGGAGCTCATCTGGAACTCGAGCTGGATGAACTTGAACTGCGGCACCGGTCCGGGCGCGGCCTGGAGGTTCGCCGGCGAGCTGGGGAACGGCCCGTACTTCTGGGAGACCGTGAAATCGGTGTTGTTCGAGCCGCGCACGTACAGCACGACCGAGGTGTTCGGCGGGGTGACGGCGCTCCAGGTCACCGTGTCCCACTCGGCGTAGCGCGAGCAGCCGGCGACCGTCTGCCGGAACACGCCCTGGCTCTGGGTGATGTGGCGCAGCTGGTAGCCGGTGAAGTCGGAGTAGGTGTAGAGCGCGCCGGCCTGGTTCGCGGAGGTGGTCACCCCGCCGGTGTTCCGGTCAATCCGCATCACGTTGCCGGTGGAGTTGTTGACCCAGAGGTTCTTGTTCTGGTCCAGCCCGATGCCGATGCTCGTCTTGCTCCAGGTCGAGGTGGCGTCGACGAGCGGGGTGGGTGTGCCCCCGTCGAAGACGCGCACTCCGCCATCGTCCACGCTGGCGCCCCAGACCAGCGCCGCCGACCCGAGGTTGTTGCGGTCGCCGCTGAACCAGACGATGCCCTCGTCGTCCACGGTCACCCCGCGGCCCTGGCCGATGCGCGTTCCGCTCGGCGAGGTGAGCCCGCCGTAGTTGAAGACGTCCCAGGTGCCCGCGGTGATGGATCCGCTGGCTGGCGGCGTGTAGCGGGTGGCGGTCGGTCCCGAACCCCAGTTGGGGACCCAGACCCGGCCTTGCTTGTCCACCGCGATGCCGTACCCGCCCCGGGGGAAGCCCGAAGGCGGAGAGATGGCGTTGGCCAGCAGGGTGGCGGTGTTGGCGTCGATGACCGCCACGGTGTTCTGCACCCGGTGCACCACCCAGAGGCGGTTCTTGCTGTCCACGGCCGAGCCGTACGGCTCGATGGACGGGACGCCGATGTACATCCCGCCGCCGTCCGGGAGCGACCCCACGTTGGGCCCGGCCGGGATGTCCTTCGGGACGCCGATGAAGGGATCGAGCCGCCACATCCGCCGGTCGATCCAGGTACCGACCCACACGTCGCCCGGCCCGCCCTCGGGCGCGGCGGCGATGGAGATCGAGCCCTCGCCGAACGCGCCGTTGGGGTTGATGTTCCCCAGCTCCTGGGTGAAGAGCACGCACTCGTCGTAGAGCAGCGGATTGTTCGGGTCGCTGGGATTCAGGTACTCGTTCGGGGTGATGATCCCGTAGTTCGCGACGTCCGCCGGGTCGTCGACGCTGGTGTCGATCTTCCCGTTCCCGTTCCGGTCCACACAGTTGAACGGGCTTCCCGCCACCTTGGTCACGCTGAAGTACTGCCCGGCGTGGGAGGCGAAGTTCGCAACCCACATGTCGCCGTTGACGTCGATGGCGGTCCGGCTCGGGTCGTAGACGCTGGCGGATGAGCTGCTGTTCCGCCGGCCGCGCCCATCGAGCGGAAAGACGCTGATGTACCGGCCCACCTCGTGGATCCCGCCGTCGGGGAGGAGGTTCTTGGTGTCGAACTTCGACACCGTTCCCATCTTCCAGTTGGCGATCCAGGCGTAGTTGATCTCGATGTCCTGGCTGTTGAGGGTGATGCGGCCCATCGGGTCGACGGAGACGCCGTCGCCACTGGTCCCCACGCCGCCGTCGAGGTTGAAGCCCCCGTCGGGCGGGAACTCGATGGTCCCGCTGAATCCACCGTCCACCACCGGCACGCAGACGATGACCTTGCAGGGATCGGTGACGTTTCCGCCGCCACCGCCGCCGCCGTCCCCTCCGCCGTCGGAGTTGCCGGTTCCACCGCCGTCGATGACCACCACCACGGGGAAGCGCGAGACGTCGCCACTGCACGTACACGCGGAGAGGACCGAGAGCGCGGCGGCGACCATCAGCAGGGGCAACGCCCGTCGGGTCATCGGAGGTGTCTCCACCAAAGGCGGCACGGCTCTGTGCGCCCGGCGGGCACACCCTCGGCCTTCAAGCGAGGAATCATCGGGCGGGCTCCCCGGTCGGTCAACACTCGAGCGGGCTCAGGACGTGGCCAGCCAGAGGGACTCCCAGACCTCGGAGACCCCGAGCTTTTCCGTCGCCGAGAACCCCAGGACGCTGTCACGCGGGACCGACAACCTCTCGGCGATCGCCGCCAGCCGTGGCTTGCGGTGCGACTTGCCGAGCCGGTCGAGCTTGGTCGCCGCGACCAGCACCCGCCGTCCCGCGGCCATGAGGTAGGCCAGTGTGCGGACGTCCTCCTCGGTGGCCCCCACCTCGGCGTCGACGATGGCCACCACTCCGCGCAGCGACGTCCGTCGCTCGAGATACGTGGTGATCATCCGCTCCCAGCTGGCCCGCTCCGTCCGGGACACCCGGGCAAAGCCGTAGCCCGGCAGGTCGGCGAGGCGGACGGCGCGTCGCTGTTCTCCATTCTCGAGCTGGGCGTCGAAGAAGTTCAGCGTGCGGGTGCGCCCCGGCGTGTTCGAGACCCGGACCAGCTTCCGCCGTCCGGTGAGCGCGTTGATCATCGACGACTTCCCCACGTTGCTCCGGCCGACGAAGGCGATCTCCGGCACGTCGGCCGGCGGCCACCCGGCCTCCTCGACCGCGGTGGTGAGAAAGCCGGCGTCCAGGACGCGGATCACCGGTCCGCGCGGGGAGGCGGCGAGGCGCCGCGCTTCTGCCGCTCCACGCTCCAGTGGTCCATCGCCTTCAGCTTCTCTGCGAACTGGAAGGGGCGGAGCGAGGGCGAGCTGGCCTCGTGGCAGCTCCGGCAGGACTTCTCCGAGGGGTCCTGGAGCCCCACCAGCCGGGCCAGCTCGGCGTCCTTCATCACGTATGCCGGCGCGTAGTACTGGCCGCCGCCGTGACAGGTCTCGCAGCCGATCCCCGCCATGGACTGGTCGGCGAGGTTCGGGGCGTGGCAGGTGATGCAGCGGGCCTCTCGCTGCTGCTCCGCGGTGAGGGACTCCATCGACCGGGCGTGCTTCGAGGACTTCCAGGCCGCGTACGCGTCCGGATGGCAGCCCTTGCAGCTTTCGGGTCCGAGGAAGTCCGCGCCCGCGGCCACCGCGGAGCACAGCACGGCGAGCGCCAGCACCCAGCGGGTCGAGCGTGGGAGGGTCATCGAGCACCGGGCAGATACGGGATCGTCCTCCCCTCTGGCAAGCGGCAGAAGGTTGAGGGGCCCCGGCGGTCGGGGTAGACGGAATGGATGCGCTGCACCGGTCCGAGGTGCATCCTGGTGGTCACGCTGCTCCTGGTGGCGGCGGCGGCCCACGCCAAGGCCTGGAACGGCATCGAGCCCGGGGTATCGCGGCGGGACGATGTGGTGAAGCGCTTCGGGCATCCGAGCAAGACGCTCACCGTCTCCGGGAAGGAGGTCCTTGCCTACACCGACTCGGCGGCGATGAAGGGGACCTCCCAGGCCCAGTTCCGGGTGGACCCGTCGACCGGCGTCGTGGACCGCATCGACGTGTTTCCCGCCACGGTGGTCGATCACGAGACGGTGGAGGCCACCTTCGGCCCGGCCTGCCCCAAGTCGGGAGCTCCGCAGCCGGCGGCCTGCTTCCAGAAGAAGCTCACCGACGAGTTCCGCACCTACTACCTCTACTCCCGCATCGGGCTGGCGGTGTTCTTCGAGGAGAACGAGGACCGGGTGCAGTCCTTCGTCTACACGGCGCCACGCCCGGCCCCCTCGCCCGCGCCCGCCCCTTCCCCTGCCCCGGCGGGGGGGTCGACGCCTCCTCGCTGATGCGGGTGGTCGGGCTCACGGGGGGCATCGCCTCGGGCAAGAGCACCGTGAGCGAGATGTTCCGCGAGCTCGGCGCCCAGGTCATCGATGCCGACCAGGTGGCCCGTGACGTCGTCGAGCCCGGCACGCCGGGTCTGGAGGAGGTGGCCCGCCGCTTCCCCGGGGTGGTGGACGCGCGCGGGAACCTGGACCGGGCGGCGCTCGGGCGGCGCGTGTTCGCTGACCCTGCCGAGCGCCGAGCGCTGGAGGCCATCCTCCATCCGCGCATCCGCGAGGAGGTGGCACGGCGAACCGAGGCGCTCGCCCGCGCCGGGGAGTCGGTGGCGCTCTACGACGCCGCGCTCCTCATCGAGAACGGGTTGCACCGGGGAATGGACGGAGTGGTCCTGGTCTCGGTGCCGGAGGCGGTGCAGCGGGCCCGCCTCGCCGCGCGGGACGGCCTGGACGACGCGGCGATCACCGCCCGGCTGGCCGCGCAGCTGCCCCTGGCCGACAAGCGGGCGCACGCCACCTGGGTGGTGGAAAACGGTGGATCGCTGGACGAAACGCGGGCCCAGGTCCGTCGGATCTGGGAGGAGATCCGCGGGAGCGGGTAAGGTCCGCCGCCATGTCCCCGAGCGACGGCGCCACGCTGGTCACCGGCTACCCGGGCTTCATCGGGAAGCGGCTGGTGGAGCACCTCGCCCAGGAGCGGAGTGGCCGGATCTACGCCCTCGTGCAACCGCGCTTCCTGGACGAGGCGCGGAGCCTGGCCTCGCGGGTGCCCGGAGCTCCGGTGGAGGTGCTGTCCGGTGATGTGACCGATCTTCACCTCGGCCTCTCCGGCGAGGAGGTGGAGCGCGTCGCGGCAAGCGTGACCCGCATCTTCCACCTCGCCGCGCTGAACCAGCTCACCGTCTCCCGCGAGGAGGCGTTTCGCACCAACGTCGACGGCACGCGCAACGTGCTGGAGCTCGCCCGCGAGTGCCGGCGCCTGGAGCGGCTGGTGCACTTCAGCACCTGCCACGTCGCCGGAGCGCGCGAGGGAGTCATCGCCGAGGACGAGCTGGACCGGGGCCAGGAGTTCCGGAACGCCTGGGAGGAGAGCAAGTTCCACGCGGAGAAGGCGGTGGTCCGGGCCATGGACGTCCTCCCGGTCACCGTCGTCCGGCCCTCCACGGTGGTCGGCGATTCACGCACCGGGGAGATCGACCGCTTCGAGGGGCCGTACGCGCTGGGCATCCTCCTGGTCGCGAGCCCGCTGGTGGTCCCCCTCCCCCTTCCCGGCAACGGCATCGCCCCGCTCAACGTCGTTCCGGTGGACTTCGTGGTGCGGGCCGTGGTCCGGCTCGCCTCCGACCCGCGGGGGAAGGGGCAGACCTTCCACCTGGTGGACCCGAGCCCGATGAGCGTGGCCCGGGTCTACGAGCTCATCGCCGAGCGCGCCAACCGGCGCATCCCCAGGCTCAACTTCCCCGCGCGCGCGGCCGAGGCGGTGCTGCGGTTGCCCCTGCTGGAACGGGTGACCCGCCCCCAGCGCGCGGCCCTCGGTTACATCAACCAGCTGGCCTGGTTCACCAGCGCGAACACCCTCGAGGCGCTGGAGGGCACGGGCATCCACTGCCCCCGGCTCTCGACCTACCTGGACACCCTCATCGCCTACGTGCGCGAGGACTACGCCCGCCGGCAGGCCGCCCAGGCGGAGACGATGGTCGAGGACCCGCTCGATGAGGGCGTGAAGGCGAACGCGTGAGCATCCGCGCCGGGCAGACCTTCTCCCTGGTCCGCGAGTGCGACCGCTACCGCTCGCTCTACTACGCGGGCGCGAGCGGCGACTTCAATCCCATCCACATCGACGTGGAGGTCGGCCAGGCGGCAGGGCTCGGCGGCGTCATCCTCCAGGGCCTGTGCACGCTGGCCTGGGGCGTGGACGCGTTCGCTCGCTTCCTCGGGGACCCGGGACTGGTGACCGGGGTGAAGGCGCGCTTCAGCAAGCCGGTCCGGCCCGAGGACACGGTGCGCTTCGAGGGCACGGTGACCGAGGTGTCGGGCGCCGCGGTGAGGGCGAGCATCGTCGCGCGAAACCAGTCCGGCGACGAGGTGCTGAAGAACGTGGTGGTCGAGGGCCGCGCACGGGCTCCTGGCCCGCCCGCCGAGGCGGAAGGCGTGCCGGGAATGACGGCGCAGGTGGCCCAGGCGGCCGAGGTGCTGCGGATGTCTCGCGCGGAGCTGCTGGAGGAGTCACGGCTGCCGCCCGCCTCGGGGCGTTCTCTGGCGGAGTCGGCCGGAGCGGCACGCCCGGCGAAGGGCCCGGGGCGCACCGTTCTCGGCCAGACGTGGGGTCCCTTCCGCTACGTGATGGGCGCGGAGAAGATGCGCGAGTACGCAGTGGCCATCTCCGGGGGCGTGCCCTCGTACGTCTCGACCGGACTGCCCGAGGACCTGCACCCGGTCCTCCACGACGAGGTGGCGGCGGAGCGCTCCCCGTGGGGCTCGATGATCGCCTTCCCGATGTTCGCGGTGCTGTTCTCCATCGCTCCTGCGCAGGCGGCGCTGCTCGACCCGGCGATGGAGGTGGACGTCTTTCGCGTGCTGCACGGGGAGCAGGACTTCGAGTTCCGGGAGGTGCTCCGGCCGGGGGATGTCCTCCTCACCACCGGGACGCTGGAGTCGCACACGGTGCGGGGGAGCAACGAGCTCTTCATCATCCGCACCGACTCGGTGAACCAGCACGGACGGCTGGCGGTGCGCGGGCGGTTCACCGCCTTTGTCCGGGGGTGAAGATGTCCGTCCGCGCGTCCAGGTGCTCACCCCGCACCTGCTCCGGAGACATGTATCCGGGAGTTCCGAGGAGTGCGCCGGTGGCCGTGGCCCCACCGCCGGTCGGCGTGGCGGTCTCGTCCATGAGCCCGTGCGAGCCCGGTTCGGGTGCTCGCACTGCGAGCTTGGCGATTCCGAAGTCGAGCAGCTTGACGGTTCCGTCCGCGGTGACGAAGACATTCTCCGGCTTCACGTCCCGGTGGATGACACCCTTGGCGTGTGCCGCGGCGAGTCCGGTCGCCATCTGCGCCGCCCAGTCCAAGGCCACACTGATCGGAACCCGCCCGCGGGAGAGCCGGTGACGCAGCGACTCACCCTCGAGAAGCTCGGTGACCAGGAACGGCGACCCGTCATACTCGCCGACGTCGTGCACCGCGACGAGGTTCGGGTGGTTCAGCGAACCGGCGAGCCGCGCCTCCTGCTCGAAGCGGCGCACCAGCTCCGGGTCACCGGAGAGGACCTCGTTCACGACCTTGAGGGCGATCTCCCGTCCGAGCCGGGTGTCGCGCGCGCGGTAGACCTCGGCCATCCCGCCTGCCCCCAGGGGCGCGAGCACCTCGTAGGGTCCGACCCTGAGTCCAGGACGGAGGCGCACGGCTGGAGAGTGTGCTCCTCGGGCACGCCCGGGTCACGCTGCACCTCTCTCCCCTGGCGGCGCGCGTCGCTCTGGGACCCCAGCCCGAGCTCCCAGACCTCGCCCGTGAGGCAGCGGACCGCCCTCAGCTCACGATGACCCGCTGATCCAGGAGCTGGGCGAGGATGCGGGCGGTGTCCAGGCGCGACATGCCTGAGACGGAGAAGAGATCCTCGAAGCACAGCGTCCCGTCGATCTGCGCGAGCATGAAGCCGGCGCGGTGATCGAGGTTGAGCCAGATGACCTCGTCCTCCTTGAGCCGGACCCGGGGGACGGCGCTGAGCTTGCCGATCTTCGACTCGTAGATGGTCTGGAGCTTGGTCTCGCTGCGGGCCAGCGCCTCGGTCAGGCCAGTCAGCTCGGGGAAGAAGCTCTGGGCCTGGAGGAGCAGCTCGCGCGCACCGCTGTGGTCGTCCAGGTTCTGCAGCTCTCTCGCGCGCGTGAACAACCGCACCGCCTCCGAGCGCGGATCGCGGGGGAGCGGAGTGAGACCGGACATCGTGCGCGGCTCGGCCAGCAGCTCGAGCGCGGCCGCCGGCTCCTCCGGGGCGAGCACCGTCGGTCCGTCCCCCTCTCCGTCCCAGGCGTCGCTCGGGAGCTCGACGCGTCCCGGCGGGGCGGGAAAGGCCGGTGGGGGCGGCGGCGCGGCGGTGGGCGATCCCCTGGGCGGAGAGAGCGTGCTCCCCTTCCCGCTCGGGAGCGGAACGGGTCCCGACGGCTTCGGGGGAGCGACGGCAGCCGCCGGTGGCGGGCTCGCAGACATGGCCCAGGGAAGCGGCTCGAGCGAGGGGGACGGGTCCGATGGGGGCTGACCCGGGCCTCCCTTCGACGGAAGCGGGACGACGGCGTGCGTCTCCAGCGTGGGGACACCCCGGGGCGGCGGAGCCGGAGGATGCCAGGGAGGTGCCGGCGCCGGCGTCGCCCGGACGGGCGCCACGGCAGGAGGGAGCGGAACCGGTCCTGTGCTCCGGGACGACGTGGGATCCGGGGCCGCAACCTTGAAGGTGGTCGGTCGGGGCGTCGGTGCGGGCGTGCCGAAGGGAGGGAGCGGGATTGCCCCCGTCGTGGCGGGGCGCAGCGAGCCAGGAACGGGGCTGACGCCTCCCGAGGCGGCCGCCGCCGAGACCGGGCTCCGTCCGCCGTCGCGGGGCGGGCCAGTGACGGCGGTCGGCTCCTGGAAGAGCGGCGGCGGGCCGGGGCGCGGGCTCGGAGTGCGGAGCTCGGGAGGAAGCGGGATGGCGCCGGTGGTCATCGACGTGGCGCCGGCCGCGGGGGAGAGCAGCTCCGCCGGGGAGAGCGTGGGAACCGGCTTCGGACCCGACCGGCTGAGCGCCCCCGGCGTCCCCTCGGACAGCTCGAACCCGAAGTCATCGCCGCTCTCTCCGAGGTCATCCCCCTGGAAGTCCTTGGGCGGGAGCGGAGAGGGTCCCCAGGGGATGGTGTGGGTCGGGCCGGGCGCCTCGGACTCCGCCGGGTTGCGGACGAAGAACCGCGACGTGTTTCCGCCCATCCCATCGGAGGGCGGGGCGTTCCACCACTCCTCGGGAATCGAGGCCGGAGGGTCGTCCTGGAAGAGGCGCGGGAGAGGCACCGAGAAGAGGTCGGTCCGGGTGACGGGGACGTCGCGGAGCTCCTGAGGCACCGCCTCCGACTCCGGGACCGACTGGCCCAGGAGCTCCCGGGCGCGGATGCTGTCCGGATCCAGCTTGAGGGCCTGCTCGAAGAGGCGGCGCGCGCCCTCGAGATCGCCGCTCATCTTGAGCCACAGTCCGGCCTCGAGCAGCTGGTTCGCCCGGGCGGTCACTGCGGTCTCGCTCCCAGCCGCTCGAGCACACCCACGAAGAGCACGCGGGTCCGCTCCAGCTGGTCCACCCAGTCGGTGAGCGCGGACAGGTCCTCACCCGCCGCCGCGGCCCGCGCCGAGGCGATGACCTCCTCCGCCCGGCGGAGCGCCTCGCGCCCGAACTCGCTGCTGCCGGTGAGCTGCCGCACCCGTGGGATGAGCGCCGCGACCTCCGCCGCCGCGCTGGTGAGCGCGTTGCGCTTCTGCTCCACCTCGGAGGAGATGCGCGCCTCGAGCATGCTGTCCGCCTGCTGCTCGAGGATGTTCTTCAGCTCGTCCGGAGTGAGGCCGCCCGAGGCGGTGACGGTGATCGACTGCTCGAGGCCGGTCTCCTTGTCGCGGGCCGAAACCGAGACGATGCCCTCGGAGTTGATTTCGAAGGTGACCTCGATCTCCACCTCACCCCGCGGCGCCAGCCGGAGGCCGGACAGGATGAATTCCCCGAGGAGCTCGTTCTGGTGGGCCAGCTCGCTCTCCCCCTGCAGGACCATGATCTTCACCGTGGTCTGCCCGTCGCGGCTGGTGTGGAACAGCTCGGTCACCGAGGTGGGGACGGTGGTGTTCTTGGGGATGAGCACCCGATCGTAGCCACCGGCGATCGCCACCCCGAGGCTCTGGGGCGTGACGTCCAGCAGCAGGACCTGGTTCGACGGCTGCATCAGCGCGTCGGCCTGGAGCGCCGCGCCGAGGGCCACCACCTCCTCCGGATGCACGCCCTTGGAGGGATCCCGCTGGAAGTGGCTTCGCACGGCCTTCTGCACCGCCGGCATGCGGGTCATCCCGCCGACCAGGACGATCTCCCGGAGCTCGTCCGGGTGCACGTCGGCCTCCCGGAGCACCTTGTCGGCGATCTCGACCGTGCGCTCGACCAGATCCTGCGTCAGCTCGTCGAGCCTGGCGCGGCTGAGCGTCGCCTGCAGATGGATCGCCGAGGTGCCGCCGGGCGGGGTGTAGAGGAACGGCAGGTTGACGTTGGTCTCGCTCAGCTCGGACAGCTCGATCTTCGCCCGCTCCGCGGCGTCCTTGAGCCGCTGCAGCGCCATGCGTTCCTTGCGGAGGTCGACGCCGTGCTCCTTGGCGAAGTTCATCACCAGCATCTCGATGATGCGGTTGTCGAAGTCCTCGCCGCCCAGGTAGGTGTCGCCGCCGGTGGCGACCACGTCGAACACGCCGCGGGCCACCTCGAGGACGCTCACGTCGAGTGTGCCCCCGCCCAGGTCGAAGACCGCGATCTTTCCGGTGACCTGCTTGCCGAAGCCATAGGCCAGCGCGGCGGCAGTCGGCTCGTTGAGGATGCGCAGCACGTCCAGGCCGGCGATCCGCCCCGCGTCCTTGGTGGCCTGGCGCTGACCGTCGTTGAAGTAGGCGGGCACGGTCACCACCGCCTTGCTGACCGATCGGCCGAGTGCAGCCTCGGCGTCGAGCTTGAGCTCTCGCAGCACCGCCGCGGAGATTTCCGGAAGCGAGACGGCCTTCTCGCCCATCTGCACGCGCACGTCGTCGTGCTCGCCGGAGATGATGCGGTAAGGGAGCGAGTCGCGGGCGCGCCGCACCTGGTCCGAGCTGAACTTCCGGCCGATGAGCCGCTTGGCGGCGTAGACCGTGTTCTCGGGGTTGGTGATCGCCTGGCGCTTGGCGAGCTGGCCCACCAGCCGCTTCCCGGCGGTGGTGACTGCCACGATGGACGGGGTCAGGTTCTGGCCGGTGCGGTTGGGGATGACGTGCGGCTGCCCGCCCTGGACGATGGCCACCACGCTGTTGGTGGTCCCGAGGTCGATGCCGATGACGGGCTCCTGATCTGTCATCCTCGGCCTTCAGCGTACCTGACGAAGCAACGCCTTCGCCTCCGCGTTCCGGGGGTCCAGCTTCAGGGCTGCCTCGAGATGTCGGCGCGCCACCGAGCCCATCCCCATGCGGATGCAAATCTCCGCCAGGATCAGCTGGGACTTCAGGTGGTCGGGCCGAAGTGACACCGCCCTCTGGGCCAGGTGCCGGGCCTCGGCCAGGTGCCCTCCGGCCTTGAAGACCCACCACGCCGCCTCGTAGGCAGCATCGGCCCGGTGGGGGTCGAGCTCGGAGGCGCGGGAGTAGGCGTGTGCGGCGGTGGCTGCGTCTCCGGCACGCGCGGCGTCGTTCCCGGACAGCATCTCGTCGTCGGCGCGCTTGCTCGCCAGTTTCTGCTTGGCCTCGGCCTCCACCGCCGGTGCGCGTCCCTTCTGCTGACCTCCGGCCAGCGCCCTGGCCTGGTCGAGCAGATGGAGGGCCTTCTCCGGGGCAGTTTGCGCCTGACGCTGGGCCTCCTCGACGAGCGCGCCGGCGCGTGCCTTCGAGGCGAGATACGGGTGGCGCGCGAGGCGGGCGCGGCGCTCGTCGGCCCGGGCATCCTCGGGAGGGGCGGTGCCGGTCCGGGCGCTGGCCGGACGGGGCGGCCCGGTCGTGCGCGGCGGCGGAGCGTGGCGCAGCGCCTCGGTGAGCGTCTCGTGGGCCTCGCTCAGTCGATGGAAGATGCGCTCCAGGCGTCCGCGGTAACTGCCCAGGTTCTTCCCGAAGTAGCGGTCGGGGTGGAAGAGGCGGCTCGCCTCGAAGTAGGCGAGCTTCACCGCCTCGGCGCTTGCCCCCGGCCTGAGCCCCAGCACCGTCCAGTCGTCACGCCCGAGCAGCGCCTCGCGCGCGAGGATCTCCCGCTTGCGGTCAAGGTCGAGATCCACCGCTTCCGAGAGAGCGTCGTCTTGGGTGCGATCCGTTCCGCTGGGCAAGAGCTTTGCTCCCCCACTGGACGAGAGCTCCCTCGACGCTATCGTCGGTGTCGCGGGTGGTCAAACCTGCGACTGCTGGGGTGGGGCGAGCGCGACCACGGACTCCTCGAGGATGCGTAGGCCCTCGTCCAGCTCCTCGCGGGTCACCACGTAGGGCGGGGCGAGGCGCACGGTGCGCTCTCCGGCGAGGTTGCAGAGCATCCCTCGCTCGCGGCAGCGGGTGACCACCGGGCCGGCGTCGAAGGACAGCTCGATGCCGAGCAGCAGTCCCCGGCCGCGCACGTCCTTCAGCAGCGACGGGTGACGCGCCTGGATCTCCCGGCCCCGGGCGACGACGTGCTCGCCCTTTTCCAGGTTCGAGGAGAGCACGCGCGGGTCACTGGCGAGGCGAACGGTGGCGATGGCCGCCGCGGCCGCGACCGGGTTGCCGCCGAAGGTGGAGCCGTGGGTGCCCGGCGAGAGCGCCTTCCCCGCCTCCTCGGTGCAGACCATCGCCCCGATGGGGAGCCCGTTGGCGAGCCCCTTGGCGAGGCTGAAGCCGTCGGGACGGATGCCCTCGTGCTGGAAGGCGAACATCTTCCCGGTCCGCCCCATCCCGGTCTGCACCTCGTCCACGAGGAGCAGCACGCCGGTCTCGTCGGCCAGGGCCCGCAGCGAGCGGAGGAAGCCCTCCGGGGCGGCGCGCACCCCACCCTCGCCCTGGACGGGCTCGACCAGGATGGCGGCGGTCCTCGGGCCCACGGCCTTCCGGACGGCGCCGAGGTCTCCGTAAGGGACGTGCACCACGCCGGGCAGGAGCGGCTCGAAGCCCTTCTGGTACTTGGTCTGGCCGGTGGCGGTGACGGTCGCCAGCGTGCGGCCGTGGAAGCTGGTCTCGAAGCAGACGAACTCGAAGCGGCCCGGCTGACCGCGCGCATGCTGCGCCTTCCGCGCGAGCTTGAGGAGCGCCTCGTTGGCCTCAGCGCCGGAGTTGCAGAAGAACGCCCTGTCGAGCCCGGAGAGCGAGGTCAGCAGCTCGGCGAGGATGATCTGCGGCTCGGTGTAGAAGACGTTCGAGGTGTGCCACAGCTTCTCCAGCTGCGCCTTCGCCGCGGCGGTGATCTCCGGGTGGCAGTGGCCGAAGGGGAGCGTCGCGATGCCGCCCAGGAGGTCCAGGTAGACGTTGCCGTCGGCGTCCCAGACCTTCGTGCCCTGCCCGCGCTCGAGCACGATGGGCTGCTGCTTGTAGTTCTGGAGGAGGTGGGCGCGTGCGCGCTCCATCACCGCGCGGTTCTTCGACGGCAGCGGGCGCTCGACACCGGGGACGGCGGTCTGCGGGATGGGCATGGCGGGTCTGCTCAGAGAATATAGCGAGAGAGGTCCTCGTCCTCGACGATGTCTCGGAGCCGGGTCCGGACCACCGAGGCATCGACGACCTCGTCGCGTGACCGGCCGGCGTCGCTGGCCTCGAACGACACCGGGTCGAGCAGCCGCTCGAGGATGGTGTGCAGGCGGCGGGCGCCGATGTCCTGGGTACGCGAGTTCACCAGGGCGGCGATGCGCGCGACCTCCACCAACGCGTCATCGGTGAAGTGCAGCGAGACGCCCTCGGTCTCGAGGAGCGCGGTGTACTGGCGGATGAGCGAGTTGCGCGGCTCCTTGAGGATGCGGACCAGGTCCTCCTGGCGGAGCGGCTCGAGCTCGACGCGGATGGGGAAGCGGCCCTGGAGCTCGGGGATGAGGTCCGCGGGCTTGCTGACGTGGAAGGCTCCGGCGGCGATGAAGAGGACGTGGTCGGTCTTCACCGGGCCGTACTTGGTGGTGACGGTGCTGCCCTCGACGATGGGGAGGATGTCGCGCTGGACGCCCTCGCGGCTGACGTCCGGACCGCCGCCGCGGGCCGCGCCCTCGCGGCTGGCGATCTTGTCGATCTCGTCGATGAAGATGATCCCCGCAGATTCGGCCCGGAGCAGCGCCTCGCGATTGACCCGGTCCTGATCCACCAGCCGGGCGGCCTCCTCCTGGGCGAGGAGGTCGATCGCCTCCGGCACGGTGACGCTTCGGCGCCGGGTGCGGGCCATGCCGGGCATGGAGCGGAACAGGTCGGAGAGGTTCACGCCGATCTCCTCCATCCCCTGACCGGAGAAGTTACGAAGGAAGGTCGGGCCGGCATCGGCGACGTCGATCTCCACCGACCGGTCGTCGAGGGTTCCGGCGCGAAGCTGGGCCCGGAGCTTGTCGCGCTCGGCGTCACCGATGCGCCCCGGCGGCGGGGGCGGCGGAGAGAAGCCCATGGATCCAGGGCGTGGGGAGGACGGCGGTCCGTGGGCGAGCAGCTCGACCAGGCGGTCCTCGGCGGCTTCGCGGGCCCGTGTGCGGACCTTGGCGGTCTCCTCCTCGCGGACGAGCGCGATGGAGGCCTCGACGAGATCGCGGACCATCGACTCGACGTCGCGGCCGACGTAGCCCACCTCGGTGAACTTGCTCGCCTCGACCTTGACGAAGGGGGCCTGGGCGAGCCGCGCCAGGCGGCGGGCGATCTCGGTCTTCCCCACGCCGGTGGGGCCGATGAGGATGATGTTCTTGGGGGTGATCTCGTCGCGGAGGTCGCCGGTGACGCGCTGGCGACGCCAGCGGTTCCGCAGCGCGATGGCGACCGCGCGCTTCGCGGCGGACTGGCCGACGATGTAGCGGTCCAGCTCGGAGACGATCTCCCGGGGTGTGAGGTTGGCGCCGCCCGCGGGCATCGCTGTTCAGAGCTCCTCGAAGGTGAGATTGCGGTTGGTGTAGATGCAGGTGTCGGCGGCGATGCCGAGCGAGACCTCGGCGATCTGCCGCGCGCCGAGCGAGGAGTGTTCGAGCAGCGCCCGGGCCGCGGCCAGCGCGTACGGACCGCCCGAGCCGACCGCCGCGGCGCCGAAGTCGGGCTCGATGACGTCGCCCGCCCCGCTGAGCACGAAGGTTCGCTCGATGTCGGCGACGATGAGGAGCGCCTCCAGCCGCCGCAGAAAGCGGTCCGTTCGCCAGTCCTTGCCCAGCTCGACGCAGGCGCGGGCGAGGTTGTGCTTGTACTCCTGGAGCTTCGACTCGAAGCGCTCGAAGAGGGTGAAGGCGTCGGCGGTGCTTCCGGCGAAGCCGGCGAGCACGCGCCCGTCCCCGAGACGGCGCACCTTCCGGGCGCTGGCCTTCATCACCGTCTTGTCCAGCGTGACCTGGCCGTCGCCGCCGATGACGACGCGGCCGTCGCGGCGGACGCAGAGAATGGTCGTTCCGTGGAACATCGTGAGATTGCCCGGCCATCTAACAGCCGGGGGGAGGGCGTTCCATCCCGGAGTGCCGGGAATCGTCGGCTCGCTTCCGTCCGCGCGACCGACCGCCGCCTGAGCCCAGCGCGGGGTACTCGCCGAGGCTGCGAACGAGGGAGCTCACCCGTCTACGGGATGACCGAGAGGTTCACCGCCAGAAATCCGATGCAGAGCGCGAGCACCGCCGCCCCGAACCACCGCGGTCTCCAGCGGAGCGAGATCGCTGCGAGGAGAGGTGCACCAAGCTGGAGCAGGAGCTCGGCCCATCCAAGCTGCGCCATGACTCCCCAGACAGCCGCGCGCGCGGCATCCGCCTGTGCCTGGAGAAGTTGAGTCGCGTGGGGATTCTCCGGCCAGGGCCACCGAAGCCAGTGGAGAGCGCTCCAGAGCCGGCCCACCCAGAGCGACAGGGCGATCATCACCAACGAGACGAGAGGCAGTGTCCACCAGGCTCGAGAGCGCGGTGCCCGGGGTTGCGCGCGCATGCCTTGCCCCGAGAGCAACGAGCAGGCCAACTCGCAGGCTGCCGGAACGACGGTCGTGCCTCCCTCTCCCGGTGTCCTGCATGTCGCAGGTCGCCCGGCCCATCGTGACATCCTGACGCTTTCGAGGCATCGACGCGGGGCTGCGGGGTCGCCGCAGGATGCCACTGCACGAATCCTGCGATCAGGCGTGCGGATGCGTCCGGTCGTACACCGCCTGGAGCTGCTCGATGCTCACCTGGGTGTACTTCTGTGTCGTGGAGAGGCTGGCGTGCCCGAGCAGCTCCTGGATCACGCGGACGTCGGCACCTCCGGCGAGGAGGTGCGTCGCGAACGAGTGACGGAGCGCGTGCGGGCTCACCTTCCGCTGTAGCGCGAGCTGGAGGACGGTGCGGTCCAGGTGCCGGGCGACGCTCCGTGTGGTGAGACGACCGCCGCGGTGATTCAGGAACAGCGCGGCGGGATCCTGGCCCGGCGCGGGCTTCGCCAGGAGCTCACCGCGGCGCTCGATCCAGCGCCGGAGCGCGGTGACGCACCCGGCATTCATCGGACAGAGACGCTCCTTTCGTCCCTTGCCGAAGACGCGGACGGTGCGCGAGCGCAGATCGAGGTCGTCCACGTCCAGCCCGCAGGCCTCACTGACCCGGAGGCCCGAGCCGTAGAGCAGCTCGAAGAGCGCACGGTCGCGCAGTGCGAGCGGTCCCTTCTTGCCCGGGACGGTGAGGACCGCGAACACCTCGTCCACCGGCAGGACGCGGGGGAGCCGGGTGGGGAGCTTGGGGCTCCGGACCGTCCGCGCCGGATTCGAGGACACGCGGCCGGTGGTCACCAGATGGCGGTAGAGCGCGCGGACGGAGGCCAGGGCCCGGGCACGGCTCCGCGGGGCATGATCGACCGCGAGCGTGCCGAGCCAGCCCCGGATGCTGGCGTGGTCGACGGTGGACAGGGTCCGTCCGGCCCCCTCGAGGTAGCGAGCGAAGGCGCGCACGTCGCCGAGGTACGCCTTCACCGTGTGCGGCGAGCTGCCGCGGACTCGGGCCAGCGACTCCTCGAACTCCTCGATCCATGCCTGCTCCATCGATCCGGAGACTAGGGGCAGTGAGCCACCCCCGCGACTTCCCTGTCGTCGACGCCGGGAGCGCGACGACCCTCACGGCACCTGGTCGCAGAGGTAGAAGCCCGACCGGTCGCCCTGCGAGACGAGGTAGACCACCTTGTTGCCCTGGGGGTCGGTGAAGAGCGCGGGGAGCAGGATGCGCTCCTCGAGCGTCACCCGCACGTTGGTCTTCAGATTGAGGACCGCGACGTCATAGGTCTCGGCGTCGGTGCGGGCGTAGGTGACCAGCATCCGGTTGCCGGCGTCGCTGGGCCGGAAGCCGAAGACACCCTCGAGGATGGGCGTGGGCTTCCCGTCCGGGATGCTCAGGTCGAGCCGCTGCAGGTTGCAGGCACGCGCCTCGCGGATGCACTCGGACCGGAGGTACAGCACGCCGCCCGGACCGAAGTCATAGCCGTAGACGTTCGTCATCAGCTTCGTGGCCGACGGCTTCCCGCGCGCGTAGAGCCAGAGGTCCACCGAGGGGAGCGGCTGGAACACGGTGGAGTTGAACGCCAGGTGTCGGTTGTCCGGGCTCCACACCATCGTGGAGACGCGGGTGCCGAGGTCGACGGGCTTGCCGCCCGGCACCTCGGCGTAGGTCAGGCGTCCCCAGCTCCTCTTCTCGTCGTAGTTGGTGAGCGCGGTGATGGCCTTGCCGTCGGGCGAGAACCAGAACTTCCCGGTGCGCTCGCCCAGCATCTGTCCCGCGCCGCCCGCGGCCGGGCCGACCACGAGCTTCCCCGGGCTGTCCGCCTTGCCACCCTCGAGTCGCGCGAGCAGCGCGGAGTCCGGCGAGAACGCGAACGCGGTGACCCCCGAGCCGACGCGAGAAGCTCGCCCCTCGGGAATGCTCGCCGCAAAGAGGTCGCGGGTGTCCCGGGCGGTCCGGCTGTCGACGGCGAACGCGACCCGGCGACCGTCCAGTGAGACGATCCAGTCCCCCACCGGATCGCCGAGCCGGACAGGCGGCTTCGCCTCCTCCACCCTGGCCAGCTCGAGCCCTGCACCCGCTGCCCGGCGATGGTGGACGACGAGGAATGCGCCGTCGGGGGTGAACTGCGCGGTCGAGACGTCGGAGGCCACGGTCCGGGCGGTGCTCCCGGGCTCGAGCGGAGCGACGCGGAGAACGCCCCCATCGATGAAGGCGAACGCCTTGCCGTTGGGGCTGACGGTGACGAAGGAGACGGCGCGCCCGCGCTGCTCGGGCTCGCCAGCCTGTCCGAGCGGGAGGGTGCGAAGGACGCCGGACTCGCTGGCCGAGTTGTAGCCCTCGACGAAGAAGAGCCATCGCGAGTCCGGGCTGAAGAGGACGCTCCCCGGGCGGTTGGAGACGGCTTGACCGATGAAGCGGACGCTCTCGTCCTTCACGGACACGAGCCCGAGCTCGCCGAGGACCATCAACGGCGACACGCCCTGGATGGCGGGCCGCTTCGGGTTTCGCAGGAAGGTCGCGTGGGCCCCGTCCTTGGTGAGCTTGAGGTCGGCGACGGGGCCGGCGGCGAGGCGCCTCCCGAGACCGCCCACCAGTGGCTTCTCGGCAGGAGCGGGCTGACCCCCTCCCTTGCTGCAGGCGGCGGCAGTCCAGCCGAGCGCGGCGAGCACCACCCAGGGGGCGGTCCTCACCGGGTCACCGCCGAGTCCACCGCCCCGGACGACCCCGTCCACGCCGAGTGAGCCAACGACGTCTCAGAGAACTCGATCCACTCGGAAAGAGCGGCGCGGGCGCGGGCGGCGTGGGCCTCGCGGCGTCCGGACTTCGGGACCCGGCCGGGCAAGGGCGGGAACAACCCGAAGGTCACGTTGGAGGGCTGGTACTCCGTGCCCGGAGGGTGCGCTGAGCCCGTCACATGCCGGTAGAGCGCTCCCAGCGCCGTCGCCCCCGGCGGTGGCACGAACGCCCTGCCCTGCCGGCGCGCCGCCACCGCCAGTGCCACCAGGTAGCCGGACGCGGCCGACTCCACGTACCCCTCCACCCCGGAGATCTGCCCGGCGAACCACACCCGCGGCTCGGCCTGAAGCGAGAGGTCCGCCCCGAGCAGCCGTGGAGCATCGATGAAGGTGTTGCGGTGGATCTGCCCCATCCGGAGAAACTCGGCGTCCTTCAGTCCCGGCAGCATCCGGAAGACGCGCCGCTGCTCCGGCCAGGTCAGCCGCGTCTGGAACCCCACCAGGTTGTAGGCGGTGCCGCCCACGTCCTCCTGGCGCAGCTGCACCACCGCGTACGCCCGCCGCCCGGTGCGCGGATCGACGAGCCCCACCGGCTTCATCGGGCCGTGCGCCAGCGTCTCCTCCCCCCGCTCGGCCATGACCTCGATGGGCAGACACCCCTCGAAGTAGCGCGGCTCCTCGAACGCGTGCGGAACCACCTTCTCCGCCGCCAGCACCTCGCGAACGAAGGCGCGGTACCCGGCCTCGTCCAGCGGAAGGTTCAGGTAGTCCGCGCCGTCGCCCCGGCCCCAGCGGCTCGCCCGGAAGGCGACGGACTCGTCGACCGAGTCGGCGGCCACGATGGGCGCGATCGAGTCGTAGAAGTAGAGCTTGTCCCCGGTCCACCGGGACAGCGCCCGGGTGAGCGCCTCGGAGGTGAGGGGCCCGGTGGCGACCACCACGTCGCCCGCCGGCAGGGCCTCCACCTCGCCCGCCACGCGCTCCAGCCCCGGGTAAGCCCCGAGCGCGCGATCGACGCCGGCCGAGAAGCGCTCCCGGTCCACGGCCAGGGCCTCGCCGGCAGGAACGCGGCAGCGGTCGGCCTCGCCGAGAATGACCGAGCCGAGCTGGCGGAGCTCGGCGTGCAGGAGCCCGATGGGCGTCTCCGGGCTGTCCGACCGGAAGCTGTTGCTGCACACCAGCTCCGCCGGCCCGTCGGACCGGTGAGCCGGGCTCCGGCGGAGAGGCTTCATCTCGCACAGCCGCACGGGAATTCCGCGCCGCGCGAGCTGCACCGCACACTCGCTGCCGGCGAGCCCCGCGCCGATGACCGTGACCGGTTCCATGCCTGCTGTCCTGGCCCAGATGGGCGCTTCGCTGCAACCCCCGGCCGGGGGGTTTCGCCCCGGGCGGCCGGACTTACCTTTTCCCGCCATGGACCGTTCCGCTGAGTTCGACGAGCTGCGCCGGATGATGGCCGAGCGACGCCGAGTGCTGCTCGAGACCCGGGAGTCCCAGCAGGGCGAGCTGCGGGCCCTCCAGTCGCAGGACCGGAACCTCGAGTACGAGGAGGGAGCCCAGGTGAAGCTCGCCGACGACGTCCTCACCACGCTCTCCGAGACCGCCCGGCGCGAGGTGCTGCTCATCGACGCCGCCCTGGGGCGGATGGACGAGGGCAGGTACGGCGAGTGCGTCGACTGCGGCCAGGAGATCCCCATCGAGCGGCTGCGCGCCCTGCCCTTCACCCTCCGCTGCCAGGAAGACGAGGAGGCGCGGGAACGGAGCCGCCGCGGCAACTCCCCGCGGCCCTCGCTCTAGAACGTGCGCTCGCGCCCTACCCCTCGGTGACTTCGCCCCTCTGGAGCACCACGAACCGGTAGTTCTCCAGCTCTGCCTGGCCCGCGGTGTAGAGCACGGTGAGGAGCAGGTCATAGGGGATCTTCCGGTCTCCGATGACGGACAGCTCCTTGCTGAACGGTGCGGAGGGGTTCCGCGCGGCGATGAGCTTCAGCTTCTCCACCTCGCGGCGCAGGGCCTGGTCCAGCGGCTTCACCAGTCGCCCGTCGAGGAGGTTGGGCGGCACCTGCCCGTTCTGCAGCGTCACCACCACGCGATCGCCCACCAGGATGTCCTTGGGGGTGATGGTCACCGCCACCGTGTCCTTGGGGACCGCCCGGGTGCTGGAGATCGGCGGTTTGATGTCCTCGCTCTGGGTCAGCATGATCGCGGAGGCGGCGTAGGACTTCAGCAGGAACACCAGGATGATGGTCATCATGTCCATCATCGCGGTGATGTTCAGCTCGTGGATCTCGCCGGCGGCCTCGCGCTCCTTGCGCTTCTTGCGCGCCAGCGCCTTGCGGAACATCAGCCGCTGCAGCGTCTCCTCGTCCAGCTCCGGGGCTCTGGCGGCGGGGGCCGGCATCACATCGCTCCCAGGGTGACGTCGGTGAAGAGCAGTTTCCGGTCCTTGCCAGGCGTCTCCCGGATCGCGTCCATCGTCTGGACCAGGACCTCGTAGGGGATGTCGCCCTCGGCGCCCACGATCACCTTCGACTCGTTGGGGAACTCCTTCTTCACGTTCACCATGTTCTCGGTGAGCGCGGTGTAGTCGTAGCTCCCGTCCCCCTTCTTCGGGATGCTTGGCGGCGCCTCGGCCGGGTTGGGCTGACCCTGCGACTGCTGGCCCACCACGCCGCCGGTGGCGGCCACGTAGAACCCCTTCTGGGAGATGAGCACGGTCAGGAGGAGCTTCGGCTTGTCACCCTCCTCGGTCACCTGCGTCGTCGGCCCACCGTAGTTCGGCGCGTTCACGTTCAGGATGCCGAACGCCGACAGCCCAGTGATCGACAGCAGCATGAACATGATCAGGTTCATGAGGATGTCGAGGTAGGGGACGATGTTGAGCTCCTGGCCCTCCTCGCGACCACGAGGCCGGAGCTTCCGCTTGCTGTAGAAGAACGCCATGGGGCGCTGACCCTGGGCGAGTGCCTACGCCGAGCGCTCGAAGTCCATCGCCGACGTCTCGCCGGCCTGGCGACGGGAGAGGAGGTTCTCCAGCTTCAGTGCGCTGAGCTCCACCGTCTCCACCATCCTCTTTGCGTAGGCCGTCAGGAACAGGTGGGCGATGATGCAGGACACCGCGATCCCGAGGCCGAAGGCGGTGTTGTTCATCGCCTCCGAAATGCCGTTGGAGAGGATGGCCTGCTTCTGGTCCGCCGGCACGTTGCCCAGCGACTGGAAGGTGATGATGAGGCCGCTGATGGTGCCGAGGAGGCCGACCAGGGTCGCGATGTTCGCGATGGACCAGAGCCAGGGGATGCGCGACTGGATCGGCGGGGTGTACTCGAGGATGGCCTCCTCCACGCTCTTGGCCACCTCCATCTCACCCCGGTTGGCCCGGGTGAGCCCGGCACGGATGACGCGGGCCAGCGGCGAGCTGGGCGCCGCGCCACAGAGCTTCACCGCGCGATCGACGTTGCCGGTCAGGACCAGCTTGGTGATCTGCTCCATGAACGGCTCGGCGTTCAGGTTGTAGCGGAACATCAGCGTGACGACGCGCTCGACCACCACGGCGATCGCACACGCCATCCAGAAGATGTTCACGTACATGAACGGTCCGCCCTCCTTGAAGAAGCGGACGATCGAGTCCACCGCCCCGCCCTTCGCGCCAGGCGCGGCGGCGAGGACGGCCTCGACCAGGTGGCTCAGCGACGTGTCCATCACAGGGGTGAATCCTTTCTTCGGCGCGCTCCGGGGGCTCGTGGGCGGGCGCGGTCAGACTCTCGGGAAGGGAGCGCCCCCGGGGCAGCAGGCGACGTTCGGGGACGCTGCGGAGCGGTGCTTCACGGCGAAGCTGAGGAACATCGTCCCTTTGCGCCCCTGGGGGTGTCAAGAACAGCACGGGCGTGCACGGGGCGCGTTCGCGTCGGCACGGCGAGGGAAGCATCGCACCGGCGCGCAGATCCCCTGACCTCCGCCTGAACCCGCGACGCCGTGTTCGCACGGCCAGCCGTGAAAGTTTTCCGGCGAGGCACCTGCCGGGGGCTCGGCGAGTCGCCGAGGGCCACCGCTGCGTCGGCCCGTGGGTCAGGCCGCGCTGGGCGGCGCCACCGACCCGCCCTCGTCCACCGAGCGGGTGTATCCGCACTCCTTGTTCGGACACACGATGCGCGCGCCGTCGCGCTTGCTGTACTTCTGCAGCAGGTACGGCGAGGCGCACTGCGGGCAGGTCTCGGGCAGCGGGCGGTCCCAGGCGGCGAAGGTGCAGTCCGGATACCGGTTGCAGCCGAAGAACACCTTTCCGCGCCGGCTCCGGCGCTCGGTCAGGTAGCCCACCTTGCACGTCGGGCAGGCCACGCCGATGGAGAGCGGCTTGCTGGTCTTGCACTCCGGGTACCCGGAGCACGCCATGAATCGACCGAACCGGCCGCGCTTGATGACCATCGGCCGGCCGCACTTCTCGCAGGTCTCGTCGGTGGGTTCCTCCTCGACCGGAACCACCTTCCCGTCGACCTCCTTGAAGTCCTTCGTGTTCTTGCAGTCGGGGTAGCCGGTGCAGGCCAGGAAGCGGCCCATCTTCCCCCACTTGATGGCCATCATCTTCCCGCACTTCTCGCAGTTGACGTCCGTCGGGATCTCCTCCCGCTTGACGTCGCGCATCTCCTGCTCCGCCTTCGCCAGGGTCACCTGGAACGGGCCGTAGAAGTCGCGCAGCACGCGGCGCCAGTCCGCCTCGCCCTCGGAGATCTGGTCCAGCTGCTCCTCCATCCCCGCGGTGAAGGTCACGTCCATCTCCGAGGGGAAGTGCTTCACCAGCTCCTCGGTGGTGATCTTCCCCAGCTCGGTCGGATGGAAGCGCCCTTCGATCTTCTCCACGTACTTCTTGTCCTGGATGACCGAGAGGATCGACGCGTAGGTCGACGGACGGCCGATGCCGTCCTCCTCGAGCTCCTTCACCAGCGACGCTTCGGTGAATCGCGGAGGCGGCTGGGTGAAGTGCTGCTCGGAGACCAGACCCTGACCCACCAGCCTGAGACGGTCGCCCTCGGCGAGCTCGGGCAGCTGGACGTTGCTCTCGTCGGCCTTCGGCTCGTCGGGACCGGCCTTCTCCCGGTCCGACTCCTCGTCGGTCGTCGGCGCCATCCCGTACACCGCCAGGTAACCGGCGAACTTGAGGATCGATCCCGCGGCGCGGAACATCGCCCGGCCGGCAGCGATCTCCACCGTCGTCTGGTCGTACACCGCCGGCTTCATCTGGCAGGCCACGAAGCGGTTCCAGATGAGCTCGTACAGCCGCGCCATGTCCGGCTCGAGGAAGGGACGGACGCGGTCGGGCGTCCACTCCATCGACACCGGCCGGATCGCCTCGTGCGCGTCCTGGGCGCTCTTCCGGCTCTTGTAGACCATCGGCTCGTCGGGCAGTGCGTCCTTGCCGTAGGCGTCGGCGATGTACTCGCGCGCGGCCTTCACCGCGTCGTCCGAGAGGCGCACCGAGTCGGTACGCATGTAGGTGATGAGCGCGGTCTGGCCCTCGTCGCCGAGCTCGACGCCCTCGTACAGCCTCTGGGAGAGGGTCATCGTCTTCTTGGCGGTGAAGTGAAGCCGGTTCGCCGCCTCCTGCTGCAGCTTGCTGGTGATGAACGGCGCCGGGGCGTTCCGGCGACGCTCGCGGCGCTCCACCGTCTCGACCCGGTAGTCCGCCTTCCGCAGCTCCTCGAGGAGCGCGTCGGCAGTGGCCTTGTCCGAAACCTCGGCCTTCTTTCCGTCCAGCTTCGCCAGGCGTGCGCGGAACGGCGGCGGCGACTTGCCCTCCAGCTCGGCCTCCAGCGTCCAGTACTCCACCGGGACGAAGGCCTTGATCTCCCGCTCGCGCTCGACGACCAGCCGCACCGCGACCGACTGCACCCGCCCCGCGGAGAGACCGCGGCGCACCTTCTTCCAGAGCAGCGGGCTGATCTGGTAGCCCACCAGCCGGTCGAGGATTCGCCGCGTCTGCTGCGAGTCGTACATCCGCTGATCGAGCGCGTGCGGATGTGCGATCGCCTCCTGGATCGCCTTCTTGGTGATCTCGTTGAACAGCACCCGCACCGCGTTCGGGTGTCGGAGCTCCTCGTTCAGGTGCCAGGCGATGGCCTCACCCTCGCGATCGGGGTCGGTGGCGAGGTATACGGTTGCCGCACCGGCCGCGGCCTTCTTCAGCTCACCGAGCGCCTTCTCCTTGCTCGGAATCACGTGGTACTCGGGCGTGAAATCGCGCTCCACGTCGATGCCCATCTTGCTCTTGGGCAGATCCTTCACGTGGCCGACCGATGCCTTCACCGCGTAGCCCGAGCCCAGGTACTTCTTGATCGTCTTCGCCTTGGCCGGCGATTCCACCACCACCAGGTAGCGGCCGGCGCGGCGAGGCGTGGCGGGCGTGTCGGCGTGCACCACGGCCAGGGTCCGCTTCTTCGCGGCGGTCTTCGCCGGAGCGGCCTTCTTCGCCTTCACCGCCGGCGCTGCCTTGCGGCCCAGAGGCTTCTTCGCCTTCTCGGCCGGGGCGGCCCCGGTGTCGGACTTCTTGGTCCGTGTCGTCGGCATCTCTCTCCTCACACCCGTTGGTACCGCCTTCCCGGTCCCTGCACTGCCAGCCCGAGAAGCTCCAGCTCACACAGCGCGCTCACCGCTCCGCCCGGATCCAGCCCCGAGCGTTCCTCCAGCTCCTCGACCTCTCGCGGCTGCCGGTCGAGCAGCGCATAGACCTGCGCGGCCGCATCGGACAGGCCCGGCATCTCCCGCGGCTCATTGTCCCCGGGGACCGGTGCCGCTCCGTCGAGCCCCACCGCTCGGAGCGCGTCGGCAGGCCCGATGCAGAGCCTCGCGAGCCCACGTGCCACGAGCAGGTTGCAACCCAGCGCCGCCTCCGCCCAGGTCTCGCCCGGACAGGCGAGGATGGGCCGCCCCTGCACGCGTGCAGCCGCCACGGTGTGCATCGCGCCGCTTCGCCTTCCCGCCCGGAGCACCAGCACGCCATCCGACGCACCGGAGATGAGTCTGTTTCGCCGGGGGAACGTCTGCTTGCTCGCCCGGATTCCTGGAGGCAGCTCGCTGTAGACCGCGCCGCCCCCATCGAGGATCAGGGGCACGAGGCGAGCCTGCGCGGAATCCGCTGCATCCAGCGCCGAGCCGAGGAAGGCCCAGGTCTCGCCGCCCACGTCGAGCGCTCCCAGATGGCAGGCGCGGTCGACGCCGGCCGCCGCGCCCGACACCACACCCGCCCCGGCGCCAGCCACGGCCGCGGCGAACGCGCGCGCGTGCCGGAGGTAGCCCTGCTCCGGATGGCGCGTTCCAACCATCGCAAGTCGCCGGCGCGGCCGTCCCACAGTGCCGCGCATGAAGAGGACCGGAGGCGCATCCCGAACCTCGGCCAGGCGCTCCGGATAGCCGGGGTCTCCCCGGTGGAGCACCTCCATCTGCCCGCGCGCAGCCCGTTCCCGGACCTCGTCCGCCACGGCACGGAGCGAGCCGGCGGCGCGGATCCGTTCCCGCACCAGGTCGCTTGCCGGCAAACCGTCCACCCAGTCACGGGTGGGGGTGTCGAGCAGGTCCGCCCAGCGCCCGTCGGCCCAGCGGCGCATTCCCCCGAGGCCGATGCTGCCGATGCCCGGCACGGCCCACAGGGCCAGGAGCGCATCGCGTTCTGCAGTGGGGAGGGGACGGGTGTCCATTCGCGGGCACGCCCCTGCCAGTCGCGGGCCACCTATATAGAAGTGGAGCGGCCGGCCGGAAGCGGCGGCGAGACATAAGCGCCCGCCCCCACCGGGTCAAGCGAGGCCCCTTCCAGACAGGCCCGTCCGGGGCGAACTTTACCGAGTGATTCCGGCGGTTTGAGGGCCAGAAGCGCGGAGCTCGACGCGGTCACCCGCGACCACCTCCCGGAACGAGCGGAGGAGCAGGCAGGTGGTCACGGTCTCGCGGACGTCGACGGCCATGCACCGTCCGACCTCCTCGACCGGAAGGCTGGTGTCCTGATTGGCGCTCGGATCGACTCCGACGCTGGACAGGATGGGGTCCATCTGGCGGATGACGGTGAAGACGTTCCCGACCTGGACGCCCTGCGCGCTCCCGGCGTCGACCAGCACGCGCACCTGCTCGCCGGCAATGGTGAGCGAGGTCTCCAGCTGAGCCACCACGGTGAGGTTCTGCAGCGAGACCGCGTTGGGCACCGGAGCGACGGTCTCGAAGAGCCGCTCCCGCGCAGGTCCGATGCGGGCCCCGCGGCCGATCTCGTCGAACGCCTTCTCGATCGTGGCCCGCACCTTCGGCTCGCTGGTGCGGTTCACCTTCACCGTGCCGAGGACCTGGGTCTGGTACCCGAGGAACTTGCCGGTGCGCGGGTGATGGACCTTCCCCACCGTCCGGTACACGAGGTAGCTCGCGCCGACCTGGACCGCGCTCTTGTCCTTGAACTCGAGATAGACGATGTCGGGCGGAGAGAGCATCTCCGACTCGGCGTAGCTGGCCACCAGCGTGCCCGCGGCCTCGACCTCGTTCGGCGTGACGAACCCGTCCTTGAGGACGATCTCCCGGGTCTTGGTCTCGACCGGGAGGCGAACCATCTGGACCTCGTCGTCGTCGACGACCTGCCCGGCCTGGAGCTCGTCCTCGTCGCCGGCGACCTGCTCGGCACGGGCCGGCGTCTCCTCACCATTGCCGGGATAGAACCGGACCTGGTTGCCCGGGTAGATCCAGTGGGGGTTGGCGATCTGCGGGTTGTAGGACCAGACCTTCGGCCAGTACCACGGGCTGCCGAGGTACTTGCTGGACAGGTCCCAGAGCGTGTCGCCCTTCTCCACGGTGTGGAGCTGGGACGGGGCCTCGGGCGGGGCGGTCTGCACCTCTCCCGAGCCCGGCGGCCGCGGCTGCTGCGCCGGCTGCTTCACCTCGGTGCCCTCGACCTCGGAAGTCCCCGTCGGTGCCTGGGCACGGGCGGCGGTGACGGCGAGGCACAGCAGCAGGAACGGCGCTCTCATCAGGGTGTCCTCGGAAGACGGGCCAGGCGCGCCTGGGCCTCGGTGGCCGCCGGCGTCCCGGGGAAGGAGTTCATGAGCCGCGCGAGCAGGGCGCGCGCCTCGGCGGGCTGCTTGAGCCGCATCCGGCACTCGGCGAGCTTCAGCATCGCCTGCTGCACGACGTCCCCGGCCGGATAGCGCTGGAGCACGGTCTCGAGCAGCTTCGCCGCCCGCGCCGGCTCGTCCTGTCCCAGCTCGCCGAGCGCGGCCAGGTAGAGCGCGTCGTCGGCGCGGGGATCCTTCGGATGGGCGTCGGCGAACCGGGTCATCCGCTCCACCCCGCCGTCGAGGTTTCCGGTTCGCAGCGCCTCCTGGGCCTGGGCGAACTCGCCGTCGAGCTGCGTGGCGTCGGGCGCATCGTTGCCTGGCGGCACGGAGCGGCCCACCGCGGCGATCAGCTCCGCGTCCGGCTCCTGCACCGGGGTGCGCACGTCGAGGGGCGGGGCCCGGTCGACGCGCGGCTTCAGCTTCACCACCGCCAGGGTGGGCACCTCGGAGCCGGTCGGCGTCGGCGCGGCGGCGAGGAGCGGTCCGAGCGGCTGCTGCTGGGCGCGGGCGACGGCCCGCTCCGTCTCCAGCGCCTGGACGCGCTCCAGCAGCTTGAGGTTCTCGTCCTGGAGCTGCTTCACCGAGGCCTGCAGGGTGCGCACGTCGCCCTTGCTCGCCGCGTCCGAAGCACAGCCCATCGCGCAGGGGACGAGCAGCGTCAGGACGGTCGAAGGACGCACACGGAGCACGGGAACCCGAGGGATTTCCCGAGTCTACGGACCCGGTTCGAGAGGGGTCAAGAAAGGCCGCCCGGGGCGATGAACGCCAGGTGGCGGCCGGTCCCACCCTGGTCCCTGCGGTGCGAGAAGAAGCGTGTCGGCTCGCACGCGTTGCATCCGGGGACGTCCTCGATGTGCGTCTCGGGGATCCCGGCCTGTAGCAGCGTTCGCCGCACCGCCCGCCGGAGGTCCAGGTGCGGCCTGGGCTGCCGGTCCCGGCGAACGATGTCCTCGCCGAAGGCGTCGGCGAAGCGCTCCGCGAGGTCCGCGCTCACCTCGTAGCAGCACACGCCGATGCAGGGGCCGATGGCGGCGCGCAGGGTCGCCGGTGCGGCACCCTCCCGCCCCAGGGCGGCCACCGTCGCCTCGCCGATGCGTCCCAGGGTGCCCCGCCATCCGGAGTGAACCGCGGCCACGCGTGCCCCGTCGGCGCTGCTGAGGAGCAAGGGGACGCAATCGGCGGTGCGGATGCCGATCCAGGCGTCGGTGGCATCGGTCCAGAGCGCGTCCGCCTCCGGTGGCTCGCCCGGGCGGCCACGAACGACCCGGGTCCCATGGACCTGCTCGGCCAGCACGAGGCCCGCCGGTGAAAGGCCGGCTGCCCGCGCCAGCCGGAGACGATTCTCCCGGACGTCCGGGCCGCCGTCTCCCGCGGGGCCGAGGTCGAGCGAGGCGCGCTTCCCCTCGCTCACCCCGCCCGAGCGAAGCGTGAAGCCATGCCGGACGGGAAGACTCGTCGCAACGAGGAAGAGCGCGCTGTCCACCACCGGCTCCGAGCCTACCTCAGGCGAGTCTGCGCCTGCCGCGGTCGGCAGGCGCTCGCCCCGCTCGTGCGGCCTCAGGCTCCGGGGATCGTCAGCGCCCGGAGGAGCGTGTTCTCCTCGCGGTTCTGGAGGCGGATCTGCACCCGCAGCAGGATGGTGCTGCCCGGCTTGGCCTCCTTCAGGACGCGCGAGAGGTCGTCGGCCGAGGCGATCTTCTTGCCGCCTGCCTCGGTCACCACCATGCCCGGGGCCAGCTCCGCCGCATCCGCCGGCGAGCCCGGCTGCACCTCGGTGATCACCGCGCCCTTCGTGGGCAGGCCGTTGGACTCCGCGGTGCGCGGGTCGATGCTCTGGAGGGTGAGGCCGATGCGCTGACGGTTGGTCTCGTCCTTCTTCTCACGGCTCCCGCCGGGGCGGGGACCGCGTGCGTCACCCAGCCGATCCACGTCACCGGGGCGCGAGGTGAGCTGCACCTTCACGTCCTGCGGCTTGCCCCCCCGGATGACGCCGAGGGTGACGGTGGAGTTCGGAGGGCGGAGGGCCACGTTGCGCGACAGCGCCGAGCTGCTGTCCACCTTCTTGCCGTCGAGCGAGACCACCACGTCGTCCGACTTGAGACCCGCCTTGTCGCCCGGGCTGTTCTTGGTGACCTCGTTGATCAGCGCGCCCGAGTTCTGGGGAACATTGAGGGCCTTGGCCAGCTCCGGGGTGAGGTTCTGCAGCTTCACGCCGATGTAGCCGCGGGTGACCTTCCCGTTCTTCTCCAGCTGAGGGATGAGGGCCTTGGCCAGGTTGCTCGGGACCGCGAAGCCGATGCCCGCGCCGCCGCTGACGATGGCGGTGTTGATGCCGATGACCTCGCCCCGAAGGTTGAACAGCGGTCCGCCCGAGTTACCGGGGTTGATGGCCGCGTCGGTCTGGAGGAAGTCGTCGTACTGCGTGGCGCCGATCTCGCGCGCCTTGGCGCTGAGGATGCCCGTGCTCACGCTGGAGGCGAGACCGAACGGGTTGCCGATGGCCACCACCCAGTCGCCGACGCGGATCGCGTCCGAGTCGCCGAGCTTGACGAAGGGGAGGTTCGCCGGCGGCGCCTTCAGCTTGATGAGCGCGATGTCGGTGAGGGGGTCGGTGCCCAGCACCTCGGCCTCGAGCGTGCGCCCATCGTCGAACTTCACCCGGATGTTGAAGGCGCCCTCGACCACGTGGTTGTTGGTGAGGATGTAGCCGCGCGGGTCGATGACGAATCCGCTGCCCGCGCCCTGCCGGATCTGGGGACGTCCCCCACGGCCGCGGCCGAAGAACTGCTCGAAGGGATCCTCGCCGCCGCCGCCGCTCTCGTCACGCTCGACGCGCGAGGTGACGTCGACGTTCACCACCGCCGCCTTCACGCTGTCGACCAGCGGCGCGAGCGAAGGCAACCCGATTGCCTGTGGCGTGGCCTGGCTCGGCGCGGTGGCCTGTCCAGGGGGAGGCGCGGGCGCCTGCGCTCGGGCGGGGAGACCGTGCAGCAGCGGCACGGCGAGAAGGCCGGCGGCGGCGAGCGCCACCGGCGCCAGAAGGCGACGGAAACCGTTCATGTTGGAACCCAACCTAAAGGCCGCGGAGGGCGGCGCAAGCCGGAGTGCAGGATCCGGGCTCGGCTTGAACAGGGCGTGGGCGCCGATTCATTCCCCGGAGGGGGGACTCACCCGGAGGCGAGTTCATTCGCGGAATTGCGACAGCGTCAGATTCGGGAACAGCGCGTCCCGACTTTCCAGCGACTGCAGCCGCAGCGGATCCACCGTGCCCGTCCGCACCGCGCGTACCAGCTCCAGGAATGCCGCCAGATGCGACTGGACCCGGGCCCGGGCGTAGGCGGTGACGGTTCCGCTGCGAAGGATGAACGCGAAGTCCGAGGACTGGGCGAGGAGCAGCTCGCGGAACGCCTGCACGAGTGCACGCCCCTCGATTCCGGTCTCGCGCTGCAGGCGAGCGTAGGGTGCGAGAAGCTGCGCGCACCCGTGGAGCGCCTGGGGGATCCAGTCGTTCACCGGGTCGAGCCACATGGAAGCGTGGCCGTGCTCGCCCCAGCTGCTCTCCACCGGAGAGACGACCTGTGCCTCGGGCCAGGCCTGCAGATCGTCCGCCGGCGTGACCACCGCGAGCCCCGCGGCCGCGGCCTCGCGGAAGAGGGCATCGAGAAAGACCGGCCCCTCGAACCACCAGTGTCCGAAGAGCTCTGCGTCGTACGGCGCGACCACGAGCGGGTCGCGCTCCATCCGCCCCACGAGTCCCCCGGTGCGCTCCTGGACCCGATTCACGAAGTGCCGGGCATGCTCGCGGGCGCGGGCAAACGCGGTCTCGGGCTCCCAGACCTCCTTGTCGGCGCCGCGGCCGGTGATGCGGTGGTACTTGAAGCCGGTGGCTCGGCGGGGGCGGCCCGGGCCCACCAGGGGCACGAGAGCGTCCTCCGGCAGGTCCCACCCGATGTCACGGTAGAAGTCGCGGTACACCGGGTCCGCGGGGTAGCCGACCTCGGCGCTCCACACCTGCTCGGAGGCATCGGGGTCGCGCGCGTACACCGCGACGCCGGCAGGAGTGAAGGCGGGCGCGTGCACCGACAGCAACGGGCGGGGCTCCGCGTCCGCGAGTCCGTGCGCGTCGAGGAAGGTGAAGCGCAGCTCCTCGTCCGCGAGCACCCGGTCGAGCCCGGGGTAGTAACCGCATTCGGGGAGCCAGAAGCCGCTGGCGCGCCGCCCGAGCGCCCGTGCGTGCTCGGCTGCGCCGACGGAGACCTGCGCACGGACCGCCTGCGGTGAGGGATTCAGCAGCGGGAGGAAGCCGTGGGTCGCGCCCGAGGCCAGCAGCTCGAGGAGCCCGCGGTCGCGCAGCGCGGCGAAGGCCGGGACGAGCTCGCCGTGGTAGCGGTCGCGCCAGAGGCCGCCGAGTCGCTGGATCCGCTCCTGGTAGAAGCGGGCGACCGGGTGGAGCGAGGGGTCGTTCCGGGTGCGGCGCACCTCACGCTCGGCGAGCGCTTCCTGCCGCTCGATGCGGCGGCCGATGCGGCTGCGCAGCAGCGGGTCCTCGAGCATCGACACCAGCGTGGGGGTGAGAGAGAGGGTGAGGCGCACCGGGACGCGGTCGTCGGCGAGCCGCTCCAGCAACGCGAGCAGCGGCAGGTAACACTCGAGGACAGCCTCCCGGAGCCACTCCTCCTCGAGGTGGTCCTCGTCGTCGGGGTGCCGGATGTACGGGAGGTGGGCGTGGAGCACGAGGAGAAGCGCGCCTCGCGGTCGACGCATCGTTCGATGGCCTCAATTCTTCCCGGAGCGAGGGCCGCTCGATCGATCGGGGCCGCCTGCCGGGCCGTGAGTGCCCGGGCTGGTCGGGAGCTGAACCCGCCGCGGTGAGTCCAGCGGCTCGTAGCGCGGCGAGGACGGAGTGGTCGGCGCCGGCGCTCCGGAAAGCGGCTCGGACCAGGGCAGTCGGAGCATCCGAACCTCCATCTGGGGCGAGACCCGGCCCGGTGGCAGACGCCTGGGCGCGCTGCGCGACCCGACGGGGCGGGTCCAGCCGTCGCGGCCCAGCAGGAGGACCTCGGCGGTGTACTCCTGACCGGAGCCGAGGCCGGTCACGTACGTGCTTCGGGACGCGAGTGGAAGCTCGAGTGTCCGGTCGAGGTCCGGACCGCGATGGAGGCGAAGGAGCAGTCGCGGCTCGCGGAGGCCGAGCGCCGCACCCCGCTCCAGCTCTCGGCGGAAGTCCCAGAAGACGAACAGCGTGGTGGGGTCTCGCACCAGGAGTACGGGGGCGTCGGTGCCGACCTCGCGCGGCGTGGCGAATGGGCCGGGCTCGAACGGCTCGGCGGGCGAGGGCGGGCGCGGCGAACGCCGGGGCGTGGGCGGCACGTCGAAGAAGCCCTCCTCGACCGGGACCTCGGGCGCGGGGGCGGGTGTGGTCGACCGAGCGGGCGTCGTTCCGGCTGCCGGCGCCGCGGGGGCTCCGTTGGTCGCCGGCGCAGAGCGCGCGGCGCGCGAAGACGGGGACTCCGCGAAGGCGGCGCTGTCGCGATCGGATGCTGGAAGAGGCGGCCGTGGGCGTGGGGCAGGTCCACGCTGGGTGGAAACCCCGGAGGGTGCCGTCGATGCCTCCGGACGAGGCTTGCCGGCGCCTGTGTCCACTGCACGAGTGCCCGCGGCGACCTCGCGGCGGGTCGGAGGCCGGGCCGCCGGCGAGGACTCTCCACGAGGCGGCGTCGCAGGGGTCACCGCATCGCCAGCTGCTGGACCTCGGCGAGGTGCCGGAGCAGTCGTTTCGCGAGCTGGGGCTGCACGGGTTGGAGCCTCGCGCTTGACCGGAGGCCGGGGCGCCGCCGGGGGAGGCTCCGCCCGAGGCGCGGGCTCACGCGTCACCGCCTCGCGGGCCGGGGGAGTGGTCCGGGCCGCGGGCTCCCGCTGCGATGCTGGACGGGAGTTCGGGCGCGCTGCCGGCTCACGAGCCTCCCGAGTCCGAGGCGACGCCGGGGACTCCGCTTCACGAGGGGGCGTCGCACGCGCTGCCGGCTCGCGAGCCTCTCGCGCCCGAGGCGACGCCGGGGACTCCGCTCCACGAGGTGGGGCCGCACGCGCCGGCGCATCGCGAGTCCCGGGAGCCCGGGACGACGCCGGGGAAGGCGTTCCGCGAGGTGGGGTCGGATGCCCCCGGCGCTCCGGGGCGAGCGGAGGTTTGGACGACGCGTCGGTCTCGGAGGCGGTCCGTTCCGGGCGCACGCGCCCCTTGCGACCCGGGGGGAAGTCGACCACCCGGACCTTCCCCTTCGCACGGGGGACCACCGACTCTGCGGCGCCGAGCAGGCGCGAGAGCGGCTCGCGGAGCGCGTCCTTCAGCGCGGCGAGCAGCTCGGCCTTCGTGCGGAGTCGGCTGTGGCCCTTGCCGAGATGCTTCCGCGCAAGCTCCCGGAGCCGCTCCACGCTCAGCTTCTTCAAGTCGTCCATCACTCTTCCGAAGGCGCTCCGGTCGTCGGGAGGGGCAGCGGGAGCGCCCCCCACCGGCACCGCCCGCTTACGCGTCGGCGCAGGCATTGGTCAACGGCTCCGGGAAGATGTGTCATCCTCGGGCTGCTGCCCGTGATGACCGATCCTCCAGCCGTCCTGCTCGCCGGCTTCGACGTGTGGCCGGGGCCCTCGGCGTGGGCGCGGCGCATGACCCAGAGCGTTCGGGCGAGCGCGAGTCGCCACCGGGTCCTCACCCTCACGCTGAGGGGCCCGACGCTGGCCCACACGGAGTCGCTGCTGGGCGCCCGGGTGCTGCGGGTCCCTCCCGGGCCGGGATCGCTCCTCGAGCAGCTCGAGGCCTTCGGGCGAGCGGTCCACCGGCAGCTGGACTCCGATGCCCATGTGCTCGTGCACACCGCTGACCCCCTGGTGGGCGCGGCGGTGCTCTCGCATCCGCGCCGGCCCGCGCTCCTCTACGAGGCTCGACGCCTCCCTTCCGTCGAGCTGCCGCTTCTGGTGAGCCGAGGCCACGAGGGAGCCTTGCTCGACCAGGCGCTGCGCCGCGCGGACCGGCAGTCCCTCGCCGGCGCGGACGCCGTGCTGGTCACCACCCGGACCCGTGCGGACGAGATCCGGGCGCAGGGTCCGACGGGTCCAGTGCACCCGGTGCCCGATGGGATCGACGCCGGCCCCACGCTGGCACGGCTGCCCGGACCGTTGCGGATCCGACATGTCGGCTGGGACCTGTCGAGCGCCGGACTCCGGGTGCTCCTCGAAGCGCTGGCCACGCTCGGGTCCGCCGCGCGTTTGCACCTGGTCCAGCCGCGGAGCAAGCCGTGGGATTCGAGCGTGCAGCGCGAGGTGGCCGCCGCCGCCAGGTCGGGCACGGTGACGTCCGGGCCGCCCGGCGCGCTCCCGGGCAGCTGGGCGGACGTCGAGGTGCTCTCCGGCGTGGGTGGGGACGCTCGCGTCCCGGCGGTGCTGGGCGAGGCGCTCGAGGCCTACGCGCGTGGCCGCCCGGTGCTGGCGCCCGACTCCGAGGCCGCGCGGGCGGATCTCCCGGCGGGATGCACCGTCTTCTTCCCGGCTGCGGATGGCGATGCGCTCGGGAAGGCGCTCGTCGCGCTTGCCAGCAGCCCCGACCTGCTCGCGGTGTCGGGAGCCGAGGCGCGCGCATACGTGGAGCGCCGACATGATGCTGCACGGGTCCGGGGCCTTCTTCGGGACCTTTACCGGGCCCATGGAGCCGCTCGCGCGGCCTGGCCCCCGAGCTCGGGCGCCTGGCGCGCCTCGCTCCCACCTCGATGGAGTGGGGCGTCTCGCCTGCCGGGCGAGCGAGCACCGGAGGGCACCGACCCCGGCACGCCCTCCGGGTTCGGGTAAGCTCGTACCCCCTTGATGGAGCGCCGAGTCCTCATCGTCGAGAGTGAAAACGAGTTCGCCCTGAGCATGGCGTCCGTGCTCCGGTCGGCAGGTTTCCAGACCGCGACCGCCGAAAACGCTGCGGATGCCCAGCGCGAGCTGGACCTCCGCCGGCCGGACCTGGTCGTGCTCCGGGCCGAGCTGCCGGACCAGTCCGGGTTCGTGCTCTGCGGGCAGATCAAGAAAGGACGGTTCGGTCAGAACCTCCCGGTTTTGCTGCTCTCGTCGGACGTGGGGCAGGAGGGGCTTGCCCAGCACTCGCAGGGGCCGAGCGCCGCCGACGGCTACCTCACCATCCCGTTCGAGATGGGTGAGCTGGCGCTGATGACGAACGGCATTCTGCCTCCTCTGCCGCCGGCGGGCGACGAGATGGATCGCTCGCTGGACGAGGCGCTCACCGGCGAGAGCCATCCGACACCGACCCGGGAGATCCCCACGGTGCCGCCGCCGCTGCGGGCGCCGCCGCCGGGCAGTCCTCCCCGGCTGCCGCGGCGTGAGCGGCGGAGCGCCTTCACCGAGGAGGACCGCGCGTTCCTCGACCGGACCTTCGCCTCCATCGCCGACCGCAAGGCGGAGCTCCTCGCCGAGTCGCAGAAGCTCCGCCGGACGCCGCCGCGGCGCGAGTCGATGGGCACACCGGAGGGGAAGATCCAGATCCTCCGGGACGAGCTGAAGCTGCGCGAGGCCCAGCTCGCCCGCATCTCGGAGATCTGGACCGTCCGTGAGCGGGAGCTCCTGAGCGTCGAGGACCGGCTGCACGAGAAGGACGTCGAGCTGCAGGGCCTCAAGATGCAGGTGGACGACCTGCTCCGGCGCTTCAACGAGGCGCAGGCGGCGATGATCCAGAAGGAGCGGGAGCACGGGGCCACCGTGGACGACCTCCTCCTCCAGAAGTTCGCCACCGAGAAGGACCTCATCGAGGTGGTGGCGGCCAAGGAGAAGGACGTCGCGCACCTGCGTCGCGATCTGGTCGTCCGCGAGCAGGAGCTGGCCGAGAAGATCCAGGCAGTGGAGCGCGGGCTCGCCGAGGCCGAGCGGCTGGAGCGGGCGCTGGGCGTGGCCACGCTCGAGTTCGAGGTGAAGGAGCAGACGCTCTCCAGCGGGCTGGCGACGATGACCGGCCGGGCGGAGACGGCGGAGCGCGACCTCGCCGAGACGAAGGGGGCGCTGGAGCGCACCATCCAGGAGCGCGACGGGCACGACGCGGACAACGCGCGGATCATCGCCGAGCTGGAGAGGACCCTCGCCGACCTCCGCGCCGAGCGCGATTCCACGGTCCAGGCGCTCGAGACCCGGTCGCAGAAGGGCGAGGCGCGGGCGGACCACGCGGAATCGGAGGTGGCCCGCCTCACGCGGGAGCACGAGCAGGCGGAGGCGCGGAACACCGCGCAGGTGCAGGGGCTGGAGCAGCGTCTCTTCACCGCCGAGACCACGGGCGAGAACCTCAGGCTCGAGCTGGAGCACCTGGGGAAGCAGATGGCGGACCGGCTGGCCGAGCGCGACGCGCGGACCGCCGCTCTCGAGCGGGAGCTGGCTCAGGCGAACGAGCAGCGGGAGACCGTCGAGGCCGAGATGCACGCCCAGGTGCAGGCCAAGCTCGAGCGCATCGGAGAGCTCGAGGGCGAGCTCGAAGCCACGCGCTCGCACCTCGAGGAGCGCGAGACCGAGCTCACCGGTCAGGTGAGGAGCCTCACCACCAGGCTGGCGGAGACGACGGCGTCCCTCGAGGCAGAGCGGAGCGCGCGATCGCAGGTGGAGGCGGAGCGGGCCCGGCTCAAGGAGTCGCTCGGACGGACCGAGGACGCCCTGGCCACGGCGCAGGAGCAGCTCGCTGAGCGCGCACAGCAGGCCGAGGAGTTCGTGCGCGAGCTGGAGGAGGCGGACAACCAGCTGCGCGACGCCCGCGCCCGGGGGACCGACCTGGAGGGCAGGCTGTCCGCGGTGGAGGCGGAGAAGCTCGCGCTGCAGGGTGAGCTGACCGCGACCCAGCAGCTGCTGTCGGACACTCAGGCGTCGCTGGAGCGGGCAGAGCAGCTGGTGGTGGAGACCCGCGGCCAGCTGGACGCGACGGCGACGGAGCTGGGTTCGGAGCGGCAGCGGCACGGCACCACCCGGGCCGAGCTGGACTCGACCTCGCAGGCGCGCGCAGCGCTCGACGCCGACCTGGCGCGGACGCAGGACGAGCTGACGGATCACGTCGAGCTGCTCTCGCTCACGAAGCAGGAGCTGGGAACGCGGGTCGCCGAGGTGACCCGGCTGTCGGGGCAGCTGGCGCACACCGAGGACGCGCGGGGGGACCTGGAGGAGAAGCTCCGGGAGCTCCAGGACTCGGCCGCGCGCCAGGAGGAGCTGCTCCGGGGCGACCTCGCGGGGCTCACCACGCAGCTGGACGAGGCGCGGGGGCGGATGGCGGAGGCCAACGCCGAGCGGGCCCGCGAGCGGGATGCGGCCGCGCGTGACGCGCAGGCGAAGGGCGAGCAGCTGAAGCAGGCCGAGGCGCGATTCAAGGAGTTCACCGAGGCCGCGGGGCGCCGGCAGACGGAGCTGTCACAGAAGCTGGCCGCTGCTACCCGCGAGAGCCTGACGCTCAAGACGGAGCTGGGTGGACGGGTCGACCAGCTCTCGGCCCAGCTGGCGCAGACGCAAACCGAGCGGGACAAGGCGCTCACGGAGCTCGGGGCAGCGGTGGAGTCGCTCCGGGCGCGGGCCGGCGACCTCGAGGCGGAGCTGTCCAGCGAGAAGGCGGAAGGGGCCGGCCGGGAGCAGGCGCTGCTCGAACGGGCGGAGGCTGCGGAGCGGCTGGCGCACGAGACGGCGAGCCAGCTCGGGGCGCGGGTTGCGGAGCTGGAGGAGGCGGGGGCGCAGGCGGCGGCCGAGCGCGACGAGGCGCTGCAGCGGGCGGCGGCGGGCGAGGCGGAGGCTCGGACCTCGGTGGCCGAACGCACCCGCGTCGAGCGCGAGCTGGGTGGGCGGGTACAGGCGGCGGAGGCGCGGGCAGCGGACGCGGCCGGACGGCTGGCCGCGGCGGAGCGGGCGCGCAAGGAGATCGAGGCCCGGGCGCTGGCGGAGCGCGAGGAGCTGGTCGCGAAGCAGCGGGCGGAGCTGGAGCGAAGGGATGCGGCGAAGGCGCAGGAGGTGGCGCGCCTGCAGCAGTCGGTGCAGGAGCGGGCGCGGGCGCTGAAGGTGGCCGAGCTCGAGCTGGCCCGACTCAAGGCCCGGGCGGCACCGGGGCCGGCGACGCCGTCGGGGGCGAACGTGGTGGTCCCCCGCCCTGCCCTTGCGGTTCCGGCACCGAAAGCTGCCCCGGCGAACGACGGCGACGAGGCGTGGCAGAAGCTGGTCGACGAGCTCGACAAGCCCTGATCCCCGGGACCGGGTCCGGGGAGCGCGGCCGAACGACGTCTCAGAGAACTCGTTTCGTGAGAGAGCTCGACCCGGTCGGGCGATGTCTCAGAACTCGCTTCGAGACGGCTCTCGCCCCCGCTCTCGTCCGGAACTGGCACGGTTGTTTCGCGAGTCGTCGGCCCGGATCTGACACACGCGACGTGCCAGCGACACACCGAAAACCCGTCTCTTTGGCTCGTTCGGCCCGGCCTCGAGCGACGTCTCAGAGAACTCGTCGCCCGAGAGAACTCGCCCCCGAACGACGTCTCAGAGAACTCGCCTCGCGAGAGCACCCGGCCCGGCTCGACCCAGGTCTCAGAGAACTCGTTCCGGGGGCTCGTCCGCCCCGAGCGAAGTTCTCCGCTGGGGGACGAAGACGAGTTCTCTGAGACGTCGACTGCCGGGAGTCGGAGGCGCCCCGGAGGTCACCGGCGGCCCCCTCGGGCATCGACCCGCGGCAGGTTCCGCCGGTGACCGGGACAACCGTTACAGGGCCGCTCGCGTCTCCCGGAGCACGTCGCGGAAGGCCAGGCCGAATACCGCCTGCCACCCATCGCCTGGCGCTCCCGTGGAGACCGGCGCCTGCCGGACCCGCGCCCACGCCCGGGCCACCGCTCGCACGAGGACCCAACCAAGCAGGAAGAGGAGTCCACCCGGGAGCAGCAGCGCCAGCAGTCCCAGCCCCGTCTTCACGCAGCGCGACGTCACGTTCTCACCTCTCCGAGCCCCCGGCTCGGGCCCGTCCTCACCCCGCTTTGCACGCGCCGGACCAGCGCTCGTGCCCGGCTGCCGCACCTCTGATATCCACGAGATGCGCATCGGCGTTGCGGCCGGCAAGAAACAGGGACGGCAACTCACCGTGGAAAATTCGGTCACACCTTCGCCCTCCTCAGGGGTCCCCGAAGGGTTCACTTCCGTGACAGATGCCCTGGGCCGGCTCGAGGCGACGGGGTACCTGGCGTCGCCCGAGATCGCCACGGCGGCATTCCTGGCTGATCGGCTTCAGAAGCCGGTGCTGGTCGAAGGTCCGGCAGGTGTTGGGAAAACCGACTTCGCCCGGGCAATGGCCCAGGCCCTCGGACGGCCCCTCTTCCGGCTCCAGTGTTACGAGGGGCTCGACGAGGCGAAGGCGCTCTACGAATGGGAGTACGCCAAGCAGCTGCTGTACACGCAGATCCTGAAGGACAAGCTGGGTGAGGCGCTCGCCGGCGCCGCCACGCTGACCGAGGCCGCGGACCGCATCGCGGCCTCGGATGCGGTGTTCTTCTCCGAGCGGTTCCTGGTTCCGCGTCCGGTGCTTCGCGCGTTGCTCTCGCCGCAGCCAGCGCTCCTGCTCGTCGACGAGGTCGACAAGGCGGACCCGGAGTTCGAGGCCTTCCTCCTCGAGGTGCTCGCCGACTCCGCGGTGACGATCCCCGAGCTGGGGACGCTCCGGGCGAAGTCCCCGCCGCGGGCGGTCCTCACCTCCAACGCCGCCCGCGAGCTGTCGGACGCGCTGAAGCGCCGCTGCCTCCATCTGTACATCGACTTCCCGGACCGCGAGCGGGAGCTGCGCATCGTCCGCACCCGGGCGCCCGAGGTCCCGGCGACGCTCGCCGCGCAGGTGGTCTCCGCGGTGGAGCGCATCCGCCGCGTGGAGCTGAAGAAGCCTCCCTCGATCAGCGAGACCCTCGACTGGGCGCGGAGCCTGGTGCTGCTCAACGCCGAGGGCCTGTCGCCCGAGCTGGTCGCGGCCACGCTCAGCGTGGTCCTCAAGCACGCGGCCGACGTGGAGAAGGTGCGGACGCAGCTGGGGCAGATCGCCACGCCGTGACCACCGCGGGACCGGGCACGCTCGGGCTGTCCGAGCGCACCGGGCGGGAGCTCGAGGCGCTCGCGGCGCGGCTCGGCGACCGGCGCGCCGAAGCGCTCGTGGACGCCATCCGCCACTCCGGGGAGATCGAGTCCGTCACCCGGGGGCTGCTCCGGATCCAGGAGGCCCTGCTCGGAGCGCCGGGCGCGGAGGCCCTGGCGACTCGTCTGGTGCTGGCCAGTGAGTCCACGCAGCGACTGCTCCAGCGCCGCCCGGGGCTCCTCCGCTGGGTGCTCCGGAGCGCCACCACCTCGGCACAGCTCGAGGTCGGCGCGCTGACCGAGGCGCTGGCCGCGATCCTTCGTCGCGGCGACGCAGGCGACACCGAGGACCTGCTCCGGCGACTCCGGCGCTTCAAGGCGCGCCAGGCGCTGCGACTGGCCGCGCGCGATGTGTGGCTCGGCGTGCCGGCCGAGACGCTGGGCCGCGAGCAGACCGCGCTCGCCGAGGCGCTGCTCCGGGCCGCGCTGCCGGTGCTGGAGGCTCCGCTCCGCCGCCGCTACGGCGCCCCGGTCCCGGACGGCTTCGTCGTCCTTGGGCTGGGCAAGCTCGGCGGGGAGGACCTCAACTGGAGCTCGGACATCGACCTCGTGCTCGTGCACCGGGGCGACGGCATGACCGAGGGCGGCACCGCGGGGTCGGTGCCCACCGTCACCCATTACACCCGGCTCGCCGAGGCCCTGGCTCGCGCCATGTCCACGGTGACCGAGGACGGCTTCTGCTTCCGGGTGGACCTGGACCTGCGGCCGCAGGGGCGCGCAGGCGCTGCGGTGAGCTCCCTGCCCGCGATGCTTCAGTACTACGAGCAGCAGGGCCGCACCTGGGAGCGCGCGGCCTGGATCAAGGCCCGCCCGGTGGCGGGGGACGTCGCCCTGGGACAGGAGCTGCTCGAGGAGCTCGGTCCCTTCGTCTGGCGTCGGACGCTCGACCTCGCGGCGGTGGAGGCTCTCCGAGATCTCAAGATGCAGATCGATCTCCGGAGCACCGCGCGCGAGAGCGACGTCAAGCTGGGACCGGGCGGGATTCGCGAGGTGGAGTTCGTCGCCGCGGCGCTGCAGCTGCTGCACGGGGGGCGGAATCCGGCGCTCCGGGTCCGCTCCACCCAGCGTGCGTTGCGCCGGCTGGTGGAGGCGGGGTTGCTCAGCCAGGCCGATGCCGACCAGCTGCTCGAGGCGTACGCGTTCCTGCGGCGGGTCGAGAACCGCCTGCAGATGGTGGACGAGCGACAAACCCAGGTGGTTCCTCCCCCGGGAGTGGAGCGGGATCGGCTGGCGCACTCACTGGGCTTCGCCGATGCCGGCGCGTTCGAGGCGGAGCTCGACCGGCACCGGACCTACGTTGCCCAGGCGTTCCACGTCCTGCTCGGGCAGGAGGCGCGCGGCGAGCTGCCACAGGACCCGGACCTGGTCGTGGCCCTCGACGACGACCTGGACGATGTCGTGCGGGCCGAGGCGCTCGCCCGCCGCGGGTTCGATGATCCGGCGGCGGCCCTGGCGTCGGTGCAACGGCTGCGGCGGGTGCTGGGAGCTGCCCGCCTCGAGGAGGGCCCGGGGCCGTCGGTGATCGCGCTCCATCTTCTGCAGGGGGCGGCGCGGAGCCCGGATCCGGACCAGGCGCTGTTCTACCTCGCCGACTTTGCATCCGCTCTCGCCGTTCCGGCCGGCTACCTCCGGCTCCTCGAGTCGCGTCCGCCGGTGGCCCGCCGGCTGCTCGACCTGTTCGGACAGAGTGCGTACCTGAGCGCGGAGCTGGTCCGGACCCCAGAGCTGCTCGACCAGCTGCTCGTGGCCTGGGACGCCGAGGCGCTGCACAAGCCGCCGGATCGCATCCGCGCCGAGCTCGACGGCCGGGCCGCCCGCGTCACCGATGATCCGGAGCAGCTGCTCGGCGCGCTCCGCCGGTTCAAGAACGAGGAGGTGCTCCGGGTCGGCCTCGGGGACATCGGCGGAGACCTCGAGGTGCCGGAAGTCGCCCGCCAGCTGACTGCCCTCGCCGACGGACTCCTCGATCACGCGATGCTCCTTGCTGCCGAGCATGCCCGGGCACGCTGGGGAATCCCCCGGATGCGCGACGGACGCCGGGCCCCGCTGGCGGTCGTGGGGATGGGAAAGCTCGGCGGCCGCGAGCTCGGGTACCACTCGGACCTGGATCTGCTCTTCGTCTACGGCTCGAGCGCCGACGAGGAGACCACCGGCGGGAGCGCCGGACGCATCGGCCACCACGAGTACTTCGCCCGGATGGTGCAGCGGCTGCTCTCGCTGCTGACGCTGCAGTACCGCGAGGGCCGCCTGTACCAGGTGGACACCCGGCTCCGTCCTTCCGGAAACCAGGGCCCGCTGGTGGTGAGCGAGGAGGCGCTCCTCGAGCACCACGCGCGCCGGGCGCAGCTCTGGGAGCGCCAGGCACTGGTGAAGGCCCGGGCAGTGGCCGGGGACGTCGCCTATGGGGAGCGCCTCCTGGGCACCGCGCTCGCTCCGCTCGTCTGGGAGAGACCTCTGCCCGAGGGTGCCGCTGACGAGGTCCACCGGCTCCGGATGCGGATGGAGCGCGAGGTGGCCGGCGAGTCCGTCGACCAGCTCAACCCCAAGACCGGACAAGGTGGCCTGGTCGACGTGGAGTTCGCCACTCAGTACCTCCAGCTGGTGCACGGCGGGGCGGCTCCGGAGGTCCGTCAGCCCGGGACCCTCGAGGCGCTGGTCGCCCTGGCTGCGCACGGGAAGCTGCGCCGCGAGGACGCCGCAGAGCTGCGTGAGGGGTACCTCTTCCTCCGCCGCGTCGAGAACCGGCAGCGACTCGTGCACGGGCGCGCGCTGCAGCATCTGCCCACCCGGGGGCGACCACTGCTGCTGCTCGCGCGCCGTCTGGACTATGGGGGGCCCGACGCCGGCGGTGGTTTCCTGTCGGAATACCGGGCGGTCGCGGCCACAGTGCGGGCGGCCTACGTCCGTGTCCTCCAGCAGTGAGCGTGGTAGGAAGGGCGTCCAGGTGGCCCCCAAGGACCCCGTCCACGTGCTGGTGGTCGACGACGACCGCAACGTCCAGCGCATGCTCGCGGACGCGCTCACCCGGGCGGGATTTCAGGTGACGGTGGAGCGGGATGGCGAGTCGGCCCTGGCCGCCTTCGACCGACAGCCGTTCGACGTGGTGCTCCTGGACGTCCTGCTCCCGGCGCTGAACGGCTACGAGGTCGCCCGGCGAATCAAGAGCACGCCACGCGGCGAACGGACTCCGGTGCTGATGCTCTCGGGCATCTACAAGACGAAGATGCACCAGGCCCAGGCGGTGGAGCGGCACGGCGCCGCAGGGTTCGTGGAGAAGCCGTTCAAGCTGAATCAGCTGTTCGGAAAGCTCGAGGGCCTGCTGGGCGACCGCTTTCCGAAACCGCCGCCGGCCCCCCCGCGCGAGGCTCCGCCCGAGCCGGCATCGGAGCCCCTGGCCGACTCGCGAGCGGAGGCGGAGGCGTCGCTGGTCGAGGTCACCGCCGCCGAGTCGACTGCCGCCGAGCCCGCCCCCGGCGCGGCCGGAACCGGCGCCGCGCCGGCCAGCCCGCCAGCGGTCGACCGGGGCACGTTCGCGGGCCGTGCGTTCCCCGAGCTGCTGGCCGACCTCCACCGGCGAGGCGCCACGGGGGGCCTCCTGCTCCGGCGGGACAAGGTGAAGAAGATCGTCTTCTTCCGGGGCGGCGCTCCGGAGAGCGTGAAGAGCAACCGGCTCTCGGAGTGTCTGGGGCGGGTGATGGTCCGCGAGCGGATGATCTCCGAGGCGGACTGCGAGGAGTCCCTGAAGCGGATGAAGACCTCGGGGCGCCAGCAGGGCACGGTGCTGATCGAGATGGGCTGCATCAGCCCACACAACCTGCGCTACGCCCTCGAGCTGCAGCTCCGGTTGAAGCTGCTCGAGGTGTTCGGGTGGAGCAAGGGCGATTTCCAATTCAATCCCCGAGCTCAGCCGCCCTCGGAGACGGTGCGCCTGCAGATGTCGACCGCAGCGATCGTCCACGAGGGGATCAAGCGGAGCTACGACGTCCCGCGCATCCAGACTGCGCTGGGGGAGATCGCGGGGAAGTACGTGCACCCGGCCGAGGACCCGCTGTTCGCCGCGCAGGACATGTCGCTCGGCGAGGAGGAGGCGGGGCTGCTGGCGCTCATGGACGGCAGCAGGACGGTGCGGGAGCTTCGGAAGCGAGGGCCGCTGTCCCCGCTGGATACGGACCGTTTCCTCTACGCGCTGCTCTGCTCGCAGATGGTGGAGCTCCGGAGCGAGCGTCGAACCGGACCGCCTCCGGCTGTCCGCGCGGCGGCGCTGACTCCCGGGCCAGGAGACCGGCCCTGGGATGACGACGAGGAGGTGCTCGAGCTGGAGGACGAGGTGGCGGGTGACGACGACGAGGGTCACCTGCGCGAACGCCTGCTCGGAGCGCTCGCGGCCATGCGCCGGATGAACTACTTCGAGCTTCTGGGGCTGCGGCACGATGCTCCGCCCGACGCGGTCCGGCTGGCTGCCGTGGAGCTGCTTCGCGAGTACAGGGTCGACGGCCCGGGGAGCTCCGCCGAGGTGGAGACGGTGGTCCACCAGATCGCCGAGCTGGTCGGAAAGGCCCACGACGCCCTGGTCGACCCGGGTTCCCGCGCCCGGTACGAGGCCGAGCTGCGCACGGGCGGGGTGAAGCACGAGGTGGGCGAGGCAGTCGGCCGGATGCTGGAGGCCGAGAGCGCGTTCCGCCGGGGGGAGCAGCTCCTCGCGGCCGGGGACGTTCCCGGGGCGCACGCGGCCTTCACCGAGGCGGTGCGGCTACAGCCCGAGGAGGGCGAGTTCCTGACGCTCCTCGGCTGGACGACCCACGCCCGCTCTCCTTCGGACGCCGGGGCCGGCCGACAGGCGCTGTCGATCCTCACGGAGGCAGTGGACCGGAGCCCCACCCTCGACCGGGCCCACCTCTACAAGGGCCACGTCCACAAGGCGCTGGGGCAGAACGGCGAGGCCCAGGGTGAATACGAGAAGGCAGTGGAGTGCAATCCGGGCTGCACCGAGGCGCTGAGGGAGCTGAGCATCCTCACCTGGGCGGCTCGGCGGGCACACTCGAGACCGTCCTGAAGCCTTTGACTGCGGGGCCCGCGGCGTGCGGTGGTTCGGCTCCGACATGAGCTCGACCTCCAACGCGATCCTCACCGCAGACAGCATCTGGCTCGACGGGAAGGTCGTCCCGTGGGCTCAGGGCCAGGTGCCGGTCATGACCCATGCCCTCCACTACGGGCTGGGAGTGTTCGAGGGCCTCCGCGCCTACCGCACTCACGACGGGCGGCTGGCGGTGTTTCGGCTACGCGAGCACATGAAGCGCTTCGCCGACTCCTGCCACATCATCCAGCTGCAGCTCCCCTACTCGGAGGAGCAGCTCTGCGAGGCGTGTCTTGAGGTGCTCCGGGTGCAGCGGCAGCGCTTCGCCAACGGGGCGTACCTGCGGCCCATTGCATTCATGGGCGAGGGCGCGATGGGTCTGGGCGCGGTGAACCCGACCCGGGTGGCGATCACCGCGTGGGACTGGGGCGCGTACCTGGGCGAGAAGGGGATGCGCGAGGGCATTCGGGCGAAGGTCTCGAGCTTCACCCGGATGCACGTGAACGTGAACATGGTGCGGGGGAAGATCACCGGCCAGTACGTGAACAGCATCCTCGCGAAGCGGGAGGCGGTGCAGGCGGGCTACGACGAGGCGATCCTCCTCGACATGACCGGCTTCGTGGCCGAGGCGTCGGGGGAGAACATCTTCATGGTGAACAAGAAGGACATCGTGCGGACGCCGCCGCTGTCCTCGCCGATCCTCGCGGGGATTACCCGGCGCTCGGTGCTCCGGATCCTGAAGGACACGGGGCACCCCGTGGAGGAGGTGACGTTCAGCCGGGACGCGCTCTACATCTCGAACGAGGTGTTCTTCACCGGGACGGCGGCGGAGATCACCCCGGTCCGCGAGGTGGACAACCGGCGGATCGGCACAGGGGCGCCGGGACCGGTGGTGAAGAAGGTCCAGGACATGTACTTCCGGGTCGTCCGGGGCCAGGAGCCTCAGTACTCGGAGTGGCTCACGTACGTCTGACGGGCGTCACCGGTGAACGGGGCACGAGATGTCGCGGTGGAGTTCTGATCCGGCCGCCCCCGACTTTCGGGGAGAGCGGGCCGAACGAGTTCTCTGAGACGGCGGTTGGGCCTCGCCCATCCCAAGGAGAGTTTCGAGAACGAGTTCCGAGAACGAGTTCTCTGAGACCTCGGTCGGTCTCGGGGCGCCCCCGGCCCGAGACGAGTTCTCTGAGGCATCGTGCGGCCCCGGCTACCTCGCCCGGTGAGCAGCCATCCTGAGGAGTTTCGCCGGGTTCCTGATGTTCGTCGGGCTTCGGCAGGGGGCCTGGCCGACGAGTTCTCTGAGACGTTTTCCTTCGGAAAGGGGGCTCGCGACGTCCAGCGGCCCTCTCCGCGTCAGGGACGTGTGGTCTTACGAGTTCTCTGAGACCTTGATGGGGCGCCCTGCGGGCCGACGCAGCGTTCACCCGGAATGAGTCGGCGGTCGGGCAGTGTTCTCGGAGGTGCCCAATCGCGCGGGCGACTCTTGCGCAGTGCGTCCGAGACGATTAGGCTCCCCCGCCCTCCGCTGCGCCCCCACCCCCTTGAAGGAACGATACCAGGACATCGACGACAAGAACGACGCGCTGCGTGAGCTCCTCGGCGAGCATCCCAAGGCGCCGGAGTTCATGGCTCGCTTCGAGCGCGCGTGGGTCTACCACGACAATGCGCTCGAGGGCGTCGTTTACAACGAGCAAGAGCTCGCTGCGGGCCTCGCTCCGAGCGGCGCTCCGCCGGAGGCCTCGCTGCTCCCGGCAGTGCTCGACATCCGCAATCACAAGGCGGCCATCGACTACATCCGCGAGGAGGCAAGAACGTCGGGGCGCAAGGCCTCGGCCGTTCCGATGGCCACCGTGAAGCGCGTCCACGACCTCCTGCTCGGGAACACCCCCGAGGCGCAGGCGATGCGTGCACAGCTCGAGCGGCGGGAGCGGACCGAGAAGGAGCTGGCCAAGGAGCGGGAGCGGGCCGGGCTGCGGAAGGACATGCCGCTGCACCGCACCTACTTCCATGACATCGCTCAGCCGGCGAAGATCCAGGGGCTCCTGGACAAGCTGATCGAGTTCACCGGCACCACCGAGTTCCGCGAGTACCACCCGATCAAGCAGGCCGCGACGTTCCAGTTCCAGTTCCTGCAGGTTTTCCCGTTCAGCGAGCACTCGGGGAAGGTCGCGAGGATGACGTCGAACCTCATCCTCGCGCGGCACGGATACCTGCCGTGCATCATCCACTCCATCGACCGGCAGCGGTACTACGAGTCCTTCCGCGGTACCCCAGCCTCCTTCCGCATTCTGATGATGGACGCGATGGAGAACTCGCTGGACAACGGGCTGAAGTACTTCCGCGATCAGGCGCGGCGGTACCGGGCGATCAACTGATCCGGGCAGCTTGAAGCTCGGCGCGCACGAGTCGGTCGCGGGCGGCGTGTCGCTCGCCTTCGAGCGCGCGGCGGCGCACGGAGCGCGGTCGGTGCAGATCTTCACCCGCTCGGCGCGGGCGTGGTCCTCACCCGCCCTCGCAGCCGACGAGCGCCGGGAATTCCGCCGGGCGGCCCGGGCTGCAGGCCTGCCGGCGATTGCCCACGGAAGCTACCTGGTCAACCTCGCCTCGGAAGATCCGGTGGTGCGCGGTCGCAGTCTCGAGGCGGTCCGCGACGAGTTGCTGCGCTGCGAGGCGCTCGGCATTCGTGCTCTCGTCTTCCACCCAGGCTCTCATCCGTCTCTGCGTCGCGGGCTCAAGCTCGTCGCGCGGGCGCTGGATGAGATTCACCGGGAGCTGCCCGCGAGCTCCGTGCGGATCTGCCTCGAGGTCACTGCCGGTCAGGGGAGCTGCCTCGGACACCGGCTGGAGCACCTGGAAGAGATTCTGGTGCGGGTGAACGCGCCCGAGCGGGTCGGCGTCTGCCTGGACACCTGTCATCTCTTCAGCTCGGGTTACGACCTCTCCAGCGAGGTCGGAACCGAGGCGGTGATGGACGAGGCGGTCCGGCGGTTCGGGCGACGGCGGATCCGTTGCTTCCATCTGAACGACAGTCTCCGCCCGCGCGGGGCGCGGGTCGACCGACACGCGGAGATCGGCCGCGGAGCTATGGGCTTGCCAGCATTCAGGTTCTTGGTGAATGACCCCCGGTTCGCCGCAACGCCCGCCGTCCTGGAAACCCCGAATTCAAGCCGTTATGCAAGGGCGCTCGGGCTTCTCCATTCTCTGATCCGGAAGTAAAAGGCCGCACATGCCGTCTGCTTCATCCTCCTCGAGCCGCTCCAAGGCCGAGGACCCTCCCAGTCCGGAACGCGTGCTCGCCGAGCTGCCTGTCCGGAGCAAGCTCGACGAGCTTCTGAAGCTCGCCCGAGGGCGGCAGCGGGTGCTGGTCCTGACCCACGACAACCCTGACCCGGACAGCATCGCCTCGGCCGTTGCGCTGGCGTTTCTCCTCGAGAAGCGGGCCGGTGTGGAGGCCCGGGTGGTGTACGGCGGCATCATCGGACGCGCAGAGAACCTCGCGCTCGTGAAGGTGCTGCGGCTGCCAATCAATCCGGTGAGCCAGGTGGTGTTCGACGAGCACGACCTTCTGGCGCTGGTCGATACGCAGCCACCGGTGGGCAACCACTCGGTGCCCGCGCAGTATCCGGTGGAGGTGGTCCTGGACCATCACCCGCTGCGTGACGAGAGCCTCGGCGCGCCGTTCGCCGATGTGGGCGGGGAGTACGGTGCAACCTCGACGATGCTGGTCGAGTACCTTCGCGCGGCGAAGCTCGAGCCGTCCGTCGAGGTGGCGACCGCACTGTTCTACGGCATCAAGACCGACAGCCGGGACCTCGGGCGGCAGACGACCCCGGCGGACGTCGAGGCGTACCTCTGGCTCTTCCCGCGAGTGGACAAGCATCTGCTCGGCCGGATCGAGCATCCCGACCTGCCGGCGGAGTACTTCCGCCTGTACCACTCGGCGATCGGCCGGGCCCGGTTGTACGGGCAGACGGTGGTGACGGTGGACCTGGGCGAGGTGTACTCGCCGGACATGGTGGCCGAGGTGGCGGAGCGGCTGAGCTTCCTCGAAGGAATGAAGTGGTCGCTCGCGCTGGGCACCTTCCGCGGCCAGCTCTATGTCTCCCTTCGGGTCCGCGATCGGCGAATGAATGCGGGCCGGCTCATCCGGGACATCTGCGAGAACCGCGGCGGGTCCGCCGGTGGTCACGGGAGCATGGCCGGGGCGCGCCTTCCGATGCCCACCGGGCGTGCAGGGGCCGCACTGCGGCGTGAGCTGACCCGCGACTTCCTCGAGGCGTTCGGGGCAAAGGGCGAGCGGCCTCGGTCGCTCCTGCTGGCCGGGAAGAGCGCCGCCCTCGAGCGGTGATCTACCTCGACCACAACGCCGGCACGCCGCTCCACCCCGAGGTGGCCGAGTTCCTCGCCGCGGCGTACCGGCGAGAGCCGGCGGGCAATCCGAGCAGCGTGCACGGCGCTGGCCGCGCGGCGCGGACGCGCCTGGATGGGGCCAGGATGCGAGTGGCGCGGGTCCTCGGCCGAGCTCCACGCGAGATCCTCTTCACCTCGTCCGGGTCCGAGGCGTGTGCCATGGCGGTGCTCGGCCTTGGCAGAGGAGGGACCCTGGTGACCAGCGCCATCGAGCACCCGTGCGTGCTCCTTGCGGCGGAGCGGCGCGGGACACCCGTGACCCAGGTCCGGCCTACGGACGACGGGCGAGTGGAGCCGGCGGCGATCGATGCGGCGCTGGCCGGTGGCGCGGGCCTCTGTGCGCTGCAGGCTGCCAACAACGAGACCGGCGTGGTCCAGCCGTCGGACGAGGTCGCACGCCTGGCGCGAGTCCGGGGGGTGACGAGTTTCGTGGACGCCGTCCAAGCACCGGGTCGCCTGCCGCCCGGGTCCGAGGCAGATGTGGTCGCGTACTCCGCGCACAAGTTCGGTGGGCCGGCGGGACTCGGGATCCTGGCAGTCCGGCGCGCGGTGCCGGTCCAGCCGCTGGTGCCGGGCCATCAGGAAGGTGGTCTGCGGGGTGGCACACCGGCGGTGGTGCTCTGCGAGGCGGCGGCGCTGGCGCTGGAGCTGGCGGAGGCGAGCAGGGCGTCGGAGGGCCCGAGGATCTCGGCACTTCGCGATCGGTTCGAGCGATCGCTGTGCGCGGCCCGACCGGGGGTGCGGGTGCACGGGGCGAGAGCGCCACGCCTGGGGAACACGAGCAACGTGTGCTTCCCGGGGGTAGACGCCGAGACGCTCTTGATGGCCCTTGACCTGGAGGGGTTCGCGGTGTCGGTGGGGGCGGCGTGCGCGTCGGGGACGATGCGGCCGTCACCGGTGCTGCTCGCAATGGGAGTCTCGAAGATGGACGCGCGCGCCTCGATACGCATCTCGCTCGGCCGCGAGACGACCGACGCGGACATCACTGCCCTCGTCCGGACCCTCGCCCGCATTCTTGATCGCGTTGCCGATCGAGTTCTCTGAGAGGTCGTTTGGCCCGCTTCGTGCTCGTGCCCTCCTCAAGTGAAGAGGGAACAGGCATGGCGTATCCGCTAAGAATCTGGGTTTCGGGGCTCGGATACTTCGTCACGGCCAGATGTTGTCAGGCGCGGCTTCTGATGCGTCCGTCCCGAGAGACGAACGAGGTCCTCGGCGGTGTACTGGCCAGAGCAGCCCGACTCATGGACGTCGAGGTCTTCGCGTTCAGCTTTCAGTCGAACCACCTCCATCTGCTGGTCCGTGCACCGCGCGGAAACCTCTCGAAGTTCATGCAGTACGTCCTGGCGAACGTCGCACGAAAGGTGGGCTGGCTCGTGCGGTGGCGGGGCACGTTCTGGGAGAGGCGGTACTCAGCAGAGCCCGTGCTGGACGACGAGGCCCTGGTCGAGCGGGTCCGCTACATCCTTGCCCAGGGTGTGAAGGACGGGCTGGTCCGCAGGTGTCGGGACTGGCCTGGGCTGAGCTGTCTCAGGATGCTCGTGAGGGACTCTCGGAAAGCGTTTCTTTGGTTCGGGTGGTCCAACCGCTGGAGAGCCCGGAATGATCAAGCATCGACCGACCGCTTCCACCCGCGCTGGACCGAACGGGAGACACTTCACCTGACCGTCCTCCCCCAGTGGGCACATCTGTCCCGAAAGCACCGAGCACGTCGCGTCCTCGAGCTCGTTCGAGCCACCGAGCGTGAGGCAGAGGCTACACACCAGCGCGTCTTGGGGCCGGCCGGAGTGCTCTCGCAGCACCCGCATTACCGTCCCTCCCGGCCAAAGCGCTCACCTCGCCCGTACTGTCACGCGACCCGGGCGAGCGTACGGCGAGCATTCATTGAGCATTACCGGGGGTACGTTGCGAGTTTCCGGGCGGCATCGGCGCGATGGCGTCGCGGTGAACTCGGGGTTGAGTTTCCGCTCGGAGCCGTCAAGCCGTTTGTCTGGCCGGCCGTCTACCCGCCGCTGGCGGCATGAAGCTCGAGACAACTCCGCCGCCATCGGGGTTTTTTCGCAGCTACCGTGCCGATCGGGCGCGTCTCATCCCATGAGCCGCACCAGGGCACGCGTCAAGGGTCTTCACGACTGCGTTCTTGCGTTCACGAAGCCCTGAGCCAGGGGGTCGGATCGAGTGGATGCCCGATCCCTCAGCTTCTCCCGGACTCACGAGTCGCCTGGGAACGAAACGTTTCGAAACGCGTTCTCTGAGACGTCGCTCAGCCGGCGGCGCCGAAGAGGCCGCGGACCAGTGCGGCGATTGCGAGCGGCGTACCGATTCGCTCGTCACAGTGCGGCTCGAGGGCCGCCGCGAACTCCCCCGCGGTCGGGAACCGCGACCGCGGGTCCGCCGCCAGCGCGCGATCCACCACCGCCTCCAGCCCCGCGCTCAGCTCGGGACGGCACTCCCGAACCCCTCTCCTCCGGGCTGCGCGGATGGACCCAAACACCTCCTGCGGGTTGTTTCCCTGGAACGGCCGCTCCAGCGTCAGGAGCTCGAACAGCACCACCGCCGTCGCCCAGAGGTCCACCGCCTGCGTCACCTCGCCCGAGGTCGCCTCCGGCGACAGGTAGTACGGCTTCCCGGCAATCACCGCATCCCGGACCCCTGACTTCACCCGGACGCGCGCCACCCCGAAGTCGCCCAGCTTCACCTCGCCCACTCGCGAGATGAACACGTTCGATGGCGAGACGTCACAGTGGACCAGCTGGAGCGCCGTCCCGCTCGCGCTCTCCGCCCGATGCGCGTAATCGAGCGCCTCCAGCAGCACCCGCGCCAGGTACACGGCGAAATCAATCGGCAACGCGATGCCCTGCTTCCGGCAACGGCGAAGCACCTGTCCGAGGTCTCGCCCGTCGACCCACTCCATCGCCAGATAGGCCACCCCTCCGATGGCGCCGACATCGAGCGTCTGGACGATGTTGGGATGTCGAAGCGCGGTCGAGAGCTCGGCTTCCTTCGCGAAGAGCTGGACGTACTCGGGCGCGCGCGCGAGCTGCGGCAGGAGCCTCTTGATGGCCACCTCGGTGCCTGCCCATGGACCATCGAGCGTCCGTGCTCGAACGACCTCCGCCATCCCGCCCTTCCCGAGAGGGGCCAGAATCTCGTAGTGGCCGAACCGCGCCCCGGAGGACCAGAGGACGACCTCGGACTGCTTCACCGGCGCCTTCATCGGCGCCGCTCCTCGTTGCTCTTGGTGCGTGCCAGGAGGGCCGAGAACCGCGGGTCGCCTCGCAGCGGCGCCAGATCAGGGTCACGAAGCAGATCATCGGAGGCCGCAAACCCCCGCTCGATCGAGTCGCTCAGGCTCGCCAGCGCCTCGTCCACCTGCCCGAGCCGCGCCTGCGCGCAGGCCAGGTTGTACGAGAGCAGCACGCTCGGCGCGAAGGACCTCGCCTTCTGGTACGCCGCGACCGCCGCCTGGGCGTCTCCGAGCAGCACTGCGGAGAGTCCGATGCCGAGCCATGCCTTGCCGGGATCTTCCTTCGCGGCGAGCGCCCTCTGGAACTCGGCCTGCGCCGCCTTTCCTCTGCGCAGCTGCAGAAGCCTCTCACCTGCTTCGAGGTGACGGGTCAGCGGCGGCCGACCGGCGGGCTCGGCCAGCGGCTCGAGGATGAGCCTCCCCCGGTCCAGGCCAGGCGACTCGCAACCCGGTACCAGCGAGGGCGACACATCGGCGACCACTGTCCCGTTCGCCGACACATGGACGCCAAGGTAGGGCACCGTGCGCTCCCCACACGCGGTACAGAGCGTCAGCCGCCCGACGAGCACGTCGCCCTCCCAGGCCGCGTCCACCACCGCCCGTCCCGCCTCGAAGCCACAAGGGTTCGACTCCCCGGCGCGTCCGAGCACGTGGTCGTTCACGGCCTGCCAGGTGAGGACGCCCCTCGGCCCCCAGCGAGCACGCGAGGCCAGCAGCGGAACGGCAGCGGATGCCGGTCCGGCACCGAGCACGGCACAGAGCGTGGTGGCGAGCAGGATCCGGGGCACGGGATGGATCGTGATCCCTGTGATGCTGGCACGAGGGGCGCGGCCGATGCCAGCCACGCAACGAAACCTGAGGGCCCAGGTTCCCTTGACCCCCCTCCGGCCCGTCCTTATTGTCGCAGCCGACCGGTCGGAGGCCGGAAACCCTTGCGAGGTTGTCCCCTGCGGGGTGCGTGATGTGCAGCAGAAATTCGAACCGATACGTCCATTCCGGGGGCCGTACCGGGGTTCCATGCGTCAGGCCCGGGGCAGCCGGCACCTGCCGACGACCCGGGAGACCTACGGCACCTCACCTCGGCTCCCACCTGGCTCAACTGGGTTCAATGGACGCTGCGCACACGGCCCAGCGGCGGGGGACGTTTTTTCTGGAGGATTGAGAGGCTGGCGACGGACAGGCGGGAGATGGGAACGGACGAGGGGGCGCTGCGCAAGGCAACACTCCGCGAGCAGCTCACCGCCCGTCGGAAGGCGCTCAGCGCCGAGTTGGTCGACACGCGGGGTCTGAAGATCCAGGCACGATTCCTGGCGACCCCCTACTACCACCATGCCCGGACCGTGGCCTTGTACGCGCCGATCCGCGGCGAGGTTCCGACACGGGACATCCTCACCGCCGGGCTCGCCGACGGGAAGGTGATCTGCTACCCGCTCAGCCACGTTCGGGGGCGGGTGCTCTCCTTCCGCGCGGTGCGTAGCGAGTCGGAGCTCGAGCCGGGGCGACTCGGGGTGCGAGAGCCGGCTGACGCCAACGAGCTCATCCCGGTGGAGCAGATCGACCTGTTCGTCGTCCCGGGCCTCGGCTTCACCCCGGACGGTAAGCGGCTGGGCCGCGGCGGCGGCTACTACGACGCGACGCTGAAGGCGGGCAGCACCCTGAGCCGGAGGGTCGGGCTCGCCTTCGCCGAGCAGATCGTCGACGATCTCCCCACGAACGAGGACGACGTGGACGTCGATCTGGTCGTCACCGAGAACGAGGTCTTCCGCGGGCTGGCCCGCCCGCACGATTTCGCCCCCACGTGATCGTCCTGTTCATGGGTGACGTGGTGGGCAAGCCCGGGGTGCTTGCCGTCCGAACCCTCCTGCCCCGCCTCATCGCCCGCCACGAGGCGGACCTGGTCATCGTCAACGCCGAGAACTCGGAGGGAGGTGCCGGGATCTCCGGGGAGTCCGCCGAGGCATTGCTCTCCGCGCAGGTGAACCTCCTCACCTCGGGGAACCATTTCTGGACCAAGCGCCAGATCCTTCCGTGGGTGGAGGCCCATCCGGAAAAGCTGCTCCGTCCGGCGAACTACCCCGAGGGAAGCCCCGGCCGCGGACACACCATCATCCAGACGCCGGACGGGCGGAAGCTCGGAGTCCTGAACCTCGAGGGCCGGGTCTTCATGAAGTCCCTGGACGACCCGTTCCGCGTCGGCGAGCGGCTGGTGACGGAGCTCCGGCGCACCACCTCCTGCATCCTGGTGGACATGCACTGCGAGGCCTCGAGCGAGAAGAACGCGATGGGCGCCTGGCTCGATGGGAAGGTGTCGGCGGTCGTCGGGACGCACACCCACGTGCAGACCGCAGACGAGCGCATCCTCCCTGGCGGCACGGCCTTCATCACCGACGTCGGAATGTGCGGCCCGCTCGATTCGGTGATCGGCATCAAGAAGGAGCAGAGCATCGAGCGGTTCCTGACCCAGCGCCCGAACCAGTACGAGGTGGCAAAGAACCTGGTCTACCTGCAGGGCGTGGTCATCGACATCGACGATGCATCCGGCAGGGCCCGCGGCATCACCCGGGTGCGCGAGCACCTTCCCGGGACGTGACCCCTCCCCCGCCGGCCTGCTAGGTGGGGCGGGATGTCGCTCCTTCGCCGAGCCACTCCCGACGAGCAGTTCGCCGAGGTCACCCGGGCCACCGTTGACCTCCAGGTCGCCGACGAGCTCCGCTCGAAGCTCCGCCGCTCGTACGAGCGCGAGCAGCCGCTCATCATCAAGGCCGGCTTCGACCCCAATCGGCCCGACCTCCACCTGGGCCACACGCTGCTCCTCACCCGCATGCGCCGATTCCAGGACTTCGGCCACGAAGTGGTGTTCCTGATCGGCGACTTCACCGCGATGATCGGCGACCCCTCCGGCAAGAACGTCACCCGCCCCGCGCTCCGCCGGGAGGAGGTCCTGGCGAACGCTGAGACCTACAAGACGCAGGTCTTCAAGGTGCTGGACTCCGCGCGGACGAAGATCCGGTTCAACTCTGAGTGGCTGGACGCGCTCGGAACGGAAGGCACCGTCCGGCTGGCGGCGCACTGGCCGCTCGCGCGAATGCTGGAGCGCGACGATTTCAAGACGCGGTTCCGCGAGGGCCGGAGCATCTCGATGCACGAGCTCCTGTACCCACTCTTCCAGGGCTACGACTCGGTGGCGCTGAAGGCGGACGTGGAGCTCGGCAGCACGGACCAGCTCTTCAATCTCCTGGTGGGCCGGACGCTGATGCGTGAGTACGGCCTCGAGCCGCAGGTCATCCTCACCGGTCCCATCCTCGAGGGGCTGGATGCGCGGCTGGAGGACGGGCGCATCGTCGGCGAGAAGATGTCCAAGTCGCTCGACAACTACGTCGGGGTCGCCGAGCCGCCGTCGGACATGTTCGGGAAGCTGATGAGCATCTCGGACGACCTGATGTGGAGATACGCCGAGCTGCTCTCGAGTCGCCCGCTGGAGGCCATCCATGCCGACCGCGACCGGGTGTCTCGGGGAGAGCTCCACCCGAAGGACGTGAAGGTGGCGTTCGCGCGGGAGATCGTGGCCCGGTTTCACGGAGCGGATGCTGCGGCGCAAGCGGCAGAGGAGTTCGAGCGCCGGTTCTCACGGCGCGAGGTGGACCCGGACAAGTTTCCCGAGGTGGTGCTCCTCACGGGGGGCAAACCGGTGCCGCTGGCGCGGGCGCTTCTCGATGCCCAGCTGGTGGCCTCGACGTCCGAGGCTCGCCGCCTCATCACGCAGGGAGCAGTGAAGGTGGATGGCGAGCGGGTCTCGGACTTCAAGGCCGAGCTTCTGCCGGGAACCCATCTGGTTCAGGTGGGCAAGCTTCGAGCGGCCCGGCTGAGCGTCCGCTGAGCCTCGGGCGGCTCGCGCCGTCCGCGGGAGTTCTCAGAGAACTCGTTGATGCGAGCACGTGACTCGTTGCGTCAGTCGGGCTGGTCCGCCAGGAAACGTCGAGCGGAGCTCCTCATTCGTTTTGGGAGATCCCTCGTCGAGGTGCTCGAGTGCTCGCCAGGTGGGAGGCCTCAGAGACCTTGCTTTGAGCGTTCGGTCGCGGGGGCCGAGGAATTCCTGGTTGAGGTCTCAGAGAACTCGTTGGGGACTCGTCGCCGCGAGACGCTCGGCCGTCGTGATGGCCTGCTTCCGTCCGCTCGGCTGCCTTGCGGGCGAGGGTGCCGCAGCCTAGCTTTCCGTCGTGGCGAGAACTGGGCGGTCGTGCGGCGCGGGGCTGGCGGGACTCGTCGCGCTCATCGCCGGCTGCGCGCACCAGGCGTACCAGCCTGCGCCGGCGCGGGTCGAAGCGCCCGCGGGACAGGCCGTGTTCGGGGATTGCGCGCTCGGCGACGGGAGCACCGTCCCCTCAGAAATCCCCGAGGGGTCCCTCGGACCTCCGGGGGAGGCAGAGCACGGACTCGCCTGCCAGCTCTCGGGGCAGCTCGACACCCTGGGCGAGCCTTCGCTGTTCCCTCTCCCGCGCTCTGCCGAGGTGTACCGCCTGCTGTGGATCCGTTCCGGCGCGCGCCCGGTGAGCGTTCGCTTCGAGCGCCAGGGTAACACCGGTCAGCTGCGCGGCGCCCAGACCACCGGCAAGGGCCTCCAGAACCCCGGCGAGCTCCTCGAGGAATCGACCGCGGTCGCATCGCCGACGCAGGTCCAGGACCTCCTCGCACGCATCGAGGCCGCCCGCTTCTGGAGCCCGGCACCGAGTCCCGGCCCTCTGCCCTCCATCAGTTCCGGGTCGCTCTGGATCTTCGAGGGCGCACGCGGCGGTGAGTACCGGATATGGGTCTTCGCGCGCGATACGCTCGCCCGAGACCCAGGCTTCAGCGCGCTCGGGCGGAGCCTGCTCGCTGCCTCGGGTCTCCACGTGGAGGGCGGCGTGTACTGAGGGGGTTGCGAGCACGAGCCCCACGGCTCGCACCCGGAACTCGCCACCTGCACCTGGGCGCTGGAGACGCGGAGCGGAGGCTTCGACGTCGATCAACCGGACGGAGCACGGAGCCCCAGGCCAACGAGGTAGATCTCCACGCTCGCCGAACGCGTCGCCTCGGGCCGCACCACCTTCACCTCACCGTAGGCCTCGCGGACGCGCGCGCGAAAGGACTCGAAGTCCCCGCCCATGAAGAGCTTGGTCACGAAACCCGAGCCCGGCTTTCCGAGCGCCTTGGCGAACTCCAGCGCGCGCTCGGCGAGCCGGAGCGACCGGGCCTCGTCCGTGGCGCGCACTCCCGTCGTCTTCGGAGCCATGTCGGAGAGCACCGCGTCGTACGGTCCTGGGGCCACCGCTTCGACCTGCTCGCGCGCATCGTCGGCCAGAACGTCGAGCACCACCGTTCGCACCCACTTCTCGGGAAAAGGCCGCACCGGCACCAGGTCGACCCCGACCGCGAGGCCGGAAGGACCCACCGCCCGCGCGACGACCTGGAGGAAACCTCCCGGTGCCGCCCCCAGATCCAGCACCCGAGCCCCCGGACGGAGCAACGCGAAGCGCTGCACGAGCTCCTCGAGCTTGAACGCGCTGCGTGCTCGGAATCCTCGCTGCTTGGCGCGTTGGAAGTAATGATCTTTCGGCCGGTACGGCTTGCCCATGCGTCGGACTCTCTCCATAGCATCAGGAACGAGGTGTGGATGAGGAGCCGTAGCATTCTGCTGGCGTGGCTGTGGACGGCGCTGTCGATCTCGGCGGCGACGTTGGCCACCTACCGGATGCAGCCGCTCCGGCGGGATGCGGATGCGCTGCTCGTCCAGTCGCGAGCCCACGCTGACGCATTCGCCACTTCGTTCGACGGACAGTTCGCGGACCAGCAGCTCGATACCTTCCAGCAGCGGCGCGCGATCATCACGCGCGTTCAATCCTGGCAGCGGCTGCAGCTGCTCGGAGCGCTCGGGGCCTTCGGCGGAGTGTTCGCCGTCTGGCTGCTCTGGATGCTGCGAAAGCTCCAGGCCGATCTCACGCTGGGCGAACCCGGAACAGAGCGACGGTCGCCGGTCGCCTGACGACCCCCGGCGCGACGAACTGGATTATTCTGCCGCCCATGCCCGGGTGCGCCTGGTGCGGGAGTCGCCTCGACGTCGTTGGAAACGCGGTGGGTCGTCGTGACACGTGCCCCCACTGCGACCACGACCTCCACGCGTGCCGACAGTGCAGGCACTTCGACCCGACCGTGGCCAAGGCATGCAAGGAGCCCTTCGCGGAGGTCCCGTCGGACAAGGACCAGGCGAACTTCTGCGAATTCTTCCAGCTCGGCGAGGGCGGTCACACCGACGAGGACCCGCTCCGCGCCGCCCGTGAGGCGGCGGACGCGCTCTTCAAGCGCTGAACGGACTGTCCGGGATTCCGTTCACTGCCCGGGAGCCGACCGAGGGAGGCGGTTCGTCCGTCTCGAGCTCACAGTCCCTCGAGCTTCACGATGATCTCCTTCATGATCTCGCTGGTCCCCCCACCGATGGTGATGAGCCGGACGTCGCGCCATGCCCGGGCGACTGCCGTCTCGTCCACGTATCCCATCCCGCCGTAGATCTGCTGGCAGTCGTAAGCGACCCGCTGGGCGAGATCGCCGGCGAAGAGCTTCGCCATGCTGATCTCCTTCACCGGATCGAGGCCGGCGTCGAACAGCGTCGTCGCGTGGTACGTGAGGCGCCTCGCCGCCTCCACCGAGGCCAGGTGCTCGGCGAAGCGGTGACGCCAGACCTGGAAACCGATCAGCGGCCTCCCGAAAGCCTGCCTCTCGCGCGCGTAGTGGATGGCGTCGTGGAGCATCATGTCCATCCCCGAGACCGCGATGACCGCGGCGACCAGCCTCTCGCCCTGGAAGTTGATCATGATGTGCGCGAAGCCAGCGTTCTCCTCGCCGAGGAGATAGCGCGCCGGGATCCGGCAGTCCTCGAAGTAGAGCACCGCGGTGTCGCTGGAGAGGTTGCCGACCTTGTCCAGCTTCTTGCTCACGCTGAAGCCGCGCACGTCGGTGGGGAAGGTGACCAGTGAGATGCCCTCGTGTCCGGGTCCACCGGTGCGCACCGCGAGCGTGATGAAGTCGGCGCGGGTCCCGTTGGTGATCCACATCTTGCTGCCGTTGATCACAAAGTCGTCGCCGACGCGGCGCGCGGTGGTACGGATGTTCGCCACGTCGGAGCCGCATCCGGGCTCGCTGATCCCGAGGGCGCCGATCCGGTCACCCGCCAGCGCAGGGGCGAGAAACTCCCGCTTCTGCTCGTCGGTGCCCAGGACGCCAATCACCGGCGTGGCGATCTGCGCCTGCACCAGCAGCGCCATGTTGACCCCGGCGTTCAGACTTCGGGCGAGCTCCTCGGTGAACGCGATGACGAACCAGTAGTCGCCCCCCGAGCCGCCCCAGGTCGGGTCGTGGTGCGCGCCAAGGAACCCGAGCTCACCGGCGCGCTTGAAGATCTCGCGAGGAAAGATCCCGGCCCGGTCCCATTCCAGCGCATGGGGAGTGAGCTCCTTCTCCACCCATCCGCGCACGCTCCTCCGGAACGCCTCGTGCTCCTCGGTGAACGGACTCTCGATGGTCGGCACCCAAACCTCCCCGAATTGATTTCCGAGTCAATGTCAGGCGCCGGGCCGGCGCAAGACCGCGGATCGCCCGACTGGGCCCCCCCAGGACGGCGCTTCGCCAGAAGCCGTCCCGACCGGGCCTGGTTGCTCTCCGATCGGGCTCCCCGGCCCGCAGTTTCGGCGGGGCAAGCCGAGCAAGCTCGCCCGTCGGGGACGTCCCCGGGAACGTCCCGGGGAAGTCTCAGAGAACTCGTCTGGGCTCGATGGACGACGCAACCGGCTGAAATGATTGAGACCATCCTGGGACTCGCGGCGCCTTCCGGGGGCCGCCGCAGAAACGCGTTCTCTGAGACCTCGTGGCCGACCTCGTGGCCGCGGGCCGCCGCAGAAATCGGTGAGCGTTCCGGCGGGCCGCCGACGAGCCCTCCGAGAGGTCGTCGGGGGCGTCGCGGCTTCAAGCCACCAGGGCGTCGATCTCCGCCGGGCTCAGCCCCGCCTCGGCCAGCACCTGCCGGCTGTGCTCCCCCAGCCGGGGAGCCGGGGCCGACGCCCCCGGCCCGAGGTGAAGCGGCGTCGCCAACCCTCGACCACGCGGGAACAGGCCCCGGTCCCCCAGGTGCGCATCCCGAGCAACCTCCTCCGGCAACAGCACCGGCTCGACGCACGCATCCAGCCCCTTCAGCCGATCTCGCCACGTCGCGAGCGGAGCCGCGGCGAACGTCCGCGCCAGCAACTCCCGCACGCGCTCCGCCCCGTCGCCCCCGCCGTACGCCTCCGCCGTCAGGTCCCCGAGCCCCAGCCGCTCGCACAGCGCCGCGAAGAACTTCGGCTCGAGCGCCGCCACCGCCAACCAGCGGCCGTCCGCGGTCCGGTAGAGCCCGTAACAGGGCAGCCCACCGTCCAGGGCGCCCTGCCCCGCCGGCGGCACCGGGAGGCCCAGCAGCGCCGGCCCGAGGTTGAGCGCGCCGAACGACGTCGCGGACTCGACCAGCGAGACGTCCACGAGGCGCCCGCGCCCGGTGCTCCCCCGCTGCAGGAGCGCCGCCAGGATTCCGCACACCGCGACCCACGCTCCGCCGACGTCCGCCACCTGCGCGCCCGGCATCGCCGGCTCGCCATCGCGCCCACCCGTCGCCAGGAGCCCCGCCCGCGCCACGTAGCCCAGGTCATGTCCTGCCCGAAGCCGCTCCGGCCCGGTCTGTCCGAACCCCGAGAGCGCGCACACCACCAGCCGCGGAAATCCCCCGAGCAGAGCCTCGTGCCCGAGGCCGAGACGCTCCATCACCCCCGGCCGGAACCCCTCGACGAGCACGTCGCACCGCGCGAGGACGCGTCGGACCGCCTCCACCGCTCCGGGACGCTTCAGGTCGAGCACCAGCGAGCGCTTGCCTCGGTTCAGCGCCTCGAACAGCTCGCCCGCGCCCCCGGGCGGCATGTGACGGGTACCATCGCCCTCCGGAGGCTCGAGCTTCACCACCTCCGCCCCCAGGTCCGCGAGCACGAGCGTCGCGTACGGCCCCGGGGCGAGCCGCGTGAAATCCAGCACCCGCACGCCCGCGAGCGGCAGCCCCGGCTCTCCCGCGCTCTCGGTGGAGCGGCTCAGGTCAGCAGCTTCCCGAGCTTCATCGCCAGGCCCATGTCCATGGGCTTGAACTTCAGCTTCCCCTGCATCGCAGCCATCTGCGCGTTGAGCTGCTTGTTGCGGATCTTCACGAAGTCCTGGTCGCTCACCGTGACCGTCATCTTCGGCGTGCCCTCGGCCCCACTCTTCACCCAGTCGGAAGTCCTCGTCGTGTCCAGGGTCCAGGTCCCACCCTGGTCACCCGTGATGACGAAGTGGATGACGGCGTTCAGCTCCTTCGCCAGATCGGGCTTGGCAGTGAGGAGCTCCGGGATGTTCTGCTCCAGGATGCTCTTGGGGGTATCGGACATGTGCCGCCTCCTCGGGGGCTCGCGCTGACTCGTCAGTCAACTGCTGCGCGGCGGACCGTAGCGACCGCCCACGCGACGCGTCAAGGCGTCTCGGCGGGCACTGCGCCCCGCACTGCGGCGAGCAGCTCCGAGAGCTCGAACGGCTTCGCCAGCCAACCGAGCGCGCCGATCTCCTTCGCTTTCACCGAGACGTTGCGATCCGCGCTGAGGACGATGATCGGTGGCCGCTCTCCGGGCGCCAGGCTTCGCGCGAACTCCCACCCATCCATGACCGGCATCATCAAGTCCAGCAGCACCAGGTCCGGGAGCCCTTGCTCGAGCCGCTTCAACGCCTCGCGCCCATTGCGCGCCCGCTGTACCTCGTACCCTTCGACCTCGAGGATCTCGGCCAGCGCATCAAGGATGTCGGGATCGTCGTCCACGACCAGCACGCGACGGACCACGCCTCGTTTCCGATGCTTGGGGGAATCTCCGGCCATCTCTCAAGTCCGGTGCCCGGTTCTCAACGATTGTGCACTGAGGCGTCGGGAACCTCGCAAAATGTACACCCCCAGTGCGACGTGTCGTTGGCTCGTGGACGTCTGAACTGTGCATAGCAGCAGTGAAACCGTGGCCAGCACTCCCGACGACATCGGCGTTCGCTTCCTCTCCCTCGCGAGCCACGAGCTTCGGGGCCCCCTGGGGACGGTCCGCACGTACGCGGCCCTGCTCGCCTCCCCTCGCTTCGCCCTGGATGAGCGCGTGCGCGCCGCGGTCGAGGTGATGCTCCGCAACGTCGACCGGGCGCTCGGAAGCTGGGAGCTCCTGGTGGAGGCGTGGCGTCTCGATGCCGGCGGTCTCCAGCTGGATCTGCGCGACGAGGACCTGCTCCCCGCGCTCCGGACGAGCGCCGACTCGGCCGTGACCGCCGCTCGCGAGCGGAGCGTTCGCCTGGAGGTCTCGTTGCCCGAGACCCTGCCCACCGTGCGGGTAGACCCCGACCGCATCGCTCTTGTGCTGTCTGGCGCCTGGTCCCACGTCCTGGCCCGGAGCCGCCCCGGCGGGCCGGCTGGCCTCAACGCGCGCGCCTTGCCCGACGGCTGCGAGCTGACCTTCTGGGACTCCGGACCTGCGCTCACCCCAGATGTGGAGGCGCACGTCTTCGACCGGCGCTGGCAGGCCGTCCGCGGTCACGAGCTCGGTTCGGCGTTCCGGATGGCCATGGCCGGAGCTCTCGTGCAAGCGCATGGCGGCCGAGCCCAGGTGGGAAGCAACAACAGCCGGACGCTGTTCCTGTTCACGCTCCCGAGATCGGGGTGAGCCCGAGGATCGCCCCCGCCCCGACCTCCCCCCTGAGCGCGTGACGACCGTCCGCGTCGAGCGTCAGGTGCTTGCGCGATCGGGGGGGATGGTGTCTACCGTGGTTCGGTCCTACACAAGGTTGGTCTATGTTCGGTCTCAAGATGGGTGAGCTGCTGATCATCTTCCTGGTCATTCTGGTGCTCTTCGGGGGCACCAAGCTGCCTCAGCTCGGCTCGTCGCTTGGCCAGGCCATCCGGAACTTCAAGAAGGGCTTCGGGCAAGACTCCGAGGCGCAGGCCGAGGCCAACCGCCAGGACTCGCTCAGCACCGGAAGCCCGGACGCGAACAAGACCGGACCCCGCGCGCCCGCCTCCGCGAGCAAGGACGCCTGAACGGCCCAGGCGTCTGATCTCCCCGCGGCCCCCCGGAACAGCCTCAGTCGGCGATCTTCTCCCCGTCGTAGAGACCATCGAGGATGGCCTGGTAGCGCTGGGTGCAAGCCTTCCGCTTCACCTTGAGCGTCGGCGTCAGGTCCCCGGACTCCTGGGTGAAGTCGTGGTCCATGACGTGAAAGCGCTTGAGCTGGTTGTACGGGGGCTCGTGCGCGTTCAGCGTGTCGAGCACCTTCTGCACGGCTGAGACGATCTCCGGGCGAGCGGCCAGCTCGGTGTACGTCGCCGGCGGCGTGATGCCCTGATCCTGGAGCAGCTTCCGGGCGCTCTCCTCGCTCACCGTGATGAGCACCGAGAGATACTTCCGCTTGTCCCCGTAGACCATCGCCTGGCTGATCAGCGGGAAGGTCTTGAGGCTGTTCTCGAGATTCTGCGGGGCGACGTTCTTGCCCCCGGCAGTGACGATGATGTCCTTCTTGCGGTCGGTGATCCGGACGAAGCCCGAGGGATCGATCTCCCCGATGTCGCCCGAGTGGAGCCAGCCGTCGGGCTCGAGGATCTCCCGCGTCGCCTCGGGCGCATTGAAGTAGCCCTTCATCACGTTGGGGCCGCGAATGAGGATCTCGCCGTCCGAGGCGATCTTCACCTCGCACCCCGGCATCGGAGGACCCACGGTGCCGATGCGTGCGCGCCCCGGTGGGTTGACCGTGGCGCCACCGGTGGTCTCGGTCAGGCCGTAACCCTCGAGCACCTCGAAGCCGAGCATGTCGAAGAAGAAGGCGATCTTCCGTGAGAGCGGCGCGCCGCCGGAGACGAACAGGCGCATCTTTCCGCCGAGCTTCTGGTCCAGCGTCGCCTTCACCTTGCTGAACACGAGCTTCTTCGCGAGGGTGAGCGAGAGCGAGTCGTAGCTCCGGCCCTGCATCCGGGCCTCCACCGACTCCTCGAACAGCCGCATCGACCAGCGGAAGAGCTTGCCCGCCACGCCGGGCTTGGACATGCCCCCGGAGACCACCGCGTTGTAGATCTTCTCGAAGATGCGCGGCACCGCCGGGAGGATCGTGGGCGAGGTCTCGCCGATGTCCGCGAGCAGCGTGTCCGTGCTCTGGGCGAAGATCATCCGGTAACCGAGCCCCACCCAGGCGGCCTTCACGTCCTGGGCGAAGCTGTGCGCCAGGGGCAGGAAGAGCATCACCGCATCGTCGGGACGGAGGACCTGGAGTGTCGTGAGCGCTCTCGCCTCGAAGGAGAGGTTCCCGTGGGTGAGCATCACCCCCTTGGGAGCTCCGGTGGTTCCCGAGGTGTAGATGAAGCAGCAGGCATCATCCATGCGGAGCGCGCCGATCCGCTCCTCGAACTTCCGCGGATCCTTCTGGTCGAGGGCCGTGCCATCGGCGACCAGCTTCGCCATGGACACGTCGGTCCCGCTCCCCTCCTCCTCCATCGTGATCACTTGCCGCACCGACGGGCACGCCCCGAGGATGGAGCGCGCGCGGGTGAACCGCCCGGGCTGCTTGCCCGCGCTCCGGTCGTGGTCGACGAAGAGCATCACCGACCCGGAGTGCTGGAGGACGTACTTCACCTCGTCCGGAGTGTTCGAGGCGTAGATCGGCACGGTGATCGCGCGCGCCGCGCAGATCGCCATGTCCGCGACGCACCACGGCAGCGAGCTGTCGGCGAAGATCGCCACCCGGTCTCCGGGCTGAATCCCTCGCGCCACCAGCGCAGCCGAGAGGTGACGCACGTCTCCGAGGATGGTCTCCCAGTCGACGTGGGTCCACTTGCCGAATCTCTTGTGGGTCGCCGCTTCCTGCTTGGCGTTCCGGGCCGCTCGCTCCTGAAGGAGGTGCAGCAGCGTCCCTCCGCTGGACGCCGGCGTCGCCACCTGGCTCTCCGCTCTCATTTTGCGCCCTCCTTGTCCATCTGAGCCGCGATCTTCTTCGCGATGGACTTGACCCGGGCGTCCTCCGCCGGATCCGGATCCTGCCCGTCCGCCACCTTCGCCAGCTGCGCGCGTGCGCCCGCGACGTCACCATCGCGCCACAGCGTCTCCGCGAGCCAGGCAGTCGCCCGCAGATTGTTGGGATTGAGCGTCAGCGCCTTCCGATACCAGGTGGCCGACTTCCCCAGATTCCGCTTGGGCCAGGGCAGCTCGAAGAAGTACCGCCCCTTTGCGATGAGCGGCATCTCGCCCTGGAACCGCTGGTCGAGCTCGATGGCCTTGTCCAGCCGCTCATTGAACTTGCTCTCCAGCCCCTCGCCGAGGGCCTTCAGGATTCCCACCGCCTGGCTGTAGATGCCGATGCCGGCAGCGGCGTAGTAGTACCCGCCCACCCAGGAGGGCCTGGCCTTGGCCATCTTGTCGCCGAGTTCCCAGACCTCCCGTCCGAGCTTCTGCTTGCGGTCGTTGTTCTCCTCCCCGTCCCCGACCCACAGGGTGGCGCGGGCCAGCCGATACATGCGGTCGACATCGTCGGGCTTGGCCGCGACCGCTGCCTGGCCCTGGCGAATGCCTTCCTCGGCTTTTGCCGGGTCGCCGCGCTCACGCCACAGCGCGTCCAGCGCCGCCAGCGCGGGGTCACCGGCTGTGGAGGGGGTCCCTCCATCCGCGCCATCCGCCAGACACACGGCCGGACAGGCCAGGAGGAGAAAGAAACACGTCCAGCGCATGGGTGCCGGCCCGCGTAACACGCGGCCGTCGGCACTCGCAAGGAAGGTGCGCCTGCTGCCGCGGCGCGTCAGCAGGCTCGGAAGGCGATGAGACGCGCCGGTCGGAGCCAGTGCGTCTCAGGCGACGAGACGCCTCAGGCGGCGTCGGCCTCGGCCGGCTCCTCCAGCTGCTCCTCGTCCTGGTTGAACGCGGAGAGATACCTGGCCAGGAAGTGCTTCGTCTTCAGCTCGACCTGACGGACGCGCTCACGGCTCACGCCCCAGCGCTGGCCCAGCTCCTCCAGGGTCCGCGGCTTGTCCTGCGTGAGCCGCTCCTGGACGATGTCCCAGCCGAGGTCGCCGATGCGCTTGCGGACCTTGGCCAGCGCCTCCTGAACGTCCTCGTCCTGCTCACGGCCGAGGAACGTGTCCTGAGGCCCGAGGCCCGGCTCCTCGAGCCGGTCGAGGAAGGTCGTATCGCCCTCCTCGTCGATCGCCGTGTCGAGGCTGAAGTCCACCATGGAGCCGCGCTCGGACTCGCCGCCGCGCACCTGGCTCCGGTTGTCCTTCAGGTAGCGCGTGATGTACGCGCGGATCCACCACACCGCGTAGGTGGCGAAGCGGACGTTCTTCTTCGGATCGAAGTGCTCGATGGCCTTCATCAGGCCGACGTTGCCCTCCTGGACGAGGTCGTCCAGCCGAGCACCGCGATGAGCGAACTTCTTGGCGACGGCCACCACGAAGGGGAGGTTCGAGAGAGCGAGCGTGTCGCGGGCCGAGGCCTCCCCCTTCCGAGCGCGCCGAGCGAGCTCGTACTCCTGCTCGCGCGTGAGCTGGGGACGACCGCCAATCTGGCGGAGGTACGAGGAAAGACTTTCGGAACGGGCTGCTGAGGCCATGTCTCAAACCTCCTTTCGTCGGATTTGCTGAAGTGATGAGGACCCCGAGGGGTCTTCAGAGGCACTTCTTGGACGCACGAACAGCCCCAAAGTTTCGCTGCGCCGCAACAGCCGGAAACCCGGGGATTCTTCGTCCTTACGAAAGGAATCGGCTTCGCTTTCGCCTCACCGGCAGCCGGGAGGCTAGCCGCTCGCGGGAGCCCGGAACTGCTCGGGATTTCCCCTACGAGGCGACCGCAAGCGCGGTTCGATGTCTTGCCCCCGAGAGGGTCTAACGAGTTCTCTGAGACGTTTCACGAGGGCCGGTTCTGTACTGCCCGTTGGCCGCCTGCCAGCTGCCCAGTCGAACGAGCCCAATCGCGGGCCGTCCCCGAGGCGGTCAAACGAGTTCTCTGAGACGTCGATTTCAGTCGGGGAGGAACTTGCCTGGGTTCAGGAACCCGTCCGGATCGAAGACCTGCTTGAGCTTCCGCTGGAGGGCCAGGACAGCGGGCGACTGCTCGAGCGAGAGCAGCTCCTTCTTGGCCACCCCGATGCCGTGCTCGCCGGTGATGGTGCCGCCGAGCTCGATCGCCACCACCGCCATCTGCCGCAGCGCCTCGTCCACCTTCGGCCGCTCGTCCGTCGAATCGAAGAGGATGTTCGCGTGGAGGTTGCCGTCGCCCGCGTGGCCGTAGGTCGCGACCGTCAGCCCCAGCGCCTGACCGATGGCCTTGCAGCGGTCGATCATCTCCGGGATGTGCGACCGCGGAACGACCAGGTCCTCGGAGAGCTTGTGCTTCGCCAGCCCCCGCAGCGCGATGCTCACCGTCCGGCGCGCGGCCCAGAGCTTCTCCCGCTGACTTTCGTCCTGCGCCAGCCACGTCTCCTTCGCGCCGTGCTGCTCGGCGATCTCCCCCAGCCGCGCGAGCTCCCCGAACACCGCCTCGGGAACGTTCCCGTCGACCTCGGCCAGCACACAGGCCCCGGTCCCGGGCGGGAAGTTGAAGCCCTTGCCGTCCACCGCCTTCACCGCCAGCTCGTCCATCAGCTCGAGCGTCCGCGGCAGCACGCCCGCCGCCAGGATCGCGCTCACGGCCCGCGCCGCCTCGCGCACGTCGGAGAAGACCAGGAGCGCCGTCTGCACCTCCCGGGGCAGCGGAAGCAGCTGCAGCGTGATCTCGGTCGCGATGCCCAGCGTCCCCTCGCTCCCGACCAGCAGCCCCACCAGGTCGTAGCCGGCGACGCCCTTGATCGTGCGACGCCCGACGCGGATCACCTCGCCGTCCGGCATCACCCACTCCATGCCCAGCACGTACTCGCGCGTGACGCCGTACTTGAGCGCCCGCGGGCCGCCCGCGTTCTCGGCGATGTTCCCGCCGAGCGTGCACCAGCTCCACGAGTTCGGATCCGGCGGATAGAAGAGGCCCTTCGCCTCCACCGCCTTCATCAGATCTCCGGTCACCACCCCCGGCTCGACCACCGCGACGAGGTCCTCGGTGGAGATCTCCTTGAGGGTGTTCATCCGCTCCACGCTGAGGACGATCCCTCCCTGGACCGGCATCGAGCCACCGCTCTTCCCGCTCCGGGCGCCGCAGGGGGTCACCGGCACCCGGTGCGCGCGGGCGATCTTCAGGACCTGCGACACCTCCGCCGTCGTCCGGGGCAGCACCACCAGGTCCGCCGGGGTCGTCCCGAGGTCCGACTCGTCGCGCCCGTAGTCCGAGAGCGCGTCCGGGTCGGTCTTCAAGGCGCCCGCTCCCAGTGCCTCGACCAGCGCGGCACGGCACGCGTCGAGTTGCTGCTTCGAAGGACGGTTCATCCGAACATCTCCACCAGGCTCCCGCTCATCGCCAGCGGGGCATCGGTACACAGGAAGGTCACCACACGCGCCACCTCGACGGGGGTCATCTCGGGCTCCCAGCCGGAGCCCTTGAGCATGTCCGTGTCGGTGCTGCCGGGGAGCACCGCCGCCACCAGCACGTTGCGGTCCTTCACCTCCGCGGCGAGCGCCTGGGTGAAGCCGTTCAGCCCCCACTTGCTCGCGCAGTACGCGGTCATCGCCGGGGTGCCGAGCCGCCCGCTGATGGAGGAGACGTTCACCACCTTCCCCCAGCGCCGTTCGGCCATCGCCGGCACGCAGCGACGGCAGAGGTAAAAGGGCCCGCTGAGGTTGACGCCCAGCACCCGGTTCCAGTCGGCGTCGGTCATCTCCGAGAGTGGCCGCCGGAGCGTCACGCCGGCATCGTTCACCAGCACGTCCACCGGACCGAGCGCGCGCTCCACGCTCGCCACCGCCTCGTCGAGGGCTCCGGCATCCGCGACATCCGCGGCGAGACCCAGCGCCCGCGCACCACGGGCTCGCAGCGCATCGGTGACCGCCAGGCTGCCGGGCTCGGTGGTCGAGAGCACCGCCACCGCGGCGCCTGCCTCCGCGAGCTGCTCGGCGACCGCCTTGCCGATTCCGCGCGAGGCACCGGTCACCAGCGCGACTCGACCGGCGAGGCTGCTCACCACGCCGCTCCGGCTGCGGCAATGCGCGCCCACAGCTCGCGCCGGAGCATCCCGTCCTTGCGCAGGACACCCTCGTAGGCCTCGGCGTGGGTCACCGCGTCGCGCTGCTCCTCGCCCCTGACTCGAAGACAGGCCTGGTGCGCCTCGAGGATGCAGGCGGCGCCGGGGCTCTCCAGCCCGCGGGCCAGCGAGCGGGTGACGCCGCGAGCCAGGTGCTCCTGGAGGATGAGGCGGTGGGCCCAGGTGTCGAGCAGTGCCGCGAGCCGCCCGAAGCCCACCACGTACTCGCCGGGGACGTAGGCGATGTGCGCGCGGCCCTCCACCGGAAGCAGGTGATGCGGGCACATCGAGTGGAAGCGCAGGCCGGTGACCACCACCAGCTCGCCCCGGGAACCCTCCGGGACGGGAATCCTCTCGGCGAGGACGGCGTCGGGGTCACGACCGTAGCCGTCGAGGAAGTGTCGGGCCCAGGCCTCGGCGACGCGCGCAGGCGTCTCGCGGAGCTCGGGGTCGTCGGGGGAGAGTCCCGAGGCCTCGAGGAAGCCTCGCACCGCCTGTCCCATCGCCTCGAGATCCGGCGCCTCGGCGGCACCCCGGTCGCCCGGCCCCTCGAGCACGGCGGACGCCTTTCGGCCTGCGCGAGAACGCCGGCTCAATCCGCGCTGTACGCGACGCAGTACTCGGGCGTTTCCCACAGGCGGAGCTCCTTGAGCTGGGGGAGCTGCGGCTTCAGCCGGTCCCAGATCCAGACGATGACATTCTCCGCGGTGGGATTCTCGAGGAAGTCGTTCAGCGTGTGGTGATCGCACTGGTTGAGCGCGAGCTCCCAGGTCTTCTTCCGGATCTCCTCGAAGTCGATGATCATCCCGTCGCGCGGGTTGGGCTTTCCGGTCACCACGACTTGAAGCCTGTAGTTGTGCCCGTGCATCCGGAAACAGGGGCCTTCGTAGTAGGGCAGCCGGTGTGCGGCGCAGAAGTGGAAGTCGACCGAGAGGTCCATCGGCATGAGCCCGTCGTAACCCTGATCACCCCGAGCTGCAATCGCCCGACCGGCCGCAGAAGCTCCAGGCATCACACTCGCCTACGCCCGCGCCGGCCCCCCCGAGAGCGTCAGGCGGTTGCGCGCGGCCGAGAGCTGCTGCCGGAGCGACTCCACCTGCCGCCGGACGTCATCGAATCCGCGCGTCCCGGCCTGCTCGGCGAGCTCACGTGCCCGGGCCACCAGCCCATCCAGCTCCACCGCCGCGGCAGCGAGACTCTCCGGGCTGGTCTGACCCTCGAAGGAGCCGGCCACCCGATGGGTCTCCTGTCCGAGCTGCCCGAGCGAGTCCATCAGGACCTGGAGCTCCGCACTGCGGGCCTGGAGCTCGAGCGCCCGCGCGTGCGCCTTCCTCGTCAGGTCTTCCTGAAGCCGCCGGCTGCGGTCGATCGCCCCGATCAGCGCATGCGCATGGAGGCCGATCTCCGCCTCGAGCGGGCCAAGCGCGGTCAGCGCGGCCGCGGTGCGTTCGATCTGCTTCCGGGTGGTGAGGGAGCCCTGGAGCGATCGCTCCACGACCTCGCGGAGGCGCTCGAGCGTCTCCTGGAGCGTCGTCGCGGCGGCGATCAGGTCCGGCTCTTCCATGGGCGAGCTCATCGGCCGGATGCTCGCCCTCACCGGCGCCGCGATGGGAAAAGCCTCCGGGGACTGTCTGGAGCTGAAAGAATGTCCGCGGCCCCGAAAAGCGCCGCCGTCCGCTCGGCGTCCACCTCGCGCAGCCGCCGCGCCCGCCCCTCGAGAGCGCGGGGCGAGCGTTCAGAGGGACCGCGCCCCGTCCAGGACGCCCGCGAGGACCTCGACGCCACGGCGAATCTCCTCCGGCGGCACCGCCGCGAAGCCGAGCTGCAGACCCTCGCGGCGGAACCGTCCCCGCCACTCGCTGCCCAGCGCCGTCACCTCCACGTCCTGGTCTCCCGCCGCACGGACCACCGCCGCGCCACGCAGACCCGCACCGAGGAGCCCCGTGGTCTGCAGGCCCGCCTCCACCGGGGAGAGCACCAGGCGCTCACCGAGCAGACGCTCCGACGCCTCGTACAGAGCGGCCCGGCGTTCGGCGTAAACCTCTCGCATCCGCCGAACGTGGCGAGCGAGGTGTCCTTCCTCGATGAATGCCGTGAGCACGGCCTGCTCCGGCACGGGTGGATGCCTCACCGTGGCCGAGCGCATCGCCGCGACCCGGTCCACCAGGCCTCCGGGGAGGACCAGGTAGCCGAGTCGCAGCGCCGGGAAGAGCACCTTGCCGAAGCTCCCGGCGAGCAGCACCGGCGCGTCCGGCTCCAGCCCCTGGAGCGAGGGAATGGGCCGCCCCTGGTACCGGAACTCCCCGTCGTAATCGTCCTCGAACAGGACCGCCCCGCTCGACCGTGCCCAGCGGAGCAGCGCGAGGCGCCGGGCGATGCTCATCGTCACGCCCAGCGGGTACTGATGGGCGGGAGTGCTGTAGACCAGCCGCGCGCCCCGGAGCCGCCCCGGATCGACCACCAGCCCCTCGGAGTCGACCGGGACCGGAACCAGACGCGCCCCGACGGCCGAGAACGCGCGAGCGGCCCCTGCGTATCCGGGGTCCTCCAGGCAGACCCGGTCTCCGGGGTCGACCAGCAGCCGGGCCGCGAGGTCGAGCGACTCCTGGACGCCGGAGACGATGGCGATCTGCTCGGGCTCACAGCGCGCGCCACGGGCCGCGCGGAGGTGCGCCGCGACGGCCTCCCGGAGCGGCCGGTGCCCCAGTGGCTCGCAGCCGAGGAGGAGCCGGGTCGAGGCACGGCGCATCACCCGGCCGGTCACCTGGGCCCAGAGCGTCGCCGGGAACAGCTCGAGCGCGGGCAGGTCCGTTCGGAAGGCGCGGGTCCTCCGCGGCTCGAGGACCGGGAACGCCCTCACCCGGCTCGCGAACCGCGAGACGCGCACCGTCCGCGAAGTGGCAGGACGCGGGCCGGGACGGTCAGCCGCCCGCTCGAGGCCGAGCAGGACATCGGGCGGCACCGCACCGACGAACGTCCCGGAGCCGACCGTGGAACGGAGGTACCCCTCAGCCTGAAGCTGCGCGAACACGGCGACCACCGTTCCGCGGGCGAGCCCCTGCTGGCGGGCGAGGTCGCGAGTCGCAGGAAGCCGCGCGCCGGCCCGGAGCCGCCCCTCCAGAATCGCCGTGCGGAGCCCGTCGTACACCCAGCCCTGGGCGGACTGCCCGTCGGCGCGCGGGCCGAGGACCAGATCGAACGTGGCGCTCCGCCGTGTCATCGCAAAGTGGACCAGCCCCTGAACCCTAATTGGGCGTTTCGGTCTGGTCCACGGGTCGATACTTCAGGATCCCATGACCCTCCCGCGTTTCGTCGTCGACGCCGCCCCGGGCTATGCCCGCATCGCCCTCGGCGCCGCGTTCCTGTCCGGCATCGCCAGCCGCTTCGGCCTGTATGGCAAGGACGTGGGCTACGGCAACTTCGAGCGGTTCGAGCAGTACACCGCCGAGGTGAACGCCTTCCTGCCCCGGGCGACCATCCCCTACGTGGCCTGGGCTGCGACGGTGGCCGAGCTCGTGCTCGGCGTGTTGCTCGTGGTGGGCCTCTGGCGTCGGCCGGTGGCGCTGGCCTCCGCGGCGCTCCTTCTGATCTTCGCGCTGGCGATGGCACTGTCTCTGGGAATCAAGTCCCCGCTCGACTACTCCGTCTTCTCCGCGTCGGCGGCGGCGCTCCTCCTGGCCATCCGCGACGAGACGAGACCGGCGTGAACCCATCTCCCATGCGTGCCACGCTCGACGTCCCCCCGACGGGATCCGCAGCAGTCAACCCACCGGCCTCCGCGCCCACCCACGCCGCAACGACGGACTGGCTCCTCCTTCTCGGCCCGGGCCTGATCTGGGGCGCCTCGTTCCTCTTCATCGCCGAAGGGCTCCACTCCGTTGGACCGAACGGGCTCACCTTCGCGCGGATCCTGGTGGGGTTCGTCACCCTCGGGGTCGTGCCGAGCGCGCGCCGCCCCATCGGCCGCGAGGACCGCCGGAAGGTGATCTTGCTCGGCCTGATCTGGCTCGCGCTCCCGCTCAGCATGTTCCCCCTCGCCGAGCAGCGGGTGTCCTCCGCGCTCACCGGGATGCTGAACGGCGCCAATCCGCTCTTCGTGGCCATCGTCGCCGCGGCGTTGTCGCGACGGCTCCCCGGCCGGGACGTGCTCTTCGGCCTCGCCGTCGGCCTCGCCGGCACCGTTCTGGTGGCCTTGCCCAGCCTCACCCTCGGCGGCAGCAGTCTCGATGGCGTGCTCCTCGTCCTCGCGGGAGTGACCTGCTACGGCTTCGCGCTGAACCTCGCTCGTCCGCTCCAGCAGCGAAGCGGAGCGTTGCCGGTCATCTGGCGAGCGCAGGCCTGGGCGCTGCTGATGACCGCGCCGCTCGGGGTTCCCGAGCTCCTCCGTGCGCACTGGACGGTCGGACCACTGCTCTCGGCCCTGGCCCTCGGAGCGCTCGGCACGGGCGTGGCCTACGTGTTGCTCGCGGTGGCGGCCGGACGGATGGGCGCCACCCGCGCCGCGGCGACGACGTTCCTCATCCCGGGCGTCGCGCTCCTGCTCGGGTGGCTCGTCCGGGGAGAGCACGTGGCGACCCTGTCGATCGTCGGCGGCGCCGTGTGCGTGGGCGGCGCGTGGCTGATGCGCCGGGCCCAGCTCGCGTCACATTGAGGGAAGCGCGACGGGGCGGTTCTCGGGAATGATGGTCCCGAGGAACCCGAATGTCCCGCCCCGAACCCGAGCAGCGCACGGCCTACCATTACTTCCGGCGCATCCCGACGCGCTGGATGGACAACGACGTCTACGGGCACGTGAACAACGTCGTCTACTACTCGTACTTCGACACCGTGGTGAACGCCTACCTGGTTCACGAGGGAGGCCTGAGCATCGAATCGGGCGCCGTCATCGGACTGTGCGTCGAGTCGCAGTGCCGGTACCTCTCCCCGGTGGCCTTCCCGGACGTGCTGGACGCAGGGCTGCGCGTCGCGAAGATCGGGCGCTCCAGCGTCCGCTACGAGGTGGGAATCTTTCGCATGGGCGAGAAGTCGGCGGCGGCGCAGGGCCACTTCGTCCACGTGTTCGTCGATCGAATGACTCGCCGCCCGGTGGACCTACCCGACCGGATGCGAAGCGCGCTCACCAAGCTCTGCTGACCGCTCGCGCGAAGGGGCGCGCTCAGAAGAACACCGATTCGTCGCGGGGCGGCTCTGTGAGGAGCGGTTCCGTGCGGAGCGGCCGGGGTGGCCGGAGCGGCTCGTCCAGCCTCCGCCCCGTCATCGCCTCGAACTCGATCGGATCGTGCGAGCAGACGAGGCGGACCTCCGCCCCGTGCTGCGCCTTGAGCGCCCTGAGCCGGCGCTGGTTCCAGCGGCGCGCGCGGCCGTCCTTCTGCATCAGCCACTGATAGAGGCGCAGGCCGGGAGTGCAGCGGGGACGCTCGAGGTCCATCTCCCCGTGCCAGAAGTACGCATCGCCGGCCAGGAGGAGCCAGCTGCCGTCTTCGCGCACCGCCACCCCGGCGTGCCCGAGCGTGTGCCCGAGGAGCGGGACGAGCGCGATCTCGTCTCCGAGACCGTCGAGCGTGCGGACGGCGCTGAAGTCGAACCACGTCTCCCCCTCCCCCGGCGTGTACGCGTGCCAGCGCGCCCGCGTGCCACTCCACTGCTGCGGCCGGTAGCGCCGCAGATCCAGCGCCGTGCGCCGGCCGAGCGCCGCCTCCTGCTCGCCGAGGAGCAGGTGCACCTTTGCCTCGGGGAAGTCCTCGATGCCGCCGGCGTGGTCGAAGTCGAGGTGGGTGATGACGATGTGGCGCACGTCCTCGGGGCGGAACCCGAGGACGGCCAGCTGCTGGACCGCGGTCATCGACTCGCGGAAGTCCGGGCGGTTCACGAAGAGGAAGAGCTCGCTCAGGCGCGTCCGTGGTTGCCTCACGTCGGCCAGGCCGAAGCCGGTATCGACGAGGACGAGCCCGTACGGACTCTCGAGGGCGAGGCAATGAACCGCCAGGCACGCCCGGAGCCCGACCGTGCGCGCGTCCATCAGCGCTCCTCCGAGGGCACACTCCGAGATGCAGTTCAGGTGATGGATCCGCATGGACGGGAACCCGGTTGCCTCCCCCTCGTTGGACCGGGGCGAGGGGAGTTCGTTGCGCCGCTCGACGCCGCTCCAGCGCGAGCGGGAGTGCGGTCGCCGCGCGCCCCGGTGACCAGTCGACAGGACGATCGGCCCCGGGCGCCCTTGCCCACGGCGCGCTACTTCACCGCGGCGGAGATCTTCTTGAACTCCGGCGTGCCGGCGACGCCCAGCAGGTCGAACAGCACCGCCTCGACCGAGGACAGGGTCGCTCCTGCCGCCCGCGCCAGCTCGAGCCCGACCTCCCGGTCCAACGCGGTCCGACTCAGCACCGCGTCGATGCACACCACCGGGTGCCGACCCTCGGCCACCAGGTCGCGCACCGTCTGGTACACGCACACGTGGGTCTCCATCCCGGCGATCACCATGTTCCGGCGGCCGGAGAACCGCGCCCGCAGCCGATCGTCCAGGGCGGTGAACGTCATCTTCTCGAGGACCGGCACATCGCCGAGCCGCTCGCGAATGACGGGGAGGGTGCGCCCGAGGCCCTTCGGATACTGCTCCGTCACCGCGATGGGCAGCCCGAGGGCCTGGGCACCCTCGATCAGCGCGCCGAGCCGCGCGAGCACCCGCGACAGCGCCTGCGGCTCCATCGCCGCCGCGAGTCGCTCCTGCACGTCCACCACCAGGAGCGCGGTGTCCTCTCTCTTCAGCTGTTGCGGCTTCATACGGCGTACCCCATCGCGCCCGACGTCGCGGGCGCCTGTGGATCGAGCATCACGTTCACGCAGGCCACGGTCCCCGAGGCCAGCGCGCGCTCCAGCGCCGGGCGGATCTGCGCCGGCTCGGTGACCAGCTCTCCCCAGCCTCCGAACGCCTTCACCACCTGGTCGTAGCGGGTCGGGGCGAGCAGCGTCGCCGGCGACTTCTCCTCGCCGAACATCCCGACCTGAGGGAGGCGGATCTGCCCCCAGGCCGCGTCGTTCCCCACCACGCAGATCATCGGCAGCTTGAACCGCACCGCGGTCTCGAAGTCGAACCCGTTGAGACCGAACGAGCCGTCGCCCTGGACCACCCACATCTGCCGCTCGGGGTGGAGCAGCTTCGCCGCGAGCGCGAACGGCGCGCCCACGCCCAGACAGCCCAGCGGTCCCGGATCGAGCCACCGTCCCGGCGCCTTGAGAGACAGCACCTTCGCGGCGAGGGCCACCCAGTTGCCGCCATCCGCGATGAACATCGGGTCCCGGTCGCCCGCGTTGGCCACGTCGGACAGCTCCTTCGCCAGGCGGTAGTGGTGGATGGGCACTGCATCGCTCTTCATCCACTCCTGCATCGCCGCGAGCTTCTTCTCCTCGGAGGCGCGGAGACCCCGGATGTACTCGGTCCTCGTCGCCTTCTTCGCGCCATCGGCGAAGGCGGCCAGCGCCGAACGGCTGTCGGCCACGATGCCCACGTCCACCGGCCGGTTCCGCCCAACCTCCGTCGGGTCGATGTCCACCTGGACGATCTTCGAGGCGGAGCTGAAGGTCGGCTCGGCGCCGTAGTTGAGCCGGAAGTCGAACGGCGTACCGACCACGAACACCACGTCCGCCGCGGTGAGCGCCTCCTTCCGGGTGTGCTGGAAGAACATCGAGTGGTCGGGAGGGAGGCACCCGCGGCCGGCACCGTTGAGGTAGGTCGGGATCTGCGCCCGCTCGACGAAGGCCCGGAGCGCATCCGGAGCGTCGTCCCACCACACGCTCGATCCGGCGATCATCGCCGGACGCTCGGCCGCGGCGAGCAGCGCCAGCGCCTCGTCCACCGAGATCGGGTCGGGCGCCAGGCGGGCGCGCGTGCGGTACAGACGAGGAATCTGCAGCGTGACCTCGTCGACGCCGTTGCACAGCACGTCCCACGCCAGCTCGAGGAACACTGGCCCCGGCCGGCCGCCCAGCGCCACCCGGAAGGCCTTGGCCATGTACAGCGGGACCAGGTCCGGTGAGGGCACCCGGTCGGACCACTTGGAGATGCGGTGGAAGAGGTCCACCTGCTCCATCTCCTGGAGGCTTCCCCGGCTCTGGTTGAACATCGGCGCCGCGCCGCCGAGGAGGATGAGCGGCGAGTTGGCCGCGTTGGCGTTCGCCACCCCGGTCAGAGCGTCGGTCACGCCCGGACCGGCAGTCACCACCGCCACGCCGACCCCGCGGGTGATGCGCGCGTAGGCGTCCGCCGCGTGGGCAGCGCCCTGCTCGTGGCGGGTGTCGACGACCTCGATGCCCTCCTCCACCAGGCCGGCGTAGATGGGAGCGACGTGGAGGCCGGAGAGGGTGAAGACGTGTCGGACCCGCTCCTCCTTGAGCATCCGCGCCACGAGCTGCCCACCGGTCACCATCGCCATCGCTCGTCTCCCGCCTGGCGTCGAAGCGCAGGCCGTCGTAGGACTGGGCCGTCCGTTTATCTCCCGTGCACGATCCTTTCCAGGACCTCCGCCCGCTCGCAGGCACCTACGCGACGGCGCTCGCCCAGGAAGCATTTTCCCGGGGCCTGGTCACCACCGGTCCCGACGGCAGCCGGCGAGCCATCCCCCCGGGCGGCACACCGGTGGTGCTTCCGGCCAGCGTGATCGCCGGGCGCCACCTGCTCGCGCATCGCCTGGCCACCGCCGGCTTCAAGATGGCGCAGGCCACCATCCTCGGGCCTTCACCCGAGCTGCTGCTCGGGGCGCTCTCCCCGCTCGAGCGGAAGCTCATTGAGCGATCCGGCCCGGCGAACCGGCGGCTGGCCATCGCCCGCATCGACTTCCTGGTGTCCGCCCGTCCCGCGGCGCTGGAGCTGAACGCCACCATCCCCGCGATGCCCGGCTACTCGGACATGGCGGCCGGAGCCTTCCTCTCCGTGGTCGGCGCCGCCGCGGGACTGGACCTCGCCGAGATCCGCATGCTGCAAGCAGACAACGGGAGCAACGTCGAGGCGCTGTACCGGGCTCTCGTCGCGGCCTCGGTCCAGGAGCGGGGCCGGCCACCGGAGCGCATCGCGGTGCTCTGCCGGCGGAACGACAGCCAGCTCTCGGAGGTCGACCACCTGGTCGAGCGCTTCGGGGCGCTCGGGACCGAGGCCCACCGCGTGTACCCGGACGAGGCGAGCGGCGGCGAGCGCTTCACCGCGCACGGAAAGACGTTCGACTTCGTCTACCGCCACCTCTTCGTCCACCGGCTGAGCGAGACGCCCCACCCCTTCCTGGAGGCGTTCTTCGCCGGTGACGCTGCCCCCGGCTCGCTCCTCTTCAATCGCCCCGCCGCCCACGTGGAGGCGAAGAGCAACTTCGCCCTCCTCTCGCGGGCCACGGAGGAGCCGGACCTGGCCACCGGCGCCGGCCTCGACGCCGAGGAGCTGGAGGCAATCCGTCTCGCCGTCCCGTGGACCCGCATGCTCGCGCCCGGCCCTGGCCGGGGTCCGGGAGGAGAGTCGCTGTCCAACCTCGTTGCGCATGTGGCCGCTCATCCGGAGGCCTTCGTCCTCAAGCGGGCCTGGGACTACGGCGGGAAGGCAGTGTTCGTCGGCCCCGCGTTCGACGAACCCGGCTTCGCCACCCGGTCCGAGGCCGCGTTCGGCGAGCGCCTCGACTGGCCCGACCTCGTCCAGCGGGCGGCGGCCGACCGGCGCGGAGGCGGCTTCGTGGTCCAGGCGGTGGTGGACATCCCCCGGGAGCGACACCTCCTCGCCACAGCCGCCGGCCCGGTGGAGGCGGAGGTCTTCGTGGACTACTCCTCGTTCGCCTCCGTCGGCCTCGAGCCGGAGCCCGCCTGGGGCGGCGTCGTCCGGGCCTCGGCCTCCCGCATCGTCAACATTCAGGGCGGAGGCGGGGTGCTGCCATTGCTGGAGGCGTCGGTCTGGGAAAGGCTCCGCCGTGCACTCCGGGCGGAATCCTGACTGCTCGCCCGCTGTTGTGGAGGCTGGCCACCCACCCCGGCTGCGTTATGACAGCCGACATCCGGGGCGATGGCCCCGCAAGGAGAAGGCAACCATGGCCTGGGAATTCGATTCACGCCGAGCGGCGCGCGACGGTCGCGACCTCGGGGAGACGGGCGGCTTCGGCCGCGTCCGGGAGTTCACCGGCACCGCCGCGGCGAGCTTCATGGCGGGGGTCTACCGCTGGATGACGCTGGGGCTCGTGGTCACCGCGGGCGTCGCGCTGTACACGGCGAGCAATCTCCAGCTGGCGATGACGGTGGCCCGGAACATCTGGCCGCTGATCATCGTGCAGTTCCTGCTGGTGCTGGCGCTGTCCTTCATGGCGCAGCGGGTGAGCGGGCCAGTCGCCGCGCTGATGTTCCTCGTCTACGCCGGGCTCACCGGACTGACGCTGAGCGGGATCTTCTTCATCTACACGATCGGATCGATCGGGGCCGCGTTCCTGATCACCGCGGGCGCCTTCTTCGCCTTGAGCCTCTACGGCACGGTGACCAAGCGTGACCTGAGCGCCTGGGGAACCTTCCTCTTCATGGGGCTCATCGGCGTGGTGATCGCCAGCTTCGTCCAGTTCTTCTGGACCAGCCCCGCGTTCAGCTTCGTCCTTTCCTGTGCGACGGTCGTCGTCTTCGCCGGCCTGACCGCCTACGACACGCAGAAGCTGCGGGCTCTGGGGGCCCAGTACGCCGGGACCGGGCTGACCTCGGTCACCATCGTTGGCGCACTGAACCTCTACCTCGACTTCCTCAACCTGTTCCTGGCGCTCCTGCGGCTGTTCGGAGGCCGGCGCCAGTAAACGCCTCGAGCAAACGGCTAGGCACGCGGCCGGGACCCCTCGCTGGGTTCCGGCCGTTGAGTGTCTGGACAGCGCGGGCGGTGGAGGTCAGGCCGGCTTCGGGGATGGTTTTGCCGCCCAGCTGAGGCAGTTGCCGTCGGGGTTCACCCCGCCGGCGAAGAGCTTGCAGCCTCCGCACTCCTTGTACTTGCCCGCCTCGTACTGAGCGCAGTTGCTGCACTTCTTCCCGGGGGTGGTCGACTTCTCCACGTACTGGAGATTTCGCCGGACCTGGAGCGCTGCCGGATCGACCGGAACCTTGTTCTTGCAGTTGAGGCCGGTCTCGGCGGCCTGGACGTCCGAGGCGGTCAACGCGAGCACGCCACTCGCCGCGCCAAGTCCGGCTCCCAGAAGCTGGAGCGCCCGCCGGCGATCGAAGCGAGGGGTGTCGTCGTCGTGTCCGTTCACGTGTGATCTCCTCCGGGTCGGGAAGTGCCCCCTGGGCAGGCGGGGGACTCTCGGGGACGCGGGCCACCGAGTCAATATTCAGCTGTGACGGCGGATGCTTAGGGGCACCGGCCGGCGCCCCCGTTCGCTGGACCGGTGGCCCTGGGCGTTTCGCAGGCGAGCGCGCGAAGAGCAGCCCACTCGGGCCGCGTGCTGGAGCGCATGGGTGAGCAGGCTCGCCAACAAAGCGGGGTGCCCCACGAGGTTGCGTCTTGACAGCCCACCTCTGGAAGGGGATTTTCCGCACCAAGTGGTCCGATGACCTGATCATCTGGAGACCTGAGTGAGGAACTCCCACGGCCAGCAGCAACGGCCTCCCTCCGAGCCCGAGTTCCACGCCGTGCGCACGGGCCGGCGCTACGAGCAGGTGGCGGAGCAGATCCAGCGGCTGATCGCGAGCGGCGCCCTCAGGCCGGGCGACCGCCTCCCGCCCGAGCGAGAACTGGCGGCGAAGTTCGGCGTCGGCCGCAGCTCGCTGCGCGACGCCATCCGCACGTTGGAGGTGATGGGCATCGTCGAGTCCCGCCACGGCAGCGGCACGGTGGTCCGCGACCTGTCGACTGACTCGCTGGTGGTGCCGCTGGCGAGCGTGCTCGCGCACAAGCGCGAGCTCGTGGCCGAGCTTCTCGATGTCCGCCGGATGATCGAGCCGGCCCTGGCGGCCCGCGCCGCTGCCAACGCCACCGAGGAGGAGCTGTCCCGGCTCGAGGACATCCTGCGGCGGCAGGCGGAGAAAGTGCGCCGCGGGGAGCCGAGCATCGAAGAGGACTCCGAGTTCCATTACACGATCGCGCTCGCCGCCCGGAACAGCGTGGTACTGCGGGTCCTCGACGTTCTCATGGATCTGCTGCGCGAGAGCCGCGCGCGCTCACTGCAAGTCAAGGGTCGCCCCGACCGATCCTTCGCAGGTCACCGGCGCATCCTCAGGGCGATCAAGCGCCGCGACGGTCCCGCCGCCGAGGCCGCGGTGCGCAAACACTTGAAAGAGATCGAAGAGGTCGTGACGCGGCAGCTCTGACGGAGGCGAGAGAATGGGACGTCTGTTCGCAGTCGAGATCGTCTATCGGGGAATCTTCCAGAAGACCCTCGCGAAGAACATCAGCCGGGCCATCGTCCTCGCCGCCCACCACGAGGGGAAGCCCGGCATCTCCTTCGGGCGATACGGAGACAGCCCGGAGCGCAACGGCATCCCGGCGAAGGCTTTCGCCATCGTCGCCACCGACGACCTCACGCTCGAGGAGGGGATGGCCAAGTACGAGCCGAAGGAGGTCGACATCTCCATCGCGGTCGACGACACGCTCTGCAAGGGCGTGGAGTCGTGGGCCTGGTACGGGTTACAGCCCATCAACCGGCTGACGAAGCCCGGCGGCACGCTCATCGTGACCTCACATGAGGAGCCCGAGACGCTGATCTCGATGGCCCACCGCAAGGAGACGCCCTACCAGCTGGCGATCGTGAAGGGCACCCCCAGCTTCTCCGGCCTCTGGGTCTACAAGGACGACCACACCGACGTGCGCATCCTGGGGACCATGGCCAAGGTCCTGCCCGAGCTGTTCAGCCTTGCGTCGCTCCAGCAGGTGATCCGGGACGAGTGGAACGACGAGCTGAAGGCCACCTCCGCGCAGCGCGCCTACGAGCGCGTCACCACCGTGACGGTACAGCCCACGCAGGGCAATCCGGAAAAGCCCTTCGAGTTCCAGATGCCCAAGTGGACCGAGATGCGCGAGGGCATCGCCATCCCCAGCATTCCCCGGGGCCATCAGATGAAGGATCCGGACACCGGGAAGATGGGTGGCTACCAGCCGGAGCGGAATCCCACCTTCAAGAAGTGGAGCACGCGCACCATGCGGCCGGTGGTGAACTTCGACACCTGCATCAAGTGCACGCTCTGCTGGTTGCAATGCCCGGATTCCTGCTTCGACGTCACGCCCGACGGCCTCTACGACGCCAACATGGAGGCGTGCTGCGGCTGCGGCGTGTGCGAGGCGGTCTGCCCGGTGTCCAACTGCGTCACGATGGTCAACGAGACCCAGTTCGCGGACAACGACAGCCAGTGGGAGGCGTGGAGAGAGGACAAGGAGGGCTACGCGCGCTGGCTCAAGGAGAAGATCGCGAACCGGAACGACCGCTCTCACGGCTTCCGTTACCGCGGGAAGTACGAGGAGCAGGTTCCCGACATGTTGAAGATCGCCCGCGAGGGCTGAGGACGAGGGAGATCCGATCATGACAGAGGCACTGGCACCCCCTCCGCAGACACAGCCCGCGGCCGAGAAACAGACTTCGGCCGACAAGACCTCACTCATCACGGGGAGCGAGGCGATCGCGGTGGCCTGCAAGCTGGCCGACGTGGACGTGATCACCGCCTACCCCATCCGTCCCTATGACACGGTGATGCAGTACGTCGCGAAGCTCGTGTCGAACGGGGAGATGGACTGCGAGTACATCGTCGCGGAGAGCGAGCACTCGCAGTTCGAGATCGTCAAGCACGCCTCGGCCGTGGGGGCCCGCGTGTTCTGCGGCTCGAGCGGCGTCGGCTGGATGTACGCCTTCGAGGCGCTCACCGTGACGCCCGCGCTGCGCATTCCCATGGTGGCGATGGTGGGGAACCGCGCGCTCGATGACCCGGGCGCCTTCGGCGTCGAGCACAACGACGCACTCGCCGTGCGCGACCTGGGCTGGCAACTCGTCTGGGTGGACAACGCCCAGGAGGCGCTCGACACGGCGCTCATCGCCTACCGCGTGGCCGAGGACCGGCGCATCTTCCTGCCCTGCGCCATCAGTTGCGACGGCGCCTTCCTCACCCACTCGCAGGCGCTGGTGAAGGTCCCCTCCCAGGAGAAGGTGAAGGCGTTCTTGCCCCGCTACGACCGGGGCGATCTCCTGCTCCACCCCGACAACCCCATCACCGTGGCCCCGCAGGCGAATGAGGACTGGCTGATGGAGATCCGCCGCCAGACCGCAGCCGCCATGGACCGATCCCCCACCGTCATCCGCGAGGCCTATGCCGACTTCGAGCGGATCTTCGGCCGGAGCTACGGGAACCCGTTCTTCGAGGAGTACCAGACCGATGACGCGGACGTCGTGCTGATCGGCATGGGAACGCTGTCGACGCCGGTGAAGGTCGCCATCCGAGAGATGCGCAAGGAGGGCAAGAAGGTCGGCTTCGTGCGCATGCGCTGGTTCCGGCCGTTCGCTGCCGAAGAGCTGGCCGCGACGCTGGGGCGCTTCAAGGCGGTGGGTGTCATCGACCGCGACTTCTCGCTGGGCGCGCCGTTCGCGAGCGGGGTCCTCGCCACCGAGGTACGCGCAGCGATGTACCCTGCTCCCAAACGGCCGCCCATCCTCGGGTTCATCTGCGGCCTCGGAGGCCGCGAGGTCACGGTCCCCGACGTGAGGAAGATGACCGAGAGCGTCTACCTGGCCGCGGAAGGAAAGACGCAGCCGGGCACGAAGTGGATCGGATTGCGCGAGTAGTTTCGTCGAGCGTGGAGGATCAACCATGGCGGTGAGCGACAAGGAAATGGCGGAGCTCGGGAAGCTTCGGCCCACGCAGACGCTGGACCCGTTCAAGGGCGTGAAGAAGCTCCCGCTCGAGGAGTACTTCACCTCCGGGCACCGGACCTGTCAGGGGTGCGAGTCGGCGCTGGTCATGAAGATGATGGTCAAGGCCGCGGGTCCCCGGACCATCGTGCTCGGCAGTACCGGTTGCATGTACGTCGCGAACACGACGTACTACAGCACCTCGTGGGTCGTCCCCTGGATGCACACCCAGCTCGGGTCGAGCGGTTCGGCGGGACTGGGCACGGCGGCCGGCCTCAAGGCGCTGATGCGCAAGGGCAAGATGAAGGACGAGCCGATCAACGTCATCGCCTTCTGCGGCGACGGCGGCGGGGCGGACATGGGGATGGCGGCGATCTCCGCGACGCTCACCCACCCCGACTATAATTTACTGATCCT
>Ga0081540_1000028_pt1 | contig 150331 bp, 134 predicted proteins | sample TabmetS2T1R1_FD_71024 | JGI IMG/M metagenome (GOLD analysis project Ga0081540, IMG submission 71024) | Tabebuia heterophylla rhizosphere microbial communities from the University of Puerto Rico - S2T1R1 | ecosystem: Host-associated > Plants > Roots > Rhizosphere ... | reverse complement strand
CGGGGTGCGGCGGGCGCAGGCGAGCTGCCTGCTCGAGCAGGGCAAGCGCGCGGAGGCGGCATCGCTGGTGGAGGACGCGCGGCAGTCGATCGCCGCCGCCGGACCGGCGGGCGCGCCGCTCCAGCCGACGCTCCGCGCGCTGCACGAGAGGCTCGGGACGTCGGCGTCGCGGTGAGAGGCGAGGTGGTCACTCGGGGCCGGCTCGTGTCAGGCTCGGCCCCGTGGCGTCCCCGGGCAGATGGCGGAACTGGTAGACGCGCTGGACTTAGGATCCAGTCCCGAAAGGGGTGGGAGTTCGATTCTCCCTCTGCCCAAGATCACTGGAGCGCTCGCCGCGGAAGAGCGGCAGGGCTGGGAGTCAGAAGCACGCGATCAACTTGCGGACGCAGGTTCCTGCGTCGGAAACCGTTCTCCATCCTTCCGCGCAGGTATCCCCGACGCATTCCTTGCCGACGGCCTCGTAGAACTCGCAGCCCGCGTCCGGCAGATCCTGCACGCAGATGGGCGCAGGGCCGCTCGAGCACGCTGAGATCGCGAGCAGGAGCGGCAACAGAACTCGGAGCATGAACGACCCCCCTGGACTCACCGACCATCGCATCGGGAGTCGGGTCTGCCCAGCACGCGCCGCCTCGTCACCGTCTGAAAGCCGTGTTGAGCGACTCGCCGGTGAAGGTGAGCGACCACCGCCAGCTGCCGTCCTCCTGCTCGAGTCGCCCGAGGTCCATCGTCCACCCCGGGACGAGACGACTCGCTCATCCGCCGAGGCTGCCGCTCGATCTCCCCCGACCCGGAAGGTCCGGACACTCGGGTGGCCACAACGGCTCGTGCTGGGCTGCGTAGGCCTCGACCTCCCAGCGAATCTGCCGGTACGCCGCGTCGAGGTTGCGCGTCCGCGCGAGTCCACGGATCCAGTCCCACAGATACGTCCCGTAGAAGGTCAGCAGCCCGACGCGTCGGGCCTGTGCCAGGTGCTCGGCTTCGTGACGCCGTGTGACCGGATCAACGTCCTCGGGTCTTTGCCGGTACAGGATCCAGAACGGAGCGAGCGTCATCGCCGAGAAGCGGCGCAGGAATGGCAGGCGGAACGCCGGGTGGTGGTAGAGCTCGCGCAACGGCTCCCGTCTGCCACGGCCCGCCCTGGCTCGCATAGGGCCGGTGGCCGGGCGCGGTGCGGCCGGGTCTTCCGGATCTCCGCCCGCCCATCCGCCCGGTTCGGCCGCCCGACCCGAACTCGAATTGACACGGGGGGACCCGCGCTCTTAAGGCCCTAGGCTTCCATGAAGGTCCAGGTCGAAGAGCTGTCCCCGGTCGAGCGCAAGCTCTCCATCGAGGTCCCCCCCGAGCAGGTCCAGGCCGAGCTTGGCCGCGCGTACGCCCAGCTGGGACGCTCGGTACGGCTGCCTGGGTTCCGGCCAGGCAAGATTCCTCGGCGGATCCTCGAGCAGCGCTTCAAGGGCGAGGTGGAGGACGACGTCGCCCGGCGCCTGGTCGAGCGGGCCTACCTGTCGGCCATCTCGGAGCACCACGTGGACGCCGTCGGCGCCCCACAGCTGACCCCGGTCCGCCTGGATCACGAGAAGCCCTTCGCCTTCGAGGCCCGGGTCGAGGTCCGCCCCAAGGTCGATCCGAAGGACTACCGCGGCCTGCCCTTCAAGCGGGTCCAGGTCGCGGTGACAGACGCGGAGGTCGACGAGCGCGTCGAGGCGATGCGCCAGCGCGTCGCCCGGCTCGAGCCAGTCGATGGGCGCACCGTGGCCGAGACCGGTGACTTCGCCATCGTGGACTACGTGGGCAGCATCGAGGGTCAGCCTTTCCCCGGAAGCGCCGCCGAGGACGTGACCGTCGAGGTGGCGGCGGGCGACCTGATGCGGGGCAACGTGCCCGAGCTCGCGGGCACCGTCGTGGGCAGCAAGCGCGAGCTGGACCACGCCTTCGCCGCCGACGACCCCGAGCCTGCGCGGGCCGGGAAGACCGCGCACTTCAGCTTCACCCTCAAGGGCCTGAAGCGGCAGCTCGTCCCGCCGCTCGACGACGACTTCGCCAAGGAGGTCGGGGGAGGGGAGACGCTCGCCGAGCTCAAGACCAAGGTCCGCGGCGATCTGGAGGCTGCCGCGCGCAACCGCTCCGCTCAGGACGAGCGCGAGCAGCTGGTGAAGGGCCTGGTGGAGCGCAATCCCTTCGATCTCCCCAGGGCGATGATCGAGCGGGGTCTCGACGCGATGCTCGATGGCGCACTGCGCATGATGGCGCGACAGGGTCTCGACCCGTCACGGCTCAACCTCGACTTCTCCTCGCTCCGGGACGAGATGCGGCCCAAGGCGGAGGCGGAGGTGCGTGGGGCGCTCCTCCTCCAGGCGGTGGCGGAGAAGGAGGGACTCTCGGTCAGCTCCGAGGACCTCGACGCGCGCATTGCCCAGTATGCGACCGAGAGCGGAGCGCCGCTCCACCAGGTCAGGAAAGCCTTCAAGGAGCCCGAGCAGCGCAGGGCCCTCGAGCAGCGGGTCCGCGAGGAAAAGACGGTTGAATTCTTGAAGGCTGCCGCGAAGGATGAAGGCTAGGAGTCACGAACCCATGGCCGGCATCCCCTACGTCATCGAGCAGACCCATCGCGGCGAGCGTGTCTACGACATCTACAGCCGCCTCCTGAAGGACCGGATCATCCTGCTCGGCACCGAGATCTTCGACGAGCTGGCCAACGTGATCGTGGCCCAGATGCTCTTCCTGGAATCCGAGGATCCGGACAAGGACATCAACCTCTACATCAACTCGCCGGGCGGCTCGGTCACCGCGGGCATGGCCATCTACGACACGATGCAGTACGTGCGTCCGGCCGTCTCCACCATCTGCGTGGGTCAGGCCGCCTCGATGGGCGCGGTGCTGCTGCTCGCGGGCGCCAAGGGGAAGCGGCAGGCGCTCCCCAACGCTCGCATCATGATTCACCAGCCGATGGGCGGTGCGCAGGGTCAGGCCACCGACATCGAGATCCAGGCGAAGGAGATCCTCCGCATGAAGGGTCGGCTCAACGAGATCATCGCCAAGCACACCGGGCAGCCGCTGGAGCGGGTCGAGAAGGACAGCGACCGTGACTACTTCATGGGCGCACAGGAGGCCCGGGCGTATGGCATCGTGGACGAGGTGGTGTCCGTGAACCGGAAGAGCCTCAAGTCCGCGGAAGAGCGGCGCGATCGCTGAACCTCCGTCCGGTATCGGGTGGCGCGCTGCGCCTTGCCGCCACCGGCTGTTAGAAACCGCAGACCAGGACTAGATTGGGCAGTCGAGGGCTTTGATGGCAGGGAAGAACGTGGAGAAGTCGAGCCAGACGCTGTGCTGCTCCTTCTGCGGAAAGTCGCAGAAGGAGGTGAAGAAGCTCATCGCCGGGCCCACGGTCTACATCTGCGACGAGTGCATCGGCCTCTGCAACGACATCATCGCCGAGGAGATCGACCGCGAGGAGACCAAGGACACCAAGCTCCGGATTCCCCGCCCGAGCGAGATCAAGTCGATCCTCGACGAGTACGTGATCGGGCAGGAGCGGGCGAAGAAGGTCCTCGCGGTCGCGGTTCACAATCACTACAAGCGCATCGAGTCCAAGGTCGCGATGGACGACGTGGAGCTGCAGAAGAGCAACATCCTTCTGCTCGGCCCCACCGGGAGCGGCAAGACGCTCCTCGCCCAGACCCTGGCGCGCATCCTCAACGTCCCGTTCACCATCGCCGACGCCACCTGCCTCACCGAGGCCGGCTACGTGGGCGAGGACGTCGAGAACATCATCGTCAACCTCCTGCAGGCCGCGGATCACGACATCGAGCGGGCGCAGCGGGGCATCGTCTACATCGACGAGATCGACAAGATCGCCCGCAAGTCCGAGAACCCGAGCATCACCCGTGACGTCTCGGGCGAGGGCGTGCAGCAGGCGCTCCTCAAGATCATCGAGGGCACGGTCGCCAACGTCCCGCCCAAGGGCGGACGCAAGCACCCCCAGCAGGAGTTCCTGCAGGTCGACACCACCAACATCCTCTTCATCTGCGGTGGCGCGTTCGGCGGGCTGGACCAGATCATCGAGCGGCGGCTCGGTGGGCGCTCGCTGGGGTTCGGGGCGGACATCAAGGAGAAGAAGCAGCGGAACCTCTCCGAGCTGCTCCAGCACGTGGAGCCCGAGGACCTCCTCAAGTTCGGGATGATCCCCGAGTTCATCGGCCGGCTGCCGATCGTCACGGCTCTGGAGGAGCTGGACGAGGGCGCGCTGATGAGCATCCTGAGCCAGCCGAAGAACGCGCTGGTGAAGCAGTACCGGAAGCTCTTCGACCTGGACGGCGTGGCGCTGAAGTTCACCGACGGGGCGCTGAAGGCCATCGCTTCCGAGGCCATCCGCCGCAAGGCGGGGGCCCGCGGGCTGAGGTCGATCCTCGAGACCGCGATGCTGGACGTGATGTACGACATCCCGTCTCAGAAGACCGCGCGTGAAGTGGTGATCTCCGAGGAGGTCATCCTCAAGAAGAGCGAACCGGTCATCCTGCACGCCACCGAGAAGGACGAGCTGCAGAAGGAATCGGCCTGACGGGCGCAGGGCCGGGACTCGGTCCCCGCCTCGCCGAGGAGCTCGCGCCGTACCTCCCGGCGGACCTGCTCGGTCCTCTCTCCTCCAGCGAGGCGCTCCTCCCGCCACGGCTGGCAGATCGGGCCATTCGTACGCTCCTCCCCCGCGCGCTCGAGGGACGCGGGGCGGCCGACGCCGCTTCCCGTATCCGGGCGCTCCCCGAGGTCACCGGGGCAGCTGCTGCGCGGACCACTCAGCCGATGCTGGAGCGGATCGCGCGGGCCACCCAGGCTCCCCCCGACCTCATAAGGGCCGCCGCGCAGGTCTCGGGCGGGCTCTCGAGGCTGGAAATGCCCGGAGCAGAGGAGGCCGGCGCCGGGCAGCTCGTGTCCGCGGTGGCCCGGCTCACGCTGGCGGCAATCCGGTCCGGCATGTCCCCCTCCGAGGCGATCGCGCTGCTGGTGTCCTGAGCCGGAATTCGGGGAAGAACGGCGGCAGACCTGCAACTGCGTCGCATGCTCGAGACGGTGGTGGACAAGGTCCCGCCGATGGCGCTGGGCTGCGCCGACCTCACCGGGGGGTGAAACCATGCGGTTCGAGAAGCTGCTGGTCGGAGCGCTCCTCTGCGCCGGGTGTGCACACGGGCCCGCCGACGTGCCGGCGACCGCCGAGGACGTGGCGGCGACCCGGGCTGCGATCTCCGCGCAGAACGTCGAGTTCGGAAGGGCCTTCAAGGCGAAGGACACGGCAGCCCTGACCCGTGTCTTCACCGAGGACGCGGTCTTCCTCTCACCCGCGGGCACAATCGTGAAGGGGTCGGCGGAGATCGAGCCGCACTGGGCCGAGCGGCTGTCGAAGATCACGGTGCTCGACGGGGGCATCACCACCCAGTACCTCGACGTGCACGGGGACACCGCGGTGGAGACTGCCAAGTTCACCTGGACCGTCCAGCGAGCCGACGGCACCCAGATCACCCGGACAGGCCGTGCGCTCACGGTCTGGCGGCGAGGAACCGACGGCAAGTGGCGCATGCTCGCCGACCACCCCGAGTACGACGCGCAGAAGTGAGGAACCCGGTGACTTCGAGACGCTCGACGCTCGTCCTCTTCCTCGGGCTTGCGGCGTGCGCGCACGACCCTGCCCCGCCCTCGGCTGCCGTCAGCGACGCGTCGGCACGCGCCGGCATCACGGTCCAGCACGAGGCATGGCGAGAGGCGATCATCGCCGGTGACCCGGCCCGTCTTGCGCGCCTCTTCTCGGACGACGGCCTGCTCCTGTCATTGAACGGTTCGGTGGCGAAGGGCCGGAGCGAAGTTCAGCAAGTGCTCGAGCAGAGTCTCCGCCACGCGAAGTACCTGAGCGGCGGCTTCACCATCGACGCGTTGAGCCTCCAGGGGGACCTGGCGATCGAGGTCGCGGCGTTCACCTGGGACCGGAGCCTCGACGGTGGGCCGCCCACCGGCCCCCAGAAGGGGCACGCGATGGCCGTCTGGCACCGTCAGGCGGACGGCGCGTGGCTGATCCAGGCCTGGTCGGCGAAGTACGACCCCAAGCCCTGAGGGGTCACTCCGCCGCGACGCTCGTTCCGGCCACCGGACCCGGAGCCGCGGGCGGAGGGGCCGTCGCCGCCGGAGGCGTGGGGCCGGGCGGCTTGTCATCCACGCCCTCGCGAACCGGAGCGGGAGCGGCTGGCCGCCCGGGCGCCTCCTCCCAGCTGTCCCAGTGGTCGGTGAGCTGTCCGTCCACGACCCGGCTGACGTCGAGGCCGGAGTAGCGCACGGTCTTCCCCGTCCCGGCGTCGGTGAGCGTCGCGGCGATGCGGGTGACGATGCGCTCGCCGACGGCGAACTGCTCCTCGATGTCGAAGCGGGCACTGCTCCAGCTGCGGTGGAAGGACTCGAAGCGCCGGCGCAGCTCGCTTCCCTCGGTGCTGCTCGCGGACCGCGCGCGATACCCGGGCGCGAGCAGGGGCTGGAGCCCGTTCCAGTCCCCGCTGCTCCAGGCGGCGAGCACCTTCCGCACCAGCGCGGTGCTGGCCGAGCTCTCCGATTCCGGCGCCGCGGCCGCCGAGACCAGGCGCCAGCCGGAGCCGTTCCAGCGCCAGGTGTCGATGTACCGGATCGGCGTCGCGCCACGCTCGGCCGACGCGGTGGGGGTCCAGCGGCCGGTCCCGGTGACGACCACCAGCTCGGGCGAGTCGACGTGGACGTGCTCGGGCGTCCCGAGGACCTCGATGCGATCCCGGCCATCGCGGCGGAGCCGCTCACCGAGCGCCACCCGCCCCCGGAGCTGCGAGCCGTCCGGCGTCTCGAAGATCGTGTCCGACGAGAATCGGGCCACCGCGTGATCGACGTCACCGCGCGAGACCGCGCGCCACCAGCGCTGCTCGGCCTCGAGCACCTCGCTGCGTGTCAGCTCGGGCGAGGGAACCGAGCGGGTCGACGCGCAGCTCACGCACAGAGCGAGCGCGAGACTCGTCGAGGCGACGCTCCACGGTGCTGCGAATGCTCGGGTACGCACCGTCGTGCCTCCAGTGGAGACTCGAAGTGTCAGACGCCCTTCGCGGACCCGTCAAATCTGCGACCTGCGCCCACCGGGGCGGTCTGGACCCTGCCCTACCCCCAGAAGCGCCACCAGGGTCGACGTGTCCCGACGGGGGTGCCCGGCAGGGGATTGCCGATGGTGATGACGTGGTCGCGCTCCTGCGCGGGCGGCCAGCCGGTCGCGAGAAGGTCGTCCAGGTACTGCATCACCGTGCGGCCGAGGTAGGTGGTGTCGGCCCGCACCGCGGACCGCATGTCGTCCGAGAAGTAGGAGCGGACACGGACCCGGTGGGTCTCCTCACCGCGCTTGAGGCCGATGGTCCAGTCGATGCCCGGACGGCTCGGCCCGGTGGGCTGCTTGAAATGGGCTTCCAGCGCCCCCTCCACCCGCATCAGCCAGGGCTCGTCGGGCATCGCGCTCCCCCCGCGCTCAGGGGCGCAACGGGATGGGTCTGGGGTCAGGAAGCGCCGGGCTGGGCGGCCGCCCGGTCAGGTCCTTCACCTCGTGCTCGAGGGTCTCGATCCGTGTCCTCAGAGCGGCGAGGTCGGTGGGCCGGGCTCCCTCACCCCGGGTGGCGACCAGAGCCTCCACCAGCGGTTTCGCGGCGAAGCGGACCGCCAGACCGAGGACGGGGATCAGCACGAGCAGCGACCCCATGATCGCGGCCACCAGCTCCGTCAGGTCGATCGGCAACGTCTCCATCGGCCGTTCTCCAGAGGGTCCGGCTACCGCCGCAGGCGGAGCGCGCTTCCCGGCTCGAGCGCGGGCGGGCTCGCGCCCTGGCCGGCACGCAGCCGGAGCACCTCCTGCTCCAGCTCCAGCACCCGGCGGCTCAGCACGTCCAGCTCCCTCGCGGGGGCGCCGTTCTCACGCAGCTTTCCAAGAGCCTCGACCAGCGGCTTCGCGGCGAAGCGCATGGTGATGCCCAGCACGAAGATGAGCGGGATCATGCAGCCCAGCACCACGGCCACCAGCTGGGTCATGTCGACCGGCAGGAACTCGACTCCAAGCGACATCGGACGGTGTCTCCTTCCCCGCCACACGGCGTCAGGCTGCAACGATTGCATACATGTGTAGCCGGACGGGGCACTTCCGACTCCGTCCCAGGGGGTGGGGTCGAGGGGAGGCCGCGGCACGCGCACTCGCCTGGACGGACGGCCTCGGCGGGGGACGTCGAAAGCGGCGGCGTCCGCCCCGAGGGTGTATCCTCCCGACCAGCAAAGGACGGCCCGTCCCCCGGAACGCCTCCGGGCTCCGAGCGCAAGCGCCCGGGCCGTTGACACGTCGACACATGCTCTTCGGACGAGACGACAAGCGCGAGCCCGGTCGCCCCACCCAGACGGTCCCGCTGCTGCCGCTGCGAGACATCATCGTCTTCCCGCACCAGGTGGTTCCGCTGTTCGTCGGCAGGGAGAAGTCGATCGCCGCGCTGAAGGAGGCCATGGCCCACAAGGGCACTGACGACAAGGCCTCCATCTTCCTCGCCGCCCAGAAGAAGGCGAAGACCAACGACCCGGGCGTCGACGACATCTACGCCTTCGGCACCCTGGGCCACGTCATCCAGCTTCTCCCGCTCCCCGACGGCACGGTGAAGGTGCTGGTGGAGGGAGTGAAGCGCGCCCGGGTGCGTCGCTTCGTCCGCGGCGATCAGCCGGACCGGGGTGAGCCGGCGCAGCAGTTCTTCGTGGTGGAGGTGGAGGAGGTCGAGGAGCAGTCGGAGAAGACCGTCGAGCTCGAGGCGCTGGTGCGCAGCGTGCACTCGGTGTTCGAGGCCTTCGTGAAGCTGAACAAGCGCATCCCGCCCGAGATGCTGATGCAGGTGGCGAGCATCGACGATCCGGCTCGCCTCGCAGACACCATCGCCGTCCAGCTGAGCCTGAAGCTCAACGACCGGCAGGCGCTGCTCGAGACCGAGAACGCGGCGAAGCGGCTGGAGAAGCTCTACGAGCTGATGCAGGGCGAGATCGAGATCCTCCAGGTGGAGAAGAAGATCCGCACCCGGGTCAAGAAGCAGATGGAGAAGACCCAGAAGGAGTACTACCTGAATGAGCAGATGCAGGCCATTCAGAAGGAGCTCGGGGAGCGCGACGAGTTCAAGAACGAGGTCCAGGAGATCGAGGAGAAGCTCCGCACCAAGCGGATGAGCAAGGAGGCCACGCTCAAGGTCAAGAAGGAGCTGAAGAAGCTCCGGATGATGAGCCCGATGAGCGCCGAGGCCACCGTGGTCCGGAACTACATCGACTGGATCCTCTCCCTGCCCTGGTACGAGGAGACCCGCGACCGGCTCGACGTGGCCGAGGCCGAGCGCGTCCTGGACGAGGATCACTACGGGCTGAAGAAGGCCAAGGAGCGCATCCTCGAGTACCTGGCGGTGCAGGCACTGGTTCAGAAGCTGAAGGGCCCCATCCTTTGCTTCGTCGGACCGCCGGGCGTGGGCAAGACCTCGCTGGCGCGGAGCATCGCCCGGGCCACCGGCCGCAAGTTCGTGCGCCTGTCGCTGGGCGGCGTCCGCGACGAGGCGGAGATCCGTGGCCACCGGCGCACGTACATCGGTGCGATGCCGGGCAAGCTCATCCAGTCGCTGAAGAAGGCCGGCAGCAACAACCCGGTCTTCCTCCTCGACGAGGTCGACAAGATGTCCACAGACTTCCGCGGCGATCCGTCGAGCGCGCTGCTGGAGGTGCTGGACCCGGAGCAGAACTACACCTTCAACGACCACTACCTCGACTGCGACTACGACCTGTCGAAGGTGATGTTCATCTGCACCGCGAACACGATGCACAACATCCCGGGCCCCCTCCAGGATCGCATGGAGGTCATCCGGATCGCGGGCTACACCGAGGCGGAGAAGCTGAGCATCGCCCGCCGGTACCTCATCCCGAAGGAGAAGGAGGCCAACGGCCTCTCCGACGTGGAGGTCAGCCTGACTCGCGAGGCGATCCGCACCATCATCCACCGCTATACCCGCGAGTCCGGGGTCCGCTCGCTGGAGCGGGAGATCGCCTCGGTGTTCCGCAAGGTCGCCCGCGACGTGCTGAAGAACGGCAAGCGGCCTGTCCGCGTCGACCGGAAGATGGTGATGAAGTACCTGGGCATCCCCCGCTACCGCTCCGGCGAGGCCGAGCAGGAGGACCAGGTGGGCATCGTCACCGGCCTGGCCTGGACCGAGATGGGTGGCGAGCTGCTCACCACCGAGGCCACGGTGATGCCGGGGAAAGGGAAGCTCATCATCACCGGGAAGCTGGGCGAGGTGATGCAGGAGTCCGCCCAGGCGGCCATGTCCTACGTGCGCAGCCGGGCCGACCGCTTCGGCATCGACCGGCGGTTCGCCGAGACCTGTGACATCCACATCCACCTGCCCGAGGGGGCCATCCCCAAGGACGGGCCCTCGGCGGGCGTGACCATGGCGACCGCGCTGGTGTCGGCGCTGGCGAAGATTCCGGTTCGCCGGGACGTGGCGATGACCGGGGAGATCACGCTGCGTGGTCGGGTGCTGCCCATCGGCGGCCTCAAGGAGAAGACGCTGGCCGCGCACCGGGCCGGGATGAAGACCGTCCTCATCCCCAAGCAGAACCGGAAGGACCTCCGGGACATCCCGAAGAAGATCCGCGACCAGCTGCGCATCGTCCCGGTCGAGTACGTGGACGACGTGCTGCGCGAGGCCCTGCTCCTGGAAAAGCCGGAGGAGTTCTTCCGCAAGCCCGCGCCCGAGCCGGAGCAGGTGACGGCCGCGCCTCCCGCCTCGGCCTGAGCCCCCCCCGGCGTCGTTCGTGCTGGCTCCTCGCCACCGGGTTGCCTACCAGGAGCGCGCCGCCTCACGGAGCTCCGAGGGCTGAGGTCCGCACGCCCGGGCGAGCCTGGGCTCGCCGCCGGGAGCCGGGAACCGTCCGTCGGCAACGTTCCGGTGCCGACGGCCTGAAGAATTTCGCGTTCACTGGCGGAAGGAGCGCTCCCTGGCCTCTGTCCGGGGCGGGGTGAGGCTCCTACCTTCGGCAGTCCGGAGGAGGGAGTTCCAGGCACGCATGAGCCCCGAGCTCGAGAACGCCCCCGCTGTGGGGGAGGGCGCGACGGACGAGAAGACGCCCGGGACTCGGCGGCGGGTGGAGAACGTGCGTCGCTCGGTCCTGATCGTCGAGGACGACCCGGCGCAGCGCGCCATGCTGGTGGAGCTCATCTCCCTCTGGGGTTACCGCACGGTCGCGGTCGGGAGCGCCGAGGAGGCCGAGTCGCTCCTCGAGCAGGCGGGGGCGCTGGACGTCGCCGTGGTGGACGTCTTCCTGCCGGGCGAGAGCGGCGTGCAGCTCATCACCCGGCTACGCGAGCGCTTTCCCGAATCCGTCCTCATCGGCATCTCGGCCATGTCCACCGCGGCGACCGCCCGGCGGTGCAAGGGCATCGGCGCGGACCTCTTCATCGGCAAGCCGCTCGAGCCCGCTCGCCTCGCCGAGGCGCTGCAGAGCCAGCATCAGAGCTGGCATTAGTCGGGGAGCTCAGGCGCAGTCGAAGAGGATCTTCCCCACGTTCTTGCGCTCGTGCATCCGCCGGTGCGCGGCCGCTCCCTCCGTCAGCGGGTACACCCGGTCGATGCGCGAGCGCACCTTGCCCTCGCGCCAAAGAGTGAGCAGCGCGTCCAGGGTCGCGCGCATCATCGGCGCCTCGCCCCAGAGGTGACCCATGTTGACTCCGGAGACGGTGATGTTCCTCGACATCAGATCGAGTGCGTTCCAGCGCTTCATCGTCGCCACCCCCGCCGCGACCTTGAGCAGATTCCGTGACTCGCCGGGCGCGGCGTTCGCCCACCCGAAACAGATGAGGTGACCGACGGGAGCGAGCACCGAGGTGTTGCGCGCCCACTCCGGGCCGCCGAGCGCGTCGAGCACCAGGTCCACTCCCCGCCCGCCGGTGAGCCGCTTCACCTCGGCGACGTAGTCCTGGGTGCGGTAGTCGATGGGGTGATCCACCCCCGCCTCGCGAAGGATGGCGTGCTTGGACGCCGACGCGGAGCCGAAGAGGGTCACCCCGCCCACCGCTCGCGCAAGCGCGATGGCCGCGAGCCCGACGCCGCCCGCGGCCATGTGCACGAGGAGCGTCATTCCCGGCCGCAGCGTCGCCACCCGGTGCAGCATGTGGTGCGCCGTCACCCAGTTGACGGGGAGGGCGGCCGCCTGATCGAGGTCCATGCCGTCGAGGAGGGGGAGCACGTAGCGGGCGTCGGCGAGCGCGTGCGTCGCCTGCCCACCGAAGCGGGTCATCGCCAGCACCGCCGTGCCGACCGGAGGGCCGCTCACTCCCTCGCCCAGTGCGGCCACTGTCCCACTCACCTCGTACCCCATGACCATCGGCGGCTTCGGAGCGTCGGGATAGAGGCCGACCCGCGCGCTCACGTCGGCGAAGTTCAACCCTGCGCGGGCAACTCGGATGCACACCTGTGCAGGGCCGGGGACCGGGTCGGGCGACTCCCGGACCTGGAGGACCTCCGGCGGGCCGTACCGGGTGATGGTCAGCGCACGCATGGGCCGCTCCTACCACACGCGCAGCGGCGCCCCCGGTGTTGCTAAGGTCGGCGGCGTGGAGACGCTCGCTCCGGGATTCCTCATCGCCATGCCGCAGCTCGGAGACCCCAACTTCCATCGCACGGTGGTCTTCGTGTTCCAGCACGGTCCGGAGGGCGCGCGCGGGCTGGTCCTGAACCGGCCCGGACCGTTCACCCTGCGCGAGGTGGCGGACGGCCAGTCGCTTCCGGTGGCCCCGCGGCTCGCCTCGCAGAAGATCTTCGTCGGCGGCCCGGTCGAGCCCCAGCGCGGGTTCGTGCTCCACGACCGCACCGCAGTGGACGAGAAGCAGCCCCTCTCCGACGGGCTGTTCCTCTCCGAAACCGTGGACGCGCTGGAGGCGCTCCTCGCCGACTCGGAGGGGAATCTCCGCTTCTACCTGGGCTACAGCGGGTGGGGTCCCGGCCAGCTGGAGAAGGAGCTCGCAGCGGGGGCCTGGCTCTTCACCGAGGCCGCTCCCGACGCCGTGCTCGCCAGCTCACCCCAGACGCTGTGGGACGACACGCTGCGCTCGATCGGAGTCGACCCGGCCATGCTCCAGCCGGGCGGAGGGATGAACTGATGCTGGACCCGGCGATGCTCGAGTCGCGGATCAAGTCCGCCTTGCCCGACGCGCAGGTCACCATCCGGGACCTCACCGGGACGGGCGACCACTTCGAGGCCCGGGTGGTCTCCGCCGCCTTCGAGGGCAAGAGCATGCTGGACCAGCACGCCGCGGTGTACGCGCCCCTCCAGGACCTGCTGGATTCGGGCGAATTGCATGCTCTTGCGTTAAGGACCTACTCCCCCGATCAGTGGAAGAAGTTCGGGGCCACCAAAACGTAGGAATCGAATGAATCCCGACCTCAAGGCGCGGTTCGACCGGGAGACCCAGTCGCACCCCGTCGTCATCTACATGAAGGGCAACCCGATCTTCCCGCGCTGCGGCTTCAGCGCCGCCGCGGTGCAGATCCTCCAGGCGTACGGCCCCGTGCACGGCGTCGACGTGCTTTCCGAGCCCGACGTGCGCGACGGCATCAAGGAATACACCCGCTGGCCCACCATTCCTCAGGTGTTCATCCACGGGAAGTTCGTCGGCGGCTCGGACATCATCCGCGAGCTCGAGGAGCGCGGGGAGCTGAAGGCGCTCATCGACGCGAAGCCCGGAGCGAGCTGAACGGTGGGCGGGGACGACCGTCAGCAGGTCTCTGGGCCGGGCACCGAAGCCGAGCAGCGCATCGTCGAGGCGCGGATGAAGCTGCGCGCGCGGTTCTTCGACAAGATGAAGGCCACCCCTGCTGCGGCGGATGGCAAGCCGCTGGGGAGCGGTCCGCCCAACCGCCACGGAATGCCGGTGGTCCCCATCGGCCAGCACGTCACCTCCGGATGGCCGGTGCTCGACCTCGGCAGCAAGCCCGACGTGCCGCTCGAGCGGTGGACCCTCCGGGTGGACGGCGCGGTCGAGGAGCCGCTCACCCTCACCTGGAAGGACTTCCTCGCGCTGCCTCAGGTCACCGACCTCAGTGACTTCCACTGCGTCACCACCTGGTCGAAGCTGAACGTCGAGTGGAAGGGCGTGTCCTTCGCCACCGTCGCCGCCCTGGCCCGCCCGAAGCCGGAGGCGACACACGTGCTGATCCACGGGTACGACGGGTACACCACCAATCTCCCCCTGGAGGAGGCGCTGAAGGATGACGTGCTCCTCGTCCACACCGCGGAGGGCAAGCCCCTCCCTCGCGAGCACGGCGGACCGGTGCGCATGATCACCCCCCAGCTCTACGCCTGGAAGGGCTCCAAGTGGATCAAGCGGATCGAGTTCCTCACCCATGACCGACCCGGCTTCTGGGAGACCCGCGGCTACAGCAACACCGCCCATCCCTGGCGGGACGACCGCTACTCCTGAGCTCACCGTCGTTGCCGCCGAGCCCGTCCCGACCGGCTGGCGGGCTCGGTTCCGCGCCTTCCGGGCTCGCCACGCCCGCGAGGAGTCCATCTCCTTCTTCGCCGGAGGGTTCCTCTTCGACGCGGTGATGGTGGGCCGCATCGACGAGACGCCGGTTCTCATCCAGCAGGCGGCGTATCTGGTGGTCACCGGGCTGCTGCTCGGCGCGATGCTGCGCTTCGAGCTGCTCCATCTCGAGCCCCCGGGGCTGCTCAAGCGTCCCTGGCGCTACGTCGAGCACGCGATGCACTTCATGCTCGGCACGCTGCTCAACGCGTACATCCTCTTCTACGTGAAGAGCGGGTCCGGCGTGACGGCGCTGCTGTTCCTGGTGCTGATCTCGCTGCTCCTCCTGATCAACGAGCACCCGCGCTTCCACCGCCTCGGGCCCGTCGTCCTGTTCGGCCTCTACTCCTTCTCGCTCACCAGCTATCTCGCGTACCTCCTGCCGGTGCTGCTCGGGCACCTGCGTTCCTGGATGTTCTTCGTGGCCAGCGGGCTGTCGCTGCTGCCGATCGTGCTCCTCGCGCGGCTGATGGCCCGGTGGGGAGGAGATGCGCCGCGCGCGTTCCGCCGGGCGCTGGGTCCGGCCATCGGCGTCCAGGCGCTGCTCCTGCTCCTCTTCGTGTTCCGGCTGGTGCCCCCGGTTCCGCTCTCGGTGCGCTCGCTGGGCGTCTGGCACGGGGTGGAGCGGGAGGGCACGGAGTTCAAGTTGAGCCGCCTTCCCCGGGCACGCTGGCGCGACCTCTGGCGTCACGACGAGCGGGTGTTCCTCGCCCGCCCTGGCGACCGCATCTATGTCTTCACCCGGATCTTCGCCCCGCACAACTTCCGCGATCAGGTGCGCGTCCGCTGGGCGAAGTGGGAGCCGGCGCGCCGGGCGTGGAACGAGAGCGACGCGATTCCCCTGCGCATCGTGGGTGGCCGCGAGGAGGGATTCGGCGGCTACGCCTACAAGCAGAACTGGTCGCCCGGGGACTGGCGCGTGGCGATCGAGACCGAGGACGGGCGGGAGGTCGGGCGCACCCGCTTCGAGATCCGTCCGGATCCGGAGACGGGGGAGCGGATCTTCGACGTCCTGCGTAACTGAGCAAGCGCAAGCCTGCCCGCATGCGACTTCTCACGGTGACGAGCTTCACCGCGACCTTCGAGCAAGCCTGCGAGGGCGGCTCGGCGCTGCTTCGCGGGTGCGTGCACTACGAACAGTGACCCGCCGGAGCGCTGGTCACTCCGACCCGGCGCGGGCGTGCGATGGCAGGTTGGGATGACGGAGGAGCAGGGTCCGGACCTGGGGCTGGTTCCTCACCACGGCCTGCTTCAGCAGATGCGCGAGCACCGAGGGCGGCGATCCCGCCCACCGCGCCAGGTTCTGCACCAGGAGCAGCGAGGTCACGGTGCGGTGGCAGAACATCGCCGCGCTCTTCTGGTCCATGGCCAGGCCCACCAGCTGGGCGAGGATGCGGCCCTCGGTCCGGAAGAGGACGTCCACCTTCTCCTCGGACAGCCCCGAGCTCCAGCGCGCCCGGAATGCCTCGCGGCTCGCGACCTTGTTCTTCTCCGGCATCTCCCGCCCCACGCAGAGCTGGAACAGCTCCATGAGGCGCCGCTGGTGGAAGATGCGCTGGAGGAGCACCGGCGGGGTCTGCACGTTCCGGAGCAGCATCCGCTGCACCTCGGGGTCCCGGAGGAAGGCATCCTTCTTCGTCAGCGCGGAGAGACCGGTCGGGTGCGGGTGGTGCGCGGCGAGGAGGCGTGCGTGGACCAGGCCGAACCGCGGATTCTCCACCAGCGCACGGGCCACGTTGGGGAGCGGGTCGAAGCACAGCGCCTGGAGCTCGGGGTCCCCCAGCTGCCCCGCCAGCCGGGTCCGGGAGTCTGCCGGGTACTGGGAGAGTCGCTCCTCGAAGAGTCGCCGGAGCGCCAGGCGCTGCGGCTCGGACTTGGGGGCGGACGACTCGTCGTCGGAGGCCATCGGGGGATCGGCCCCGAGTCTCCTCCAGCCCGACCGTCGTTGCACGAAACCACTCCGGCCTACACTCCTGGTTGGGGGGCTATCTGCGCCCCCGGACGTTCTGGGTGAGGCGGAGCACGTCGGCGAGGACGCCCGCGGCGGTGACGTCTCCGCCGGCGCCGGCGCCGCGGACGATGAGCGGATACTCCCGGTACCGGGCGGTGGTGAAGGCGACCAGCGCCTCCGCCCCCCGGAGCGGCACCGCCGGATGCCCGGCCTCCACGGCGACTGGACCCACCCGGACCTTGCGCCCCTCGGCGCCGGGGACGATCTGCACCAGGTACCGCAGCGTCCGGCCCGCGACGACGTAGCGCCGCACCTGCGCGGCGAAGGCCTCGTCGCTCGAGGCGAGCTGTGCGAGGAAGCGCTCCGGATCGTCCTCGGCCAGCAGGGCGGGGTCGACGAACGGCTCGACCGCCACCTCCTCCAGCTCGAGATGGAGCCCCAGCTCGCGGGCGAGGATCAGCGCCTTCCGGGCCACGTCCAGGCCGGACAGATCGTCGCGCGGGTGAGGCTCGGTGTATCCGCGGTCGCGGGCGGTGCGCACCGCGACCGAGAGCGGCGTCCCACCCATCACCTCCTGGCAGAGGAAGCCGAGGGTGCCGGAGAGGCTGCCGTCGATGCGCTCGACCACGTCTCCGGTGGCCACCAGGTTCTTCAGTGTCTCGATGACCGGCAGGCCTGCGCCGACGGTGGTCTCGTAGTGCCAGGCGCGGAAGTGGCGCCGGGCATCGTCGGCCACGGCGGAGCGGCGCTCGGTCGGGAGCGCCAGCGGCTTCTTGTTCGCCGCGACCACGTGGATTCCGCGGCGGAAGGCCTCGACGTACACTGCCTCCATCCCGTCCGCCGCCGTGCAGTCCACGAGCACCGGCACTGGCCGGCGTGAGAGCCGGTCGAGCACCTCGAGCATCGGGCGCGGCGGGCTGGCCGGCGCAGCAGAGCGGGCCGGGAGATCGGCGAGGGTGAGCCCGCGCGGGTCGACGTGCGCGCCGTGCCGGTCCACCACCCCGAAGAGCCGGGTGGCGATGCCGTGCCGGGCGCGCAGCGACTCGCGGGTCTCCTCGAGCTGCGCGAGGAGGCGGCTCCCCACCGTGCCCCGGCCGAGGAGCAGGACGTTCACCTCGGTCTCGGCGAGATTGAAGGCGGCGTGCACCGTGCGCACCGCCTCGGCGGTGTCGGCCGCAGCCACCACGCAGCTGATGCTCCGCGAGCTCGCGCCCTGGGCGATGGCCAGGACGTTGATGCCCACGTTCCCCAGCGCGCCGAAGAAGCGCCCGGCGACGTTGGGCCACTGGCCCATCGCCTCGGCGACGAGGCTCACCAGCGTGACCGGGCCGCGGGCCGGGGGCAGCTCCACCTCGTGCGTGGCGAGCTGGTCGGAGAGCGCGCGCTCCAGCACGCGGCGGGCGAGCTCCACCGCCGCGCCGTCCACCACGAACGCCAGGCTCTGCCCGTGGCCGGACTGGGTCACCGTCCAGACCCGGAGCTGCGCCTCCTCCAGCGCAGACAGCACCCGGACGGCCAGCGACGTCTCCGGTGCCGGCCGGCGCCACTCCACCGAGATGAGCGCGAGGTTCTCCAGGCTGGTCACGCACGTCGGCCGGTGAGGGTCGGGGTTGCCCAGCCCGTCGATCACCGTGCCCTCGCCGCCGTCCACGGTGCTGCGGATGCGCAGCCGCCCACCGCTCTGCTCCAGGGGGAGCACGGTGCGCCGGTGGAACATCCGGAGGCCGAAGTGCGCCAGCTCCTGCGCCTCGTGCCAGGTCAGGCGGGGGACGGGATAGGCCTCGTCGACCAGATCCGGGTCGGCGGTCATCACCCCGCCCACGTCGGTCCAGATGGTCACCTCCGAGGCGTCGAGCAGAGCGGCCAGCGTGGTCGCCGCGTAGTCCGAGCCGTTCCTGCCGAGCGTGGTCGTCGCGCCGTCGGAGCCCCGGCCGATGAAGCCGGTGACCACCGGGATGTGCTGCTCCCAGACCGCGTGTCGCTCCAGCACGGCGCGGAGGCTCCGGTCCAGGTCCACGGTCGCATCGCCGTGCCGCCCGTCGGTGCGGAAGACGTCGCGGGCGTCCACTGCCAGGCCGGGGAGCCCCCGGGCGCGGAGCGCCGCCGAGACGAGCTGCGAGGACAGCCGCTCACCCACCGAGAGGAGGAGGTCGAGCGGGGCGACGGCCAACGTCCGGGCGGAGAGGAGCACGGAGAGCGTCCGGGCAGCGTCCTCGCGGATGGGCTTCCAGGCCTGTTCCAGCGCGTGGAGGGCCTCGGGGCCGAGCACCTCGGCGGCTCGGCTGCGGGCCAGCGCGAGCGCCCGCTCGACCCCGGCGCCTGCCCGTGTCTCGTCGCCTCCCGCGGCTGCACGTCCGGCCTCGAGCAGCCACTCGGTGGTGTCTCCGAGCGCGCTGACCACCAGCGCGAGCGGCCGCGGGGCCTCGGCGATGCGCCGGAGCACCACCGGAAGGCGCCCCTCGGCTCCGAGCGACGAGCCCCCGAACTTGTAGATCCGCCACGGGCTCATGGGGTGCTCCCGAGGGCAAGGCGGACCAGCGGATCCAGCGCCTCCCACTCGATGAGGAAGGCGTCATGTCCATGCGGGCTGCGCACGGTCGCCCGTCGTGCCTCGGCGCCGTGCGCGGTCAGCCAGTCGGCCAGCACGTCCACCTGCGCGGGGGTGAAGAGCTGATCGGTGTCGACGTCCAGGCAGAGGGCCACTGTCCCCAGCGGCCCATCCGGAGTCCCCGGGGGCGGAGCGTCGAGGTCATGGGCGTCCATCGCCTCGAGCTGTAAGAGATATGCCCGGCCGTCGAAGCGGCGGCGGAGCTTCCGGCCCTGGTGCTCGAGGTAGCTCTGGACGGGGAGTGCCCAGGGGGCTTCGGGCTGCCGGCCGGCGGTGCGGTGCTGCCGGGCGTCGAGCGAGGGCTCGGCGCGGTAGGTCAGGATCGCCAGCTGCCGCGCCAGCTCCAGCCCGCGCCCCACGTCCGAGGGCCAGCCCGGGTCGAGGCGGAGGATCTGCCGCTGGACGTGGTTCCAGCCGGTGACCCAGGCGCTGGAGGCGCTCGCGGTGCCGATGGGAAGGAGGCGCTCCACCGCTCCGGGGCGCAGCACCGCGAGGCAGAGGGAGATCATCCCCCCGAGGGAGGCGCCGGTGGCGAGCCGGAGGGCGGGCAGCCCGAGCGCCTCGAGCAACGACCACAGCGCGCGGGCCTGGTCCCAGGGCGTGAGACGGGTGACCCCGGCGGGCCATCCCTCGTCGAGCGGCCCCGAGCTGCCGTAGCAGCTCCCGAGGTTGTTGGCGCACAGGACGCGGACCTGCGCTGGATCCAGCGGCCTGCCCGGTCCGATGAGCGGCGTCCACCAGCCGCCGGGCCCGGCGGCACGGGCGTCGCCGGTGAGGGCGTGGACCACCAGCACCGTCGGGATCGCGGGGTCGAGCCCGCGTCCGGTGCCCGCTCGAAGCGCCGAGGAGCGGGACACCGGGCCCGCGGCCTCCGGGCTGACCTGCGTCGCCAGGCGCTCGAGGATGGGGAGATCCGTCTCCGGCCCCCACCACTGCACACGTGCGTGGTGAGGGTCGACGACGGCGCCGTCGAGCAGAGTCAGCGGCGGGAGTCGCAGGTCGAAGAGCCGCGGCGAGGCCGCGGCGCTGGAGCGGACACCGGTCATCGTGCTCACCGCCGGTCGCCGAGGGCCTGGTCGAGATCGGCGACGATGTCGTCCGGGTGCTCGAGCCCCACCGACAGCCGGACCAGCTCCTCGGAGACGCCGGTCGAGGCCTGCTCCTCGGGTGAGAGCTGCTGATGGGTGGTGGACGCCGGATGGATGATCAGCGAGCGGGTGTCGCCGATGTTGGCGAGGAGGCTGAAGAGCTTCACCCGGTCGATGAGCGCCTTGCCCTCGGCGAAGCCTCCCTTCACGCCGAAGCTGACGAGGCCTCCGAAGCCCCCGTCGAGGTACTTCTTCGCCAGCGGGTAGGCCGGGTCTTCCTCCAGCCCGGGGTAGCGCACCCACGCCACCCGCGGGTCCTTCGCCAGCCAGCGCGAGATCTTGAGGGCGTTCTCCGAGTGACGGCGAACGCGGAGGTGCAGCGTCTCCAGCCCGGTGATGAAGGCGTGGGCGTTGAAGGGGCTCAGCGCCGGGCCGGTGTCCCGGAGCAGCTCCACCCGCGCCTTGAGGATGAAGGAGATGTTGCCGAACGTCTCCCAGAGCTTCAGCCCGTGGTAGCCAGGGTTCGGGTCGGTGAACTCGGGGAACTTTCCGTTGTCCCAGGGGAAGTTCCCGGCGTCGACGATCAGCCCGCCGATCGCCTGCCCGTGGCCGCCGATGTACTTGGTGGCCGAGTGCACCACGATGTTCGCTCCGTGCTCGATGGGGCGGAGGAGCACGGGGGTGGTCGCGGTGTTGTCGACGATGAAGGGAATGCCCGCCTCCTTCGCGATCTTCCCCAGCTCCTCGAGATGGATGACGTCCAGCCGGGGATTGCCCAGCGTCTCCGCGAACAGGGCGCGGGTCTTCGGGCCGATCGCCGCACGGATCGCTGCGAAGTCCGTCGCCTCGACGAACCGGGTCCTGATGCCGACCCGGGGCAGGGTGACCTTGAACAGGTTGTAGGTGCCCCCGTAGAGGCTGGAGGTGCTGACCAGCTCGTCACCCGACCGGAGGATGGTGAGCAGGGCCACCGTCTCCGCGGCCTGGCCCGAGGCGACCGCCAGCGACGCCACACCGCCCTCGAGCGCGCTGATGCGCTGCTCGAGCACGTCGTTGGTGGGGTTCATGATGCGGCTGTAGATGTTCCCGAACTCCTTCAACGCGAAGAGGCGGGCCGCGTGGTCCGCATCGCGGAAGCGGTAGCTGGTGGTCTGGTAGATGGGGACCGCCCTCGACCCGGTGGTGGGGTCGGGGCTGTAGCCGGCGTGCAGGGCCAGCGTCTCCGGTCGGTAGTTGGGCTTCGGTTGCTCGCTCACGGTTCGTCTCTCCTTCTTCGGTGGGTGCTGCCTGGGACCTCGTGGCCTGTGGGGGCCCGGGCCGACCTGGCGGTCACTCGACGGCGAAGGAGGGAGACGTCAGCGAGTCTTGGTTGAAGGACTCAGGGACGTGCTTCGACCCCGGGCGAGGAGACCACCGTCTCCTGTCGGCCCCGGGCGTTCGCCCCTGCTCGTTTCGGGAGAGGAAGGTCGGTCAGCAACAGACCCGACGACAACACTCCCCGGCGACGGGACGCCCGCCCGGGCCACGCATGAGCATGGCCGCCGTGCGCGTCGTCAGTCGCATCTGGGAAGTGAGCTTCCTCATTCGCCGCGGACGGTAATGACCGCCCGCATCGGCGTCAAGCGCGGGTGCGCTTCCCGCGAGATTTCCACACCTTCGCCATCCAGGCCTCGACGTCCGACGCCTCGCTCGGGATGTCGGCGGACAGGTTGCGCATCCCCTTGGCCGTCACGACGACATCGTCCTCGATCCGGACGCCGATGCCACGGTATCGCGCGGGAACGGTGAGGTCGTCGGTCTGGAAGTAGAGGCCCGGCTCGACGGTGAGCACCATGCCCGGCGTGAGCTTGCCGAACTTGTAAGTCTCGGCACGTGCCTGTGCACAGTCGTGCACATCGAGGCCGAGCATGTGGCTGACGTTGTGGAGGGAGTAGCGCTTGTAGAACTGGTTCTGGTCGGCGAGGGCCTGGGCCGCGTCATCGAGGATGCCCAGCCGCTCGAGCCCCTCGGCGAGAACCTTCATCGCCGCGCGGTTCGGATCCAGAAAGTCCCGCCCCGGCTTGACCTCCTCGAAGGCCTTGGCCTGCGCGGCGTGGACCAGCTCGTAGATCTGCCGCTGCTCGCGACTGAAACGTCCGGAGACCGGGAGGGTGCGGGTGATGTCCGCGGTGTAGAGGGTGTGCGCCTCGACGCCGGCGTCGAGCAGCAACAGCTTGCCGGGCCTGACATCGCCCTCGTTCTTCACCCAGTGAAGGATGCAGGCGTGCTCGCCGGCAGCGGCGATGGTGTTGTAGCCGATGTCGTTGCCCTCCACGCGCGCCCGGAGGTTGAAGATGCCCTCCACCTCGCGCTCGTGCCGCGCGGTGCGCAGGCCGGCGATGACGTCCTCGAAGCCCCGCTTGGTCGAGGCGATGGCCGTGGACAGCTCGCGGATCTCCTGCGCGTCCTTGATCAGCCGCATCTCGGAGAGCGCGGTCGTGAGCTCCTTGTCTCGCGGAGTCTCCTCGAGCGCGGAGTCCACGGCAGGGCTCATTCCCCGGAGCACGCGCGAGGCGCGGGTGGCCGGTCCCTTCAGGACGGCCAGGGCGCGGGGCAGCTCGGAGAGGGGGCGCGCCTGGTGCACGTCGAAGCGCGCCTGACTCTGGGAGACGCCGAGGCGCGGGCCGACCCACAGCTCGCCCTTGTTCCGGTCAGTGAAGAAGGTGGAGTCGCTCTTGCCGGGGTTGGGCTCGACGAAGAGCACGTCGCGGTGACCGCCGCCCGCCTCGGGGACCAGCATCAGCACGCAGTCGGGCTCGAGGTTGCCGGTGAGGTAGTAGAAGTCGGTTCCCGGACGGAAGCGGTAGTAGGTGTCGTTTGCGCGAACCTTCTCGTGGCCGGTGGGGACGACGAGCGTCTCGCCGGGGAAGAGCTTGCTCAGGGCGCGCCGCCGGGCCGCGAACGCTGCTGCGTTGCGGATCTTCGGGGGCATCCGGGTGCTGGCCGGCTTCCACTCCCGCACCATGAAGTCGAGGAGCGCCGGGGGCGGAGCCGTGTCGTGGGTGGCCGGCTTGCCCTGGGGCTCGGAGGTCACCGGCTCCGCGGGCTGTGAGCGCACGGCATCGGTGGGACTGGTCGGTGGGTGAGCCACAGAGCGAGCCTCCGTTGATCTTTTGAAGCTACCGCTCGCCCGCGCCGGGGTAAAGCCGTTCCGTTGCACGACGTCGTCCCGTGGCCCACCCGAGCGCGTACGGAACGATCGTCTCGGTGCGGAGCGTCCGTGCCCCGAAGCCGAGCGAGCGGAAGCCCCGTGACTGGAGCAGGTCGCGCTCGAATGGAACCCAACCACCTTCGGGGCCGACGGCGAGCGCGAGCCGGCCTTCGTCCGAGGGCGTCCGCGGCCCCTCGTCACCCGGGTGCAGGAGCCAGCGCTCACCGGGGCCGAGGAGCGCGTCCATCCGGTCCTCGACGAAGGGCCGAAAGCGTGGCTCGAGGTGAACCTCGGGCAGCACCGTGTCCTGGGCCTGCTCGAGGCCGTCGAGCAGGTGCTTTCGGATGCACTCCGGCCGGAGCACGGGGGTGGCGAAGTAGCTCTTCTCGACCCGTGCTGCGGCGAGGAGCACCAGCCGGTCCACCCCCATCGAGGCCGAGGCGGCGAGGACGCGGCGGAGGGCCTTGGGGCGGGGCAGGGCGAGCACCAGGTCCACCATGGGGCGCGGCGGGGGAGGCTGATCGAGGGTGACGCGCAGCACGGCTTCGCCCCCCTCAAGAGAGAGGACCTCGGCGGTTCCGACCAGGCCTCCGGCCACTCCGGCGCGGAGCGTGCGTCCCGGGCCGGAGCGGAGCACCTCGCGGAGATGAACGAGGCGATCGCCGGAGACGCGGGCCGTCCCGTCCGGATGCACGTCCTCGGGCTGGAGCAGCAGGAGGTTCATCTGGAAGGGCGCGATTCCACCACAGGCCAGCGCAGGGCGAGCGGAGAGTCGTTCGACCCGCCTTAACAATCGACCAGCACTGGCGTCTCAGCCTGCACCCACCAGTCGCAGGACCCCACCAGGAGGTCATGATGCGTTCGTCGTCCCCGGCTCTTCTTCTCACCCTGGCGCTTGCCGCGCCGGTGCTGGCGGAGCCTCCCGCGTCCACGGCGAGCACCATCGAGTCCTACGCCATGGTCCAGACCGAGACGGTGACCGCGACTGTTCAAGCCATCGATCTGAAGACTCGGCACGCGACCCTGCGCCTGCCCGATGGAAAGAAGCAGACCTTCGCGGTCGATCCGCAAGTGAAGAACCTCGACAAGGTGAAGAGGGGAGACCAGGTCGTGGTGCAGTACAAGGGCGCGCTCGAGGTCGAGCTGAAGACGCCGGACCCGACCCAGCCGCTGCCCCTGCCCACCGAGGCGGTCGCCGTGGACCACCGCACCGCCGAAGGCGGGAAGCCCGCGGGGGCGGTGTCACGGACGCTGACCCTCACCGGCACCGTGGAGAGCTACGACGCCGAGAGCAAGGTCGCGGTCATCAATCTGCCGGATGGGGAGACGCTGACGGTCAACATCCAGCACCCGGAGCGGTGGACGCGGGTGAAGTCGGGCGACACTGTCACCGGTCGATTCTCCGAGGCGGTGGCGATCGCCGTGCAGGCTCCGCCCCCGCGGCTTCCGAAGCACGAGGCCCCCCAGGCCGCACCGGCGAACTGATCTGAGGGAGCAGCCTGGCGGTAGGCGGCGCCGCGGGTCACAGCCCTCCCTCGGCCCGCTCCGCTTCGCCCAGGCTGTTGCGACGACTGCCTGAATTCGCCTTCGTTCCAGGTGCAGAACCGCTCGCCCGATCCGAGAGCACGCTCGCGGTTTCCCGAAGTCCAGCAATGCCTCATGAGCGGCCGGAACCTCGCAGGCCGGCGGGTACGAGCGCTGCCTTCGGAGCCGGTCGTTCCCGCCTCCTCTCCGGGCTTCCCCGGCTCCGGGGAGTCGCCGCATTCAGTAGAACCCCGTCCTCGTGAACCGGAGCCCCGGCCCTCCTCGCGTCTTCGAGCGTCTGGCCGAGGACTACCGCGCCCGCCCTCCGTACCCGGACGCGCTGGTCGCCCGTCTGTCGGAGCTCGCGGGCGAGGCGCGTCCGGTGGTCGACCTCGGTGCCGGGACCGGCCTTCTCGCCGCTCCGCTCGCGCGCCGCGGACACGCCGTCTTCGCCGTCGAGCCGGCGCGGGCGATGCTCGCCGTGTGCGCCGAGGCCTGTTCCGGACTCCCGGTCACGCCGGTGCTCGCGGCTGCCGAGTCGACCGGGCTCGGGGAGATTGCCGCCGGCCTGGTCCTTCTCGCCGATGCCGCCCAGTGGGTCCGCCCCGATGCCGCAGGAGCCGAGGCTCGCCGGCTGCTCGCCTCCGACGGCGTGGCGGCGGTCGTCGCGCCGGAGCCCCTGGAGACGCCCTTCATGCGGGGGCTGCGCGCGCTGCTCGTCGACGCCAACCCGAAGGCCCGGAGCCTCTCGACCGGAGCGCGGACCCGGCAGTTCCTCGTTCTCGCCGCCGGCCCAGGTCGCCCCCGGGAGGAGCGCTTCGAGCAGCGCGTCGTCCTCACCGGGGACACGCTCCCTCGCGTCGTCCGCTCATTGTCCTACGGTGGACCGGCGCTCGGTCCGGCCAGGCTCGCTCGGCTCCTGGTCGAGGTCGAGGCGCTCGCGGAGCGCGAGGGACGGGAGTGGGCGCGGAGCCTGAGGCTCTCCTGGCTCAGGCGCGGGCGGCGTTCACGCCGGACTCGAACGCGTCCACCTCGGCGGTGACCGGGGCGGTGACGAGGCTCGCCGCCGGGTCGTCGAACGGGGCGCGGCCCAGCTGCTTCGTCCCCAGCGAGGGGAAGAACGGCGCGAGCAGGTAATTCTTGAGGCAGAACGCCCAGAAGCTGGGCTCGTTGAGCCTTGGATCGATCATCGGCCGGAGCTTCGCGTGCAGCTCGGGCAGGGTGCTCCAGTGCGCGCCGGCCATCTCGTGGTGCGCCGAGTGGAGCCCGTTGTTGAAGAGCAGGAAGTTGAGAAGCGGGCTGACGAAGCTCCGGGAGTGGTCGTGCTCGCTCCACGGGTCGGTGTGCACGTGCTGCACGTAGTTGAACAGCATGATGGTCCACAGCGCGAACAGGGCCGGGATGAGGAACATCAGCCCCCACACCAGGAACCCCACCCGCCAGCCGTGGAGCGCGATGGCGAGCGACAGCAACGCCAGATGCGTCCCGACGAAGAACAGGTACTGGCCGACGATGGTGCGATACAGCTCCGGGTTCCTCTCCTTTGCCTTCTGGATGTAGTCGCGGATGGGCTCGGACTGGTACCAGCTGGAGACGAAGAAGTAGGTCGCCGCGACCAACGCGTTGTGCTTGTTGGTGTGCCGCCAGGTGATGGTCGCGTCCCCCGCCTTGTTCACGAACTTGTGGTGGTTCAGGTTGTGCGTCGGAACCCAGGCAAACGTGGGATACCCGTAAAAGATGCTGAGCCAGTTGCCGAAGATGGCGTTGTGCTTACGGGTTCGGAAGGTAGGCGTGTGGTTGTGGTTGTGGGCGATGACCCCGGCCGAGAGCGCCAGATAGCAGCTCAGGGGGCAAAGCCAGACCGCGAGCTCGGGACGCAGGTAGGGGAAGAGCGCGACGACCGGCATGGCAACAGCCCAGGCCAGCGTCCGGCGGTCAGCAGAGTACCGGAGGACCATGTAGGTCAGCAGTCTGGCACGGGTAGCCCCTCCCGGCCATGCAAGACTTTCTAACTTCGCCTACCAGAGTTCAGCGCCGCTCAGGCGGTGGCTGTGCCAGCTGGGTCGGGAAGCGACCGGAGGCGGACAGCAGGTCGATGTACGCCTGGCGCTGGTTGTCCTCGGCGATGTTGGCCAGGGTCTCTGCGTCCCGAGCGCGCCGCTGAGCGTCGATGAGCTCGAGGTTGGTGCTCGCCCCGGCGCGGTAGGCGATGTCGGCGAGGTTCATCGCGTCCTCCGCCAGCCTCGCCGAGTTCCGCTGCCGCTCGACCGCGGCCGTGGTCCGCTCCACGTTGTCGAGCGCGGCGCGGACGTCGGAGTTGGCCTGTCGGAGCGTGAGGTCGAGCTGGATGCGGGACTGGTCGAGCTGTGCCTCGCGCTGGTGCGTGCGGCCGTACCGCGCACCGCCGTCGTAGAGGAACCAGGTGAGAACCGCCTGGACCTGCCATCCGGTCTTGAGCGTCGTGAGGGACGAGGGCTCGTTGTAGAACGGCCCGCCGGAGACGGTGATGTTCGGGAGATACTCCGTCCAGCTCAGGTTGAGCGACCGGTCCGCGGCCTTCTCCTGCTGCCGGAGGAGCAGGACGTCGGCCCGTCCCTGGGACTCCTCCAGGGCCTGCTCCAGCGTGGGCATCCGGGGAATCTGCGGCACCTCCTCCACGTCCACCGGCTCGTCCTCGCCGAGGAGGATGCCCAGGGCTTCCTGGCTCCGGTACAGGTTGGCGTAGCTGCTCTGGAGAAGGGCCTCGTTCTGCTCCAGGTCCTGGCCGGCCCGCGCCCAGTCGACCCGGTTACCGACCCCGCCGCGGAGCCGGGCATCGGCGTAATTCATGTGCGCCAGCGAGTTGTCCCGGGCCTGGCGGTTCACCTCCACCTGGCGCTTCTGGGCGAAGACGGTCAGGTAGGCGCGAGCGGTCGTGATGCCAATCGTGCGCTGCACGTCGCGCTCGGAGAGCCTTGAGGACTCCAGATTGTCGGCGGCCCGTTTCCAGTCCGCCCAGGCCTGAGGCGCGATGATGGGGATGGCGAGCGTCCCGTCGAGTCTGAGCGAGTCCTTTGCGGTGACCACCACGTTCTGGGTGCCACCACCGGCCGCGGGGAAGGGAGCGGTCAGCTCCTTGTTCAGGTGCGTGTAGGTCCCGCTCACGCCGAGCGTCGGCAGTGAGGCGGCGCGCACCTCCTCCATGATGCCGCCGACCCGGCGGATGTCGGAGGCGGCCACCCGGGCGCTGGCGTTGCGCTGGAGGGACTGCTCGACGGCCTCGGGGAGGTTGATCGTCCTGGCCACCGGGCGGACCGCGTCCGGGGAAACCGCCGTCGGGAGCGTGAAACCTGCGTCGACGCTGATGAGCGGGGTCGTGGAGCGATCCTGACCGAACGCCGACGCGGCGACGATCAGCACCAGCATCAAGGAAAGCCGCGGTGTGGCGCGGCGGACTGAGCGTGAATTCCGAGCTGTCACCTGTTCCGACTCCTGCGGTGTCGTGAGGGTGAAACGGCGGCGGAGCGCTATAGCGCGGGGGGCCGCCCTTCGCCGCCCGAAGTAGCCCTCCGGTGGCTGAAAACCATGACCCGGGCGTCGTGAAGCTGGACAGCTCCGGAAGAGAACGCTACGAGCGTGAAGAAGCGTGAAGACCGCAGAGGCAGATCGCGCCACGGCGGAGATGGTACGGCTGGTGGGGCAGACGCGCCGCCGGTTGTGGATCGCTGCTGCCCGCGCACTGGCAGCGCGCGGTGAGTCCATCGTCGCCTGGAGCTTGGTGAACCGCCTTGCCGAGCTGGGGCCACTCACCCAGCGCGAGCTGGCCGACGCCTCGGCGCAGCACCCCGCCGGCGTCTCGCGCCAGCTGGACGAGCTCGAGCGGAAGGGGCTCACCGCCCGCGGCACCGACCCGGCGGACCGGCGTCGGCGGCGCGTGGAGCTCACGTCTGCCGGGCTCCGCTGGTTCCGACAGACACGTCCTCTGGTGGACCAGGCCACCGGACCGGTGCTCGCGGTGCTGCGTCCCTCCGAGCGTCGCGCGCTGACCACGCTGCTACGTAAGGTGCTGTCCACACCCGAGCCGATCACCGCTTCGCGATCGCGAGGAGCACAGCCCAGGGCGCGAGCGCTCCCGCGTCGAACCCGCGCCACCGCCTCGCCCGGATGAGGAGGCCGTCCATGAGCAGCAGCCGCGCACCGCTGGCCAGCCTGTCCATCCTCCCGCTGGACCGGGTCACGACCACCTTCGAGCTCCCGGGGCACCGCGTGGTGCGGAACCTGGGGGTGGTGCGCGGGATCGTGGTCCGCTCGCGGAACATCGTGGGGACCTTCGTCGCCGGACTGCAGACGCTCTTCGGCGGCAACATCACTCTGTGGACGGAGATGTGCGAGCAGGCCCGGCGCGAGGCGTTCGAGCTGATGGCCCTCCACGCCCGGCAGATCGGCGCCAACGCGGTCGTCGGCGCGCGCTACGACGCGACGGAGATCTCCGCCGGGGTCACCGAGGTGATCTGCTACGGCAGCGCAGTGGTGGTCGAGCCGACCTAGCGTGGGCTAGTAGAGGCGCTCCCAGTTCCAGAGCGCGGCTGCGCCCACGATGACCGCCGGGACGAGCGAGCACAGCCCCGCCGGGCTCACCGCCCCGGTGAACACCACGGCGTAGATCAACGCGAGCACGAGGTACCCGTAGAAGCCCACCCTTCGCCCGCGCCAGAGGAGCACGAGGCAGGCGATCTGCAAGACTGCCACGCCCGCAGCGAACCCCGGGATCCAGGGCGTCGCTGCCGACAGCCCCCGGACCTGCCGCGAGAAGGCGAAGGAAAACGCCTGGAGATCGACCAGGCCGGCGATGGCGCAGGCCACGGTGAGGAAGATCGAAACCGGACGCCTGGTGCCCGGGGCTCCCCCTTCCGGGGAAGGTTCGGTCACTTCGGCCCCGCGGTCTTCGACTCGGTGAGGCTCCGGTGGACGAAGCTGACGAAGAGGTCAGGCCCCATGAAGTCGCTCTTCCCCCAGGTCGCGTCGAACTGCGCGCTGGGCTTGGCGGCGATGATCTGATCCAGCGTCTTCCCCTGGGCGATCAGCGCCTTCACCTTGTCGCGGATGGAGGCCACCATGTTGCGATACTTCTGGAGGTCGGCCTTGCTGCCCAGCGGCCCGTGCCCGGGGATGACCTTGGTCTTGTCATCGATGCTGGCGAGGACCAGGTCCGCGGCGGCGATGAGCCCGTCCACGGAGCCACCGCTGTCCACGTCGATGAAGGGGTAATCCCCGTTGAAGAAGGTGTCCCCCATGTGGACCACGTTGGCCTTCTTGAACCGGACGATGGAGTCGCCGTCGGTGTGGGCGCGGGCGACGTGGATCACCTCGAGCTCGTCCCCGTTCAGGTAGAGCTTCACCCCGTTGGCATAGGTGACGATGGGCCATGCCTCGGGGGGCTTCGGGGGAATGCGCTCCTTGGTGGTGCTGAGCCGTTCCAGGCCCAGGCGCTTGCGAACGTTCTCGTGCGCGACGATGACCGCGCCGGACTCGTAGAGCTTGGCGTTGCTCCCGGTGTGGTCCCCGTGGAAGTGGGTGTTCACGACGAAGCGGATGGGACCGTCCCCGAGCGTCTTCACCACCGCGCGGATCTTCGGGAGGAGGGGTTCGAACTGGTCATCGATGAGGAAGATGCCGTCCTTCCCGCTGGTGACCCCGATGTTGCCCCCCTGGCCGACGAGCATCGACACCCCGCCCGCCACGGGGACCACCTTCACTTCCACCTTGGACCAGTCCGGCTGCTGTGCCGCCGCTGTGCCGGCGAGGACCATCGTGACGACGACCAGGGAGCGCTTCATCGAGAGCCTCCGACGGAACGAAAGGCTCCGCTGCATAGCAGACCGGCGGCCGGCCGGAAGCCCCGTACCGGTGAGCTGCCCGTGCCGTGCAGCAGACTCCCAACGCTCCGGCGCCTCGGGCAGACTCTGCTGCCGGCAGGAGCAAGAGGAGGCAGCTGGCATGCGACTCTCTGGACGGGGAATCCTGGTGACGGGCGGTGGTGGCGGACTGGGCCGGGCGATGGCCGAGGGCTTCGCCCGCGAGGGGGCCGCGGTGGCGGTCACCGACGTGAACCTGGACGCGGCCCGGGCGGTGGCCAGAGGCATCGAGGAGCGCGGCGGCCGGGCCCTGGCGATGCCGATGGACGTCACCTCCGAGGAGCAGGTGGAGCGCGGAGTGGCGGACGCGGCCCGGTCCCTCGGGCGCCTCGACGTCGCGGTGAGCAACGCCGGCGTCCAGCACATCGCCCCCATCACCGAGTTCGAGCTCGCCGACTGGCGCCGCGTGCTGTCCATCCACCTCGACGGAGGGTTCCTCCTCACCCGAGCGGCGATGCGGCACTGGCAGACCACGGGCAAGGGCGGGCTCCTCCTCTACATGGGCAGCGTGCACAGCCTGGAGGCCTCCCCGCTGAAGGCCGCCTACGTCGCCGCCAAGCACGGCCTGCTGGGCCTGGCCCGCGCCGCGGCGAAGGAAGGGGCGAAGATCGGCGTTCGCACCAACGTCATCTGCCCGGGCTTCGTTCGCACCCCGCTGGTGGAGAAGCAGATCCCCGAGCAGGCGAAGACCCTCGGCATCAGCGAGGAAGAGGTCGTGAAGAGGGTGATGCTGGGAAGCACCGTGGACGGCGAGTTCACCACCCTCGAGGACATCGCCCAGCTGGCCATCGACCTCGCCGCGTTCCCCAGCGCCGCGCTGACCGGGCAGCTCATGGTGGCCAGCCACGGCTGGCACATGCACTAGCGCCGCGCCTGTGCGGGGGACGGCGCAGGCTTCTCCGGCGGGGAGATCGAGAAGATCGCCTTCACGATCCACTTCTCCGGATCGGTGCCGTACCCCACGCCGAAGTTGAGCCCGAACCAGGGCCAGGAGGCGTCCACCACCGCGAACAGCCGGTGAGTCTGCTCGTCCCAGGGGAGGAAGTTCCCGAACTGTCCGAACGCCGAGTAGGTCTCGATGCCGATCGCCCAGCTCTGGCTCACGTCGAAGCTGACCTTGGTTGCGGGCTCGAAGTCGGGCTTCCACGCGTCGTCGCCGGCCAGCGAGAAGCCGATGATGGGGTTGAGGGACAGGTACCAGCGGCCCCACCGGGCATCGATGATGGGCCGGAACTCGGTGCCCCAGCCGTCGGCCTCGTAGCGCTTCGAGATGCGGGCCAGCTCCATGTTCAGCGCGAAGCGGAACGCGCCGACGTTCTCCGGCCAGCGGAACTTGGTTCGAAGCTTGATCCCGCCCGAGTCCCAGTGCCAGTCGGGACGGAGCACCGTCTGGAGGTACATCCCGATCTCCCACCACGGTGTCAGACCGAGGTGCGGCTCGAAGGTGAGGTGGGTGAGGTGCTCGGTGGGGACCTCGCCCCCGGGTCCTGGCTGGGTGGTCCCCTCGAAGAAGTGGTTCAGGTGGATCTCGATGCCCGGCTCGAGCGGCCCGGCGACCGTGGCGTCGTAGACCTGGATCTCGAACGGGTCCTGGGCCGCGGCGGTCCCGGCGGCCAAGAGCGCGGCGGCGACGATCAGGCAGCGGTGCTCTCGGGCCGCGGTCACGCGACCGGGAGACTATCCCGGGAAGGCTCGCCGGACAGAACCTCCACCCCGACTGCGTCCGATTGTCATGCGTCCCGAGCGTCTGCTCCGCGGAGAGCCACGTCTCCGCGTCCGGCGCTCAGGCCCCGGCGGAGATTCCGGCGAGGATCCGGTGCACCAGCTGGACGGAGATGCTGCCCTCGCCGACCGCGGAGGCCACCCGCTTGATGTTCCCCGAGCGGACGTCGCCGACGGCGAAGATGCCGGGCCGGGAGGTCTCGAGCAGCAGTGGAGGGCGAGAGAGCGGCCAGCTCGTGCTCGCCAGGTCCTCGGGGGTGAGGTCCTGGCCGGTCTTCACGAACCCCTTGTCGTCCAGCGCCACGCACCCGTCGAGCCAGCTCGTGCAAGGGTTGGCGCCCGTCATGCAGAAGACGGCGCGGACGGGACGGTCCTCGGTCTCGCCGGTCGCGGCGTTCCGCCACCGGACCTGTTCCAGCTCCGAGCTTCCGCTCAGGCCGACGATCTCCGTCCGGGTCCGGAGGGTGATGCGTGGACTCTCCTCGATGCGGCGGATGAGGTAGCGGGACATCGAGTCCGCCAGGCCACCGGAGCGCACCAGCATGTGCACGTGCCCGGCGAGGCCCGAGAGGTACACCGCGGCCTGACCGGCGGAGTTGCCGCCGCCGACGACCACCACCTCCTGGCCCTCCAGAACCTTTCGGTCGAGGAACATCGCCCCGTAATAGACGCCCATGTTCTCGAATCGAGGGAGCTCCGCGAGATCCAGCTTCCGGTACTCCGCTCCGGTGGCAATCACCACGGTGCGGGCGCTGATCCGATGCCCGCCCTCCAGCTCGATGGCATAGGGGCTGCCGCTGCAGTCCAGGCGCGCCGCCTTGCTGGCGATGGCGATCTCGGCGCCGAACTTCTGGGCCTGGGTGAACGCCCTCCCCGCCAGCGCGCCGCCCGAGATGCCGGTGGGGAAGCCGAGGTAGTTCTCGATCTTCGCGCTCGAGGCGGCCTGCCCGCCGGGGGCGTTGGTCTCCAGCACCAGGACGTCCAGCCCTTCGCTGGCCGCGTAGACCGCGGCGGAGAGCCCGGCCGGCCCGGCGCCGATCACCACCACATCGCGCACCGCACTACAGGCGATCCCGGCATTGAACCCCAGGCACTCCGCCACCTCTTCGTTGCTCGGCGCCCGGAGGACCTTGGTGCCGCGACAGATGAGCACCGGGATGTCCTGAGGCCCGATCTGGAAGCGCTCGACCAGGGCCCGTGCGCTCTCGTCCTGCTCCACGTCGAGGTACACGTAGGGGTGGGCATTGCGCTCGAGGAACTCCCGGATCCCCTGCGTGCGGGCGCAGTGACGCGAGCCCAGGACCACCGCGTCGCCGAAGTGGTTGTTGATGAGGGCCACCCGGCGAAGGATGAAGGCCCGCATCAGCATCTCGCTCAGCTCGGCGTCGGCCACCACGAGGTTCCGCAACGCCGAGGGAGGGATGTCCACCACCTCTCCGTCCCCCCGGACACGTCCGGTGGCGAGGGCCCGGCGGCCGGCGAGCATCGCCGTCTCCCCGGTGAAGTTCCCCGGCTCGTGGCGGACGATCAGCGTCTCTCCCTCGGCGTGGGGCTGCACGACGTCCAGCGCCCCCCGAAGGACGACGAAGAAGTGCACTCCCTCGTCCCCCTGGTTGAAGAGGATCTCCCCGTCCTGCACCGTGCGGCGCGTGCCGTAACGGGAGATTCGCTGGAGCTGTGGCTCGGTGAGGGTGGGAAAGATCTGCTCCCGCCGCTCGACATGCATGGGCGTGACGGCCATATCGACCGACACTAACGGGTGGGCAGCCGGCCGCAACCCCAGAAGCCCTGTCGCCGACAGGAACCCGCGCTGCGGAAACATCGGTGGGCCGACGGGGTCCTAGCCGGGCACCGGTGCTGCGCCCGGAACCGGAGAGCCGTCCGGCAACCGCCGGCGATGACGCGAGAACCGGTCGAGGAACAGGTAGATGACCGGCGTGGTGTAGAGGGTCAGGAGCTGGCTCAGGAGCAGTCCGCCCACCACGCTGATTCCCAGCGGCCTCCGGAGCTCCGAGCCCAGCCCCGTGCCCAGGGCCAGCGGGAGCGCGCCGAACAGCGCGGCCATGGTGGTCATGAGGATCGGGCGGAGGCGTAGCTCGGAGGCCTTGAGGATCGCGTCACGGGTGGAGAGCCCCTCGCTCCGCTCGGCCTCGATCGCGAAGTCCACCATCATGATCGCGTTCTTCTTCACGATCCCGATGAGGAGGATGATCCCGATGATCGCCACGATGCTCAGGTCGGTCCTGGTGAGCATCAGCGCCAGGAGCGCCCCCACCCCGGCGGTGGGCAGGGTGGAGAGGATGGTCAGCGGGTGCACGTAGCTCTCGTAGAGCACGCCGAGCACGATGTAGACGGCGAGCAGCGCGAGGATGATGAGGAGCGGCTGACTGGAGAGCGACTGCTGGAAAGCCTGAGCGGTTCCGGTGAAGCCTCCCTGCACGCTGGCCGGGAGCCGGATCTCCGCCTCGGCCTGCTGCACCGCCCCGACCGCATCGCTGAGCGACTTCCCTGGCGCGAGGTTGAAGGAGAGGGTCACCGACGGGAACTGACCCTGGTGGTTGATGGAGGTGGGGAGGTTCCCCCGGCTGACGGTGGTGAGGGCGGAGAGCGGAACCAGCCCTCCGGTTTGAGACCGGACGTAGAGGTTCTTCAGCGAGTTCTCGTTCTCGAGGTAGCTCTGGGTCACCTCCATCACCTGGCGGTACTGGTTGGCAACACCGTAGGTGAGGCCGATCTGTCGCTGGCCGAACGCGTCGTACAGCGCGTTGTCGATGTCGCGGACGCTCACCCCGAGCCGCGCGGCGGTGTCCCGGTCGATGGCGATCATCAGCTGGAGCCCCGCCGACTGCTGGTCGGTGGCCACGTCGGTCAGCTCCGGCAGCTGCCTGAGCTTGTCGAAGACCCGGGGAGCCCAGGTGTTCAGCTCGGTCAGGTCCGGGTCCTGGAGCGTGTACTGGTATTGAGTTCGTGCCAGGCGCCCTCCCACTCGGACGTCCTGGGCGGCCTGGAGGTACAGGTTCACCCCCACCAGCTTCGCCAGCTTCGGCCGGAGCCGGGCAATGATCTGATCGGCAGTGACCTTGCGCGGAGGGCGGGGCCTGAGGGTGACGAACACCGAGCCCGTGTTCGCGCCGCCACCGCCCGGGCCACCGCCGATGAAGGAGACCACGCTGCCGATGTCCGGATCCTGCCCGAGGATCTCGTTCACCTGGGTCTGTCGCTCCTTCATGGTCTGGTAGCTCACGTCCTGGGGCGCCTCGCTGAACCCGACCAGCAGGCCGTTGTCCTGCTGCGGAAACAGGCCCTTGGGGATGCGAACGAAGAGGAAGACCGTGAGGGCCACTGCGCCCAGCACGACGCCCAGCATCAGCCACTCATGGGAGAGCACCGCCCGGAGCGTCCGGTCGTAGCCCGTGCTCAGCCACCCGAACGCGCGCTCGCTCCACTGGTGAACCCGTCCCGGGGGCCGCTCGCCCGGAGGCTGCAGGAAACGCGAAGCCATCATCGGGGTCACGGTGAGCGACACCAGGCCGGACACGGTGATCGCCACTGCCAGGGTCACCGCGAACTCTCGGAAGAGCCGCCCCACGATGCCGCCCATCAACAAGATTGGGATGAACACCGCGAGCAGCGAGACGGTCATCGAGACGATGGTGAAACCGATCTCCCGCGCCCCGCGGAGTGCGGCCTCGAACGGCCGCATCCCCTGCTCGACGTAGCGGGCGATGTTCTCGGTGACCACGATGGCGTCGTCCACCACGAACCCGGTGGCGATGGTGAGCGCCATCAATGACAGGTTGTTGAGGCTGTAGCCGAGGAGCCACATCACCGCGAAGGTGCCGAGGATGGACAGCGGCATGGCGATGGTGGGGATGGCTGTGGCGCGTGCCGAACGGAGGAAGAGGAACACCACCGCCACCACCAGGAGCACGCTCAGGAGCAGCGTCACTTCCACGTCGTGGACCGAGGCGCGGATGGTCTGGGTACGGTCCGAGGCGATCTGGATGTTGATCGCCGGGGAGACCGACGAGGCGAGCTGGGGGAGCAGCTCCTTGATGCGCTCGACGGTTTCGATGATGTTCGCCCCGGGCTGGCGCCGGACGATGATCAGCACCGAGCGCACGCCGTTGGTCCAGCCGGCGACGCGGGTGTTCTGGACGCTGTCCTCGACCTTCGCCACGTCCCCCAGCCGCACCACTCCGTTCGGCGTCTGGGCGAGGACCAGGTCGCGATACTGGTCGGCGCTGAAGAGCTGATCGTTCGTGGCCAGGGTGGTCGCCTGGTGCTCGTTGCCGATCCCACCCACCGGCCGATTCACAGAGGCGCCGGTGAGCACGTTGCGCACGTCTGCCAGGGTGAGGTTGACCCCCGCCGCTGCCTCCGGATCCACCCGCACGCGGACCGCGGGCTGCTGGCCCCCGCCGACGAACACCTGCCCCACGCCCTCCACCTGTGCGATGCGTTGGGCGAGGATCGTGTCCGCGGCATCGAAGACCTGAGGCAGTGGCAGGGTCTCCGAGGTGAGCGCCAGGATCATGATCGGCGTGTCGGTGGGGTTCACCTTCCGGTAGTTGGGGCGGAAGGGGAGGTTGGTCGGCAGGTCCGCCGCTGCGGCGTTGATCGCTGCCTGCACGTCCCGGCCGGCCGAGTCCTGGTCTCGGTCCAGATCGAACTGAAGGGTGATCGACGTCGACCCGAGCGAGCTGGTGGACGTCATGTCCGTCAGCCCGGCAATGCGGCCCAGCCGGCGCTCCAGCGGAGTCGCGACGGCCGAGGACATGGTCTCCGGGCTCGCGCCGGGGAGGTTCGCGTTGACCGAGATGGTGGGCAGGTCCACCTTCGGCAGCGGCGCCACCGGGAGCTGGGTGTATGCGGTCGCCCCGAGGAGGATGATCGCCGCGGCGAGAAGCGAGGTTCCGATGGGCCGGCGGATGAAAGGCTCGGAGAGACTGGCCGCGCCCCGGGAGAGGACCGCGCCGCCGGCACCGCCCGGCCCGGAAGCGCCGACCGGGCGCTCCTCGTCGGGCGGGCTCATCCCGGCGCTCCCTCGGCCGCGGCTTGCGCCTTGCGCGGCCGCCGGCGCGCCGAGATCCACCGGCCGAACCGCTCCATGTACAGGTAGATCACCGGGGTGGTGTACAGGGTCAGCACCTGGCTGATCAGCAGGCCACCCACGATGCTCACCCCGAGCGGCTTCCGCAGCTCGCTGCCGGTGCCGCCCTCCAGCGCCAGGGGGAGACCGCCGAGGAGCGCGGCGAAGCTGGTCATCATGATCGGCCGGAACCGGAGGAGGCAGGCCTTCTTGATGGACTCCGCTGGCGAGAGCTTCTCCTCGCGCTCGGCCTCCAGCGCGAAGTCGATCATCATGATCGCGTTCTTCTTCACGATGCCGATGAGGAGGACGATCCCGATCAGCGCGACGATGTCGAACTCCATCCCGCACAGCATCAGGGCGAGCAGCGCACCCACTCCGGCGGAGGGCAGCGTGGACAGGATGGTGATGGGGTGGATGTAGCTCTCGTAGAGGACGCCGAGCACGATGTAGACCGTGATCAGCGCGGCGAGCACGAGGATGGGCTCGTTGGCCAGGCTGTCACGGAACTCCTGCGCCGTTCCCTGGAAGCTGGCGTTCAGCCCGCGGGGGAGTCCCAGCTCGTCCGTGGCCTGCCGGATGGCCTTCACCGCTGCGCCCAGCGAGTGGCCGGGCGCCACGTCGAAGGAGAGGGTCACCGACGGGAACTGCCCCTGGTGGTTCACGGTGAGCGGCGCGGTCGTCTCGATCCGCTGCACAACTGCCGATAGCGGCACCGGCGAGCCGCTCGCGCTGCGGACGTAGATCTTGTCCAGGGCGTGCGGCCCCCTGGCTTGCTCGGGGTCCACCTCGAGGATCACCCGGTAGAGGTTCAGCTGGGTGAAGATGATGGAGACCTGCCGCTGGCCGAACGCGTCGTAGAGCGTGTCGTCGATCGCCTGGGTGGTGATGCCCAGGCGGGAGGCCGTGTCGCGGTCGATGCTGACCAGCGTCACCGGCCCGTTGCCCAGCTGGTCGGTGGCGACGTTGCGTAGCTCGGGCAGAGCCCGCAGCTTCTCCAGGAGCTTCGGCGCCCAGGTGGCGAGCTCGCCGGGGTCGGCCCCCTCCAGGGTGTACTGGTAGGGGTTGCGGCTCTGCCGGGTCTCGATCTGGAGATCCTGCACCGCCTGGAGGTAGGCGGCGATCCCGCCCACCTCGGCGAGCTTGGGCTGCAGGCGGTGGATGATCTGCGTGGCGTTGGCGCGGCGCTCGTCGCGCGGCTTGAGGGTGATGGAGATCCGCCCGCTGTTGGTGGTGGGGTTCGTCCCGTCGGCGCCGATGAACGAGGCCACGGCGGTCACGTCCGGGTCCGCCCGGACCACCGCCACCACCTTCTGCTGCAGCTCGGACATCCGGGCGAAGCTCACGTCCGGGTCCGCCTCGGTGATGCCGGTGATGAGCCCCGTGTCCTGGACCGGGAAGAAGCCCTTGGGAATGGCGAGGGCGAGCACGACGGTCAGCAGGAAGGTCCCGATGGTGATCGCCAGGGTGAGCGGCTGGTGCCTGAGCACCCAGTCCACCCCGCGGCCGTAGGCGGCGATGACCCGCTCGAAGGTCCGCTCGCTCCAGGCATAGAAGCGCCCGCGCTGATCGGCCGGCGGCTCGGGCTTGAGGATCCAGGCGCACATCATCGGGGTCAGCGTCAGCGAGAGGATGGCCGACACGCCGATGGCCAGGGACAGCGTCACCGCGAACTCGCGGAACAGCCGGCCGATGAGGCCGGTCATGAACAGCAGCGGGACCAGCACCGCGATCAGGGACACGGTGAGCGAGACGATGGTGAAGCCGATCTGTCCCGCGCCCTTGATCGCCGCGTGGAAGGGTGACTCGCCCTCCTCGATGTAGCGGCTGATGTTCTCGATCATCACGATGGCGTCGTCGACCACGAAGCCGGTCGAGATCGTCAGCGCCATGAGCGACAGGTTGTTCAGGCTGTACCCGAGCAGGTACATGAGCCCGAAGGTGCCGATGAGCGACAGCGGCACGGTGATCCCGGGGATGGTGGTCGCCCGGAGATTCCGGAGGAAGACGTAGATCACCGCCACCACCAGGAAGATGGTGAGCACGAGGGTGAACTCCACGTCCCTCACGCTGGCCCGCACCGTCTCGGTACGGTCGGCGAGGATCGAGACGTGGATGCCCTGGGGCAGGCTGGCCTCGAGCTGTGGCAGCAGCGCCTTCACCCGGTCCGCGACCTGGATGACGTTCGCGCCCGGCTGGCGCTGCACGTTGACGATGATCGCCCGCTGCTCGTTGGCCCAGCCCGCGAGCTGCGCGTTCTCCACCGAGTCGATCGGCCGGGCCACGTCCCGGAGCCGCAGCGGCGCGCCGTTGACGTAGGCCAGGAGGATCGGGGCGAAGGACTTCGCGTCGTAGAGCTGGTCGTCGGTCTGGAGCGTGTACTCCTGCCGGGGGGTGTCCAGCGTGCCCTTGGGAGCGTTGATGTTCGCCGCGACCAGCGCCGCCCGGACGTCCTCGAGCGTGAGGCCGGTGCCGGAGAGCGCCAGCGGGTCCACCTGCACGCGCACCGCCGGACGCTGAGCGCCACCGAGCGTCACCAGACCCACCCCGGAGACCTGGCTGATCTTCTGGGCGAGGATGCTGTCCGCGTAGTCGTTGACTTGGGCCAGGGGCAGCGTGTCCGAGGTGACGGCCAGGGTGAGGATGGGGACGTCCGCCGGGTTGCTCTTGCTGTAGGTGGGCGGCGCCGGGAGGTTGGTCGGCAGCACGCTTGTGGCCGCGTTGATCGCCGCCTGCACGTCCTGCTGGGCCGCGTCGATGCTCCGGTCCAGCGTGAACTGGAGCGTGATCTGCGAGCTGGTCGCGCTGCTCACGCTGGTCATTTGGGCCAGCGACGGGATCTGCCCGAACTGCCGCTCCAGTGGAGCGGTCACGCTGGAGGCCATCGTCTGCGCCGACGCGCCGGGGAAGCTCGTCGACACCACGATGGTGGGGTAGTCCACCTGAGGCAAGGCGGAGATGGGCAGCTGCCGGAAGGCGACGAGGCCGGCGAGCGTCAGACCCACGGTGAGGAGCGTCGTCCCCACCGGTCGCTTGATGAACGGCTCACTGATGCTCACTGCGCGACCGCCTCCCGCGGCCCCCCTTGCTGTGCCGTCCGACCCTGCGGCGGCTGCTGCCGCGGCTGGGATCGCGATCCGGCCTGCTGCGGAGCCCCCTCGACTGGCGGCTGCGCCTGTCCGGCCACCGGGGGCGGGGCAGGAACGGCCTGCTGCCCCGGCTCGCCCTGCGGCGCCTCCAGCGACGGGAGCGGCACCGCTCGCGGGTCGACCTTCGCTCCGGGGCGGAGCTGGTTCTGCCCGTCCACCACCACTCGCTCTCCGGCCTGGACGCCCTGGGCCACGATCGCCAGGGGGCCCTGCACGGTGTCCACCTTCACGTTGCGCACGGCGACGGTGCTGTCCGGGGCCACCGCGTAGACGAAGGTGCCGTTCGGCCCTCGCTGGATGGCCGGCGTGGGGACGACCACCACGCCCTGCCGCGTCTCGAGGTGCATCCGCGCCTTCACGAACAGGCTGGGCCACAGCCGGAAGTCCGGATTGGGGAACTCGGCCTTGAGCCGGATGGTGGCCGTGCCGGGATTCACCAGGTTGTCGATGACCGTGAGCTTCCCGGTCCCGAGCTTCGACAACCCGCTGCGGTCCCAGGCCTCCACGGTGACGGTCCCCCTGGAGAATGCCTCGGCGACCCGCGGGAGATCGTCCTGGGGGAGGGTGAACAGCACCGCAATGGGGTCCATCTGGGTGAGCACCACGATGCCGTTGGCGTCGGTGGGGGCGACCAGGTTGCCCACGTCCACCTGGCGGACCCCGGCAATGCCGTTGATGGGCGAGGTGACGCTGGAGAACTGGAGGTTCAGCCGGGCGTTGTTCACCGCCGCCTGGTCCAGCGCCACGGTCGCCCTGGCGGACTCCACCGTCGCCACCTGCGCGTCGTACTGCTGCTGGGCGATGAGCTTCTGGCCGACGAGGTCCCTGAAGCGGGCGAGGTCCCGCTCGGCGTTCTTCAAGGTGGCCAGGTCCCGCTGGAGGGTGGCCTCGGCCTGCTGGAGCGCGATCCGGAACGGCCGGGGATCCACCTGGACCAAGAGATCCCCGGTCTTGACCCGCGAGCCCTCCTGGAAGGCGACGGAGACGATCTGCCCGCTCACCCGCGCCCGCACCGTCACGGTGGCGAGCGAGGTGACGTTCCCCAGCCCCTCCACCCAGATCGGCACGTCGCGGCGTTCGGCGGCGGTGACCCCCACCGGAACCACCCGGGCCTGGGCGCCGGCGCCGGGTTGCTGGCCGGAAGACTTGCCCCTGCGCACGAGCGCGAAGGCGACGATGGCCACCAGGGCCACCGCCAGCCAGATCCACACCCGCTTGCGGGCCGGGCGCGGGGGCGATTGCTCGGTCGGCGTGTCCACCACGGTCACTCCTGCCGGCCGAGCGCGGCCAGCAGCCGGGCTCGCGCGGTGGAGAGATTGTAGCGCGCCTGGACCAGCTGGGCCTGCGCGGTCGTCAGCTGCACCTGCGCATCGGAGAGCTCGATGATGGTCCCCACCCCGGCCCGGTAGCGGCCTTCGGCCAGTCGCAGCTGCTCCTTGGCGTTGTCCACGGCGTCCTGCGCGGCAACCAGCGACTCCTTGTTCCCGAGCAGCGTGGCCTCGGCCTGCTCCACGTCGAAGCGGACCTGGAGCTGCTCCCCGGTGAGACCCGCGGTGGACGAGACCAGGTTCTGCTCGGCCTCCCGGACACGTCCAACGGTGAGCCCTCCCTGGATGAGCTGCCAGGTCAGGGTGAACCCGAAGGCCCAGCTGTCGGCCAGTGCACTGAGCTGCGGGCCCGCCTTGAAGTAGCTCCCGGTGAAATCGATGGTCGGACTCCACCCCCACTTCGCCGCGTCGAGCGCCTTCCCGGAGGCCTGGCGGGCGAACTCGAAGGAGGCGATCTCCGGCCGCGCGGACAGGGCCTGATCGAAGAGGAAGGGCAGCGGCCGGTCCTCCACGTCCACCGGTGGCAACTCGTCACCGGCGACCTGGTAGTCCGTTCCCTGTGGCAACCCCATGGCCTGGTTCAGCTGAGCCTTGGCGATCCGGTCGTTGTTCTGTGCGGTGATGAGCTGCACCCGCCCGTTGGCCACGTTCAGCCTGGCCAAGGCGAGGTCGATCTCCGGCCGGGTCCCCACCCGGACGAAGCCTTCGACCTGCTTCTGGTGGGTGATCTGGTTCTGGAGCGTCTGGTCCGCGACCACCACCAGATCCCGTGTGGCGGTGGCCAGGAAGTAGGAGCTCCGGACGTTCAGGATGACGTTGTTCAGCGTCGCGGTGGTCGTTGCGTTGAGGGAGTCGAAGCTGCGCTGGGTGGACTCCCAGGTCGCCCAGGTCGACGGGTCCCAGACCGTCTGGCTGCCGGCCACCCCGAAGCGCCAGGTGCTGCAGGTGCTGCTCACGCACTGGGCCGCGTTGGGCGTGGTCCCGGTTCCACCGGTCCCCACCGAGGTCAGGGTCCTGAAGCTCCGCGTCCACGAGGCCTGGGGAGTCACCTGGGGGAGCAGCGGCGACCTGGCCTGGATGACCCTGCCCTCGGCCGCGGACGCCGCGGCCCGGGCCTGGATGAGCTGGGGCTGGTTGTCCACGCCCGCCTTGACCGCCTCGTCCAGGTGGAGAAGCCGCGGTGCGTCGGAGGGGGTCTGGGCTGCGCCGGCAGGTGCAGGGGCGGCCGCGGCTGTGCCGGCATCCGGGGCGGCCGACTGTGCCCGGGCCGGGCCTGGAATCAGGGCAAGGAAGAGCAGGAGAGAGGCGGGTCTGAGCACCGCCCCCTCATGCTCCAGTCCCGGCCGAGGTGCACCTTTTTCCTGGGAGGAGGGCATGGTTTCGCGTGGCCGACACCCGACCCTCGGAAACGTTGTGGTAGCAAGGGTCATTCCCTCGGTGCGTGAACCGCATTTCCCCGATGAGGACTCGGGTGGGATTGCGCTCGGGGGTTCGTTAGTACGAAGGCTCACGAGGGAGGCTCGGGGAATCTCATGTGGATCGTCCGGCTAGCGCTTCGCCGGCCCTACACCGTGGCGGTGTTCTCGGCCCTCATCTTCATCGCGGGGCTGCTTTCGGTCACGCGCATGCGGACCGACATCTTCCCCTCGATCGACATCCCGGTGGTGGTGGTGGTGTGGAACTATCCGGGCCTGTCTGCCGAGGACATGGAGCGCCGGATCGTCCTGATCAGCGAGCGCGCCTATTCCACGGTCATCGACGGCATCACCCACATCGAGTCCCAGTCCATCTCCGGCGTGGGTCTGCTCAAGCTCTACTTCGAGCCCGACGCGGACCTGGGGACCGCCATCGCGCAGATCACCTCGGTGTCACTGACGGCGAGCCGGATCATGCCCCCCGGCATCCAGCCCCCCAACGTGCTCCGGTTCAACGCCGGCAACGTTCCGGTGGCGCAGATCAACGTCTCCAGCAACACGGTGGGCGAGCAGCAGCTCTTCGACTACGGCCTGAACTTCCTCCGGGTCCGGCTCTTCACCATCCCCGGAACGTCCATCCCCGGCCCCTACGGCGGCAAGCAGCGGCAGATCATGGTGGACGTGGATCCGGTGGCCACCTCCGCCAAGGGCCTGAGCCCCAACGACGTGGTGCAGTCGCTGCTCCAGTCCAACGTCATCGTCCCGGCGGGGACCGCGCAGATCGGCTCCACCGAGTACAACGTCAAGCTGAATTCCAGTCCCAGCACCGTCGAGCAGTTCAACTCCCTCCCGGTGAAGGTGGTGAACGGCGCTCCGGTGCTCCTGCGCGACGTGGCCCACGTCCGGGACGGGTACGCGGTCCAGCAGAACATCGTCCACATCGACGGCAAGCGCGCCAGCTACCTCGTCATCCTCAAGCACTCCAACGCCGGCACCCTTGCGGTGGTGGACGGCGTGAAGGCGCTCCTCCCCTCCATCCAGGCCGCCGCCCCGGAGGGCATCACCCTCAAGCTCGACTTCGACCAGTCGATCTTCGTCCGCGCCGCCCTGACCAACGTCCTCCACGAGGCGGTCATCAGCTCCATCCTCGTCTCGCTGATGATCCTCTTCTTCCTCGGGAGCTTCCGGAGCGTGGCCATCGTCTCCAGCTCCATTCCCCTGGCCATCCTGGTGGGCATCGCTGGACTCTTCGTCACCGGGAACACGCTGAACCTCATGACCCTCGGCGGGCTGGCCCTGGCCATCGGCATGCTGGTGGACGACGCCACGGTCGCGGTCGAGTCCATCCACCGCAACCACAACTCGGGGAAACGCCTCACCGTGGCCATCCTCGACGGAGCCCACGAGGTCGCAACCCCGGCGCTCGCCGCCACGCTCACCATCTGCATCGTCTTCTTCCCGGTGGTGCTGCTCACCGGACCGGCGCGCTACCTCTTCACCCCGCTGGCCCTCGCGGTGGTGTTCTCGATGCTCGCCTCCTACGTGCTCAGCCGGACCCTGGTCCCGGCGCTGGCGCGACTGCTGGAGTCGGAGCACGCCCACGCGGAGACGGAAGGGAGCGGGATGTTCGCGCGCTTCAACCGCTGGCGCGACGACCGGTTCGAGCGCTTCCAGGCCGGGTACGGCCGCATGCTCAACGTCGCGCTCCACCACCGGCCATGGATGCTCAGCGCTTTCGGGGTGATGGTCCTGGTCTCGGCGACGCTGCCGGTCTTCGCGGTCGGCCTCGACTTCTTCCCCGACGTGGACGTGGGCCTGATGCGGCTCCACTTCCGGGCCCCGATGGGGACCCGCATCACCGACACCGAGCGCCTGGTCCTCGAGGCCGAGCGGAAGATCAGGGAGATCATCCCTCCCGAGGAGCTGGAGGGGCTGAACGACAACATCGGGATCCCGCTCTCCTACAACCTGGCCTTCGTCTCCACAGACAACATCGGCCCGCAGGACGCGGAGATCCTCATCTCGCTGAAGCCTGGCCACAAGCCCACGCGCCAGTACATGAGGCGGATCCGCGAGGAGCTCGGAAGGTCGTTCCCCGGAAGCTCGCTGTACTTCCAGCCCGCGGACATCGTCACCCAGGTGTTGAACTTCGGCCTCCCCGCGCCGATCGACGTGGTCATCGAGTCGAGCGACCTCGACAAGGGGTTCACCGTCGCGCGGCAGCTGGCGGCCCGGATGCGCCGTATCCCGGGCGTGGTCGACGTGCGCATCCCCCAGGTGCTCGACTACCCCACGCTCAACCTCGACGTGGACCGGCTCCGCGCCGCGCAGGTGGGGCTGTCCCAGCGCGACGTCGCCAACAATCTCCTGACCACGCTGTCCAGCAGCTCGCTGGTCGCCCCGAACTTCTGGCTCAGTCCCCAGAACAACGTGAACTACATCGTCGCGGTGCAGACGCCGCTCCCTGCGATGCGCAGCACCAGCGATCTGCTTGCGACGCCGCTCACCTCGGGCGGCCAGTCTCTCCGGCAAACCCCCACCCGGACGCTCACCGATGCCGCGGCATCCCCCGGCAGCCTGTACCTGGGCACCTTCTCCCAGCTCACGCCGGGCAAGACGCTCGCCTCGGTGAACCACTCCACCATCCAGCGGGTGATCAACGTCCAGGCTGCCGCGGGCATGCGGGACCTCGGCTCCGTGGCTCGTGACATCGACAAGGCGATCGCTTCGCTCCACGACGTGCCGAAGGGGATCAAGATCTCCGTCCGGGGGCAGATCGAGAGCATGCGCACCTCGTTCGGCTCGCTCGGGGTGGGGCTCATCCTCGCCGTGGTGCTGGTCTATCTGCTGATGGTCGTGCTCTTCCAGTCGTGGCTGGACCCGTTCATCATCCTCGCGGCGGTACCGGGCGCCCTGGTGGGCATCCTCTGGATGCTCGCCGTCACCGGGACGACGCTCAACGTCGAGTCCTTCATGGGCGCGATCATGTCCGTGGGCATCGCGGTCTCGAACAGCATCCTCCTGGTCTCCTACGCCAACGAGGTTCGCAGCCAGCGACGCATGTCGCCGCTGGAGGCGGCACTGGAAGCGGGGAAGGTCCGGCTCAGGCCGGTCTTGATGACCGCGCTGGCGATGGTCCTCGGAATGCTGCCGATGGCCCTTGCCCTGGGCGAGGGCGGCGAGCAGAACGCTCCACTGGGCCGGGCGGTCATCGGCGGACTGCTGGTCGCCACGTTCGTCACCCTGTTCATCGTCCCGGTGGTGTACTCGGTGCTTCGACGCAAGGAGCCCCAGGCGCACCGGCTGGACGAGCGTTTCCTGGAGGAGAGCCAGGGCGCACATCCCGGAGCGCTGGCATGAGCGAGATTCACGCCGTGAAGACCCCGCCCCCGACCCCCGAGGTGTCCCCACCGGCCGTGACCCGCCAGTCGCGCCCACGCGCGCTCACCATCGGGACCATCGTCCTCGTGCTCGCCGCCGTCGCCGGCGTGCTGGTCCTCGCGCTCTCGCGGCGAGGGGCGGAGGCCAGGGAGCGCCGGCAGCGCGCCGCAGTGCTGGATACCGGTCCGGTGGTCCGGCTCGCTCCGGTGGAGCTCACCAACGCCGAGCGCACCCTCGGCATCCCCGGCGAGGTCCGCGCCCTGAACCAGGCCACCCTCTACTCGAAGGTGGCGGGGTTCGTGCGCGAGGTCGTGGTGGACAAGGGCACCCGGGTGAAGAAGGGTGACCTGCTCGCCCGCCTCGAGTCGCCCGAGACCGACCAGCAAGTTTTGGGCGCCCGGGCGGACGTCCGGCTGAAGACGGTGCAGGCCGAGCGGGCCCGGAAGCTCCGGCCCCAGGGCTTCATCGCCCAGCAGGACCTGGACAACGCCGAGAGCGCGCTCCAGGTGTCCCAGGCCACGCTGCAGCAGCTGCTCGCGCTGCAGAGCTACGAGCAGGTGCGCGCGCCCTTCGACGGCGTGGTCACCGCCCGCTACGTCGACCCCGGTGCTCTGGTCGCCGCCGGCACCGCCTCGAACCAGGCGGTGCAGCCGCTCTTCGACTTCGCGGACATGCGGACGGTGCGGGTCCAGGTCTACGTCGGCCAGGACGACGCGGCGGACATTCACCCCGGAAGCCCGGTGACCATCTCCTTGCCCGACGACCCGGGCAACCCCATCGAGGCGAAGGTCACCCGCACCGCGCAGGGCGTCGACGCGCGGACCCGCACCATGCTGGTCGAGGCCGAGGTGCCCAACGAGCCGGTGCGCCTGTACCCGGGCAGCTACGTGAACGTGAAGATTCGCTTCCCCGGAAGGCGCACCCCGGTCGTTCCCGGGGAGGCGCTCGCCTGGCGGGGGGACGCGCTCTACGTCGCAAAGCTCGACGCGGACAGCCGGGTCCGGCTCATCCGCATCCAGCCCGGCGAGGATGATGGGCGCCGGGTCCAGGTCCTCTCCGGCCTCCAGGGAGGAGAGCAGGTGGTGCTCAACCCGAGCGCCGAGCTGTCCGACGGCGACCGGGTGCAGCCCCTTGCTCCGAAGGGCGCAGGGCCAGCGGCCGGCCGCTGACGAGATGGCACGCCGCGTGCGGGACGCGGCGTCGCCGGTTGAACAACGCCACTTCCCGGCAACGCCTCAGCAACCCAGGTTGGAGCGCATTCCAACTCCAGCAGGAGGTCACACGAATGCTGTACTGGGCTGCCGTCTTCTTCGTGATCGCGATCATCGCCGCGGTCTTCGGCTTTGGTGGGATCGCCGCCGGTGCCGCTGGCATTGCGAAGGTTCTGTTCTTCCTGTTCCTCATCCTCGCCGTGCTATCGCTGATCTTCGGGCGAGGAAGAACGGTCTAGCGACCAGAAGTGCCGTCCGCGGCGGTCGGCGCGGCTCCTTCACCTCCGGGTGGGCGGCGCGGCTCCTTCACGTCCGGGTGGACGGGAAGGGCGGCGTTCGCCCGCGGGCACGCAAGAGCAGCAAGCCCACGGCCAGCGCGACCAGCGCGAGGGGCGAGCTCGGCTGCCCAGTCACGTCGAAGCAGCCATAGGTCGGGGGCGCGACCGATCCCCCGCCGCCCGCGTTCGGGTCGGACCCGGCCTTCAGCTCGTCGATGTCGGGCACTCCATCGTGGTCGCTGTCAGTTCTCTCCGCGGCGAGCGCGTCCAGCGCGGTGTCGAGGCTGGCGATGTTCCGCGCCACCAGCCCCCGCGAGCGCATCGACGTCCCGAAGGGAGTGGTGACGGTCCCGAAGCCGGTCTGGCCGTTGGCGTGACAGAGGGAGCAGTCGGGGGTGTAGGACAGACCGAGGTGGGCGCGGATCTCCGGCGGGTATTCGGAGGAAGCGTGCGCCAGGCCGCCGGCGAGCACCGTGATCGCGAGGACGAGGCGTCTCAAGGCGCTCCAGGCTAGCGCACTCCGGGCATGCTGCGCGGTGCGGGATGCCGCTGCGAGTTGCCGTGAGCGCCGACGGCTCGTCGAAACCTCGGGGTGTAGGTGGGAGCGCCGCGGGACCGTTCGCGGCGCTCCCGCTCCCTCAGATGGCGGGCTTGAGCGGATCGTGCTCGGCGATGAGCTTCGTGACCCGAGCCTCGTCGATGCGGGCCGTCAACCGGTGTGCGTCGTGGAGGTCACGCACCGTCTTCGCCAGGCTCAGCGAGGAGCCGACGGTGAAGAGCAGTCCCATGGCGAGGAAGCCCTTCACCCAGCCGTCGTCCGGCAGGCAGTAGATGCCGAGCGTGGTCATCAGGACGGAGACCGCGAAGGAGACCCAGGACTGGACCACCCAGGCCGGGCTGTGCGCCGCGGGAAGCTCGGGCTGTGCGCGCATGGCTCACGCCCTCCCGAGCACGTCGAGGCCCACGCGGAGCAGCGAGAGCGGGAAGACGCGCGGCACGACCGCGAGGGCCAGAAGGAGGCCACCGTGGACCAGCAGCGCTCCGAGCGGCGTTCCGGTCCGGGTGACCAGCACGGTGGTCGCCACCGCGAACCCCACGAACCAGAGCCAGAAGGCTCCGGCGCCGAGGAGTGCCGCGGGGTGGGCGAGGGCGCTGAGGGTGACCAGCAGCCCCACCGCCACCCAGACGGCGAGCAGGAGCCCGTGCACCATGTTGCGGGCAGGTTCGGACGGCATCGTCGTTCCTCCTTCGAGGTGCGCCGGCGAGAGGCCGCCCGCGCAACCTCAACCCTGGCGCAGGACAGTCGTTTCGGTCCAGGAACTAAGGGAGTCAGAATTGATAATCTCTGGTGAATGAACTCCCTGGACCGGCTCACCGGCTTCTACTGGGTGGCGCGCACCGGCGGGTACGCCCGGGCCGTCCGTGCCTTCCCGTACCCCATCACCGAGCCGGGCGTGCACCAGCAGGTCAGGCGCCTCGAGGCCGAGCTCGGGGTCCGGCTGCTCCGGCGGGCAGCGAAGGACCGGATGGCGCTCACCCCGCAGGGTCGGGCGCTGTACGACGTCGTCGCTCCCTTCCTCGAGTCGCTGCGAGTCACCGTCGACGCCCTTCGGGCCGGCAGCTTCGGCGGGGTCCTGCGCATCGGCGCCGCCGCGCTCCTCGTTCAGGAGCTGCTGCCCGGGTGGCTGCGGACACTCCACCGCCGCCATCCGGAGGTCGACGTGAGGCTCACGGAGCTCCGCGCCCCGGACGTCGCCCTGCTCCGCTCCGGAGAGCTGGATCTGCTCGTGGATCACCTGCCGGAGATCCCCGCCGACGTGGAAGTCCGGACCGTCGGCCGCCTCTGGGGGTTCCTGGTGCTTCCGGCGAGTCACCCCGCCGCCCGGGAGACGCGTGTCGATCCCCGCCGGTTGACCGAGCTGCCCTTCCTCACCTTCGCGGCCGACCCGGCGAGCCGAGCGCTCCAGCGGCGCGCGGTCGAGGCGCTGGGCGGCTCGGCGAAGGAGCGATTCGCTGCGGACTCCACCGCCTCGCTCCTGGGCTTCGTCGCCGCGGGGCTCGGCTTCTCGGTGGTTCCGGCGCTCCACCCCGACGGTCCTCGCCGCTCGGGGGTGCGCGCGGTCCGCCTCCGCCTGCCCGGGTCCGAGCTCCCGGTCCATGCCGCCTGGCTCCGCGGGATCCCGAACCCGATGCTCACCGCGGCGCTCGAGGTCTCGCCCTCGCAGGAGGTATGACCGAGCGAGAAGAGCTCCTGGGTCGGTCCGGAAACCGGCCGCTGAAGCACAGGAGAGCCGTTCAGGCCCGCGTCCGCGCTCGCCTCCATGCGTGGGGCATGCTACGGCGCCGCAACCAGCTTTCTTCGAGCAGCGGAGGCGCAGATGCCCATTCAGGTCGGACAGCACGTCCCCGACGGGACGCTCAGCGAGTTCATCGAGCAGGAGACACCGGGGTGCGTGCTTGGCCCCAACACCTTCGAGGTCTCCAAGCTGGTCGCCGGCAAGCGCATCGTGCTCTTTGGCCTTCCGGGCGCGTTCACCCCCACCTGCTCGGCGAAGCACGTCCCCAGCTACCTCACCCACCTCGAGGACCTGAGAGCCCGCGGGGTGGACGAGATCTGGTGCGTCTCGGTGAACGACGCCTTCGTGATGGGCGCCTGGGGGCGGGACCAGAAGACCGGCGGGAAGATCCGCATGATGGGGGACGGCAGCGCGCTCTGGACCCGCGCCCTCGGACTGGACCAGGACCTCACTCCCAGGGGAATGGGCGTCCGCTCGCAGCGCTACTCGATGCTGCTCGAGGACGGGGTGGTGAAGGCGCTCCACGTCGAGGCACCGGGGAAGTTCGAGGTCAGCGACGCGGACACCCTCCTCAAGGACCTGCGGCGCGGATGAGCGACGGGCCACGCATCGGCACCTTCGCCGAGTTCTGGCCGTACTACCTGCGCGAGCACCGACGACCCGGCACCCGAGCGCTGCACGTCGTTGGGACCACCCTCGCGCTGCTCCTCCTGGTGTCGGCGGTGGTGAGCGGGCGGCCGCTGCTGATCCTCGGAGCGCTCCTCGCGGGCTACGCGTTCGCCTGGGTGGGCCACTTCGCGATCGAGCACAATCGGCCCGCGACCTTCCGGTATCCGCTCTGGTCCCTCGCCGCGGACTGGAAGATGTGGGCGCTCGCGCTCTCCGGCCGGTTGCAGCCCGAGCTGCGTCGCGCCGGCGTCTGAGAACCGTCCGACAACGATCGCCGGGGTGGACAGCCCACGGCTGGCGTGGGTGGCACTCTCCACGCCCCGCGAGGGACAGCGGAATTCTGCAGCTCCAGGTCGGCTTTCACGCGGGCGTGCGACTTGCTGTGCTCAGTTCCACGCATGCGCCGGCTCCTCGCCGCCGTCCTCGTGGCCTCGGTTCCGGCCGCCGCACAGACGCTCAGCCCGGGCGGGCCTGCGAACAACTTCCAGGTGACGACGTACCTCGGGGGTCAGGGGCAGCTGACCGACTTCCGCTTCCTCCCCGACGGCCGCGTCGTGATGACCGAGAAGACCGGCGCGGTGAAGGTCCGCCGGACCGACGGGACCGTCGTCACCGCGGGCAGCTTCACCGTGGACGCCGACAGCGAGAAGGGGCTGCTCGGGGTCGAGGTGGATCCGCAGTTCCAGACCAACCGCTTCCTCTACTTCTACGCCTCGGACGGCCCGAGCACGGCCAACAAGCATCGGGTCCTCCGCGTCGCGCTCAATCCCGACAACACGCTGGCCTGCACCAATCAGAACTGCACGCCGGCGCAGACGGGGGTGCTGGTGCTGCTCCAGAACCTCCAGGGTCCCGCGAACCACGACGGTGGAGCGTTGGCCGTCGGCCCGGACGGGAAGCTGTACGTGGGCGTCGGTGACACCGGCTGCAACTCGGGCGTTCCTCCAGGCGGGAACATCGGCAACTACATCGGGACCTGCCTCACCACGGCGAACGGCAAGGTGCTGCGCATCAACCTGGACGGCAGCATCCCCGCGGACAACCCGCTGGTGGGCGCGAGCGTGCCGGCGTGCAATGGCACCTGCGGCAGTGAACCGGCTCCGGGCACGCTCGTTTCCGGCGCGCGCACCGAGATCTGGGCCTGGGGCTTCCGCAATCCGTTCCGCTTCTCGTTCGATCCCCAGACCGGGAATCTCTGGGTCGGCGACGTCGGTGAGGTGAGTTACGAGGAGATCAACCTGGTCCGGAAAGGTCAGCATTACGGCTGGCCCTACCGCGAGGGGGCGTTCGGGTATCCGGTCACCCGCTGCGCCAACCTCGGCCCGAATGGTGTGGGCGCCGACTGCGTGGACCCGGCCTACTTCTGCGAGCACGCCGGGGCTGCCGGCAGCAACGACGGCGACTGCCAGAGCATCACCGGCGGCGTCTTCGTGGACAGCCCGAGCTTTCCGCTGCCCTACCGCGGACGGTACTTCTTCGGCGACAACGCCAACGGCCGCGTCTGGACGCTGACCCCCAACGACGTGAACCGCGACGGCTTCGTGCCCGGTTCCCGCGCCGACTTCGGAACGGGATTCGGCACCGTCACCAGGTTCCTGGTCGGACCTGACGGAGCGCTCTACATCAGCTCGACAGGGGGGAGCATCGTCCGCGTCGCGCTGAAGCCGGGGGTGGATGCCGGGACGCCGGACGCCGGTCCCCCCGATGCTGGCCCTCCTGACGCCGGTCCCCCCGACGCTGGCCGGCCGGACGCGGGCCGCCCCGATGCGGGTCCTCCGCTCGACGCGGGCCCCATCGACTTCGGTGGCGGCACTCCGCCCGGAGGGCTCGCCGGCGGCACACCTTTCCAGGGGCCTGACACCTGCAAGCTCTGTCACTCCGCCGCCGAGATCGATGCCGGGGTGAGCGACGCGCCGTGGGATGCCTGGGCAGCGACCATGATGGCCAACGCGATCCGCGATCCGCTGTTCCAGGCCGCGCTCACCGTGGCCAACCAGGACGTGCTCGGCATCGGCCAGTGGTGCCTGCGCTGCCACTCGCCCACCTCGTACGTTCAGGGCCACGGGCTGCCCGCGGACGGAAGCGCGCTCGACGCGGTGGACCGCGGCGGGGTCAGCTGCGAGGTCTGCCACCGCACCCGCACCGACGCGGGTCTCATCGGCAACGCGCAGATCACCTTCGAGCCGACCTTCACCGTCTATGGGCCTTACCCGAACGTGACCAGTCCTGCGCACACCGGCGTGCAGGACCCCGCGGTCAGCCAGAGCAGCCTCTGTGGCCAGTGCCACGAGGTACGCAACCCGGTCCTGAAGCGGGCCGGGACCCAGCGCGCATTTCCGCTCGACACCACTTACTCCGAGTGGCTGCAGTCGGCCTACGCGGCGGGCCCGGGAGCGAAGACCTGTCAGGCCTGCCACATGGTGCGCGCGCCCCAGAACGGGCCGGTGGCCAAGGACGGACCGTCGCGGCCCACGCCCAGCCGGCACGCCTTGGTGGGCGGGAACGTCTGGGGCCTGGACGCCGTCCGCGCGGCGGCCGCTCCCGGCGAGCTCGAGGGTCTGGACGCGGCGTTCGCCGCCAACCGGGCTGCGGCACTGCAGAACCTGGCTGGAGCCGCGGACGTGCAGATCCTCCTCCCCGACGGGAACGTCCCGGTGGAGAGCGAGGTCCAGGTGAAGGTCCGCGTGTTCAACCGGACCGGGCACAAGCTCCCCACCGGCTACGCCGACGGCCGCCGCGTCTTCCTCGAGCTGCGGGTGAACGGCGCGGTGGTGAGCGGTGCCTACGACGGCGGTGCGGGGGTGCTCGTCGCCGATCCGCAGCTGGCGGTGTTCGAGGCGGTGCACGCGCGCAGGGACGGAGGGCTGGACCACCTCGCGCTCCACGACACCATCGTCAAGGACACGCGCATCGAGCCGCTGGGATTCCGGCCCGACGAGGACACCGCTCCGGTGGGCATCAGCTTCCTCCGTGAGGCGGACGGCGGCGCGATGGGCGCGGTGGAGTGGACCTACCGGGTGCGCATCCCGGGCTCGGCGCTCGCGGCCGGCAGCGCGACGGTGGAGGCACGGCTGTTCCATCAGGCCACCACCCGCGAGTACGTCGAGGCCCTCGCCGCGGCGAACGCGACCGACGGCAAGGGCGACCAGCTCCACGGCATCTGGGAGGCGACCGGGCGGGCCTCACCGGTCCTGATGGCCACCGCCAGCGTCTCGGCGCCGCTCACGCAAGGAGGCGATGTCGTCGGAGGCTGCGGATGCCGGAGCACCAGCGGCGCCGCGGTCCTTCCGGCGCTGTTCGTGCTGCTCGCCTGGGGCGCGGCGCGGCGCCGGAGGACGAGCAGCTAGAGGGACCCGGCCTCCCGGGCGCCCTCACTTCAAGCAGACCGCCTCGACGTTGTTCCCGTCCGGGTCGACGAGGAACGCAGCGTAGTAGCGAGGGCCGTAGTCGGGACGGGGACCGGGACGACCGTTGTCGCGCCCGCCGGCCTCCAGGCCCGCGGCGTGGAAGCGATCGACTGCCTGCCGATCCGGAGCGGTGAAGGAGAGGTGCACGTTCGAGCCGGACGCCCCGGCCTCCCGGTAGATCCAGAGCGCGGGCGCGCCGGGTGGCCCCAGCCCGGCGCCGTCCTTGTCGCGCGAGGCGAGCTGGTGGCCCAGCGGTGCGAGGGCGGTCTCATAGAAGCGGACGCAGGCATCGAGCCGGCCCGTCCGCAGTCCCACGTGGTCGAACATCGGTGAGTCCTCCGAGATGTTGGAGGCTCACCCTGCCTGCGCGGATGCGACTCGTGCTTGGAGGAACTTGCGCTCGGCGCGGGGGAGGCGGCGGAAGCGACCGGGCGACACACCGGCAACCCGCCGGAAGGTCCGCACGAAGTGCGACAGATCGCCGAAGCCGACCTCGAAGGCCACGTCGGTCACCGGGCGAGCGGGATCCGCGAGCAGGCGCGCCGCCCGGCGGAGTCGCGCCGCGAGGAGGTACTGGTGCGGGGTCACTCCGAGGACCCGGGTGAAGACCCTCAGGAAGTGGAAGGGGCTCAGGTCCGCCCGCGCCGCGAGCGTGGCGAGCTGCAGCGGCTCGTCGGCATGGGCCTCGACCCACAGCGCGATGTCCACCGCCCGGCGCCGGTCCACCACCCGCGGGGCCCAGGCCGGCCGCGCCGCCCCACCGCGAGCAAGGAACCGGTCCACCAGGAGGAGCGCGGCCTCCTCCAGCGAGACGTCGGTGCCGCCCTCGGCCGCGGCCAGCGCCAGCGCAGCGAGCATTCCAAGCTCGGGCTCCGGAGGCAGGCCTCCGGCGTGCCACTCCGGAGTGCGGTCCCCGGCGAGCGTCTCCACCAGCGCCGGGGACAGACGGAAGGACAGGCACCGGTCGCCCCGGCCATGCTCGTGGCTGCAGGCAAAGACGGCTCCCGGCGCGCCGGTCATGAACCCGCCAGGCACCAGCTGGTGCGCGCCGTGCTCGGTCCGGACGCCGAAGCTCCCGCTCCGCACGTAGGCGAGGACATAGGTGCTGTGCACCTCGGGGCGGGCCGCGTCTCCCGGGCCGGCCGAGCAGTGCACGTCGTGCACCTGGAGGTCGTCGTCGACGAGCAACGGCGTGGCCTGGAGGTAAGCGCTCATGGGCAGTCGCCGGTGCCTAACGGCCACCCGGCCTGGAGACTTTGCGAATCTTGCGATCCGCCCCCGGGGGGCGTCCAGCGCCGGACGGGCGGGCCCATCCAGGAAGCTCAGGCCTTTCCGCGCACTGACCGCAGGGCGGTGGCCCAGGAGACGACCTGGCCCAGCATGGTGTTGGCCGTCTTCTCGTGCCCCGACCCGTGCGGCTTGAACACGGTGTAGTTCTCGAAGTCGTGGGACAGCGAGAACATCACCTGGGAGCGAACGGTGGCCACCATCAGCTCGCCCATCACCAGGCGAAGGTGCTCCACCGCGCGGACGCCGCCGGCGCTGCCGTAGCTCACGAAGCCCGCCGCCTTGTTGTTCCATTCCTTGAAGAGGAAATCGATGGCGTTCTTCAGCGCGCCCGAGGTCGAGTGGTTGTACTCGGGGGTGACGAAGACGAAGCCGTCGAAGGAGTCGATCTTCTCCGACCAGGCCTTGGTGTGAGGCTTCGAGTACTGACCCATCGACGGCGGCATCGGCTCGTCGAGGTGAGGGAGGTTGTACTCGGCGATGTCCACGAGCTCGTACTCGGCATCGTCGCGCTTTCGGGCGATGTCGAGCAGCCAGCGGGCAATGGTCTCCGCCTTCCGTCCGGGCCGGGTGCTGCCGATGATGATCGCGATCCGTGTCATGGCGGGACGGATAGGCCGATGGCGAGCGCCGCGCCAGGGGGGCTCGGTGGAATTTGGCGTTCCATGACCGGCAACGGCCCCGATGCGCCGGCGCCCCCTCCAAGGCTCGACATGGGGCGCGGACCCTCGTCGCGGCAATCGGATCGCGAAAGGTCTACCGGATGGTACGTCCGTCCCGGTCAGGCTCGCCCCCTCGGACGGGAGACGGGCCCGAGGACTCCCGATGGCGGGACGGTCACGCCCCTCCGCCGACGGAAGCAGCTCGGTAACAGGGGGCCGTGGACGGCGTCGATCGACGGCGACCTCAACCTCGAGGTTTCACATGTCGAGTCCCAGGCGGCTCCGCCTGTCGTCCATCCTCCGTCTCGGGGGATGCCTCGTCGTTCTCGCTGGCACCGCCGCCCGGGCGGACCAGCCGGTTCCGATGCCCTCGGTGCTCAGTCGGTGGTCGGTGACCTTCTACGGCTACGTCGACCTCGACACGATGTGGGATTCGCTCCAGGGGCCGACGGATCTCCTGGGGAACTTCACGCTCCCCCGCGCGGGGACCTATGCAGCCTCCCACGACCAGTACACCGTGAGCATCCGGAACAGCCGGCTCGGGTTCCGCATCGGTGCGCCGGACCTGGGGTGGCTGAAGGCGTCCGCGCTGGTCGAGATCGACTTCGTCGGAAACCAGCCAGCCGGGATCACCGAGGCTGCCTTCTTCAACAACCCGGGCCTGCGGATCCGGCACGCCTACTTCAACGCCCAGACTCCCGTCGTCGACGTCCTGGTCGGGCAGACCTGGTCTCTCTTCGGCTGGGGGGCCTACTTCTTCCCGGCCAGCGTCGCGATGCAGGGGCTGCCCGGACAGGTGTTCAACCGGACGGCGCAGGTGCGGGTCAGCAAGGCCGTCAAGTTCTCCCCGGACCTCGGGATGGAGTTCGCCATCGCCGCGCTCCGTCCCCCCGAGAGAGCCGGTGGACTGCCGGACGGTCAAGCAGGGCTCAAGCTCCTGATCCCGGCGTGGAAGGCTTACCGCAGCGTCGCCGCAGGACAGCCCACCCTCGATGCGCTGGCCCTCGGAGTGTCGGGGGTCCTGCGACGGTTTGCAGTGCCGGCGTTCGAGCCCAACGCCACGAGCGACGTCACCGCGACCGGATGGGGTGTCTCGGTCGATCTGCTGCTTCCGATCATCCCCGCCTCGACCACCAGTCACGAGAACGCGCTGACCTTCACCGGATCCTACGTTCGCGGGGCGGGGACGTCCGACCTCTACCAGGGCCTCAGCGGCCCGGCGTTCCCGCCGCTGCCCAACCCGGGGCACGTCACGCCCGCTCCGACCTACAGCGCCAGCATCGACCAGGGTCTGGTGGGCTTCGATTCGGCCGGGAACCTCCACCCCGTCTCCTGGCAGTCGTTCATCCTGGGGTTGCAGTACTGGTTCCCGGGCAACACCGGGTTGTGGGTCTCCGCGAACTACTCGCATCTCCAGTCGTTCAACGCGACGACCCTCGCGAACGGCTCGAGGACGGTCTTCGTGCGCTCCCAGTACGCCAGTGGCGCGCTCATGTGGGACGCGGCCAAGCCGCTCCGGGTGGGCCTCGAGCTCGCGTGGATGAAGCAGGACTTCATCGATCCTGGACCGTCGGTGCTCCGGCGAGTCCAGCTGAGCGCGTGGTACTACTTCTGAGCGCGCACGGAGTCCCTTGCCCGACCTTCATTCTCTGACCGGGGGAATGGGCCGCGGCCCGTGGGACCGGAAGTGCGCCACCAGAAAGTCCAGCAGCGCCCGGACCCGGGGAGGGATGTGCGTGCGGTGAGCGGTGAGCGCATGCACGCCGAACTCCGCCCGCCGCGACCCCTCGAGCACCAGCTGCAGTCGGCCCGCCGCGACGTCGGCGGCGACCAGCATCGAGGGCACGGTAGCCAGCCCGGCGCCGGCGAGCAGCGCCTCGCGCAGGCTGAGCCCGTCGGTGCAGGAGAGCGGCCCCCGGGTGGATACCTCGATCGTCCGGGTGCCCTGTCGGAAGCGCCACTCGGTCGAGCGCGGCACGAGCGCATAGTGGAGACAGGTGTGCTGCAGGAGGTCCGCCGGCTCCCGCGGCGTCCCCGCGCGTGCCAGGTACTCCGGGGAGGCGCACACCACCAGCCGGTCGGTGGCGAGCCGGCGGGCCACCAGCGCGGAGTCGGTGAGACGACCGATCCGGAACACCACGTCGAATCCGCCCTCGATGACGTCCACCATCCTGTCGTCGGTCGACAGGTGCACCTCCACCTCTGGATGGAGGGCGAGGAACTCGGAGACCGCTCGAGCCAGGTAGAGCTGGGAGAAGGCCGGCGTGGCGTTCAGCCGGAGCGTCCCGCGCACCGCGCCTGTCGCCAGTCCCGCCACCTCTTGCGCCGCGTCCGCGGCGGCGACCAGCGCCTGGGCGTGCTCGTACACGCGGAGCCCCTCGTCGGTCAGTGAGAGGGTCCGGGTGGTCCGGTGGAGAAGCCGGATGTGCAGCGCGGCCTCCAGCTCGGCGATGCGCCGGCTCACCGCCGACTTGGCGAGACCGGCCTCGCGTGCCGCGGCGGAGAACGACCGGTGATGGACCACGCGGGCGAAGAGCGCGAGCGAGGCGAGCTGGTCGACGGGAATCATCGTTCTCCTCCGAGAACGGTCATTTGCCGAATTTGAAGATGCCTCAGAGACATCCGACCGGCAAACTTCGCAACGGAGGTTCGCAATGGAGAACGGTGTTCGAAGCAATGGACGGACGCAGGCCATCCTCGCCGGAGGGCTGGCGGTGTCGGTGCTCGACGGGGCCAACGCGCTGGTGGCTTACAAGCTGGTGTACGGGATGTCGCCCCTCGCCATCTACCAGTTCGTGGCCAGTGGCCTCCTCGGGCAGGAGGCGTTTGCCGGTGGAGCGCGGACAGCTCTTCTCGGGGTGCTCGTTCACTTCGCCATCGCCTTCGCGGCCGCCGCGGTGTTCGTGCTCGCCAGCGAGCGGCTCCCGCAGCTCCGGAGTCACGCGTTGGCGTGGGGCCTGGGGTACGGGCTCGTCGTGTTCGCGGTGATGAGCTTCGTGGTGACCCCGCTGTCGCGCATGCCACCTTCCACGCCGACGCTCGCGCTCCTGCTCGACGGGGTCATCGGACACGCGTTGCTGGTCGGGCTGCCGATCGCGCTCGCCGCGCGGCATTACCTCGGGCGCTCGGCCGCTCCCGTGCTCGCCGGCGCGACGGCGTAGGGCGAACGCCCGGAAACCCAGATGGGACTGTCACCGTTGACAGTGTCGGCGTGGCCGAACAGGTTCCCGTCAGGCGCCGCGACGATCGGACCCAGGCGGGAGAAGCCGTGCACGTTCCTTCGAGGCTACGAGGCAGGAACAGTCGGAGTTCGCGACTGGGGTTTGCGCGGATCGGAACCGCTCTCGCGGCGACGAGCATGGGAGCCCTGGCCGTTGGAGCGGTGGCCCTCGGCGCGATTGCGGTCGGAACGATCGCGATCGGGAGGGTGCGCATCCGGCGACTGGAGATCGACGAGCTCGTCATCAGCGGGCGCCGGTTCCGCGTCGGCCCTGAGCCTGCCTGACGAGCGGCGCCGCGCACCGCGTGGCACCGATTCAGCCAGCTGCCGGCCCGAGGCCGTGCTCGCGCTGGACAATCTCGGCCGCCCGTTCGCCGATGATCACGCAGGGAGCCATCGTGTTCGCAGAGGTCACCAGTGGCATGACGGACCCGTCGGCGACCCGGAGCTTCTCGATGCCGTGGACCTTGAGACACGAGTCGACGACTGACTCGTCATCCCGACCCATCCTGGCGGTGCCGCAAAGGTGAAAGAAGGTCGTGGCGGCGTTGCGGATGAACGTCTCCCTCGCAGGCCCGTTTGCCGGACCGGGCATGACCTCACGCTTCACGTAGGGTCGAAGCGGGGCCGAGTTGCCGATCTCCCGGCAAAGCTCCACGCAGGCCTTCGCGACCCTCAAGTCCTCCGGTTCCGCGAGGAAGTTGTCGTGAATCTCGATGGGATCGAATGGTTCGCGTCCGGTCAGCTTGAGAAATCCTCGGCTCCTCGGATGAGCGACGGCTCCGAACAGCGTGAATCCCGCCTGCGGCAGGCCGAAGCGGGCCGCGTTCTCCGGGGTCGACCTCGGAAATTCGGCCTCACAGATGAAGATGTCGGGACTCGAGAGGCTCGGCTTGCTCTTCCAGAAGATGGTGGCTTCACCACCGTTGTTTCGCGGCGGCAGCGGGTCCGGTCAGCGCGTTGATGCTCGATCCGCCACCGAGGACCTTCCCCATCGCGAAGTGGACCGAGCGACCATCGAGGTGTGGGTTCGCCTGGCCCTGAAAGCCCCAGTCTCGCTCGCTCCCGATGTTGCTCGGCCACCGGATGGCTTCGGTCACCTCCGGAACGTCGTCGGTTCCCCCGGCCTCGACGAGGAGAACCTTCACCGCCGGATCTTCGGACAACCTGCCTGCGACGACGGATCCCGAGGAGCCCGACCCACAGACGACGAAATCGTACTCAGCGAATTCCAAGTCTTCCTTCCTCCATTCCGTTGCACGGCAGTTCGTCGGCCGTGGCGGGATGGAGGCGGATCTGGATGCCTCGGTGATGCGGAACCATCACACCTTGGTGATGTGGAACCATCACACCTTCGTGCTCCCCAGCCACGAGGTGTTGCTGCGACCTTCGTATCGGTGCCGGCGGGGCGCCGGGTCAGGCGGCGCGGCGCTTCGCCATCCGGTAGATGCCGAGCACGATCACGGCCCCGATGATGCTCCCCACGATTCCGGAGGGCTCGAGCACGTTGCCCGTCGCGTTTCGGTGGAAGAGGGTGGCAAAGAGGAAGCCGCCGACGAAGGAGCCGACGATTCCGAGGATGATCGTGGCAAGCCATCCCATCGGGTCGGCTCCCGGCATGATGGCCCGAGCGATGAGGCCAGCGATCAATCCCACGACGATCAGCGAGATGAGTCCCATGGTGCGGCACCTCCTGGGCGCGCACCCTGCTCCCGTTCCATGACCGGTCGCAACGACTGCCCGCAGGGACATGGGGTCCGGTCCGCCGGATCGTTCATTTCCCACGCGATCGGTCGTTCAGTAGGGAAATCTCCACGGCGGGTCAGAGCACGGCGCTCTCGAGCAACAGGCGGTCCCGGTAGCGCCTTCCGACCGGAAGCACCGTCCCGTCCTGAAGCTGCAACTCGTATTCGCCATGAACGCCCAGCCGTCCCTCGCGGACGCGATCGAGGTTCACGATGAGCCGCCGGTGGATGCGAATGAATCGCGCCGGGTCCAGTCGGCTCTCCAGCTTCTGCAGCGTGGTCCGCACCAGGTGCTCGGCCGATCCGATGCGAACCTTGACGTAGTTGTCGGCGCTCTCGAACCACGCGACGGCGTCGACGTCCAGGAAGCGGATCCGCTCCCCCTCCTTGACCAGCAAGCGGTGCAGCCGCCCGGAACCCGCGCCGAGGCGCTCCGCGAGGGCCAGCAGACGGCCGTGGATGTCCGACGTCCCTCGTCCCTGGACGCGGGCCAACGTCTGACGAAGCCGCGTGCGATCGTAAGGCTTGAGCAGGTAGTCGATGGCCGCGACGTCGAAGGCCTTCAGCGCGTATCGGTCGTGCGCGGTCACCACCACCACGTGGCCCACGTTCTCCAGCCCGGCGCGCTGGAGGACCTCGAAGCCGTCCATGCCGGCCAGCTGGATGTCCAGGAAGACCAGGTCGGGCCGCTCGGTACGCAGCACCTTCACCGCCTCCTCGGCCGTTCCACACTCTCCGACGATCGCGACCCCCGGCTCGGTCGAGAGCATCATCACCAGCTTCCGCCGAGCAAGCCGCTCATCCTCCACCACCACAGTCCGAAGGGCGGCCATCAGATCCTCCAGGGCAGCTCGACCATCACCTCGAGCCCACCCGTCTCCGGGCTTCGGAAGGCGAGCTGCTGGGCGTTTCCGTACAGTTGCTGCAACCGATCACGGGTGTTCCGGAGCCCGATGCCCTCGCGGACCGTGCCCGCGGTGAGTCCCGGACCATCGTCGGTGACTCGAAGCTGCAGTCGATCCTCGACCTGGCGCGCGCTCACCACCACCTGTCCACCGCGAGGACGGGGCGCGACGCCGTGACGGATGGCGTTCTCCACCAGCGGCTGCAACGAGAAGGGCGGCACGTGGGCACCGAGCGCGGACTCCGGCACATCGACGGTGATGGCCAGCCGGTCCGCGAATCGGATGCGCTCGATGTCCAGGTAGCGCTCGAGAAGCTCGAGCTCCTCGCTCAGCCGGACCTCCTGGGAGCCGTCGGCGGCCAGGGTCAAGCGGAGCAGCTCGCCGATCCGCGCGAGCATCGCGTCGGCGGCGTCCACGTCGCGATACATCAGCGCCGAGACCGAGTTCAGAGCGTTGAAGAGGAAGTGCGGATTGAGCTGAGCCTGGAGCGCGGCCAGCTTGGCCTGCTGCAGGCTGGCCTCCAGCTGCGCGGTCCGGAGCTCGCGCTCCCGCGCCTTGCGGAAGTAGTCGACCGCGTAGGTGCCCAGCAGCAGGATGACGTACAGCAGGTAGTACTCCGCCGAGCTCTGGATGAACCAGAGCGGGAGCATCTCCTCGAGCGGCTTCGGTCCTGGTCGATAGATGAGGAAGTAGCGGACGACCCCACCGATCACGAGCAACCCGCCGACGATGACCTGGGCGGCGATCAGGTTGATCGCCCAGCTTCGCAGGCGTGGCCGTGAGCCGAGCGGGAAGCGGCGGCCGATCCAGATCACCAGCGGCGCGGCGGCCGTCCAGAGCCAGTAGGTGACCAGATACAGCAGCCACATCTTCCGGGCGAACAGCGGGCCTCTGAAGTCCGGGCTGATCGCATAGGCCTGGAAGGAGAGGTAGGTCGGCAACAGGGTCGAGGCGCAGAACACCGCCCAGCCGATGGTGAGCCGGCGCTTCCATCGCTGCTTGCGTTCGAGCTCTGTCGGCATCGAGGCGAGGAGTCTGTTCGAGAGACGTCAGTGAGAGCAACGGGCCGAGAGTGACTCCTCCGACCGAGAAACCCTTCGCCACGCGCAGGAGGGCGTTGGCCCCTTCAGTCCGCCGTTCGTCCCTGAGGATCCGCGGACGCTGCGCACCGCGGCGATCGTCTCGGGACCGCTGGAGGGGAGGCGGGGGGCAATCCCGGGAGTGACTCCAATGGTCCATCGTGGAATTCGAGCGCTGGTCAGTCGCGTGGTGTTCCTTGCGCAGCTCGCGGCTCTGGCAGTGTCGGTTGCTGTGCTGTGCACGAGCTGCGGGGGGGAGGCGGGCGGGCCGACGGCCTCCGCGAAGGGTGGGGCGCTCGTCACCAGCCCGACCCTCACCCCTCAGGCCAGCGGGACGATCAATCGGCTCGACTCCGTCATGGCGCTGAACGAGCGCGTCGTGTGGGCCAGCGGCCGAGGGGGCACGGTCGTGCGGACGCTCGACGGTGGCGAGACGTGGGAGACCCACGTCGTCCCAGGGGCGGAGGCGCTGGCCTTCCGCGACATCCATGCCGTGAGCCAGGACGTTGCCTTCGTCCTCACCAACAACGGCGGTCCGAACGCGCGCATCTACAAGACCGAGGACGGTGGGGCGACCTGGACGCTGCACTTCCAGAGCCCCATCGCCGATACCTTCTACGACTGCTTCGCCTTCTGGACTCCCCAGGCCGCCATCGCCATTCCCGACGCCGAGTTCGGTCGCTTCGACGTGATCCGCATGACCGACGGCCAGCACTGGGAGAACATCGGCGACCTCTTCCCGCCCGGACAGCCGGGCGAAGGGCTCTTCCCGGCGAGCGGAACCTGCGTCACCACCCGAGGTGGCCAACGCGCATGGGCGGTGATGGGTGGCGGGGCGCAGCCGCGGGTGATCGTGACGACCGATCGCGGCGATACGTGGACCTCGTACCCCATCCCGATGGGCGGAACTCCCTCCTCCGGAGGGCTGAGCATCGTCTTCCGCGACAACAACCGCGGCATCCTGGGCGGCGGCGAGGTCGCGGCGCCAACGGTGCAGCAGGACAACTTCGCCCGCTCGGACGACGGGGGCAAGACGTGGAAGCTGGCGACCCCCGCTCCCTTCCCCGGCCCGATCTACGGACTGGGGTATGCGACGCACGGCGGCGGCGAGACGGGAGTGGACGAGGAGGACGCCGAGACCGAGGGGGCGGGGCATCACCTGACGATCGTGGGGACCGGCCCGGGCGGCTCGGCGTGGTCGCCCGACGAGGGCGACACGTGGCAAGCCCTGCCGATCAGCGGCTTCGTCTCGGTGTCGTTCGGGTCCGAGCGGACCGGGTGGCTCGTCGGCTTCTCCGGTCGCATCATGCGAATCGACTTCTGAGATAGGCGAGCCAGCGAGGGTGCAGGGGCGACCTTCGAGTCGCTCCTGTGCTCGTTACGGCGAGCCGACGAGGATCGGCTCTGCGTGTCCTGGGCCGACGTCGGTGTCGGCATTGGCGGTGTGCCACCGCTGCGACTCCTGCGTTGCCTGGGGAGTCGCCTGCAATGGCAGAGCCGATTCCGGCGCTGCCGAGGCGGCCCGCGAACGTCCCCCCTCGTAGAAGGCGGCGGCAGCCAGCACAGCCAGCGAGATCGCGATGAGGACGTTGCGGCGCCGCATGCGATTGGGGGACGACGGGCGGACTGCGGTCTCTTGGTCAAGCTCGTTCATGGCGATTGCTCCTTGTCTCATTCATCGAACGGAGCGTTCACGAGCAGGTCCACCGTAGAAATTGGCGGCTTGTACCCCGCGACGAAACGCTCGCCGAAGTCTCGAAGAAAGTTCTCGTAGGTGGTCTGCGGGCGCTCCTGCGCGATGCCGTACAGGCACTCCTTCAGCTGCTGCTTCATCTGGAGCCGGGGAAAGGTGGCGAGAATGTTCGCCATGGTCCCCTTGGGAATTCGCTCGGAGAGGAAGCCTGCGTAATCGACGCCCGCTCCGACGGTGCAGATCCCGACCTCTCTCTCGGCGTGGGGACTGAGCGAGAGCGTCGCGTTCAACGCCACGCAGTACCAGATGAGCTGAGCCCGGCGGTCGCCGACTCCGTGCTCTCGCGAAAGGGCCCGCGCGGCGTCCGCTCCCTCGACCTCGAAGCGCCGCGTGCCCGCGTGCGCCTTGGTGAGCCCGAGGTCATGCAGCAGGGAGGACACCGCGACGACTTCCTCGTCGTACGGGGTGCCTTGCTGCTCGGCGATCTGCACCGCGAACAGCCAGGAGCGAACCGCGTGGTTGAAGAGGTACGGCTCGGAGACCGTACGCGCCGCCTCCATCGCCCGTGCAACCAGGGGTGTGTCAGGAACGGTGACCCCGCAGAGCTGTCGTCTCGGAAGAGCCATGGCCGGCTTCAGCTCCGGAGGAAGGCCAGCAGCTGTTCGTTGATCTGCGTCTGGTGCGTGGCGGTGATTCCGTGCGGCGCACCGGGGAAGTAGACGTCCTTCGCGCCCTTGATGAGCCGGGCCGCCTTCATGGACGAATCCTTCACCGGAACGATCTGATCGTCCTCGCCGTGGAGCAAGAGCGTCGGGACGTCGAACTTCTTGAGATCGGCGGTGAAGTCGGTCTCGGAGAAGGCCTTGACGGACTCGTACGCGTTGGTGAGGCCCGCCTGCATGCTCCAGAGCCAGAACTGATCCAGGGTTCCTTGCGAGACCGTCGCGCCGGGGCGGTTCGCGCCGTAGAACTGGATGGCCAGGTCTCGGTAGAACTGCGAGCGGTCCTTGACGAGGCTTCCGCGGATGGCGTTGAAGACCTCCATTGGCAGGCCTTCGGGATTCGCCTCCGTCTTCAGCATGATCGGCGGCACAGCGGCGATCAGGACGGCCTTGGCAACGCGAGTCGTGCCGTGACGCCCGATGTAGCGGGCGACCTCTCCACCACCGGTGGAGTGTCCGACCAGAGTCACGTCCCGGAGATCGAGGGTCGTGATGAGCGCCGCCAGGTCGTCGGCATACCCATCCATGTCGTTTCGGGTCGAGGCCTGGTCGGAACGTCCGTGGCCGCGCCGGTCATGCGCAATGACCCGACAACCGTTCTGGGCAAGGAACAGCATCTGCCCGTCCCACATGTCGGAGCTCAGAGGCCAGCCGTGAGAGAACGTCACGCACGGCCCCTTGCCCCAGTCCTTGTAATAAATGGTCGTTCCATCCTTCGTCTTGAAGGTGCTCACGTCGGTTCTCCTTTGTTGGTTGTTTGTCGGCGTTGCTGCGAAACGAGTCGCGGACTAGGCGAGCTTTCGTCGTGGGGACGAGTGGCTCAGCCAGTCCGAGAAGTGGATCGATCCACCGCGATGACTTCCGCTCGGAATCAACGACTGGTCGTCGATCTGGGCGCCGTAGTACGGAGCGCCGGCGTCCGCGATGACCTGGCGCCTGTCCCGGGTCGCAGCCAGGAACTCGCGCGCCATCTCGTCCATCGGTCGTGCCTCCGGGCCGGCCACCTCGATGGTCGAGTTGAGGGGCGGTCCGACCGCGAGGTCCGCCAGGGTGGCCGCGACATCGTCCGACGCGATCGGCTGAAACCGCGCCGGTGAGAGGCGGAACGTATTCCCGTCGAGGGCCGACTCGAGGATGGCGCCCATGAACTCGAAGAACTGCGTCGAGCGAAGGATCGAGTACGGGATGCCCGAAGCCTTGATCAGGCTCTCCTGGGCGATTTTTGCGCGGAAGTAGCCGCTCTCGGGGACCCGTTCGAGGCCGACGATCGACAAGGCCAGGTGATGCTGGACCCCGGCCTTCTTCTCCGCGGTCAGGAGGTTGCGCCCCGCCGTCTCGAAGAACCGAAGGGCAGCCTGGTCCTCGAAGGAGGGCGAGTTCGCCACGTCGACGACGACTCGAGCGCCCACCAGCGCCTCATCCAGTCCCTTGCCCGTGAGGAGGTCGACCCCCGAGGCGAGTGACGCCGCAACGACCTCGTGGCCCTCACCCCGAAGCTGGTTCACGACCTTCGTTCCGATGAGGCCACTCCCTCCAATGACGACGATCTTCATTCGCTGCTCCGGTGAGGCCGGCCTCCGCGACCGTGACTTCGAGGCTGCGGCGCGGGGAGCATCGGGCGTGCCACGAGGCCCAGCCCGGGAAGCCCGTCATTCCGGCCGGGAACGCTTCAGGCCCGGCGAGGGAACCGGTGCCATGACACAGATGTGTGTGTGAGCGGATGGCGTTATCGTCACGCAATGCCGGAGAAGGGCGAGACTCGGTCGCTGGGGGACAAGGGGTGGCGCAAGCGGCCTGTCCGGACCTCACCCTGCCTTTTCCTGCAGATCGAGTCCGAGAGGCCGCTCGCAGGACCGGCCCGGTATCTCCTGCACGACGTTGTCCGCGTCCTCCTCGGCCGGGGACCGGAACGCCGCGCCGAGCTTCACGACGGAGTGCTGCGGATCGAGCTGCCCGACGGTGCCGTGTCCTCGGAGCACGCGGAGCTCCGGAAGGAGGACCGCGGGTGGGTCGTCAGGGATTCCGGGTCACGGAATGGAACCGTCGTCGACTCCAGGCCAGTCGAGGAGCAGCTCCTCCAGGACGGCGCCCTCCTCCAGGTCGGTGGGACCTTCTTCATGTTTCGCGCCGCGTACGAGGGGAGGGAACCGGCCCTGCTGGACAGCAAGGACATGTCAGTCGGGCCGACCGGGCTCAGGACCTTCTCCCCAGCGATGCAGCAGGTGCTCAGGCGCCTCGAAGTCGTCGCCCACAGCCGTGTCCCGGTGCTCCTCCAGGGTGAGAGCGGAACCGGCAAGGAGCTGCTTGCTCGAGCGATCCACCGCCTCTCGGGTCGGACTGGCGAGTTCGTCGCCGTGAACTGCGGCGCGATCGCTCCCAACCTCGTGGAGGCCGAGCTCTTCGGCTATCGGAAGGGTGCGTTCTCGGGCGCGGACCGGGACCACCCAGGCCTGCTCCTGGCGTCGAGCGGCGGAACGTTGTTCCTCGACGAGATCGGTGATCTCCCGCTCCAGGCGCAGGCTGCGCTCCTCAGGGTGCTGCAAGAGTCCGAGGTCCTCCAGGTGGGCACCGTCCGCCCGCAGCGGCTCGACCTGCGCGTCGTGGCTGCCACCCACCGGGATCTCGAGGCGCTGGCCCAGGAGAAGCAGTTCCGCCACGACCTCCTCGCGCGCCTGGACGGGATCACCCTCGCCATCCCGCCCCTGCGCGACCGCCTCGAGGACGTTCCGCTGCTGATTGCGACGTTGGTCGAGCGCCACTCGCCGGGGGACTCGCCCTCGCTCTCGCCGCGCGCCGCGGAGGCGCTCCTGAGGCACGACTGGCCGTTGAACGTGCGGGAGCTGGAGAACGCACTGGTCTCGGCCCTTGCGCTTTCCGCGGGAGAGACCGTGGAGGTCGAGCACCTTCCCCGCGCGCTGGTGGAGGGACAGAGGACGTCCGCGGACCTGACCCCGGAGGAGCGGGCCCACCGGGAGGAGCTGGCCGGCCTGCTCCGGGAGCACCACGGGAACCTCAACGCCGTTGCCCGTGTCGTGGGAAAGGGGCGGACCCAGGTCGTGCGCTGGATCAGCCGGTACGGTTTCAATCTCGCGACGTTCCGCCGACGCTGATCCGGCGATCGTTCTGTGAGAAGACTGGCCGCGTGGCACGCACTGCGTCAGATGGGTCCGAGCCGGAGATTCCGCTGGAGCGCGAGGGCCAGTACACCCGGCTCGACGAGCTGGGGCGCGGCGGACAGTCGGTGGTGATCCGCGCGTTCGACGAGTTCGTCGAACGGGAGGTCGCGCTCAAGGAGCTCTCGATCTCGAGCCTGGGAAGCTCGGCGACGACCGAACCCGTGGTGGAGGGAGGCGCGGACACAGATCGGCGAGCGGCCGCGCGCCGCAGATTCCTTCGCGAGGCTCGCCTGACCGCGCGCCTCGATCATCCTGGGATCGTGTCCGTCCTCGAGCTGGCCCGGCGCCCGGATGGGACCATCTTCTGTGCCCAGAAGCTCGTCCGCGGAGAGACCTTCAGGAAGCGCCTGGACCGGTGCACCTCCCTGACCGAGCGGCTGCACCTCCTCCCGCACCTCATCGATGCTTGCCAGGCGGTGGCGTACGCCCATTCACGCGGGGTCATCCACCGCGACCTCAAGCCGTCGAACATCATGGTCGGGTCCTTCGGTGAGACGGTGGTGGTGGACTGGGGTCTGGCCAAGGCGAGCGGTGAGCCCGAGCCTGACGACCCGGCGCCTGCACCGGAGCAGGAGACCGAGCTGACGCGCACCGGCCTGACGATGGGAACGCCGGGCTACATGAGCCCCGAGCAGGCGCGCGGCGAGCGGACCCGTGTCGACGCCCGGTCGGATGTCTTCAGCCTCGGCGTCGTGCTCTATCAGCTGCTGACCGGGCGTGTTCCTTTCGACGGCGCGACGACCGAGCACATCGTGCAGCGCCTGCTCACCGGACGATTCCACGCGGTCCGTGACGTCTGTCCCGAGGCGCCGCCGGAACTCGCAGCCATCGCCGAGCGAGCGCTGGCCTTCGAACCCGAGGGCCGGTATCCGAGCGCGGAGGCTCTGGCGAGAGAGCTGGCTGCCTACGCCGCCGGGGGAAAGGTCCTGGCGTACAGCTACGGTCCCTGGGAGCTCCTGAAGAAGTTCGTCGCCGCCAACCGGGCACTGAGCGCGGTGAGCGCCGCGGCAGTTCTCGTTCTCCTGGCGGCGGCAGGAATCATCGTCCACCAGTTGCAGGTCGCACGGGGGAACCTCGCTCAATCGTTCATCGAAAGGGCTCGGACCGCCGAGGCGAGCTCCGACTGGGCACGGGCCGCCGGCTACTACGCGGCCTCTCGCGTGGAGGGTGATTCCCAGGAGGCACGATGGGGATACTCGCTTGCAGCGGAGCGGACATCGCCGCGGGTCTTCACCCGTCGCGGGGCGGCCGGAGCCTTCGTCGACGTGGGTGCGCGGGCCGACGGTCGGCTGGTCACGCTCTCCCGACAGGGAAGGTTGCTGGTCACCTCGGATCTCGAGACCGGGAACGAGCTCTGGAGATGGGAGCTGCCGGAGAGCACGCAAGCCATCACGTTGCTCCCCAATCAGCTGGTGGGCGTCAGCGGTTCGGGAGGCCGTCTCGGCAAAACGCTGCTCGATGCCGCCACCGGCCAGCTTCTTGGGAGCTTCGATGACTCCGGGCTGCCCTGCCGGCGCAGCCCCCTTCCGCCTCCGGTCCTGGTGACCCCCGACGGTCTGGTCACCGCAGGCGAGGGGAGGCTGCGGAGGGTGTTGTCAACCACGCTCAACCGCCAGGACAGCTGCGTCGTGTCGGACGACGGGCGTCAGCTGGCGTTCGCCGATGGAGCGGGCTCGGTCCATCTCTGGGACCTCGTCGATCTGCGGGAGGTGGCGGTCCGTCTCGTTCCCGACTTCCGCGACATGCTCTTCACCGGCCGGGGTCTGGCCGTGGTCCGAGCATCGACCCTCGACGTGTTCGGTGGGACGGAGGGCGATTTCTCCGTGGATGTCCCCAAGGGCAGCGGGACCAGCACACGACTGCGGCCCGGCGGGGTCGCGATCTCGAGGGATGGACATCGGTTGGTGCTCGACCGCGGGGGAGGGAATCAAGCGGATATCGTCGACCTTCGGACGAGGAGCGTGGTCTCGTCCTTCAGCTTCATCCCCGGCGAGCCGCGGTTCGCGCTGTCCGCCGACGGCGGTCGCGTCTTTGTCGCAGGGCTCCTCGGGGGCTCGACTCTCACGGGGTGGGAGATCCATGCGCCACTTCCGAAAAGAATCATCGACGGCAGTCCGCGCATGAACTTCTTCTTCGCTCGAGACGGGCAAAGGATCCTGGTCTCTCACTATGACCGGTTCAAATCGCGTTGGGAGCTGTACGACGGGGAAGGAATGCGCCTTCTTTCGGGCAGCCTCGGTGCGCACCCCAACGTGAACATCTCGGCAGACGGACGGCGCATCGTCACCAGCGAGACCGGCGGAGTCTCAGTCCTCGATGCCGAGAACGGGCAAGTCCTGTGGAGGAACGACTGCAGCTCCTGCATCCGGATCGAGCCTGCGGCCGATGGAGGTCGGGTCCTGACGTCCAGCGGGGCCCTCATGGCCCTCTGGGTCGTCGGGTCTCCGGAGCCCATCTGGACGGAGAGCGCCCGTGTCGGCCCTGCCGGAGGCGCACTGCGGCTTTCTCCCGACGGAAGTCGCGTGGCCTGGGCGAGGGGAAGCACCGCGTACGTGCACACGATCGGGAACGAGACCGACTTCCAGGTCGACCTCGACGACAACCCGCTGGACGTGAACTTCAGCCACGATGGCAAGCAACTGGTCATTGCCACGCGTGCCGAGATCGCCGCATGGAAAGTGGGGTCCTGGGTCCCCCAGTGGCGCGTTCGCGGTCTCTCCTCGAGCTACGTCGAGCTCCTGTCCTCCAGTGACGACTCGGTGGTGATCGCCGGGTACGACGCGCTGGGAACCGTGCTTCTCGACGGTGACACCGGTCACCACCTGGCGACGATCCCGGCTTCGAAGCCGCGCTCCTTCTATCCTGCGGATCTGGTTCTCCCGAGCTTGAAGGGCAAGATTTCGCGCGGCGGAGGCCGATGGGAGCTCTGGTCGTTTCCGGAGCCCGACCGCGGACCTGCCCGCGACAGCCTCGCTCGGATCACGTCGGCCACGGGGCTGGAGATGAAGGGCGTCGAGCTGGTCGACGTCGCTCCACCTCGACCGTCGGACTAGTCCTGGACGAGCGGCAGGCCCGGAACGAGACCGCAACTGGCGCTCGTTGAGACTGGACCTCGATCGTCTCGATCACTCCGGAAACGTGTTGAGACGGTACATGATGAGCAGCGCCGGGCTCGGCTTCACGGCGCCGAAGGTCCCGCGGAAGATGTCGGAGATGGCATCACTGCCGTAGATCTGCGAGAGCGCGCGGTTCACTGCCGGGCGGAGCGCCGTCCCCCCCAGCGGCAGGACGATGGCGTAGGGCACGTAGCCGATGTCGTCGTTCAGCAGCTCGTAGAGCGAGGCGTCCTTGAACTTGTTGTCCATCCCCAGCAGCATCACCCTGCCCGCAGCCAGCGCATCGGTCTTGCCCTCTTCCAGCAGCGCGACCGCCTCGTCGTAGGACTTCGCCGGCACGACCTTGGCGCTCACCAGTCCCTTCTTCAGCGCATCCTCCAGCGCCTGCGCGTTCGGAGTCCCGGCCACCACCGCGATGCTCTTGCCGGCCAGACCCCCGAGATTGCGCGCGCCCGACGACCTCCGGACGAGCAGCCCGGTCGCGTCGACCCAGATCGGATTGGAGAAGTCCACGTCACTCATGCGCGAGAGCGTGATGGTCGTGGTCCCGCACTCCATGTCCACCTGGCCCTTGCGGACGAGGTCGAGCCGGGTCTGGACGGTGGCCGCAACCCACTTCACGGCGAGCGGTTGGACCTTGAGCTGTTGCTCCAGGCTGGTGACGACACGCTTGCAGAGATCGACGCTGTACCCGGCTGGCTTACCGCCGTCCTCGAACGAGAACGGACGGGCGTCCGTGCGATAGGCGATCGTGACCGACTTGCGCTCGCGGATACGCTGGAGCGTCTTGTCGGTCGTCTGTGCGTGAGTGACCGCGGGGACCAGAGCTGCTACGAGCAACAGCAGTTGTCGCATCGCAACCTCGGAAGTGGGTCGAGGGCAGCGGCCGGGGCGGCACCCCGACCACCGTCATGCAGGTTCGGCGAGGGCGGACCCTAACATGCCGATGCAATCCTGCTTCCGGGTACTGAGCCCACTGCACTTCGGACCCTGGCCCTGAGATCAGTCGGTTGGGAGGGCGCAGGTCCTGAATCCGGAGTAGATGTTGCGCCGCTGGCGCATGTAGAAGTTTCGCCAGGTGTTGCGGATGAGCCGGGTGCGCGTCGCCCAGCAGCCGCCCCGGAGAACCTTCTTCGTGCCGAAGTAGGGCTGGGAGTATTCCTTGTACGGGTCGCACACGAAGCCCGGATAGGGCTCGAACGTGTCGTCGACCCATTCCCAGACGTTGCCGATCATCTGCCGGCAGCCGACGGCGCTGTCGCCCGCGGGAAGGGCTCGCACGTCGACGGTGCCTCCCGCGCGGTAGTCGAGGTTGGCCTGCTCCGGCGCCGGCGGCGCATCGCCCCAGGGGAAGCGGCGCTTGGCTCGAGTCTCGGGATCGAAGCTTGCCGCCATCTCCCACTCGGCCTCGGTCGGCAGCCGGCGACGCGCCCACTTGCAGTAGGCCTCGGCCTCGAACCAGCTCACGCAGGCGACTGGATGCCAGGGGCGGAGGGGCAGGATCTCGTCGAACAGCCGCTCGCACCAGCCCCGTTCGTCCTTGATCCAGAACAGAGGACCCTCGATCCGCGCGCGCCGCCGCCAGTCCCATCCGCGGAAGCTCCAGAGCTCCCGGCGCTGATAGCCGCGGGAATCGACGAACGCCTGGAACTGCGCGTTCGTCACCGGAGTGGAGCTGATGCGGAAGGGACTCACGACGACCGGGTGGGCCCATTTCTCGTTGTCGAAGACGAAGGGTTCGCTCTTGCTCGCGCCGAGCTCGAAGGTGCCGCCCGGCACGGCGACGTCGTGGGGCTGATAGGCCTCATCGACGGGCGGCTCCCTGGCAGCGCGGTCGAATGAGGAGAGCGTCGGTCGCGCGAAGCCCAGCGTCTGATGGATGAGCGTCAGGTTCTCGGCATGCATGCCCTCGTGCAATGCCGCGAGCGTGTAGAAGTACCTCTCGTCCGCGGTCGGCTCTCGGCTGTCGAGCCGGCCGACCGCTCGCTCCAGCACCCGCGCGATGTAGTTCAGCGTCTCGGTTCGTGACGGGTACGGGTGATCCCAGCGAAGGCGATACGAGACGTTGAAGGAATCGTAGATACCGTCGGACCCCGGCAGCAGCGGCTCTGCGCGATCGAGGTGGCGCAGGATCCAGTACTCCTGGAACCAGCCGACGTGGCCGATCTCCCAGATCGGCGGCTCGAGAAAATGGCCCTTCTCCCCGAGCAGCTGCGAATCGGCCAGGCCCTCGAAGAGCTCCAGCTCGAAGCGGCGGGCATCGGTGAGTGCAGCAAGCAGGTCGTGGCTAGTGGGTCGCGCGACGTGCGGCGAATTCATCGTTTGGCTTCACTCGAGCAGGAGCTCGGTGGTGATTGCAATCGCCGCCTTCAGGCTCCGGTACACCGGGCAGTGGTCGGCGAAGAAGCCGTGCACTCGCTCCGCGGCCTCCCGGTTCCCGGGATCGGTCTTCAGCCGCAGCTTGACGTGGATTCGCTTGATGACCAGCACCTTCCCTTCGAGCTCGACCTCTCCGGTCGCCTCGCCAGACAGGAACCCTTCACCCGCAGAAATTTGACGCGCCTCCAGCGCGCCTCCGAAGGTCCCGACCAGTCAACCCGCTGCGGCCGCGACCACGTAGTCGAGGGTCGTGGCGTGCGCTTCGAACTGCCCCGGCTTCGTGCCGTAGTGCGCGGCGACTGCCCCGTGCGTCCCGAACCAGACCGGCTGGGACTCGGCCGGGAGCCAGGCCCGGCGCAGTGGACCCTTCACCCGCTCGATGCGGACCTCGGAACGATAAGCGACGTCGGCCACGACGACCTCCAGGAGAACCAGACGAGAATCACCTCGGGCGCTGCCTGCAACCCCAACTTCCGCCGACGTTCAGGGGAAGACCGAGTTCCTCTCAGGCGAGGCTGCCTGCCTGGGGCACGGCCCGGACATTGCCGCCTCACGCGGCAGTTGTCCTCGCGCCGCTGAGCGGCCGGGGGCCTCGACGCCCAATCGGTACCCGACCCAGACACACCACGCCACGCCGATGGCCACCGCCGCCACGACCAGCCCTTGACCTGCCACGACCTGGGCATCGGTGAGGTAGTAGAGGCACAGCTGACGGTCTGCGTCCTGGTAGACGAGCCCCACCGCCGCGGTCATCCAGGCCAGGTTCCCGAGCATGAGCCCCTGGACGGGCAGCGGAGCCAAGCCGAAGGACGCGGGCAAGACGTAACCGCTCGCCAGCAGCGTGAGCCACTTGGCGCCGGCCACCCAGCCGTCCCGCACCGCCGCGTCGAGCGCCGCCGGAATCATCCAGTAGGCCAGCGTCAGCGTGACGAACGCGAAGCCGGTCAGGCCATACAGGTTGCAGCGAGCCGGAAGGCCGCGAGCCGCGCCCCCGGTCGCCCAGGCCAGCGCCGCGCCGGCGACGATCAGGAGAGGGAACTCGACCAGCATGTGCCGCGCCATGTCCCGCTCGAGCCAGTGACGGTAGCCTGCCACGACGACCACTAGGACGGTCGCAGCCACGACCACCCGGAGCTTGCCGGCCTCGGTCCTCAGCTCAGCCAGCGGCGAGCGCACTCCAGCGCCTCCTGGCCTTGCGCGAGATCGAAGATTCCTACCAGACGGCCGTCCGCGAGAACGACGTGAATGCCGCTGTTGTGCGCATAGCCGCCGCGACCGTCGGGGATGACCACGACGCCGGCTTCGCCGAGGAGCTTCTCCAGCCCGGCTTCGGTGGTGGGCGCCGCGACGAGCCAGCGCGAGGAGTCGGCGCCGTGGTGCTCGGCATACGTCCGAAGGGCGAGAGAATCGTCGCGCCGAGGATCGAACGACAGCGACAGGAGCCGGATGGCGCCGCCGTCGGCGTCCAGGTCGCGCTGGAGACTGCCGAACCCGTCGCCCGCGGTCGAGCACAGCGTCGGGCAGCTCGTGTAGATGAACGTGACCAGGAACGCCCGCGCCGGTGCCGGGCCACCCCGCCAGGGACGCACCACCTCGCCGGTCGAAGCTCTCAGATCGAGGGAAGACAGTACCGGCGGCGCGGCCTGGATGCGTGCGCGCCTGAGCGCCTCGGAGGTCCAGCATCGTCCGCCCGACGTGGTGATCCACACGGCGGCGATCGCGGCGCACCCGAGCGCGAGGAGCGCCATCCCGGTCCCCAGCGTGGAGGGCCCGCGCGGCCGCGCCTCACCGCTCAAGGCTTTCCGGTCAGCTCGGCTTCACCGTTGAACGGTGCCGTGCGGGAAGCGGTGGCGGCCCGCCGTGCCTTGACGTTGTCTGCGGTGATCGCGGCGCCGCCGTTCCCCCACTGGGTTCGGATGTGCGAGATCACCGCGGCGATCTCCGCATCGGAGAGCTGCGCCTTGAGCCCCGGCATCGCCCCGCTGTAGGCAGTGCCTCCCACCTTGAGCGACCCCTGGATGCCGTGGAGCACGATGTCGATCAGGGGGTTGTCGGCGCCCTTGACCCAGTCAGACGCCGCGAGCGGTGGGAATGCGCCGGGCACGCCGGCACCGGTTGCCTGGTGGCAGGCGGCGCATCGCGCGGTATAGACGGCGGCACCGTCCACGGCGCCTCCCGCCGTGGAGCCAGATGCCGACGGAGCTTCGAGAGCGCTCAACGTGCGTCTGTCGCCGAGGCTGTCGGCTTTGAGATCTTGGCCCAGGATCTGTTGCGCACCATAGAACACGCAGATCGAGGCCACGCCGATGATGATGGACGGCACGGGATTCGTCCGCCGCTCGGACGGCTCTGGCTTTTCTTGCGCCTGAAGGGGCTCGGGTGTCGGGGTGTCCATGGGACTCTTGCCTCAGGTATGCACCAGGGGGCCTGGGGCCTTGAGGTACCGTTTGACGATGGCCTCGGCGGACCAGTAGGCGAGCGCGCCCAGCGTACCGGTGGGGTTGTAGCTGGAGTTCTGCGGGTAGGCCGATGCGCCGATCACGAAGACGTTGTGGACGTCCCAGCTTTGCAAGTACTTGTTGACGACGCTCGTGCTGGGATCCTCGCCCATCACCGCGCCGCCGGTGTTGTGCGTCGTCTGGTACACGGTGGTGGTGAACGGACCCTTCCGGGGAAGCCCCACCACCTGCTTCGCGCCCATCGCGCGTCCGATCTCGGCCGCCTTCTCGGTGAGATAGGCCGACATCTTGATGTCGTTGTCCGGCAAGTCGAAGGTCATCCGCAGTAGCGGCAGGCCCCACGCGTCCTTGTAGGTCGGGTCGAGATCCAGGTAGTTCGCGGCGTGAGCCGCCGAGCTGCCGTGAACGGTGATGAGAGACGTGTGGTTGTAGTGCTCCGCAACCGCCTTCTTCCACCCCGACCCCCAGCTCGGCGTTCCCGGAGGTGTCGGGTGGAACTCGATCGGGCGGCCATTGGTCATCACCTCACCGAGGTAGGCGCCTCCGACGAAGCCCAGCGGCCCGTGGTCGAAGTTGTCGGACACGAAGTCCGCGATCGCGGTGCCGCAGGCGCCCGAACGCATGAACGGGTTGATGCGGGTGTTGCGGTCGAAGAACACCTGCGCCGCGCTCACCGTCTGGTGGGCATAGTTGCGGCCCACCGTGCCGGTGCGGCTCTGCGCGTCGTATGGCTTGCCGATGCCGGACAGCAGAAGCATGCGCACGTTGTTCAGCGCGTAGAGCCCGACGATCACCAGCTTGGCCGGCTGTTCGAACTCCTTGCCGGTGGAGTCGGCATAGGTCACCCCTGTCGCCCGCTTGCCCGAGGTGTCGAGGTTGATCTTGAGCACCTGGCAGCCGGTGCGAAGGGTGAACCTGGGGTCCTTGAGCAGCGCCGGCAGGAGCACTGTCTGCGGCGATGACTTCGCGAAGTGCTCGCAGCCAAAGCGCTCGCAGAAGCCGCAGAAGACGCAGGCGTTCAGCTTCATCCCTTCCGGGTTGGTGTACGGAGTCGAGAGGTTGGAGGACGGCTGCGGGAATGGGTGGTACCCGAGCCCCTGCGCGGCCTTGCGGAAGAGGTGGGATCCGTATGGCTCCTTCATCGGCGGAGTGGGGTAGTCGCGCGAACGGGGATCCTCGAAGGGATTTCCACCCTCGATCTTCTTGCCCCGGAGGTTCCCTGCCTTCCCGCTCGTCCCCAGGAGGTATTCGAAGCGATCGAAGTAGGGCTCCAGCTCGGCAGAGGTGACACCCCAGTCCTGGAATGTCAGATCGGGCGAGGTGAACTTCTTGCCGTACCGCTGCTCGGTGAGGGTCCTCATCCGGAAGTCCGAGTCCTGGAAGCGCCAGGTCACACCGTTCCAGTGCACCATGCTGCCGCCCAGGCCGGTCCCCACGAGGAAGGCTTCGATGTAGCGAATCGGGAGAGCCGTTTCTCGAGCGTGGTTCCGGAAGGTCACCGTCTCGCGCGCGGCGTCCACCATCATGCCCTTGCGAACGGCGAAGCGAAGCTCGTCGTGCATCGCCGGGCCCTGGAAGTCGGGGACCGTGTTGCGAGGCAGGCCACCTTCCAGGCCGACCACGTTGAGGCCGGCGCGGGTGAGCTCACGGCCGAGCATGGTTCCGATCATGCCCACGCCGAGACAGAGAACGTCGGTTTCGGGAAGACGGGTCGCCATCTTCAAGTTTCCTTCGTGCCCGCCGCCACGTGGGCGTGGCCGTGGGCGTGGTTGGGGTCCATGTCCGTGGGAAGCCCGTGGCGGTGTGCATCCGCAAGGCTCTTCGGCTCCCGCCGGAGCGCCAGGTTGGGGCGGTCGACCAGCTCGTAGTAGGCGCCGTAGGCCCCCGGAAAACCGATCATCCGCCACGACACCATGTCCTTGTTTCCGCCGTACGCCGGGTCGCCGAAGAAGCCCTCCACCGTCAGCGACCAGAGCCTGGCGAAGAAGAGCTCCGACGGAACGCCACCCAGATCGATTCCGCCCTTCTGCAGGGCCTTGAGGTACTCGTCCTGCTTTTCGGCGGAGAGCTTGCTGAACTCGGCGTGATGCTGGGCGCGGACATGCGCGTGCAGCGCCGGCAGGGCAGTGCGGAAGAGCTCGGCCGGCGTGAACCGCAGCTGGTATCCCTGCTGGGGAGACCCGTCCCGCCATGGGCCCGAGCGATAGAAGCGATCTCCGCCGCCATGGGCGCCGGACAGCTGTCTATCGATGTAGACCGAGACGTCGGCCTCCAGAGCGCCAGGGCCGAGCTCGTCGGCAGGAATCAGCCGGGATACCGCCGCCTCGACGAAGGCAAAGTCGAGCGGACTGAAGAAGGTCAGCGCCTTCGGTTGATCGGCCTTTTCGCTCTTCGTGCAGGCTCCGATCGTTGTGGCGCCGGTCACGATCGTGAAGAGACCGGCGTTCTTCAGAAACTTTCGGCGCGATTCGTCCATTGCTGATTTCCCTAGCGTTTCGCGTGCGTCGCGGGCGGTTGGTCCGCGTCGGCCACGGGGGAGGGTGGTTTCTGAGAGGCGTAGTAGGCGGCGAGTGCTGCGATGTCGGCGTCGCCGAGGTTCTTCGCAATCTGCGTCATCTGACCGCTCGGGTCGGTGTTTCGCCGCCCCTCTCGCCAGGCGTGAAGCGAGGCGCCGAGGAAGCTCTCGGACTGGCCGGCCAGATAAGGAATTCTGGGAGGCTCACCGATCCCCGCCGGCCCGTGGCAGTTCACGCATCCCTGGACCTGCAGGGCCTCGTCCCCGAACCACGCCAGCCGTTCACCCCTCTCGAGGACGGCATGGTCGGGCGCCGGCGCTGCGGTGGCACCAGGCGGCGACAAACGCGACAGGTAGACCGCCACCGCCCGGCGCTGATCCTGCGTGAGGCCCTTCGCGACGGGCAGCATGATCGGATCTCTGCGCGTGCCGTCCGCATAGGCCGCCAGCTGCGCCTCCAGATACAGGTCGGATTGGGCGGCCAGGCGCGGCCCACCCACGGACGCATTTCCCTCGCCATGCGCGCCGTGGCACCCCGCGCAGGCTGCGACGCCCGTGGCAGAAACGCCGTCGCGCACGATCCCGGTGCCCACCTTGATGTCGGCCAGAACTGCGGGATCCTTGGTTGGGAGCAGGAGCGGACCTGCCGCGGTCTGCTTCGGGTGCGGCGAGACCGCCGGATAGGTGTGGTCGAGCCCGATCATGTACTGGACGAGATCGAGGGCGGAGCGCTTGGCCACGATCACGCCGTTCGCGGGAGCGAACTGGGGAGGTACGGTCACGGTCGTCTCGCCCGCCTCGGCTTCGGCCTTGACCTCGAACAGGAACGGATACGAGGGCATGTTGCTGCCCGCGACGTATGCCCGCGGCTGGTAGAGGTGCCCGAGGTGCCAGGCACTGCTCGGCTGACGCGCGCCGATGTTGAAGAGGTCGGGGCCGGTCCGCATCGTGCCGAGCTGGTGGGGCGTGTCGTAGAGGTAGTCCGCAGCGACTGACGGACGCCCCCAGCCGCGCTTCATGTCAGGCGCCTGACTCGGGTCCCGGGGTTGCTGCGAATGGCAGTAGACGCAGCCCTGACGGATGTACTCCTCGCGTCCTCGCAGCTGAGCCTCGGTGTAGGGATGGAGGCCTTCGGGTGCCTCGAGGTGACGCAGCCTGAAGAAGGGCAGCACCACCAGGAGCACCGTCGCCAGCAGCACGAAGGCCAGCGTTCCGGTGACCAGCCGCCGGGCGGTCAGCTCAAGATGCATGGCTCACCCGCCCTTCGACGGCGGACGGGCTGACCTCGAGTCCGCGTTCCCGGCCCGGTTGAAAGACCATCGCGAAGAAGTTCCCTGCGAAGACCAGATGGCCAAGGGTCATGAGGCCACCGGCCACGCTGCGAGACTTGAGCCACGGGATCGTCAGGGCGACCGAGTCCAGGAAGGGACGCTTGGCATCGAGCATGGCCAGTCCCTGCAACCAGCCGCCGATGGAAAGGCCGATGAAGTAAATTGCGAACCCGACGAGCACGAGCCAGAAGTGGGTCCAGATCAGCGATGGGAATGGCCACTCGCGCTGGAGGATCCGCGGCAGGATGAAGTAGATCCCGCCGAAGAACACGATGGTGACGAATCCGTAGTTGCCCAGGTGCGCGTGGGCCACGATGAAGTGGGTGAAGTGCCCCACCGTGCTGACGCTCCGGAGCGACATGGCGGAGCCCTGGAAGGAAGCGGCGATGTACATGAGCCCGCCGGCGACGATGAAGGCGAGCGTGGGCGAGTGACGGAGCGCGCCCCAGTTGCCTTTCAGCGTCCCGAATTGATTGACCATGAACCCGGCCACGGGAATGAACATCATCACGCCCTGAATGATCGCGAGCGTGACCAACCAGCCGGGCACCGGTCCGCCGATCAGATGGTGGATCCCGGTCTGGCCGTAAAAGAAAGCCAGCGTCCAGAAAGCGAGGAGGGACAGATTGTAGGAATAGATCGGGACGCCGAGGATCTTCGGAAGGAAGTAGTAGATCGCTGCGAGCGAGAGCGGCGTGAAGAAATAGCCCAGCACGTTGTGCCCGTACCACCAGTTCATGGCGGCCTGCTGCACTCCGAAGTGCACCGGCAGGTTGGCCACGATGAACAGCACCGGGAACGCGAAGAGCGCGAGGCCGAGGTACCAGACGGACACGTACAGGTGGTCGACCGTCCTTCGCTTCAGGGTCAGCATCAGCGGGACGGCGACGAAGCCCGCGGCGATGGCCAGCATGAGGTTGACCCAGCGAGGCATCTCGAGCCACTCGAGGCCGCTCATGTTGCCCATCGCGAGCTCGATGACCCCGATGATCAGGGCGATGTTCCAGAGGATCAGCCCGCTCATCGCGTACGAGCCGCCCTGCAGCTTCGTCCGGAGCAGGCGTGGGAGCAGCCAGATCGCGAGTCCTCCGCCCGCGAAGGCCGACCACCCGTAGGCGACGATGTTGAGGTGAATGGTCCGGATCCGGCCGAAGCTGAGCCACTCGGCGGAAGTGAGCCAGTCGGGGTTGTGGAGCTTGATCGACGCGACGAGCCCGGCCAGCGATCCGAGGACAAGCCAGACCACCGAGCAGATGAAATAGGCGAGGACGACCCCCGACGTGGACTGGTCCGCCTCCAGCCGGGCCGCGAGCTGCTGCTCGTCGACCGGGCTCCTTGGTCCGGCCCGTACCGTCACGGCCTTCTGCAGGGCCTGGTGCGAGGCCGGTGTCGCGGCCGGGTCATCCACGTGGCCGGTCTCGCCCGGAGCGAAGATCACGTTCGCTCCAGAGGCGTCGTTTCCTGCCGCTCCGGTCTGCATCGACCGGATGTAGACGGCAAGAGCTGCCACCGAGAGCAGGAACGCCGAGAGTAAGATGATGATCGGATCCATGTACCCTCTGTCGTTTGCGCGGTGCCCCCCTCAGCAGGGGCCGTGCCAGGGGGGCTTTCCAGAGGCGCGCCACCTCGAGCAGGTGTGCCGACACACACGACTGTGGCCGGCGGCTGTGCCAGCGCATGGACCCGCAGGTCCCCGGGGAGTCCCGAGCTGAAGCGGAGTACTCGGGTCAGCTCGCGAACGACTGACTCATCCTGAGCGTCCGCCAGTTGGCCGTCGACGTCGCGGCGCTGGAATGAGAGTGTCGCGATTTCGAGCCGAGTCTCCGTCTTCTGGGTGCTGTCCCTCGGGGTGGTGAGCCATGAACAGCGGTTCGGTCAATTGGGTCCAGCTGGTCGGCTACGCGGCCTCGCTGCTGGTGTTCTCGACCTTCTACATGAAGACGATGATACCGCTGCGCTGTGTTGCGATCGCGAGCAACGTGGCGTTCCTGACCTACGGGTACTTCGCGGGGCTGTATCCGGTGTTCCTGCTCCACACGGTGCTCCTGCCGCTGAACGCCTTTCGGCTGCGCCAGATGTTCAGGTTCAAGGAGCGGCTCCGTCAGTCGCTCGAGCGGCGGGACCTTTCTCTCGAGTGGATGCTCCCCTTCGTCAACCGGGAATCGTTCAAGGAGAACGAACCGCTGTTCCGGAAGGGAGATCCAGCCGACAAGCTCTACTACCTCGAGCAAGGAACGGTGCGGTTGCCCGAGGTGGATAGAACCATTCACGCAGGAGAGATCATCGGTGAGATGGGAGTGTTCTCGCCCTTCAAGGAACGAACGGCCTCGGCCGTCTGCACCACGGATTCGACGTTCCTCGTCCTCGGCGAACGGACTGCCCTGGAGCTGTACTACCAGAATCCCGACTTCGGCCTGTTCATGGTGCGCACGATCATCCGGCGCTTCCTCGACCAGCAGGCTCGGAGTGCCTAATCCTCCAGCCCCGCGCGTCGCAGGCCGTCCGCAAGCATCGCGATGTCTTCCGGTCGGCGGAGCGGAAACCAGGCCTTCGAGCTCGAGACGCGCAGGTTTGGGCGGACACGTCGCAGCTGCTGCATGGCGAGCCGCGCCTCCTCCATGCGGCCAGCGAGAGCATGGCTTGCGGCGAGGACACCCCCCGCGACGACGAAGCCCGGGGACTCGCTGAGCGCCTTCTCGGCCCAGGATGAAGCCTCATCGAAGCGCCCGGCGAAGAGGTGAGCGATAGCCGTTCCGATCAGCATCCGCACCATCTCCGGGTCGAGCGGGCTCAGCCGCCTCGCGCGCGCGAAGCGTGGGAGCGCATCGTCGGGTTCGCCGCGGAAGACCCGCTGGAAGCCGCTGAGATACCAGGCCGCGGCGAAATTCGGGTTGAGCACGAGAGCTCTATCGACCGATGCGATAGCGGTCTCGAGGTCGCCAAAGTGGGCAAGCGCATGACCGCCTCGGGTGAGGGCAACTGGATCGGCCTTGCCCAGGTCCACCGCCCGACGAGCGAGGCGACCGGCCTTGGCGGCCTCCTCCAAGGCGTCCGTCGTCCAGCCGTTGACCTTTCGCCAGAGGTAGCACCACGCCGCCATGCCGTGGGCGGAGGGGTATTCCGGATCGAGCTCGAGCGCCTTGTAGAAGAGCCCCAGGGCCGTGTCGGTCGACTCTCTGGTTCCGACGTGAAAGCTCGCCATTCCGCGCAGGTAGTAGTCGTAAGCGTCGAGGCGTTCCGTCGGCTTGTGTTTGGCGCGCTCGATCTCCGCCCGCTCGAGCGTCGGCGAGATTGCACCGACCACGCTCTCGGTCAGCTGGTCCTGCAGCGCGAAGATGTCATCGAGGGGTCCTTCGAAGCGGTCTGCGCAGAGGTGGCCTCGGGTCCTCGTATCGACGAGCTGCTCGGTGATGCGGACGCGATTGGCAGCTTTCCGCACACTCCCTTCCAGCACGTATCGGACGCCCAGCTCGCGACCGACCTGCTTCACGTCCACCGCCTGTCGCTTGTAGGCGAAGCTCGAGTTGCGCGCGACGACGAAGAGCCAGGGGATCCTCGACAACGCACTGATGATGTCCTCGACCAGGCCATCCGCGAAGTAGTCCTGTTCGGGGTCTCCGCTCAGGTTCAAGAACGGCAGAGCGGCGATGGACGGCCCGTCGGAAATCTCCAGCTCCCGCGTACCAGCTTCATCCCTCGGTCCGGGTTCGGCACGTGACGCAGCGGCGCTGTCCAGCGGGGACTCACTGACGTCCCCCACGAATCGGAATCCCTTCCGGGCGACGGTTCGGAGCAAGCGCTGCTCCTGACCGGTGTCACCGATGGCCTTGCGGACGGCGTTGATGTGACTCGCAAGCGTCGACTCCGAGACGATTCTCCCGCTCCATACCGAACCCAGAAGGTCGTCCCTGGTGACGACCCGCTCACGGTTCCTTAGCAGGTAGACCAGGAGGTCAAAGACCTGTGGCCCCGTGGGAACCGCCGTTCCCCGTCGGGAGAGCTCCCGCCGGTCCAGGTCGAGCACGCAATCGCCAAAAACGAGCCGCATTCAGTGCTCCATCGCGCGGTTTGAAGGTGGACGCTACTGCTTGGACGAGGAGCCAGCACAAATCCACGAAGATTCCAAGGCCGTCGCAAGGTCTTGGCTCCTGCTCAGCGGCATCCTCTCGGCGTCATTGGCGATGGCAGCGACGAAGGCCAGCCCACTCTGCCGGGGAGCAAGCGATGAAGATCGTGGTGATTGGAGGAAGTGGTCTCATTGGTTCCAGGGTCGTGAAGCGGCTTCGTGGGCGAGGTCACGAAGCCGTGCCGGCGTCACTCGAGTCCGGCGTCAACCTCCTGACAGGCGAAGGGCTGGGTCGGGCTCTGGCGGACGCCAAGGTCGTCGTCGACGTGGCGAACTCGCCTTCCTTCGAGGCCCGGGCCGTCATGGAGTTCTTCCAGACAGCGGGTCACAACCTCCTGGCTGCGGAGAAGGCGGCAGGCGTCCAGCATCATGTCGCCCTCTCAATCGTGGGCCTCGAGCGTCTCCCGGACAACGGGTACTTCCGCGCGAAGGTTGCCCAGGAGAGCCTGATCAAGGCGAGCGGCACCCCTTCCACGATCCTCCGCTCGACCCAGTTCTTCGAGTTCTTCAAGGCCCTCCTCGAAACCGCCGCAGACGGGAACGCCTTCCGGCTGTCACCAGCTCTGTATCAGCCGATTGCAGCGGACGATGTCGCGGCGGCGGTGGCGGACCTGGCGGTCGGAGCCCCTCTCAACTCGACCACCCAGGTGGCCGGGCCCGAGGCACGACCGATGGACGAGATGGCCCGGGAGTACCTCGCTGCAACCCAGGACACGCGCCAGGTCATCGCGGACGCCCGTGCTCAGTACTTCGGATCCCTGATTGATGACCGGTCGCTGACTCCGAGCGGAAGTTATCGCACTGGGTCGATCTACTTCGCGGACTGGCTCCGCGCATTGCCGCGACGGAAGAGCACCTAGCCCTCGTCCGTCCGCGGCCGCATGGGCCGAACCGACTCGACCGCGTTCGGTCCCTGCAACGACGGCAACAACCCCCGAAGGAGGATCAGCGATGAACACGTTCAAATCCAAGGATGTACCCACCTGAGGCCGGCCATGCCTGTTCCGAGACGAGAGCTCTGCGGGGTCAGCGTTCCTGACACGGCCCTGGTAGCACGGGCGATGGAAGAGGCACGCACGGTCTCCGAGCCGTACCTCTTCAACCATGCGGTTCGCTCCTGGCTGTTCGCGGTGCAGATCGCCGAGCAGCAGGGCACCCCGTACGACGAGGAAGTCGTCGCGGTGTCGTCCCTGCTGCATGACCTGGGGCTCACCAAGACGCACGCGGGCACGCGGCGCTTCGAGGTCGAGGGAGCGGACGCCGCGCGGACCCTGGCGCGAGAGCACGGAGTCGGCGACCGCCGGGGTCAGCTCATCTGGTACTGCGTGGCGTTGAACGCGACGCTCTCGCTCAGTCCCTACGCCGAGCGAGAGGTCGGGATCTGCACCGTCGGAGCGGGTATCGACTACGCAGGCTTCCTCTCCGAGCAAATCCCCAAGGGAACCATGGCGAGCATTCTCGCCGCCTTCCCCCGGCTTCAGATGAAGCAGCAGCTGAAGGACTGCCTCTGCGGCATCGCGCGGGAGCGTCCGCAGACCACCTACGAGAACTTCATTCGAGACTTCGGCGAGCGCTTCGTCGCCGGATACAAGCCGTCAATTTCCACCGTGGACTTACTCGAGAACGCGCCCTTCGATGAATGAATAGGAGAACCGCAATGAGCACGAAACCTCAACCCTTCTTCGTCGCCGCGGCCCTGGCTGTCCTGGCCATCGGAGCCGGCTCCTACGGGATCCGCTCGCGTGTGGCGCTGGCGGAGCCAGAATCGGCTTCGCCTCCACAGGCGACGATGCCCATGCCGCCGCAGTCCGTGCAGTCGCCTGCTGCCAACGCGGACGCCGACGTCGGCCCTGGACACGCCGAGCCGCTTCTCGTGAGCTCGCCATGAAGAGCCTACCGGCAGCGTTGATCCTCTCGCTGTCCCTCGCTGGCGGGACAGTCGTCGCTGGGGACGAGCCGGTCCGAACCCTGCTGACCAAGGATCTCTCAGGGGTTCCTGACAGAGAGATCTCGATGATCCTGGTCGACTACCCGCCAGGAGGATCGAGCCCGGCCCATACGCATCAGGCGCAGGCAATGGTCTACGTCCTCGAAGGCTCGATTGTGATGCAGCTGAAGGATCAGGCGCCTGTCACATTGACGGCGGGCCAGACCTTCTATGAGGGCCGAGACGGCGTGCACCTCATCAGCCGAAATGCGAGCAACTCGGCACGAGCCAAGTTCGTGGTGTTCCTGGCGAAGGACAAAGGGGCACCGATTCTGACGCCTCTCAAGTGACCCGTGGCGTTCCGGCGAGGAGAGCGCGCTCGTCGGAGGCGGGGGGTGGTCTGTCCGTCATGAGGCACACGCCAGTTCTGATCGTCGGTGCCGGGCCCACCGGCCTCGTGCTGGCGCTCGTGCTCACCCGCCGCGGCATTCGCGTCCGAGTCATCGACGACGACGAGGCGCCGGGCGCCCACTCGCGTGCGATCGTGGTGCACGCTCGCACCCTCGAGTTCTATCGCCAGTTCGGATTCGCAGAAGACGTGATCGCGGCAGGAATCAAGGTCGACTCCGCAGGCCTGCGGGAAGTGCGTTCGAGCCAGAGCGTCGAGGTCGGCCGCCTGCAGTTCGGCGATATCGGCCGCGGTCTCAGTCCGTACCCGTTCGTGCTCGCTTACCCACAGGACGATCACGAGCGCTTTCTCGTGACGAAGCTGCACGAGCTGGGCGTCGAGGTTCAGTGGTCGACGCAGCTGACTGACTTCACCCGGGATGATCGAGGCGTGCGCGCAATCATCACTTCGAGCAACGGTCAAACCGAGGAAGCGACGGCCGAGTATGTCTGCGGCTGTGACGGGGCCCACAGCGTCGTCCGGGAGCGACTCGCCGTCGGCTTTCCAGGCGGAACGTACGATCAGCTCTTCTACGTCGCGGACGTGAGAGTCGCCGGAGAAGCTCAGAGGGGTCTGTCGGCGGGTCTCAGCGAAAGGTTCCTGTCGCTGATGCTACCCGTGCGGAGCAGCGGCATGCAGCGGTTCATCGGGCTCGTGCCGCCCGAGCTGTCCAATCGCTCCGACCTTGCTTTCGAAGACGTCCGCGCGCGGCTCGAAGCGCTCTTCGGTGTCCGCGTCGTGGATGTCAACTGGTTCGCGACGTACCGCGCGCACCACCGCGTCGCCGAACGTTTCAGGGTCGATCGGGCGTTTCTTCTCGGCGACTCCGCGCACATCCACAGTCCCGCCGGCGGGCAGGGCATGAACACCGGCATCGGCGATGCCGTGAACCTCGGATGGAAGCTCGCGGATGTCATCCGCGGCGGTCTCGCTGCCGCGATGCTCGACACGTACGAACAGGAGCGCATCGAGTTCGCGCGCACGCTCGTGTCGACCACGGATCGCGCGTTCAGACCCATGGTCGCCGGCGGGTTCGGGGGCGAGCTCCTCCGTCGCGTGCTGGCCCCGTTCTTCTTCACGGTCGCGACGCGATTCGAGATCGGCCGCCGCACCCTGTTCCGCACGGTCTCGCAAATCCGGATTCACTATCCGCAGAGTGCGCTGAGTGAAGGTCAGGCCGGACACGTCCATGGCGGCGATCGCCTGCCCTGGGCAGGAGAGACGGGAGTCGACAACTACGGGCCCCTTCGGTCATTCGACTGGCAGGTCCACCTCCACGGTACGGCGACCGCAAGCCTCGACCATGCGTGTCGGGATCTGAATCTTCCACTGCACGTCTTCGCGTGGAACGACGCCGCCGATCGGGCAGGCTTCATGAAGGATGCCTTTTACGTGGTCCGTCCGGACGGATATGTCGGGCTGGCGTCGCCCACACAGGACGTCGGGGCGTTGAAGACATACGTGCATGGCCGGGGCGTGCGCGTGTGAGCAGCGGTTGAACGCCCGAGCCGGAGGTGACGCCCCCGCTGCCTCGGCTCATCGGTGGTAGGACCATCCAATGGTCGCCGTGAGCAGATAGTCCGTCTTCGACGCCGCTGGATCCGGCGGACGGGTATCGAAGGTGTAGGAAAGATTCAGCCCCACATTGAAGTCCGAGAAGACCTCATACTTGATGCGCGTGGTGGCGGTTCCCCGGAAGCGACCGAAATCGGTGAGGACAGGGAGGACCTGGACCTCGATCCCGGCGTCGAGCTTGGGACTGTCATAGCGAAACGCTTCCCATTCGAGGGCAACGTATCCCGCCAGATTGAAGGCTGGTTCGCCCGTGAAGTAAGTGGCGCGGTCGCCGACCAGCCCTCCGGCGAGCCAGAGCTCCATGGACTTGCTCCGTACGACGGGGTACGCGACCGCCGCCCCCAGGGACGTACGGAGCCTCAGCTCGAGCTCGTCGTTGTGATCGAGCCCGAACCGTCCCTGAATTCGCCAGCGGGTGAAGAGATAATCGCCCGTGACCAGTCCCGAGGCCCTGCTGACCAGCGTGTTGTTCTCGTCGTCCTGGAGATAGGTGTTGAAGCCCACCGCGGCGCCCACATGTTCGCCGCGGTAGGCGATCTGACCGTCACCGGAGAGAGTCATCGCCGTCTTTGCTTTCGCCAGAGTAAAGCCGACGTCCAGGTAGGCCCGCACCCGGGACAAAAAGCGCTCGTCCATGGGGGTGATCGCGATGACGTCCACGATTGGGACGGTCTCATGCGAGCCTACCGGACCGACCACGAGGTGCTTTTCGGCCTCGCCCGGGCCGAGTGAGCCGTACAGCTTCCTGCCCGAGGAGAGCTCGACCTCGAAAGCATGTGTGCTGCTCACTCGCGCGACCTTGATCCACTCGATCGATGGTCGGCCGGCATCGTCGGTGCTGAAGTCGAGCTTCCCGACGCTCATGCCCTTGATCTCGCCGGTGAGGTGATCTCCGTTGTCGAGAACGATGACGTCGGTCTTCTGGGCCCGAGCGGGGGTCGCAAGCACACACGAGGCCAAGGCGAGCCCGACGGTGAGTCGTTCGCGCCATCTCCGTCGCGAACCGCAAGTCATTCGGAAGCGTAGCGACATCGACCGAGCCAGATTGACGGACTACCGTCCTCCTTGCAGATCTGCTGGAGCGGTTCCGTCTCCTTCAGAGTCGTACTTGGCTGCTGCTTGCCCTTTGCGCCGTCAGCGCCGAGCACGAGCGTGGGGCGTCGGGAGGCTCCCGTCGACCCCACTCTGGCGTCGGGTCAACGTCAGACCGGCTGGAGTTCGAAGACGTGGTACTGCCAGGCCGGCATGTCGAGGAACAGTCCCTGTGTCGACAGCTCCGAGCCGCTCCGCTCGTACTTCGCCGGCCCGGTGAGGTCCGCGAGGCGCACGGCTCTCGCCTCGATCCCGCCGAACGACGCATCCGCCCGGCACTGACCTTGCGTCGAGCCGAAGTTCACGACGGCGAGGAGGCGCCGCTCGCCGTGCTCCCAGCTGAAGGCGACGAAGTTCTGCCAGGTCGGGTTGTCGTCCGACGCGGGGCGGCACTCGCGCAGCCGCCACGTGCCCTCGTGCACCTCCGGGCGATCGATCACCGGGAGAAGAACGCGGTAGAAGTCCTGGACCTGCCCGTCAGGCGGCTCGACCGGACGGCGGTCGAGGTGCATCGAGACGAAAGCCTTGCGGCCCTCGAGCTGGCCCTCGTGGAGGAAGCGTAGCCCCGGCACGAGGAAGGTGAGGACGGCCGCGGCCGGGTGGATGGCCGGATCGAACGTGGCGGCGGCACGTGGCTCATCGTGATTCTCGAGGAAGCGCACGGAGCGGTCCTGAAAGTCGGGTGCCGCCATCAGGTGCTCCCGGATGGGCCGTACGTCGCCCTCGCGGAGGCGGTCGTAGAACCGCTTGTCGTAGGTGAAGTCGAACCCCTGCTGCTGGAGCTCAAACTCCAGGTCCCAGTACACCTCGGCCATGAAGATGAACGCCGGGTGATCCGCGCGGATCTTCGTGATGGCGTCCGGCCAGAAGGCAGCGCCGCCGTCCAGCCCGGCACGTTCGCCCCAGGTACGGCGAAACACGTCCGGCAGCACCAGCATGGCCATGTCACAGCGCACGCCATCGCAACGCTCGGCGACTCCCCGAAGCTCGCCGCACATGGCATCGCGGAGACCGGGGTGCCGGTAGTCGAGCTGCAGCGTGTCCGCCCAGCCCGGGAAGAACGGGTCGCGGCCATGGGCGAGGATCCGGGGACCATTCTTGGTCGCGACGCGCGTCCAGTTCGCGGGAGTACTCGACAGCTCCACCTCGGTCCCTTCCACGAACCACTCCGGATGGGCGTCGACCCAGGGATGGTCCGGGCTCACATGGTTGGGGACGAAGTCGAGCAGCAGCCGGATGCCCCGCCGGGCCAGGCGCTCGCGGATCCGCGCGAGAGCCTCGTCGCCTCCCAGCGCGGGACTGACCTGATACGCCTGGATCGCGAAGGGCGATCCGGCGATGTCCTCGTCGCGGCAGTCGGGGAGGTCACGCTGGAACCCGGTCCGCCAGTCGGAGCGGGCACGCGAGACCGCGCAGGCGGCCGGGCCGGTGCGCCAGACCCCGAGGAGCCAGAGCCAGTCGAAGCCCCGCGCTGTCACCTCGTCCAGGAAGGCGTCCGGCACGTCGTCGAGCGTGGCCGGCCGGCGCAGGCGCGTCCCGAGCTCACGCAGCAGCACTCGCGTGTTGACCTGGTAGAGCAGCGGATGGCGCCGCGAAGGCCGAAGTTCCGGACCGGTACCCATGGAACACCTCCGGTGAAAATTCGCTACTTGCTGGCCGCCTTGCGGCCTTCCTCGAGCAGCGTCTTCGCGTCCCGCATGCCGAAGAACTGGATCAGCGTCGCGACGCAGCCGGTCCACCCGGTCTGGTGCGCCGCGCCGACCCCTGCGCCATTGTCCCCATGGAAGTACTCGAAGAACTGCAGCAGGTCGCGCCAATGCTCGTCCTTCTGGAACTTCTCCGTGCTGGCGTAGACGGGCCGGCGGCCCTGCTCGTCGCGCAGGAAGATCCGCGTGAGCCGCGTCGCGATCTCCTTGGCGACGTCGTACAGGTTCATCATCTTGCCGGAGCCGGTCGGGCACTCGACCTTGAAGCTGTCGCCGTAGAACAGGTAGAGGTTGAGGAGCGCCCGGATGAGCAGCACGTTCACCGGCATCCACACCGGGCCGCGCCAGTTCGAGTTCCCTCCGAACATCCCGCTGTCGGAATCGGCCGGCACGTAGTCGACCCGGAACTCCTTGCCCTCGACGTTGAACACGTACGGATGGTCCTTGTGGTAGCGCGAGAGCGCACGGATCCCGTAGGGACCGAGGAACTCGTTCTCGTCCAGCACTCTCGCCAGGATCCTGCGCAGCCGTTCCGTGTTCACCACGGCCAGGATGCGGCGGTTCGCGTAGGGGGTCACCTCACCGGACGCCCCGTCGATGCTGTGCATGGTTTCGAGAAGTCCCGGGAAGCGCTTCAGCCGCTCCTTGACCTGGGCGACGAGCCGCGGCGTCCGTTCCAGCTGCCACGGCTCGAACACCGTCGCGGCGCAGAGCGGCAACAGGCCGACCATGGAACGGACCTTGAGCCGGGTCGCCGTGCCGTCCGGAAGCCGCAGCACGTCGTAGTAGAACCCGTCCTCCTCGTCCCACATGCCGTCGCCGCCCGGACGGTTCATCGCATTCGCGATCCACAGGAAGTGCTCGGCGAACTTGAGGGAGAGGTCGTCGAACGCCGGATCCACCGCGGCGATCTCGGTGCCGATGTCGAGCATCGCCTGGCAGAAGAGCGACATCCAGGCGGTGCCGTCGGCCTGTTCCAGGTGGCCCCCGGTGGGTAGCGGCGCAGAACGATCGAAGACGCCGATGTTGTCGAGGCCGAGGAAGCCGCCCCCGAAGACGCTCCTGCCGGAGCGGTCCTTGCGATTCACCCACCACGAGAAGTTGGCGAGCAGCTTCCCGAAGGAACGCTTGAGGAACTCGACGTCACTCCGGCCCGAGCGGTTCTGTTCCATCCGGAACAGGAAGATCGTCGCCCATGCGTGCACGGGTGGGTTGACGTCACTGAAGTTCCACTCGTACGCCGGGATCTGACCGCTGGGGTGCTGGTAGACCTCGCGCAGCATGAGATCGAGCTGTTGCTTCGCGAAGTCGACGTCGACCGTCGAGAACGCGATGGCGTGGAATGCGAGGTCCCAGGCCGCGTACCACGGGTATTCCCACTTGTCGGGCATGGAGATGACGTCTTCGTTCACCATGTGGAACCACTCGCGGTTCCGCCCCTCTGGCGCTGGCGGCTGCCCCGGACCGGCCCCGTGCTCCCGGAGCCACATCGCCGCATCCCACTGGTAGTACTGCTTGGTCCAGAGCATGCCTGCCAGCGCCTGCCGGAGCACCCGTGCCTCGTCCTCCGTGGAGCGGGGCGGCGTGATGCCGCGGTAGAACTCGTCCGCCTCGCGTTGCCGCGCCGTGAAGACCTCGTCGAAGCCCGCGAACGGCTTTCCGAGCTTCTTCGGCGAGACATCGGTGAGCCTCAGGCGCACCGTTGCCGTCTTCCCCGGAGGGATCTCGAGCACGTGGTGGGAGGCCGCCTTGGTGCCGGTGCGGCCCGGGTTCACCGCGTCCGGGTTGCCCTTGACCACGAACTCATGGAAGCCATCCTTCACGAACGGCGAGGCGTTCTGCTTGCCGAACAGAAGCGCCTCGTTCGTCTCGTTCTCGGTGAACAGGAGCGGGGCGTCACCCTCGACGTAGAGCCAGCGATCCCCCAGGGTGGCGTGTGACGCGGCGATGACGTTCGACGCGGTGCCGTCGACCTTCCGCAGGGACGGCCGCGGGGGATCGGACCACCAGGTCCAGGTATTGCGGAACCACAGCGTGGGCAGGAGGTGCAGGGTCGCCGCCTCCGGGCCGCGATTGACGGCGCTGATGCGGATGCAGACGTCCTCGGGGGATTCCTTGGCGTACTCCACGAACACGTCGAAGTAGCGGTCCTCGTTGAAGATCCCGGTGTCGAGCAGCTCGTACTCGAGCTCCTGCTTCGAGCGAGCGCTGTTGGTCTCCACGAGATCCACGTAGGGGAAGGCCTGCTGCGGATACTTGTAGAGGTACTTCATGTACGAGTGGGTCGGCGTGTTGTCGAGATAGAAGTAGTACTCCTTCACGTCCTCGCCGTGGTTACCCTGGCCGTTGGCGAGGCCGAACGCGCGCTCCTTGAGGATCGGATCCTTTCCGTTCCAGAGGGCGAGGGCGAAGCAGAGGCGCTGCTTCTCGTCGGAGATCCCGGCCAGGCCATCCTCGCCCCAGTGGTACGCGCGGGAGCGCGCGTGGTCGTGGGGGAAGTAGTTCCAGGCGTCGCCGTTTTCGCTGTAGTCCTCCCGGACCGTCCCCCACTGCCGCTCGCTGAGATACGGCCCCCAGGCCTTCCATTGGGCGCCTTCTTCACGAGCGTCGAGGAGCCGCTTCGCCTCGGCCGTCTGGACTTGGGTCGTCGTCACGGTTCACCCCTTTTCGGCGCACGCGAGCTGCGGCACGGAGGTGATCAACGGCCGGCGAACGGTGCCCGTGCCTCCGCACCCTTCGTCTCGAAGACGTCCCCTATCCTCGACCGGGTGAACCGGTCTGAGGCTGTTGTTCCTGCCTACGGGAAAAGAGGAAGTAGGCCCCGACGGTGAGGCAGTTGATGACCACGGCGAGCATGTTCCACACGATCACCGGTCGGGATTGGATCAACAGGCCGTAGTAGACCCAGAGAACCTGGAAGGCGCCCATGATGCCGGCCATCATCGGGTTCATTCCCTCGCTCGACCGGCGCTTGAGCATCTTGATCAGGTCCGGGAACGCCGCGAAGGTCGTCCCGAATCCCGCGACGAGCCCGAACACCTCCGACCGGAGAAGCCGCGGAACGAGCAGGCTCTGCGTGTCCTCAACCTCGCATCCCGAGAGCATCGCGGCGCCGATCACGACAGCCCATGGGAAGAGCCTGGTCGGCGAGGCAGGGCGGTTCGGCAGCTGAGGCATGATGCCCTCCGAGCGTCTACTTCATCTGGGTCTCGGCCTTGGCCTTGCCCGTCTCGCTGGAGACCTGGTCCGCATCTGCTTCGAGGCAGGCGAGGATGGCCCCCTGACCCGCCTTGACCTTGTGACAGAGTTTCTTGACGTCTGCGATGCAAGGCCGTGGGGGGTCTGTGTCGGCGAAGGCGCCTCGGGCGCCGAGAAGCGTGGCCGCGCCAAGCACCGTGGACAGGAGCTTCCGCATCCGGAGCATGTGCCCTCCCCCGACGGAACGGCGAGAAGCCCGGACCCGGGGCCTCGCTTGCGCGCGCCAAAGTACGCTCGCGAATGCAGGAGTCAAACGGTGAACGGACGCCGACCGGCCTGGTAGCTGACCTCATGTCCCAACAGGACAGATGAGCCTTGCTCATGGCGACGGGCTGGGAACACCAAACCGCGAGGTCTCGAACACCTGCAAGGCTCGCATCGCCGATCTGAGGGCGACCGGAGGCGAGTGCAAGGATGACATCGCAAAGTTCTGTGCCTCCGTTCCGAAGAGCAAGGGAATGATGGCCAAGTGCCTGAGTGAGCACCACGACGAGCTGAGTGAGGGCTGTCAGGCGATGTCGTTGCGCGCGAAGGGGCCCGGCTCGGCGAGGCCCGCTCCCGCCGCGGGTGCTGCTCCGGCGGGGGCTGCGGCTCCGGCGGGGGCTGCTGCCCCCGCGGCATCGCCCGCCGACGCCGGCAAGAAGTAGCCGTGCGTAAGCGTCAGGGCCAGACGGCGGACCCTGAATCAGTACGACTTCGGTCCAACGCGGCCTCGCTCTTCCTGGCAGAGGTTCGGGGTAGCCTGAGGGCCCGCTAGGCTAGCCCATGCGCGCGGCGACCTTCGCCCTCCTCCTCGTCGGCACCGTTCCCGCTGCCCGGGCCCAGGCGGACGGGGCGGATGCGGGGGTGCTCTGCGAGAGCTCGGAGACCTGCGCCAACCGGAACGGGCGGGGCTCGGTCTGCAACGAGGGCCGCTGCGAGCCGTACCACGACGCCACGGACCTCTTCGTCGCGGTGGGCCTCAGCCAGGAGAGCGAGACGGCGCCGGAGGCCTTCAAGCCGTTCCTGTCCGTCCTCCCCGTCATCGGCTCCAACCCCACCCAGGGCGTGCTCTTCGGCGTGGCGGTCATCCTCGGCATCTACCTGGGCGACCCGAAGACGACCACCATCTCCAACGTCTCGGCCAACATCCTCTACACCACGAAGAACCAGTTCCTCTCCGGCATCAACAGCGTGCTGATGCTCGAGCACAACGAGTGGCAGCTCCAGGGCGACTGGCGCTTCCTCATCTTCAACCAGGACACCTTCGGGCTCGGGACCGGGATCCCGCCGATCAGTACTGGCTTCACCCTCAATGGCTACGGCACCACCGCCGCCATCGAGGGCGCCCAGCCGATGGACCTGAACCTCATCCGAATCCGCGAGAACGTCCTGAAGAAGGCCTGGCTCGATTCGTTCTACATCGGCCCCGGCTTCTCCTTCGACCGCTACTACGCCATCCACGACAAGCTGCTGGATCTCTCCGCCAGCCCGCCGGTCGTGACCAGCCACTACGCCTACAGCACGGCGCTGGGCTTCAACCCCGCGCAGTACAACATCTCGGGCATCAGCCTGAACCTCCTCTGGGACAGCCGGGACTCCACCATCAACCCCTACCGCGGCACCTACGCTTCGGTCTCGTACCAGTGGAACCCCACCTGGCTGGGCAGCGCCAAGGACAGCTCTCTCCTCGGAATCGAGTACCGCGGGTACTTCGGGCTGGACCCGGCCATTCCGCGGAACCTGATCGCGGTCTGGTTCATCGTGCAGACCACGGTGAGCGGACAGTTGCCTTACCTGGGCCTCCCGGCGATCGGCTGGGACGCCCGGAACCGAACCGGTCGGGGCTACGTGCAGGGCCGCTTCCGGGGGACGGCCGAGGTTTACGCCGAGGTCGAGTACCGGTTCCGCCTCACCAGCAACGGGCTCCTCGGTGGCGTGGTCTTCGCCAATGCGGAGACCTTCTCCACCGCCCCGGTGAGCTACCTCGGCTTCTTCAACCAGGGCGAGAACCTCTTCCAGCACCTGCGGCCGTCGGGGGGCATCGGCCTGAGATTCATGATGAGCCGGCAATCCCGGACCAACATCACCCTCGACTTCACGGTGGCCGACAAGACGTTTGGTCTCTACTTCGGGGCCGGAGAGGCGTTCTGATGGGCCATCGACCTCGGGCGGGCCGGCTCGCCGCGGGGTCATGAGGCCGTGTTCAGGGAGAAACCATGACTGAGCACTCGGGACTCGACGCGCTGCCGTTGTGGCTGTTCATGGCGCTCACCGTGGCACTCCTCGTGCTCGCCGTCGAGGTCGGGTATCGCGCCGGCATCGTTCGTGGCCGCAGATCAGAATATGAACGCCAGGCGCCAATCGACGCCGTGGTCGGACCCGTCATGGGACTCCTGGCGTTCATGTTGGCCGTCATCTTTTCAGCGGCGGTATCCCGTTACGACACCCGCAAACAGTTTGTACTCGACGAGGCGAACGCGATCGCGACAGCCGATCTCCGTGCACAACTGCTTCCGGAGCCACATCGCAGCGAGCTACGAGCCCTGCTGAGGGAATATGTTGACGTCCGAGTGCAAGGCGCGCGCGACACGACTCAGCTGAAGCAGGCCGTCACACGCTCGGAGCAATTGCATGCTTTGCTCTGGTCACGCGCTGCTTCGATGGGGCAAGAAGTCCCGGGCGGAGACCGCAGCGCTTTCCTGTCGACGCTCGTAGAGGTGATCACGCTGCACAAGAAGAGACTGAACGCGGCGATACACAATCGTCTGCACGCTCCGATCTGGTTTGCGCTGTTTGGTCTCGCGGTCCTGGCAATGGCCGTCCTGGGCTATCGCGCGGGCGTTTCAGAACGACGCAGCCTTGTTGCCGTCGTCACGATGGCGTTCGCGTTCTCCACCGTCATTCTGCTCGTTGCGGATCTCGACCGGCCCGGGGCGGGGGTCATCCGAGTGAGCCAGCAAGCGATGCTCGATCTGCAGCAGGAGCTGCGCGACCCGACGTCTGTCCACGCACCCTGAGTCTCCGGCGAAGGCGAGCGATGCCGGGCCCGCTCCCGTCGTGCGCGCCGGCGAAGGCAAAGCTTCACGCGTTGAGAAGCCTCACGAACGTCACGTCATCTCTTGCGTTACCGGCCGCGCCGTGGAACGACGCCGCCGATCGGAGGACCTCGGGCGCTGAAGACATACGTGCACGGCCGGGGCGTGCGCGTGTGAGCATGGGGTGAACGCCCGAGCCGGAGGCACTGGTGTCGACGAAGGACCTCACGGACGCGTACCGACTGGGTGTCGCCGCCGTCGCGGCCGCGCTCGACACCGACGTCCGGGGCGGGCTCGACGACGCCGAGGCGGCCTCACGCCTCGTGCAGGAAGGGCGGAACGAGCTCGCGGCGGAGCCTCCCGTGCCCGTGTGGCGCCGCTTCCTGGCCCAGTTTCAGTCCGCGCTCGTCGTCCTGCTGCTCGTCGCCACCGCGATCTCGGCTGCCCTCTGGGCGTACGAGCGCGACACGGTGCTCCCGTACGAGGCGCTGGCGATCCTCGCCGTCGTGCTCCTCAACGCGACGCTCGGGTACGTGCAGGAGGCGCGCGCCGAGGCGGCGGTCGCGGCGCTGCGCGCGCTCTCGGCGGCCGAGGCAACGGTGGTGCGTGGCGGCGAGCGACGGCGCGTCCCCGCGGCGGACCTCGTGCCGGGCGACGTCATCCTGATCGAGGAGGGGGACACGATCCCCGCCGACGCGCGCCTCGCCGAGTCGACGGCGCTGCAGACTGCAGAGGCGGCGCTCACCGGCGAGAGTCTGCCGGTGTCCAAGGAGACGGCGCCGGTGGCCGAGGGGGCGCCGCTGGGCGACCGGCACGACATGGTGTTCAGCGGCACCGCCGCCACCTACGGCCGCGGGCGCGCCGTCGTCACCGCGACCGGGATGCGCACCGAGATGGGGCGCATCGCCGGGCTGCTCCACGAGACGCGTGAGGAGCGAACTCCACTCCAGCGGGAGCTCGACCGCACGGGGAGGGTGCTCGGCGGCGTCGTCGTCGCGATCGCCGCGGTCATGATCGTGACGATCCTCATCGTCGAGGACGTGCGCGGCTTCCAGGCGATCCTCGATGTGCTGATCCTCGGCGTGGCGCTCGCGGTGGCTGCGGTCCCCGAGGGGCTGCCGGCCGTCGTGACCGCGGTCCTTTCCCTCGGAGTGCAGCGCATGGCCCGGCGCAACGGAATCGTACGCCACCTCGCCGCGGTCGAGACGCTCGGCTCCGCGAGCGTGATCGCGTCGGACAAGACGGGGACACTGACCAGGAACGAGATGACCGTGCGCGTGGTCGTCACCGCGAGCGGCCGCGTGGCGTTCGGCGGGTCCGGGTATGCGCCGGCGGGCGAGGTTCGGAGCGAGGACGGCGGGCCGGTGGAGGGGGCGGTGCGCGCGGAGCTCGAGCGAGCGCTCGCCGCCGCCGACCGCGCGAACAACGCCGCGCTGCGTGAGGAGGACGGTCGCTGGACGGTGCAGGGCGACCCGACCGAGGGGGCACTGCTCGTCGCCGCGCGCAAGGCCGGGCTACGCCCCGACGCGCTCGATTCCCAGCTGCCGCGGGTGGGCGAGGTGCCGTTCTCGTCGGAGCGGAAGCTCATGAGCACCGTGCACCGCGACACCACGCGCGGCGAGCTCATCGTCTTCACGAAGGGCGCGCCCGACGTGCTCCTCGCGCGGTGCACGCGCGAGCTCGTGGGGGACGGGGAGCGGCCGCTGACGTCGGAGCGCCGGGCGGAGGTTGGACGTCGCAACGAGGCGCTCGCCGACCGGGCGCTCCGCACGCTCGGCGTCGCCACCCGCAATCTCCCGCCCGGCGCGCTGGACCGCGAGGCGAGCGTCGGCGCGGAGATCGAGGCAGACCTCGCGTTCGCGGGGTTGATCGGGATGATCGACCCGCCGCGTCCGGAGGCGAGTCAGGCCGTGGCGCGCGCCCGGCGAGCGGGGATCCGCCCGATCATGATCACCGGCGACCACCCGCGCACCGCCGTCGTGATCGCCCGCGACCTCGGCATCGCGGCGGAGGGGCAGGGGGCGCTCACCGGGGCCGAGCTCGCCGCGCTGTCGGACGACGAGCGCGAGCGCGTCGTCGGCGACGTGTCGGTCTACGCGCGGGTGAACCCCGAGGACAAGCTGCGAATCGTGGACGCGCTCCAGCGCCGCGGCGCGATCGTCGCCATGACCGGCGACGGGGTGAACGACGCGCCGGCGCTCAAGAGCGCCGACATCGGCGTCGCGATGGGGATCACCGGCACCGACGTCGCGAAGGAAGCGGCCGACATCGTCCTCGCCGACGACGACTTCGCGACGATCGTCGCCGCGGTGGAGGAGGGGCGTGCGATCTTCGACAACATCCGCAAGTTTCTCCGCTTCCTGCTCTCCTCGAACATCGGCGAGGTGCTCACGATGTTCTTCGGCGTGCTGCTCGCCGAGCAGCTCGGGCTGCGACCCGCGGAGGCGGGGGGCGGGGTCGTGCTGCCGCTGCTCGCGACGCAGATCCTGTGGATCAACCTCGTGACCGACGGCGCGCCGGCGCTCGCGCTCGGCGTGGACCCCGCAGAGGCGGGGCTGATGGAGCGGCCGCCGCGGCCGCACGGGGAACGGGTGATCACGCCGCGCATGTGGCGCGGCATCGCCTTCGTGGGGCTACTGACGGCCACGGCGACGCTGCTGGTGCTCGACGCGTCGCTGCCGGGCGGTCTCCTGCACGGCACGGGCGACGTGACCTACGCGCAGTCGATGGCGTTCACGACGCTGGTGCTGGCGCAGCTCTTCAACGTGCTCAATGCGCGGTCCGACGAGCAGAGCGCGTTCGCGCGCCCGTTCCGCAACCGCTGGATGTGGGGCGCGATCGGGCTGGCGCTCGCCCTCCAGCTCCTCGTGCTCTACGCGAGCCCGCTGCAGCGCGCGTTCGGCACGATGCCGCTCGGCGCCGGGGACTGGCTGCTCTGCGCCGCGGCGGCGAGCGCGGTGCTCTGGGTGCGGGAGGCGAGCAAGCTCGTCACGCGCGCGACGGAGCACCGGCGTCACAAGGCGGAACGGCCGGCGTCGGTCGCGGCGCTCGGCGGCGCCGGCGGCTAGCTGCTCGGGGCATCCGCGCAGGCGGTCGCCGCGCCCGGTGCGCTCACGAGCGGCGGCGACAACTTCCGAAGCGAGGAGTACGGGACTTGAACCCGTGACCTCCGGCGTGACAGGCCGGCGTTCTAACCAGCTGAACTAACTCCCCAGACGACGACGTCCTCGAATGGGCGGAACAGGGATCGAACCTGTGACCCTCGCCTTGTAAGGGCGATGCTCTACCGCTGAGCTACCCGCCCGGTCCCGGCTCCGCTCCTCGACGACGGGGGGCTTGTACGGTCCCGGTTCCAGCTGTGTCAAGGCGAACGGTCGCAAGTTGTGCCTATCGCGCGCCGCTCGCCCGGCAGCAGTCTATACCGCATGGACACTCGAGCCGCCGCCGCCCGCTTCCGGACCCTCCACCAGGGGCCCCAGCCACTCCTCCTTCCGAACGCCTGGGACGCCGGCAGCGCGCGTCTCATCGAGGCCTCCGGGGCAAAGGCCATCGCCACGACCAGCGCTGGACTGGCCTGGGCCCGCGGCTATTCCGACGGAGGCGGGCTGCCCTTCCGGTTCCTCCTCCCGACCGTGTCCGAGATCGCCCGGGTCATCCAGGTGCCGCTCACCGTCGACATGGAGGCGGGGTACTCGGATGACCTCACGGCCATCGCCGAGAACGCCCAGGCGCTGGCGAGCTCCGGCGCAGTGGGCATCAACCTCGAGGACGGGGCCAGCCCGCCGGAGGTCCTCTGCGAGCGCATCGCCGCCACCAAGCGCGGGGCGGCCAAGGCCGGCGTCGACCTGTTCGTCAACGCCCGCTGCGACGTCTACCTTCGAGGCCTCACCACTCCGGAGCGTGCGGTCGAGGAGTCGATCTCCCGCGGCCTGCGGTACCGCGAGGCGGGTGCCGACGGGTTCTTCCTCCCTGGCGTGACCAAACCGTCGGAGATCCGCGAGGTGGTCGCGGGCGTCGCGCTCCCCCTCAACGTGCTCGTTCGCGCCGGCCTCCCCCGGGTGTCCGAGCTCGCCGCGCTGGGGGTGCGTCGCATCAGCGCCGGATCGGGAATCTCCAGCGCGGTGCACGGCCTCACGCGCCGCGCGGTCCGGCAGTTCCTCGACACCGGCACCTACGACACGATGCTCGAGGGCGCCGCTCCGTACGCCGAGATGAACGCGCTCTTCACCGACCGTCCGTGAGCGCCGCCGATCTCCTCCTCCGCCCGGTGGGCGTCATCCGGTCCGACCTTCGCGACCGGAGGCGTGCGCCGATGCAGGGCGCCGAGGGCGCGCCCGATGCGTGGATCGAGCTCCGGCCGGAGGTTCGCCGCGCGGCCTCGTCGATCGCTCCCGGCGACGAGCTGCTCGTGCTGACCTGGTTCCACGAAGCGGATCGCAGCGTGCTCGAGGTCCACCCCCGCGACGACCGTTCTCGGCCCCTGACCGGCGTCTTCTCCACCCGCTCCCCGGATCGTCCGAACCCGGTGGGACTGCACCGGGTTCGGATCCTCGCCGTCGAGCAGCGGCGGATCCGGGTCGGTCCGCTCGAGGCGATCGACGGCACGCCGGTCATCGATCTGAAACCTGTCCTGCGAGGCGAGGAGCGATGAGCACCGGGATCCCCTTGGTGCAGTGAGGCTGGGGCCGTCCTTCGATAAGTCGACAGTTCCTCCGCTTTGCTCGCCGTGTGACGGAGCCCTCGATGTGTGTTCCAGACGTCCGAGCTCGGGCAGGGGAGGGCGCACGATGCGGAACATCGAGCGGTTCGTTCGCGCGGTGGGGGCGGCGTTGCTGGTGCTGGTTTCCTCCGCCGCGCTGAGTCCAGCGGCGGCTCAGAAGAAGCCCAACATCGTCGTGATCATGGGTGACGACATCGGATGGTTCAACCCGAGCATCTACAACCGCGGGATGATGGGCTACCAGACGCCCAACATCGATCGCATCGGGAACGAGGGCGCGATCTTCTATTCCTGGTACGGGCAGCAGAGCTGCACCGCGGGCCGCGCTGCCTTCATCACCGGGCAGTCACCGATCCGGACCGGGCTGACGAAGGTCGGCTTGCCCGGCGCCGAGGTCGGGCTGCAGCCCCAGGACCCGACGGTGGCGGAGGTCCTCAAGGCCCAAGGCTATGCCACTGCGCAGTTCGGGAAGAACCATCTCGGCGACCGGGACGAGATGCTTCCCACCAACCACGGCTTCGACGAGTTCTTCGGCAACCTCTACCACCTCAACGCCGAGGAGGAGCCGGAGAACCCCGACTATCCGAAGAGCCCCGAGTTCCGGAAGAAGTTCGGTCCCCGCGGCGTGCTCCACACCTACGCCGACGGGAAGATCGAGAACACGGGTCCGCTCACCAAGAAGCGGATGGAGACCATCGACCAGGAGTTCCTCACTGCTGCGCTGGGCTGGATGGACAAGTCGGCGAAAGGCGGGAAGCCCTTCTTCCTCTATTTCAACTCCACCCGCATGCACGTCTGGACCCACCTCAGCCCGCAAGCGACCGGCAAGACCGGCCTCGGGCTCTATCCCGACGGAATGGTCGAGCACGACGGTCACGTCGGGCAGATCCTCAAGAAGATCGACGACCTCGGCCTCACCAAGGACACCGTCGTCATCTACACCACGGACAACGGTGCGGAGGTGATGACTTGGCCCGACGGCGGCGCGACGCCCTTCCGCGGGGAGAAGGCGACCGGGTGGGAAGGCGGATTCCGAGTGCCGATGCTGATCCGCTGGCCCGGAGTCATCAAGCCCGGCACCGCCTACAACGACTTCTTCGCCCACGAGGATCTGATTCCGACCTTCGCCGCTGCGGCAGGGAATCCCAACATCGTCTCCCAGTGCCTGACCGGCTGTAAGTCCGGGAAGAAGACGTTCAAAGTCCACCTGGACGGCTACAACCTGCTCCCCTTCCTCAAGGGAGAGGTGAAGGAATCACCACGCAAGGAGTTTCTCTACTGGAGCGACGACGGCGATCTCTTCGCCCTTCGCTACCAGAACTGGAAGGTCGTCTTCATCCAGCAGAACCACACCGGGATCGACATCTGGCAGAAGGACTACGAGAAGCTCCGGGTGCCGAAGACCTTCAACCTCCTCGCAGATCCCTTCGAGCGGGGAGACAGCTCGTTACTCTACAACGAGTGGCTGATCGAACGGGTCTTCATCCAGGTTCCGGCACAGGCGGTCGTGGCGCAATGGCTGCAGAGCTTCAAGCAGTTCCCCATCCGCCAGCGCCCGGCGAGCTTCAACCTCGACGAGGTGATGCGGAAGCTGAACCCGACCAACTAGCCAGTCGAGCCAGGCGCTCGCCAGCCGGCGGTCGTTCCTGCTAGGTCCCCCTGGCCGTGAACGATCGGATCCTTCGCGCCGCGCGCCGGCAGCCCGTGGACGTGACCCCGGTGTGGATCATGCGCCAGGCCGGGCGCTACCTGCCGGAGTACCGGGCCATCCGGGAGAAGGTCGACTTCCTCCCGCTCTGCAAGACGCCGGACCTCGCCGCCGAGGTGACGGTGCAGCCGGTCCGCAGGCTCGGCGTGGACGCGGCGATCATCTTCTCCGACATCCTCATCCCCACCGAGGCGATGGGGATGGAGCTCGAGCTCGGTGACCGGGGGCCGCACTTTCCCTCGCCGCTGCGGACCACGGCGGACATCGAGCGGCTCGCGGTTCCCGACCCGGTCGAGAAGACCGGCTTCGTGGCCGAGGCGATCCGGAGGACACGCGCGGCGCTGCACGACTCGGTACCGGTCATCGGCTTCGCCGGCGCGCCGTTCACCCTCGCTGCCTACATGGTCGAGGGCGGCGGGACGAAGACCTTCATCCTCATCAAGCGGCTCCTCTTCGAGCAGCCGAAGCTGGCCCACGCGCTCTTCGATCGGCTGACCCGGACACTCATTCCCTATCTCGAGATGCAGGTGGAGGCCGGCGCGCGCATCGTCCAGATCTTCGACAGCTGGGGTGGAGAGCTGAGCCCACGCGACTTCGAGTCCTTCAGCCTTCCGTACCTGACCCGGATGGTGCAGGCCCTCAAGGCGAAGGGGGTTCCGGTCATCGTCTTCGGGACCGCGATGTCCACCCACCTGCCCCTGCTGCGCAAGACGGGAGCGGACGTGCTCGGCTGCGACTGGCGCATCGAGCTGGACCAGGCGCGTGCCCTGGCCGGCCCGGACGTGGCGCTCCAGGGCAACCTGGATCCGCTGGCGCTCTTCCTCCCTCCCGCGGAGGTCGAGCAGCGGGTGGCCGACATCCTCCGCCGCGCCGGACCGGTCGGACACATCTTCAACCTGGGCCACGGGATTCTGCCGCCCACCTCACCGGACGCGGCGGAGCACCTGGTCGAGACGGTGCACCGCCTCGGCTGTCACGTCAGCGCGCCGCCGACGCCATAGGTCTGGCTTGACGCGGCATGCCTCCACGGCAGGCCGCGCCGCCTGAGCACCGGCCAGGGAACCCACGGCCGGCTGCTTCGGGTTGCGCGGAGCACGAGTCGCGGTGATCAGCGCCACCCCACTCGATCCTCCTCGGAGAATGTCGGCATGGAGCAGCGCAAACTGGGACGAGACGGCCCGGCCGTTTCCGCCCTCGGATTCGGAGCGATGAGCCTCGGCATCGCGGACACCTACACCAGCAGCGCCCAGACTCTCGAGTCGGCGATCGGCGTCATCGAGCGCGCGCTGGAGCTGGGGATCAACTTCATCGACACGGCAGACATCTACGGAGACTCCGAGCTGAAGGTGGGCGCGGCGATCAAGAACCGCCGCCAGGACGTGGTTCTCGCCACCAAGTTCGGCTTCGTCCAGGGAGAACGCGGCATCGACGGGAGCCCCAAGCATGTCCAGGAAGCGTGCGAGAGCTCGCTGAGACGACTGGGCGTCGACCACATCGACCTCTACTACCAGCACCGGGTCGATCCATCGGTGCCGGTCGAGGAGACGGTCGGCGCCATGGCCGAGCTCGTCCGGCAAGGAAAGGTCCGGCACCTCGGCCTGTCCGAGGCTGCTCCGGCGACAGTTCGCCGCGCGCACCGCGTGCACCCGATCACCGCGGTCCAGAACGAGTATTCGCTCTTCACCCGAGAGCCCGAGGACGAGCTGTTGCCCACGCTCAGGGAGCTCGGAATCGCGCTCGTGGCCTACAGCCCGCTCGGTCGCGGCTTCCTCAGCGGTCGGTTTCGCTCCCTCGACGATCTCGCCCCCGACGACTGGCGCCGGTCCAACCCCCGCTTCCAGGGAGAGAACTTCGCCCGGAACCTGGCCGTCGCCGACCAGGTGCGGCAGCTGGCCCAGGAGAAGGGGTGCACGCCCGCGCAGCTCGCGCTCGCCTGGGTCCTGGGTCGGGGCAAGGACGTCATCCCCATCCCGGGCACGAGCAACGTCGCCCGGCTCAAGGAGAACGCCGGGGCAGTCAGGGTGCGCCTCACGCCCGCCGACCTCGAGCGGCTCGACAAGGCCGCTCCGAGGGGCGCGATCGTCGGCGACCGGTACGAACCGGTGGGACAGCAGCTGCTCAACGGTTGAGGCTGCGCGACGTCAACGGTTCAGTCCTTGCTGAGGCGTGGCGAAGAGGCGCTTCGCGGTCTCGTTGAGATCGTCGAAGCGCTCCACCAGCTGGGCGGCGACACGCCATTGGCTGCCGACGAAGCGCACCCGCCAGCGGTGGTAGCACGTCCCGGTATACTCCTCGCTGACGGGCGAGGGGGCGGTCCAGCTGCGCAGGAAGAAGCGCAACCGGGTGCGAGCCTCGAGATCGCCGCCGCTCTCGTCCCGGGCGAGCAGCGCCTCGATGGTGTGCCGCTCGTCGAAGAAGCCGTCCCGCTGGCGGAGGAAATCGCGCAGACCGGCGAGCCCCTTCCAGATCTGCCCGCCGACGAACCCCGTCTCGAAGTCGTCGGTGAGAATCTCCCTCATCATCACCTCGGCGCTCGGATGGGCCTGGAGGATCGTGAGGTAGTGCTGGAGGACGGCGACGAGCTCGGAGTCGGGGAGGGCGGGCATGACGCGCGAACCCTACGCCTCACTCACGGCTTCGGCGGTGCATCGTCGTTCCAGATGTCGACGATGCAAAGCCACCGTCCATCCGACCCCTTGCGCCACACCGTCGCCGCTTTCCCGGGGATCGACACCGGCTTGCCGTCCGGCCCGCTGAAGGTGGTCGTCGTCGTCGCCAGGGCATAGGCGAGACCGCCCTGCGGAGCGAGGTTGACCGAGCTCGTCTCCCACCGGAGACCGAAGCCGGGGATCTTGAACGTTTCCTTCACGAAGCCGCGGATCGCCTCCTTCCCCGTCACGCTCGGCTGGCCCGCGGGCATCACCACGGCGTCGTCGGCCCAGAAGGAGACCGCGCGCTCGACGTCCCTCGCTGCGATCGCCTCCTGCCACGGCCTGTCCGTCGCCAGGATGGCAGCGCGCTCGGCCTCGACGTCCACCCGCGAGCAGCCCAACAGCGACAGCAACGTGCAGCCGGCCCACCAGCGAAGCACCATCGTCATGCATTCCCCTCTCGGTCCTTGCATTCGCGCATGCCCGTTCGCCCCGGACAAGGCCGCCGCCTGACCGTGATCCGGACAACGGGTCCGCGTGGGCCGATTGACGCGCGAATCGGCTTCTGGTGGAACGCCGCGTCATGGCTCAGCAGCGCATCGGCCAGCCCGGCACCTCGCGCGCCGTCGTGGTGAAGGGGCTTCGCACTCCCTTCGTCAAGGCGAACGGCGTCTTCGGCTCCCTCACCTCGCTCGACCTCGGCGCGGCGGTCGTCCGCGAGCTCGTCGAGCGCGCCGACCTCGACCCCGCGGAGATCGACCAGATCGTCTTCGGCCAGGCCATCCCCACGCTCCTCGCCCCGAGCATCGCCCGCGAGGTCGGCCTCGCCTCCGCGCTGCCGAAGGGACTCGAGGCCCACACCGTCTCCCGCGCCTGCGCCACCTCCATGCAGGCCTTCACCGACGTGGCCTCTGCCATGGCCCTCGGCGTGAGCCAGGTCGCCATCGCCGGCGGCACCGAGTCGATGAGCGACGTGCCCATCTTCACCAGCCGACCCCTCTCGCGCGCCCTGGTGAAGGCCAGCCGCGCGAAGAGCCTTCCGGAGCGCCTCCGCGCCTTCGCCGGCCTGAAGCCCAAGGACATCGTCCCAGTCCCACCCGCCATCGCCGAGTACTCCACCGGACTCACCATGGGCGAGAGCGCCGAGAAGATGGCCAAGGAGAATCACATCTCCCGGACGTGGCAGGACGAGATCGCGCTCGCCTCCCACCAGCGCGCCGCCGCGGCCTGGAAGGCCGGCGTGTTCGACGCGCAGGTGATGCATCTGCCAGTCCCGCCCGCCTACACCACCACCGGCACCACCGACGACATCATCCGGCGCGACACCTCGCTCGAGGCCCTGGCCAAGCTGAAGCCGGTGTTCGACCGGGCCCACGGCTCGGTCACCGCCGGCAACAGCTCACCCTTCACCGACGGCGCCGCGGCGCTGCTGGTGATGCGCGAGGACCGGGCGAAAGCCCTCGGGCTCCAGCCGCTCGGCGCGCTCCGCGCATTCGCCTACGCCGGCACCGACCCGGGAGACCAGCTCCTGCAGGGCCCGGCCTACGCGGTGCCCATCGCTCTCGACCGCGCCGGCATGACCTTGAAGGACATCGACCTGTTCGAGATGCACGAGGCCTTTGCCGCGCAGGTCGCGAGCAACCTCCAGGCGTTCGCCAGCCCCGAGTTCGCCCGGAAGCTCGGCCGTCCTTCTCCGCTCGGCGAAGTGGATCCCGAGCGCCTCAACATCCACGGGGGCTCCATCGCCCTGGGCCACCCCTTCGGCGCCACCGGGGCCCGCATCGTCATGCAGGCACTCGACGCACTCGCCCGCCGCGGCAAGAGCACCGTGCTCTGCACCGCCTGCGCCGCCGGCGGCCTCGGCGCGGCCCTCGTCCTGGAGCGCGTCTGATGTCGAGCTTTCGCACCGAGATGCGCGGCGACGTGGCGGTCATCACCTTCGACCTGCCGGGCGAGCCGGTGAACACCCTCTCTCCGGCCGTGGGCGCCGAGTTCTCCGAGGAGCTGGAGCGGCTCGGCCGGGACGAGGGGGTGAAGGCCGTCGTCTTCACCTCCGCGAAGCAGGACTTCGTCGTCGGCGCGGACGTGAAGTGGCTGGGCTCCCTCCGCACCGCCGCCGACGCCGAGCAGGCCTCGCGCGAGGGGCAGCACGGGTTCGATCGACTCGCCTTCTTGTCCAAGCCGGTGGTCGCCGCCATCCACGGCGCCTGCCTCGGCGGAGGCCTGGAGTGGGCCCTCGCCTGCCGGTCCCGGGTGGCGTCGGACTCTTCGCGCACCCAGCTCGGGCTCCCCGAGGTACAGCTCGGCCTCCTCCCCGGCGCGGGCGGCACGCAGCGCTTGCCGCGACTCATCGGCGCCCAGGCTGCGCTGGACCTCATCCTCACTGGCAAGTCGGTGCGGGCCTCGAAGGCGCGCAAGCTGGGCCTGGTGGACGAGGTCGTCGCCCAGCCCATCCTCGTCGACGTCGCAGTCGAGCGGGCCCGGGCGCTCGTCTCGGGGCACGACGCCTCGCCGCCCCGGCGCAGTCCGCGCGAGACCGTCACCCGGGCCGCCCTCGAGGGCAACCCGATCGGCCGTCGCCTGCTCTTCGCCGAGGCCCGGAAGCAGCTGCTGAAGAAGAGCGGGGGCCATTACCCCGCGCCCGAGCGCGCGCTCGAGGTCGTGCGGGAGGGCCTGGAGAAGGGAGTGGAGGCCGGGCTCCGCGCCGAGGCCCGTGCGTTCGGCGAGCTGCTGATGACGGAGGTCAGCGCCCGCCTCCGCGAGCTCTTCTTCGCCACCACCGCGCTGAAGAAGGACACCGGAGTGGATGGCGCGGCGAAGCCCCGGCCGGTGCGCAAGGTGGCGGTGCTCGGAGGCGGTCTGATGGGCGGCGGCATCGCCTTCGTCACCGCCGAGAAGGCCGCCCTCCCGGTCCGCATCAAGGAGCGCGACGACGCCTCGGTGGGTCGAGCTCTCGCCCACGTCCGGGGCCTCCTCGACCAGCGGGTCCGCCGCCGTCGCCTCGACCGGCGGGGGCTGGAGAAGGTGTTCGCCATCGTGACCGCGACGACCGACCTCTCCGGCTTCCACCGCGCCGACGTGGTGATCGAGGCGGTGTTCGAGGACCTCGCGCTCAAGCGGCACCTGCTGGCCGAGGTGGAGTCGGCGACGGGGGACGGCTGCATCTTCGCCTCCAACACCAGCTCCATCCCCATCGCCCGGCTGGCCGAGGGGGCGAGGCGCCCCGGCAACGTCATCGGGATGCACTACTTCAGCCCCGTCGAGAAGATGCCGCTGCTCGAGGTCATCACCCACGGCGGCACGGACCCCTCGGTGGTCGCGACCTGCGTCGAGCTCGGCAAGAAGCAGGGCAAGACGGTCATCGTCGTGCGCGACGGTCCGGGCTTCTACACCTCGCGCGTCCTCGCCCCGTACCTGAACGAGGCAGCGCACCTCCTGCTCGAGGGGGCGGACATCGCCGCGGTGGACCACGCGCTCCGCGCCTACGGCTTCCCCGTCGGTCCGTTCCAGCTCCTCGACGAGGTGGGCATCGACGTGGGCGAGAAGGTGAGCCACGTCCTCCACGAGGCGTTCGGCGAACGGATGGCCCCACCGCAGACCATGGCTGCGCTGGTGAAGGAGGGCCGGCTGGGCCGGAAGGCGAAGAAGGGCTTCTACCGCTACGACGTCGACGGAAAGCCGGTGGACCCGAGCGTGTACGCCTCGCTCCCCGGCGGAGCGACCCGCGTCCCCTTCCCGGAGGACGAGCTGCGCGATCGGCCGGTGCTCCTCTTCCTCAACGAGGCGGTGCGCTGCCTCGAGGAGGGAATCGTCCGCAGCGCCCGCGACGGGGACATCGGCGCCGTCTTCGGCCTCGGGTTCCCGCCGTTCCGGGGAGGCCCGTTCCGGGCCATCGACGCGATGGGCGCGGGGGAGGTGGTGAAGCGCCTGGAGGGCTGGAAGGAGCGCAAGGGCGCCCGCTTCGAGCCAGCGCCGATGCTCCGCCGGATGACCGAGCGCGGCGAGCGGTTCTACCCGGCCTCGTCGTGAAGCGCAGGACACCGAGGTGTTGCACAATCCAGGGGCGGCGCGGGTACCGTGCCCCCTCCCCGGAGGGAGGTGCCTGATGTGGGGCAAGACCTGGCTCTCGAAGCTCGAGGCGCATGATCCGGCGCCCATCGAGCGCGCGCTGGACGACGTGGCGAGGAGCCCCGCCGGTCAGCCGCTCGACCCGGGCGTGCTGCGCCGCGGACTCGCCGCCTCCGAGGTGGTGGCCGCGAGCGCAGGGCAGCCGGCGAAGGAGCTTCCGGAGGCCGCGCGGAGCCTCGCCGAGCGCTGCGGCGACACGCTTCGCTCGCTGCGGGGCAAGGCCAGGACTGCCCTGGAGCGCATCCGGGCCCGCCCGCCAGACGAGATCGACGCCCGCGACCTGTACGACGAGCCCGACGGGGCCACCGAGCAGGCCGCGCGCGATGACCGCGAATGGCGCACCCAGATGGACCTCCTGACGATGAGGCTCTCGGACTAGTCCGAAGGCGGGGTGACGGTTCCCGCCACGGGTTTGCGCATGGGTCCTACGGAAAGGACCCCCGCGCATGAACCCGAACGCTGCCCTGTCCACCGCCACCAGGCCCCAGATCATCGGTGCCTTGAAGGCTGCCAACTCCATCGACGCCGACGTGCTGCTCCATGTGAAGGAGGACCTGCTCGATCAGTACCGGCCTCTGAAGATGATGTCGCTGGTGCCCATCATCTGCGGAGTGGGCATCTCCCTGACCGTCATCGGAGCGGTCATCGGCATCCCGCTCGTCGTGCTGGGGTTCTTCCTGCGCCGGAAGTGCAAGCGGAACATGGCCACCGTCGAGAGCGCATACGAGGAGTACCTCGCCTCGATCGGCCAGGCGAAGCTCGCCCCGGTCGCCGCGGCCGCGGTCTCCGCCTGAGCGGTCACGCCGCCTGCTGGACGGCGGCCTCCGACTCGAGCAGCCGGACCGGCAGCACCATCGCGTTCAGCCCCGCGAACTGGAGCCGGCGCTGGATCTGGTACGCGGTCTCGTTGTGGAGCAGCCGCTGGTACCAGCGCTCCTGCTCGAAGACCAGCTTTCCGGCGAAGAACAGGGCGCGCGGGAACTCCTTCGCCACCTCGCGGCAGAGCTGGGTCGCAGCGTCCACCGCCTCCGTGCCGAGCGACATGCGGGAGGTGGCCGCGAGGCCCAGCCCCTGCGCCAGCGACACGTACTCGTCCAGCGACTTGCGGGTGCGCTCCTTCACCTCGACGACCTCGGCGATGTCCTTGAACGTGGCCGAATCGATGACCCCCACCGAGAGGAAGACGAAGTTCTGGAAGTAGTGGGGGAACAGCCGCTGGATGGTGAGCAGCGAATGCACGCCGAGGCCGGCGTACCCACCGACGAGGAGCGCGGCGGTGGGCTTCTTCGGGTCCAGCGCCCGCGTCGGCGTCGAGGACTGCGGCATCGAGGTGAGGATGGAATCGAGGCGGCGCAGGTTCTCCTGGACCTTGCGGTAGTGGCTCCGCGTCCAGGTGAAGACGGCCACCACCGTGCCGGTCACGACGATGGTGACCCACGCCCCCTCCAGGAACTTCTCGTAGACGTTGACCGCCAGGATGCCCACGCAGAGCACCAGACCCACCACGTGAATCGCCCCCTGGCGTTGCCAGTCCGGCCGGTTCCTCCGCTCGCGCCACCAGAACCGGCACATCGCAAGCTGGCTCAAGGAGAAGGTGACGAACACGTTGATCGCGTAGAGCGTCACCAGGGTGGTGATGTCGCCGTGGGTGTAGAGGAGGGCCAGCAGCGACGAGCCACCCATCAGCAGCACGCCGTTCTGCATCGTCAGCCGGTCCGAGAGCTGGGCGAAGCGGTGCGGAGCCCAGCTGTCCACCGCCATGTTGGCCATGACCCTCGGGCCGTCGAGGAACCCGGCCTGCGCGGCGACGAACAGGAGCAGCGCCTCGGAGAGGAGGGTGAGCCACACGAACCACCGGCCCAGCGGGAGACTCCCGAGGTGGAACGCGCCCGCGAACCGGTCCGCCAGCACCGCGTTCATCGTCTGGCCCGTCACCGGGGTCACGTGCAGCAGGAGGTAGCCGAGGGTGATGCCGCCGGCGGTGAGCGACAGGCTGATCGCCATCAGCACCATCGTGCGCCGGGCGGTCTCCACCTTGGGCTCGCGCATGATCTGCAGCCCGTTGCTCACCGCCTCGAGGCCGGTGTACGTGCCGGCGCCCATCGAGTAGGCGCGGAGGAACAGGGCGATCATCCCGCCAGCTCCGAGCGTCGCGATCCCGGACGAGAGCCCGCCCCTCACCTGAGCCGTGACCGCGTGGACCTCGTCGAACCGGCTCAGGATCGAGCCGCCGATGAGGATCACGTGGGTGAACAGGAAGAGGAGGAAGATCGGCGCCAGCACGGTGACTGACTCACGCACCCCTCGGAGGTTGAGCACCACCAGCACCGCGATGGCCAGGAACTCGACCGGGAGCTTCCAGCCATGGAGTACGGGTGGGAGGAAGCTGAAGATGGCGTCGGCGCCGGCCGCCATCGAGGTGGTGATGGTCAGCACGTAGTCCACCATCAGCGCGCTTCCGGAGATGACGCCCGCCGTCGGTCCGAGGAGCCGGGTCGCGACGACGTAGCCACCTCCGCCGAACGGGAAGTGCTCGATGATCCGCGAATACGCCGCGGCGATGATCACCACGGTGAAGGCGGTCGCCAGCGCCAGGAACGGCGCGAGCGCCACGTGCGACCCGAGCGCCTTGAACGACTCCTCGGGTCCGTACGACGAGGACGACAGGCCGTCCGCCCCCAGCCCGACCCAGGCCAGGAACGCCACCAGCGACACGTGATGGAAGACGCCAGGGTCCTCGACGCTCCGGGGGCGGCCCACCAGCCAGCGCCTCACCCGACGTCTCAGCGGCGGAGGCTCGCCCTGCGGGGGGACAGCGGAGGGTTCTGCGCTGTTCGGGTCCAAGGGGCGGGCGCGGCAGGGTCTAGCCCCGTGCGCCACGCGGGTGCAAACCAGCCAGGATTCCAGCGGCTTGCGCTGCGACTCGGTGGCGAGTGAGGGCGGGCAAGGGGGTCGGTCTCTGCTAGCCTGTCGGGCATTCCCGGATGAACCTCTGGCTCGTCACCGCGCAGGACGCTCCCTGGAGCGCGCTCGTCCGCGGGCTGGAGGAGGCCGGCTGGGCCGTCTCCCGGCACGCCGACGGGGAGGCCTTGGAGCAGGCAGCGGCGATGGATCCGCCCGACGTCTTCCTCGTCGTCGAGCCCGGCGCCCCGTGGGGGGCCCCGCAGCTGCTCTCGCGCCTGCGGGCGAAGATCGACGCCGACCGCCCGGTGGTCGTGCTCGGGGTGGAGGACGCGCAGATCCGCACCCGGTTGCTCGACCTCGGCGCCGACGACGTCCTCCCGGCGAGCATTGACCCCGACGAGCTCCTCGCCCGCCTGCGTCGCCGCACCGCGGTGTTCCGTCGTCCCTCGGGGATGACCCGGGGTCCCGGGGACCGGGTCGCCGTCGTCGACGCGCTCACCGAGGTCCACAACCGGCGTTATTTCATGCTCCGGCTGGAGGACGAGTTCCGGCGAGCGCAGCGGTACGACAACCCGCTCGCCCTGGTCCTGGTGGACCTCGACCAGTTCCGCGGAATCAACGAATCGTTCGGGCACCTGGTCGGGGACGGCGTTCTCCGCGCCGTGGCCCAGTGCCTGGTGGCCGCGGTCCGCGAGACCGACACCGTCGCCCGCACCGGTGGCGACGAGTTCGCCTGCATCCTTCCGCAGACGCACCTGGCCGGCGCGCTCACCGTGGCCGAGCGGATCCGCCGCGACGTCGCTGCGCTCCGCACCGGCCCCGCCGCCGAGCTGCTCCTCACCGCGAGCGTGGGCGTGGGCAGCCATCCGGCCGTCCACGTCCAGACCGCCGAGGAGCTGATCGGCGCCGCGGATGGGTGCCTCGCCCGCGCCAAGCGGGAAGGCCGGAACCGGGTCTGCCTCGCCGACCCCGGCGTGGGGCCCTCCCCGCGCGGCTCCACTTCCTGATTTCCGCGGTTCTCGGGCGAAGCGGCATTCGCCCGGAGGCCTGGGTCCGCCGCGACCTCAAGGCACCCTGGTGGGTGTAGAATGACCCCGGGTGCGCACCCCTGAACCGGGCAAAACGGACCTGATCCCCGTGGGTTGCCGAAAGCGTCTGAATGGCCGAGCGGTTGCACAAACGCACATCGACTCAACAGCCCATGGAGCCTGCGCTCAGGATGTCGCCCGCTCGCGGGCGACTGCTGGTGGTGGACGACGAGGAGAACATCCTCAAGTCGCTCCGTCGCGTACTGCGTACTCAGGACTGGGAGATCCGCACCGCCCTCGATGGTGAGCGGGGACTGAAGATCCTCGAGCAGTTCACCCCCGAGGTGGTGATCTCGGACTTCCGGCTCCCGGGCATGAACGGAGCCGACTTCCTCCTGCAAGTCAAAGAGCGGATGCCGCTGGCGCAGCGGATCATGCTCACCGGGCACGCCGACCAGCGAGCCATCGAGGAGGCGATCAACCGCTCGGAGATCTTCCGGTTCATCGCCAAGCCGTGGAGCGACTCGGCGTTGCTCCTCACGGTGCAGAGCGCCTTCGAGCAGTACGCAGTGCACGCCGAGAACGCCCGCCTCCAGCAGGTCACCCGCGCGCAGAACGAGGAGCTCCGGGCCCTCAACGCCGAGCTGGAGGAGCGCGTGCAGCAGCGCACCCGGCTGCTGGTGGTGGCCAAGCGAGAGTGGGAGCTCTCCTTCGACTCGCTGGACCTTCCCCTCGCGGTGGTGCGTGGCTCGGACCACAGCGTCCGCCGGGCCAACGTGGCCTACGCCCGGGTGGCGGGCCGGCCGGTCCAGGGGCTGGGCCAGAATCCCCCCTGCCACCAGTTCCTCTTCGGCCGGGACACCCCGTGCACCGGCTGCCCGATGAAGAAGGCCATCTCCAGCGGCAAGGAGGGCCGCGCGGAGATCCAGCACAAGGGAAGAATCTACGTCCTGGACGTCTACCCCATGGCGGAGGAGGGGCAGGCGGTGTGCGCGTACCGGGACGTGACGGACGAGCGGACCATGACCGCGCGCCTGGTCGAGACCGAGAAGATGGCCGCGGTGGGCCAGCTCGCCGGCGGTGTGGCGCACGAGATCAACAACCCCCTCGCCGGGATCCTGACCTTCGCGCAGCTGATGAAGCGGGACGCGGGCCGGGCCAGGAGCGACATCGAGTCGCTGCAGCTCATCGAGGAGTCGGCGCTCCGGTGCAAGCGCATCGTGGAGAGCCTCCTCCAGTTCAGCCGGCGCTCGCAGGAAGGTGACCGCCGTCCCTTCGACCTGAACCGGTGCGTCGAGGACGCGGGGTTCCTCTTCCAGGCCCAGCTGCGGAAGACGCCCGAGGCCACCCTGGAAGTCCAGACCGAGTCCGAGCTGCCGCCGGTCATCGGCGACACGGGCCAGATGGGCCAGGTGCTGCTCAACCTCCTGCAGAACGGCCTCTACGCCCTGGAGGGCAAGCCCGGGACGCTGACCGTCAGCACCGGCCAGCGCGACACCCACGTCTTCTTCAGCGTCCAGGACACCGGCAGCGGCATCGAGGCCTCGGTGCTCCCGCGCATCTTCGAGCCTTCCTTCACCACCAAGCCGCCGGGGCAGGGCACCGGGCTCGGCCTGGCGATCGCCTACCGCATCGTCCAGGACCACGGCGGCCGCTTCGAGGTGCAGAGCGCTCCCGGCGAGGGCTCCACCTTCACCGTTCTTCTTCCGATTCCCCCAACGTCTTTCCCTTCCGTGAGGAACTGATGAGCAAGCGCCCTGGTAAGATCCTGGTCGTGGATGACGACAAGGTCGTTCTCCGCGCCGTCACCGAGATACTTCAACGAGAGGGCTACACGGTCGTCGCCATCGACGATGCGGTGGAAGGCCTCGCCGCCTCGAAGGACCCCACGGTCGACGTGGCGGTGCTCGACATCCGGATGCCCCACCTCTCGGGGATGGACCTGCTCCGCGCCATCAAGCAGCAACGGCCCGACGTGGAGGTGGTGATGATGACCGCCTTCGCCACGGTGGAGACGGCGGTCGAGGCGGTGAAGGCCGGCGCCTACGACTACCTCACCAAGCCCTTCTCCAACATCGACGAGGTGAGCCTCACCGTCGCCAAGGCGCTGGAGCGGAAGCAGCTGAAGGACCGCACCCGCGTCCTGGAGGAGCAGCTCAGCGTCAAGGGCCAGTTCGAGGACCTCATCGGGCAGTCGTCCCAGATGCGCGCGGTCTTCAAGCTGGTGGAGACGGTCAGCTACTCCAGCGCCACCGTCCTCATCCAGGGCGAGAGCGGCACCGGCAAGGAGCTGGTCGCCCGGGCCATCCACTACCGGAGCCCGCGCAAGGACAAGCCCTTCATCGCGGTGAACTGCTCGGCTCTCACCGAGACCCTGCTCGAGTCCGAGCTCTTCGGGCACGTGAAGGGGAGCTTCACCGGCGCCACCGCCAACAAGAAGGGGCTGTTCGAGGCGGCGGACGGCGGCACCATCTTCCTCGACGAGATCGGTGACGTGCCCCCCGCCACCCAGGTCCGGCTGCTCCGCGTCCTCCAGGAGGGCGAGGTCAAGCGGGTCGGCGCCAACGACACCATCAAGGTGGACGTTCGCGTCATCGCCGCCAGCAACGTGGACCTGGCCCGGGCGAAGGACCAGGGCAAGTTCCGCGAGGACCTCTTCTACCGGCTGAACGTCATCACCGTGTCGTTGCCGCCGCTCCGCGACCGTCCCGAGGACGTGCCGCTGCTCGCCGGCCACTTCCTACGGCTGTACGCCGGGAAGATGGGCAAGAAGGTCACCGGCATCTCGCCCCAGGCGATGGAGGCGCTGGTCTGCCACCGCTGGATGGGCAACGTGCGCGAGCTGGAGAACGTCATCGAGCGGGCGGTGGTGCTCACCTCCCGCGAGGTGGTGGAGGTGGAGGACCTGCCGCAGCAGCTGCGCGAGTCGCCGGGCGGCGGTGGGGACGTCGAGGTGCTCAGCCTCGCCCACCTCCCGTACGCCGAGGCGAAGCGGCTGGCGATGCGTGCCTTCGAGCGGCGGTACCTCTCGGCGCTGCTGGAGAAGAGCGGTCACAACGTCTCCAGCGCCGCGCGCGCCGCCGGTGTGGATCGGAGCAACTTCCGTCGCCTTCTGAAGCAGTACGAGGTCGTCCGTGGGCCGCTGCAGCAGCCGCTGGCCAAGCCCAAGGCCGAGCCGATGAGCGCCTGACAAGACTCTCCGGAGGTCCGCCGTCCGGGCACTGCGACCCGGGCGGCGTCCCTGACGGGCCCAAGAGGGCCTCCCCGGCGCGCGCTGGGGAGGCCCTCGCTTTTTCACTGACCTGGACGGCGGGCCTGATCGACCGCGGCGAGGTCCGAGGTCCCGAGCCAGGCCAGCCGCCAGAGCACCGGTTCCTTCGAGGCGGGGGCCGCGTAGAAGCGCGCCGCGCGCTCCAGCACGGCCGCCGCGCCTTCCGAGGATCCGGCCCCCGCGGCCGGTCCGGCGAGGGCAACGCATGCCGCGAGCAGCCACGGGCGTGCGCCCGCCGTCATCGCGGAGTCACCTGTTGCCATCCGGTCCCGTCGAGCTCCCAGGTGTCGTCGAGAAGAGCCTGGTTCGCGGGGTTGCCGCCGCCGAAGACGACGAGCACTCCGCGCGCGCGGTCGAACGCCACGCCCGGGAGGTACCGCGACGGAGGTGCGCCGGCGAGACCGAGCGGCACCCAGCCGGCGTCGCGGAGCACGAGCGGCTCGTCACTCGACGAACCGCCGCCGATCAGGACCAGCGTGCGCCGGCCCTCGTCGTAGGCCATCCGCGCGTGCGTGCGTGGCGCCCGGGAAGGTGCGATCTCGGTCCAGGCGCCGTTCCAGAGCCAGGTGTCGCCGCGGTCCTGCGCCGAGGCACCGAGCTCGAAGCCGCCGAACACGACCACGCCGCCTAGCCCTGGGTGGTAGTGCATGGCGTGGTGCGCGCGAGCACCGGGTCCGGCGCCGGGCACCTGCGTCCACTGCCCTCCGTCGAAGAGCCAGACGTCGTCATTGAAGGTGTTGAGGTCGTGTTGACCGCCGACCAGCACCGCCTCCTCGCGCGCCGGGTCGTAGCTCATCCGGGTGTGGTCCAGCGTCCCGGGGCCGGGGACGTCGATCTGTCGCCAGCCGGCGTCTGCTCGCCACTCCCAGGTCTCGTCGTAGGTGAGCTGGACGGTGTACGAGCCGCCGTGCATCACCACCACGTCGCGAACGCTGTCGTAGGCCACCCCGGCGAGGCTGCGGATGGGCGGGCCGGCCGAGTCGATGACCTGCCACCGAGTCCCGTCCCAGGCCCAGAGCTGCGTCGGCTGCGTGGATGGCGGCCCGGTGGCCCCGCCGAGGCCCGCATTGACGAGGAGCACCCGCTGGAGCGCATCGTCGTAGACGAGGTCGTGCCCGGCGCTCGGGGGCGGACGCAGCCCGCCGTCGACCGGTGGTCCTCCGTCCGGAGGAGGTGGATCTCCGGTTTCGCTCGAGCAGTGGCAGAGAAGGACGCCCGCCACGGCAACGAGGCCCGCTGCTCCGGAGACCCTCACGGCAGCGAGGGTAGCGCTCGCCGTCTTCTCGCAGTCGGGAAGCAGGGACGAGGCGAGCCCATGCAGCGGCCTGCTCCGTCCCGGAAATGGAATTCGGAGGTCGACGGTCGGCGCCGGCGTCTGGCACTGTGCGTCGCCCGATGGCGGGCTGGAAACGAGGGCGACGGCTGGCAGCGCTGGTGGCCATCGGCCTGCTCGCGGTGGTGCTCGCCGTGGCGATGTGGCGGACGTCGACCGCCGGCCCGGCCCGTGCGCTCCGGAAGGACCTCGCGGCGCGCGGGTCCGCGCGTTTCCCCAGGCCGGCGCAGGTCGAGCCGCCCGAGTCGGGCACGTTCGGAGAGCGGGCCGGCGCGCCCTGGGACGCGCTCGCCGCCCTCGAGGCTTCCTCCGCGGACGTCGAGCTGTGTCGGGCAGTGCGCGAAGCGGAGCGGACGTTCGATGAGCTCTCGGCGTCGTGCCGCCGGGAGCTGGACGCCGCCGCCGGTCCCCTGGCCGCGCTCCTCGCGGCGACGCATGCCGCCGAGGCCGGGCCGCCCGCTGGGCTGGGCACGCTCGACGCGCCAGCGCCGCCGGGGCGTCCGCGCGGGTGGTCCACCTTGCCCTACGCCGCGAAGCTCGGGGCGCTCCGGATCCGGCAGCTGCTCTCGCGGGGCGAGGTGCAGAACGCGGTGCAGGTCTGCCTCGACCTTCAGGCGCTCGCGCGGGACGCGTCGTGGGGCACCGCGCTCGCCGGGAGGATTCCCGCGCTCGCGGTGGAGGAGGTCGCGTTCCGGCCGTGCGCGGCTGCCCTGGACGCGGCTCCGGCATCCGTCCAGCGAGGCGCGGCCGGGGCACTGGCCCGCGTCGAGCAGGGCACGCCGACGTTCGCCGACGTGATGCGCGAGTACGCGCTGGGCGCACGGGCGCAGGCCTTCGCTCCGTACCTGGGCCAGCTCGAGGGCCTGGCGCCGCAGATCGGCACCTGGGCGCGGGAGAATGCGCCGGTGGGGCCAACCGACTGGCGGTTCGCCCTCGCACTCGGCGATGCCTGGCATCGGATCGACGCCCGGCTGGCAGATGCGGTGAAGGCCGCCGCGCGACCGATGCCGGAACGTGCCGCCCGCCTCGACGTCATCTCCGCCGGAGAGCGGCCCTGGCTGAACCGGCGGGCCGCGTTCGCGTTTCCCCAGCTCGGGCGCGCCGCGCGTTCCGACGCGCGGGCACGGGCCCAGCTCCGGCTCCTCCGGGCAGCCGTCGCCGCGGACCTCTTCCGCGCCGAGCGAGGCCGCTGGCCAGACGCGGCCGAACTCGCCACGGCGCTGGGAGGCGGGGAGGCACTGCTCATCGAGCCGCAGGGGGACGTGGCCACGCTCGTCGACCCGACGGTGCCCCGCGGGGAGCTCGCGCTCAGCGTTCGTGGGGGCGGTCCGGCTGCCGGGAGCAAGGAACCGTCGCCAACCGGCAGGTGAGCGGAGCCGACGGACGACGCTGGGTCGCCGCGGGCAGCCCGAGCACAGGCACGAGCCGAACTCGGGACTGCCCCCGCAGTCCCACTCCCCGGCCGGTACTTTCTGCACGTGGAAACTGCACCCCACGTGCAGAAAGGATCGCTCATTCAGGACGGTCTGCCCGGGTCGAGGTCGTCGCTGGCTCCAGAAGATTGCCTGAGGCAATCATTTCGTTGTTTGATGCAATCATGGATGCCCTGGACGATGCGGTTTCGGCAGTTCGCGGATTCAATCGGGCCTACACCCTCCGGTTCGGGCTGCTGGATCAGCAGCACCTGGGGAGCGAGTTCAGCCTCGGCGAGGTGAGGGTCCTCTACGAGCTGGCGCACCGGGGTGGGCTCTCCGCGGCCGCGCTGGCCCGCGCGCTGGAGCTCGACCCCGGCCATCTGAGCCGGATGCTCGCCGGCCTGCGCCGAAGGGGTCTGGTCCGGCGGGAGCGGTCCGAGCGCGACCGGCGCGCCTCGCTGCTGGACCTCACCCCGGCGGGTCGCCGCGCCTTCGACCGGCTGGACCGCAAGGCGAGTGTGCAGGTCTCGGGACTTCTCCAAGCCTTCCCCGACGGAAGGCGAGGCGAGCTGGTCCAGGCGCTGACCGGCGTCAGGCGCCTGCTCGAGCCGGAGGAGGGAAGAGCGCCCGCGGTGGTCATCCGCAATCACCGCCTCGGGGACCTGGGGTGGGTCCTGGAGCGCCACGGCGTGGTGTACGCCGAGGAGTACGGATGGGGCGCGCCCTTCGAGGCGCTGGTCGCGGGCGTGGTGGCCGAGTTCGCGCAGGGGGACGACCCGGCGCGCGAGGCCTGCTGGGTGGCGGAGGCGGACGGGCGCCGGGTGGGCATGGTGATGCTGGTCGGGCACCCCGAGCGCCCGGGTGTCGCCCGCCTGCGTCTGCTCCTGGTGGAGCCCGAGGCGCGTGGCCTCGGCGTCGGGCGCGCCCTGGTGGAGGTCTGCACGGGCTTCGCGCGCGCGGCCGGGTACCGGAAGGTGACGCTCTGGACGCAGTCCGTGCTCGCTGCCGCGCGCGCGATCTACGCGCGGGCGGGGTACGTGAAGGTCTCCGAGGCGCCGAACACCGGCTTCGGACAAGGGTTGATCGCGGAGACCTGGGAGCTGGACCTCTGACCTTCAAGGATCACTTCTCGGTCGCGGCGAGCGGATACGCCGCGCACCGGCCGATCTACCCACGGTCCGTCGCGGAGGCGCTCGCGGCTCGATCGCCCGGGCGCGAGCTGGCTTGGGACGCCGGCTCCGGATCGGGTCAGCTCTCGGTGGTGCTCGGCGAGGTGTTCGCCGGGGTGGTGGCCACCGATGCCAGCGCGGCGCAGATCGCCCAGGCCGGGCCACATCCGCGCGTCCGCTACGCCGTCGCACCTGCCGAGGCGAGCGGGCTTCCCGACCGGAGCGTCGACTGCGCCGTCGCGGCACAGGCGGCGCACTGGTTCGATCTCGACGGCTACTACCGCGAGGTCCGGCGCGTGGCCCGCCCGGGTGGGCTGGTGGCGCTGATCACCTATGCGGTGATGCAGGTGGACCCGGAGATCGAGGGCCTGGTGGAGCACTTCTATCGCCGGACGCTCGAGGGCCACTGGCCGCCCGAGCGGAGGCTGGTCGAGGAGGGCTACCGCTCGCTTCCGTTCCCCTTCGAGGCAGTGGCGGCGCCCGTGCTCGCGCTCGAGCATCGCTGGAACGCCGCGCAGGTGCTCGGCTACATCGAGACCTGGTCTGCCGTGCAGTCGCTCAAGAAGGCCGGTCGCGGCGAGGAGCTGGAGCGGTTCGCCGAGCAGCTGCTGGCCGCGTGGGGAGATCCTTCCAGGGAACGATTCGTGCGCTGGCCTCTCTCACTCCGGCTTGGCCGCGTCCCTCGGCTCCCCTGAGCGCGCGAGAACCGATGGGGGGCCAGGCGGTGCCGCTCAGCGGCCGCTTGCAGCGCGACCCGGGCCGTCGGACGTGGGAGCGGCACCGGCGTCGAGCCGTGCACGGACCTTGTTCGCGGCGGCCGCGGCCTCCTCGACCCAGCTCTTGCTCTGCAGCTGCTCCGCCGTCTGGCGCGCCGCCTGATAGTGCTCGAGCGCCGGGGGGAGCCGCCCCTCGGCCTCGTCCACCGCGCCGAGGCCGAAGTGGGACCAGACGCGCGCCGGCGCGCTGTTCTGCTCCTCCGCCAGCGCGAGCGCCCGCGTGTAGCTGGCTCGGGCGTCGGCCAGCGTTCCCTTCTTCCGCTCGAGGTCCCCGACGGCGATCAGCGCGAAGGGGACCAGCCGTACGAACCCGATCTCCTCTCGCAGCGCGAGGCTCCGGCGCTGCAGGGCCAGCGCCTGATCCAGGTCGCCTCGGGACTCCGCGAGTCCTCCGAGGTGACGAAGGGCGTAGGACAGCGTGGAGCGATCACCGATCTGTTCGGCCAGCGTGCGCGCCTCCTCGTAGAGCGGCCTCGCCTGGTCCGGCTTCTCCTCCTGCTCCCAGGTCAGCCCGAGAAAGAACGTCTCCCGGGCCACGCCGGAGCGATCGCCGGCCTCCCGGGACAGCTCCCGCGCACGGGAGTAGAGCTCCCTCGGGACGTGGAAGTCCTTGGACTCGCCCCAGAGCAGCGCCCCGTAGCGAAGGAACCCTTCGGCATGGACCGCGCGAGCCTCGACCTCCCGGGCGCCGGTGCTCCGGGCTGACGCCTGCGCCTGCGCCGCGACCTGCAGGCCGCGGTCCATGCCCTGCCGCGTGTAGAAGGACTCCTCGGCCAGCACCACCGCGAGCTCGGCCTGTAACCTGGCCTTTGCCGCCGCATCCAGCTCGGGGCGTTCCAGCGCCGACGTCAGGAGCGTCCTGCCCCGCTCGAACTCGCCGTGCATCACCGCGGTCCGGCTCAGGCGGACGGTGGCCACGACCCACGCGCTGCGCGTCTCGCTGACCGCGGCCGGCGTGGCCAGCACCTCGGCGCTCGGAACGGACGTGGCGGGCGCGGCGGGCGCGTGCGCGCAGGCGGCGAGCAGGAGCAGGAGCAGGGGCGAAGCGGTGGTTCGCATGGGACCTGATACATGCCCCCGGGGCGACTCCACTTCCAGTGATGTCTGGTGATAATTCACATCACCGCCATGAACATCGCTGGAATCGACGCGAATCTCCTCCTCGTCCTCCACCTCGTGCTCCAGGAACGGAGCGCGACGCGGGCCGCACGCCGGCTGCACCTCACGCAGTCGGCGGTGAGCAACGCCCTCGGGCGGCTCCGGGAGCGGCTCGGAGACCGGCTCGTCGTGCGCACCGGCCGCGGGCTCGCCCCCACCCCCCGTGCCGAGCAGATGGCCCCGCTGCTCGCCACGGCCTTCGCCGACCTGGACCGGGCCATCGGCGGGGAGGGTTTCGACCCCCGCACCTGCACCCGGACCTTCACCTTCGCCGACAGCGAGGAGTTCTCGCAGCTGCCTCGCCTCGCCCAGCTGTTCGAGAAGCGGTTGCCGCGCGCGACGCTGGACTTCGCCGTCTCCGCGGAGCCGTTCTCGGCGCTGGTGGCCGGACGGGCCGACGTCGCGCTCGGTCCGGAGGGGATGCGTGTCCCGGGCCTCTATCGTCGGATGCTCTACGAGGAACGAGCGGTCCGGGTGGTTCGGCGGGGACATCCGGCGTGGCGGCGGGCCGCGACCGCCGATCCGGACCTGCCACGGGTCGCGGTGGAGGTCACCGATGCGGGTCGCGCCCGGATCCCGTCGGGCGGCGGCCGCATCGCCATGCGAGTACCCACCTTCCTCGCCGCCGCGCTGGCGGCGAGCGAGACCGACCTCGTCGCCACGCTGCCGATCCGGCTCGCGCGCTGGCTCGCGCCGGTGCTCGAGCTGCGGATCGTCGAGGTTGGCGCGCCGGCTCGCCCGGTGGCGCTGTACTGGCACGCGCGCACGCACGAGGACGAGGCGATGCGCTTCTTTCGCTCGCTGGTGATCGACGTGACGCGTTCCGACCGCGTCGAGCGTCCGCCGCGCGCTCGACGCTCGGGATGAGTCGGAACCACGGCAGGGCGCACGGTGCGGCGCCTTCTGGACACTGCGCTCGACCGGTTTGCCACCTTCTTGCGCCTTCCTCGCCGGCGCCGTTGTGACGGCGCATGCCCGGCGCTCTCCTCCGGGTGCAGTTCCACGGGAGGACGTCATGCGCGGAACACCTGGAGCGGTGTCGCTGCTGTCCATCGGTCTCTTTCTGCTCGCAGCCCCGGCGCACGCCTGGGACCGAGGGCGCGTCCGCACCTTCGCGGTGCTGCCGCCCGGCTCCTCGGGGCCAGAGGGCCTCGAGGTCGGTCCACGGGGCCACGTGTACGTGACGGGCTTCGGCTTCACTGCCGCCGGTCCTGCGACCGGCGAGGGCCAGCTCACGGTCTTCGACGAGAGGGGGCGGCTGCTCCGACAGGTCGCGGTGCATCCCTCGAGCGGGCATCTGCTCGGGCTCGCCTTCCACCCTCACAGCGGCGTGCTCCTGTCGAACGACTTCGGCGCCGGCCAGGTGCTCGCGGTGGATCCGCGAACCGGCGAGGCCCAGCCATTCATCACCCTGCCTGCCGTGCTGCCCCACCCTGGCGGCTCGGGCCTGAACGACCTCACCTTCGACCGCGCCGGGAACGTCTACGTCTCGGACAGCGCGCAGGGAATCATCTGGAAGGCGCCGCCGAGCGGCGGGGTTGCCACCATCTGGATCGACGACCCGCTGTTGCGCACCACCGGCGTGCCTCCCTTCGGGGCCAACGGCCTCCGCTTCAACCGTGGGGAGACGAGGCTCTTCGTCGCGAACACCGGGAGCGACACGGTGCTTCAGATCCCGGTGGTGGGGCACGACCCCGGCGGACCGGCGAAGATCTTCACCCAGGCGCTCAACGGTGCCGACGGCCTGCTGGTGGACGAGAACGACAACCTCTGGGTGGTCGAGAACCAGTCGGACGACGTGGTGGTGATCGACCCCAGCGGCAAGGCCATCGCAAAGCTTGGTGACTTCGGTGGGGCCATCCGTCGAGGCTCGCCGGTGGGCCTGCTCTTCCCGGCGAGCATCCGGTTCGCCGGGCGCCATCTCCTCGTGACCAACCTCGCTCTGGACCTCCGTATCTTCAGCCCCGACTTCACGACGCCCGAGTCGGCCTGGACCGCGCAGGTGTCGCGCTACACCATCTCGAAGATCCGCATCGACGGTGAGGACGACGGCCACCACGAGTTCGACGACGACTGAGGTCGCCGCCCCACTGGATCGACGGCACCGCCCTTTCCGGCTAGAGGGTGCCGATGCTCGAGATGGAGGTGGAGCGTCCTGCCCGGACGTTCTGGCGTGGCGTCGTGTCGCTCGTCGCGGGTGTCGGCGCGCTGCTGTTCCTCGCCGACGTGCTCCACTGGATGATCGTCGGGCCGGTTCCGCTCCTCGTCGGGAAGCTCGGTCCCCCCGGCGCGGACATGGAGGCGGAGGCCGGGCTCGCCGCGCTCCTCGGCGTGGTGGCTCTCGTCGCCGCGGGCGGGCTCCGCCATCGGCTGGGGCGGCCCGCGGTCGTTGCAGGCCTCACCCTGGCGGCGCTCCTCGCGAACCTCGGCCCCTTCACGACCGGCGACGTCCGGCCAGCGGCCATGTTGCCCTTCGCCCTGGTCCGCGACGGGAAGCTCACCTTCGAGGGCACCGACCTCGACCAGCCCTTCTTCCTGCTCTCGGCGGATCCGCTCCCCTACTACCTCGTCAGGAGCGGCGACCGGATTGCCTCGAAGTACTCGCCGGCGATGGGGTTGCTCGCCACCCCGGTATACCTGCCGGCCGCGCTCGGGCGCTTCGATGCACGCTCCCCGATCGTCGAGCACTTCGGGAAGCTCGCTGCGGCGGTGCTCACCGCGCTGGGCGTGAGCTGCCTTTACGCCGCCGCGGCAGGTCTGGTGGGCCCGGCGTTCGCCGGCGCCGCGACCGCGCTCTACGTGCTCGGGACTCCGCTGCTGCCGGTCATCGGACAGGCCCTCTGGCTTCACACCGGCGTGGCGCTGGGCTTCTCGCTCGCGCTCCTCGCCCTGACCCGTGGCGAGGACTCATCGCGGAGGGTGGGGCTGCTCGCCGGGCTCGGCGTTGGGCTGGCAGTCGCCTGCCGGCCGGTGGATGGCGTGCTCGCCGCGGGCTTCGTCGTCGCGCTGTGGCTGGTGCGGCGGCGGGCACTCGGCTGGATGGCGGCAACCGCGGCCGTCCCGGTTCTCCTGCTCGCCCTCTACCAGTGGCGCGTCTTCGGCTCTCCCCTCGCCACCGGATACGGCGCCGAGGCGGCGGACGGCTGGAGCGCTCCGCTCATCGAGGGAATTCCCGGGCTGCTCTTCAGCCCTGGACGCGGATTGTTCGTGCACGCGCCAATTCTCGTTCTCTCTGCCGTTGCGCTGGTGCGCGCGGGAAGGGGCTCCTCGCCGCGCTGGTTCCTTCCGCTCGGGCTCTCGGTCGCGCTCTTCGTCTGCGTGATGGGGCACTGGTACATGTGGTGGGGAGGCGCATCGCCCGGGAACCGGATGCTCTCCGACGCCATGCCGATTCTCGGGCTCGCCCTGGCCTGCGGGCTCCGGGACGCCTGGCCGAGGCGGTCCCTTCGCGTTCCCGTCGTGGCCGCCGCTGCGCTCTCGGTGGCGACCCAGGCCTCGCTCGCCTTCTTCGTCGATACGCCCTACTACGTGCAGGTGATGAGGCTCGGGAGCGAGGAGCACCCGCGGCCCTGGAGCATGCATACTCATCCGCTGGTGGCCCGTGTCCTGCGGCTCGATGGGCTGACGCCCTGAGCGTCAGCCCCGGTGCCGGGGGACGAGCAGGGTCGTCCACTCCGGGAACTCCCTCGCGACCTCGTAGCGTTCGGAGATCCAGCGCTCCAGCTCGATCCCGTAGTCCTGTCCGAACCCCGCATACCCGAAGACGTTGCTCTGATCCCTGGCCCAGCGGACGATGACCTGAGGCGGCTTCCGCTCCCAGGCCTGCACGACGGCCCGCTCGGTGGCAGCCCCGTGGAGGCACATGGGGAGATAGGTGATCATCCCGTCCTCCGTTGGGGTGAGGCCTGCGGCGAAGATCATCCCCGATCCGTCGGGCACCGCCGCTCCCACGGTGCTCGGCGGAAGGCGACTCAGGTAGGGGATGACCGTCGCCTCCGGGCTCTCGGCATCCACCAGGCGCCAGACACGAGCAGTCTTCACCTCGCTCTTCGGGCGCATGAGGTTCATCCAGTCGAGCTTGAAGCCGTCCAGCGCCACGCCGGCAAGGACGGTGGACGCGGCAATCGCGAGGATCCGGCGGGAACGCGGCGCTCCGCCTCCGGTGGCGAGGTAGCAGGTCATGCCGATCGCCACGCAGGCCAGGGCGGGCGGCAGGAGATAGAAGCCGTAGTGTTCAACGCCGGATCGGAGGAGCAATCGCGGGAGCGTTGCGAGCGCGAAGGCCCACACCACGAGGTGCTCGCGCCACCGTCCCTCGAGCGCCACCTCGCCCTCGCGCTTCCGGGCAAGGACGATCCAGACCACTCCGGCCGCGAGCAGGATCGGCGTGGCCCGGAAGAACTTCTCCCGGACAATCAATGCCGGCACGACGAACAGCGCGACCCAGGCGAGGGCCACGAGCCGCCGATCGCGCGGACCGGCATGTTCCTGCGCCAGCCAGCGCGCGGCGGGGAGGACCACCGCCCAGCCGAGCAGCGAGGCCAGGAGGTGCAGCGCGGAGAGCCCGACCTCGCGGACCCCCATCGTGGTCAGGATGTAGAACCGGGAACCTCCGTTGAAGAGGTCGAAGAGGGAGTGCCAGACGTGTCCCTGCGACACGCGCGCGGCGACGAGGTACCCCGAGGCCGCGACGGCGAGCCCGAACCCCCAGGCGAGTACCCGGCTACGCGAGGGGCGGGGGAGGACGGTGAGCAGGAACGCTCCGTGAGCGACGAGCACCGCGAAGGTGGTCTCCAGCTTGGTCAGGGCGACGAGCCCGGCAAGCGCCGCCGAGGCCACGAGGGGGGCGGGCTTGCCCGAGCGCGCGTGATGGAGCAGCAGGAGCACGCTCCAGATCGCGAGCGTGATGCCGTACGTCGCAGAGAAGCTGAAGGGAGCGACGAAGTTGAAGATCCCGAGGGGGATCCGCTGGCCGAAGGCGGAAACGGCGACGAAGGCCAGCGCGACCCAGGCAGATGTGAACGGACCAACAAAGCGGCGCGCGAGAATGTAGAGGCCGAGACAGGCCACCGCGGCGGTGACCAGCCCGGCCCACATCAGCGTGTCGGAGTGAACGCCGAAGAAGCGGTAGAGCCCGGCGTTCACCCACGGGGCCAGGGGCCCCCAGTTCCAGAAGACGTCGCGGTAGAGGGCCCCGCCCTCCAGCACGCGGCGAGGGATTTCGAGCTCCTTGCCGCCGTCGACGACCAGGCTTCCCAGGCGACGCCAGGAGAGCCAGGCCCACCCGAGGAAAACGCTTGCGACCAGCAGAAGGGCACTGAGCTCGGCCTGCGCCGGCCTCGCCTTCACGAGCCCCCTGTCGAGATCCAGCGAGAGGCCGTCTGGGCCCAGAACATCCTCGTACGACGCCCGCATCCACCTCCCTGGCGTGGGAATCATCGGCTTGATCGCATCGTGCCAGCTCCGACGCCCTGCGGCGAGGCGGAGCGCTAGCCGCCGCTTCCAGGCTCGTCATCCTCGGCGGCGCGCGCCCGGAGCTCCTCGAGCCTTCGCTTCAGCCCGGCCTCGGCGCCGCTCTCTTCCGGTTCGTAGAAGTGACGCCCCTGTAGACTGTCGGGAAGGTACTGCTGTCGGACCCACTGCCCCTCGAAGTCGTGTGGGTACTGGTAGCCGCTGCCGAAGCCCAGCTTCCGCATCAGAGGGGTCGAGGCCGGTCGCAGGTGTGGGGGGACCGGGAGCGTGCCCGTCTCCTGCACCGTCTCCTTCGCCTTCCCGTACGCGGTGATGACCGCGTTCGACTTGGGCGCCAGCGACAGGTACGCCACCGCCTGAGTCATGGGCAGCGTGCCCTCGGGGAGACCCACCAGCTCGTAGGCCTGCAGCGCAGCGACCGCGACCATCAGGGCTTGCGGGTCGGCGTTGCCCACGTCCTCCGAGGCGAAGATGACCATCCTCCGGAGCACGAAGCGCGGATCCTCTCCGGCCTCCAGCATCCGGGTCATCCAGTAGAGGGCGGCGTCGGGGTCCGACCCGCGCATCGACTTGATGAACGCGGAGATGACCGCGTAGTGCTCGTCGCCGGCTCGGTCGTAGAGCAGCACCTTGCGCTGCAGCGCCTCCTCGGCCACGGGCACCGTGATGCGCCCGCCTCCCGCGGCCGCGGTCTCCAGCGCGGTGAGCGCCCGGCGCGCATCTCCTCCCGCCGTCCGGGCGATGAAGCGAAGCGCGTCCTCGTCCGCCTCCACCTTGCCCGCGAGGCCGTGCGGGGCGACCAGCGCGCGCCGGAGCAGCTCGAGCAGCTCGTCCTCCTCGAGCGGCCGGAGGGTGACCACCCGCGTGCGGCTCAGGAGCGCCGAGTTGACCTCGAAGCTCGGGTTCTCCGTGGTGGCCCCGAGCAAGGTCAGCGTTCCCCTCTCCACGTGCGGAAGGAGCGCGTCCTGCTGGGCCTTGTTGAAGCGGTGAATCTCGTCGAGGAAGAGCACCGTCCGCTGGCCGTGGAGCCGTGCGCGCTCCTCGGCCTGCGCCACCGCTTCCCGGATGTCCTTCACCCCGGCAGACACCGCCGACATCTGGACGAATGCCGCCTTGGACGACCCCGCCAGCAACCGGGCGAGGGTGGTCTTCCCGGTCCCCGGCGGCCCCCAGAGGATCAGCGAGGGAAGGGCGCCTCCCTCCACCGCCCGGCGAAGCAGCCGGCCGGGCCCGGTGAGGTGCTCCTGGCCCAGGAGGTCCGCGAGCGACGTCGGTCGCATGCGATCTGCAAGCGGGGCGCGGGAAGCCGCCTCCCGCTCCGCGGCCTGGGCGAAGAGGTCCATGGTTGGCTCTCCTTGTAGTAAGAGCTTCCGGCCAAGGTGAAGACGGTCGCCGTGGTGGTGAAGCGGGGAAGCGCCGAGGCGGTGGCGCTCGCCCAGGAAGTCCGTGCCCGGCACCCCCAGCTCGAGCTCCTCGCCGAGCCCGAGCTGGCGGAGGCGACCGGCTGGCCGGCCAGCTCGCCCGAGGAGATCGCCCGCCGGGCGGAGCTCATCCTGGTCCTGGGCGGAGATGGCACCCTCATTCATGCCGCGCGCACCGTGCGGGGGCGGAGCGTCCCCATCCTCGGCGTGAACCTGGGCTCGCTCGGCTTCCTCACCGAGGTTCCCAGGTCGGACGTCTTCGCCCGGCTGGCCGAGGTGCTGGCGGGACGGGCGCGCCTGCACACCCGCATGAAGCTGGCCTGCCGGCTCCACCGCGCGGGGAAGGTGATCGTCGAGGACGAGGTCCTGAACGACGTGGTCGTCAACAAGGGCGCCCTGGCCCGCATCGCCGACCACGAGGTGAGCCTCGACGGTCAGTTCATGACCACCTTCAAGTCGGACGGGGTCATCATCGCCACGCCCACCGGCTCCACCGCGTACGCGCTCGCGGCCGGAGGGCCAATCCTTCACCGGGCACTCGAGTGCGCGGTGGTGGCGCCCATCTGCCCCCACGCGCTCACCCAGCGGCCGTTCGTCGTGCCCGGGGAGCAGGTGGTGACCGTCACGCTCCGCTCCCCGGTCGCCGACATCTACCTCACCCTCGACGGGCAGACCGGACACGCGCTGCAGCAGGGCGATCGGCTCGAGATCTTCCGCTCGCCGAACCGGACCGTGCTGGTGAGCAATCCGAACATCGATTACTTCGGCATCCTCCGGCAGAAGCTGCACTGGGGAGAGCGCTGAGCCGCTCCGCCGGAGGCCAAACCTCCCACTGTTAGCGGAGTCGCCTCCCGTCGAGCAAGGGCGCGGCCTTGCGACACGGATGACACGGCGGAACCCGCCGTCTCGTGTTAGCCCTCCTCTTTCGCCGTGGATCCTCTGCCCGAGCCCGAATCAACTCCCGCGAGCGACAGCCCCGCGCTGATCGACGCCCTCCGCAACGAGGTGCAGCCCACCAGCTTCAAGAAGGGGCGGGACGTGGCGCGCGACGGACGCGTGAAGCGCTGGAGCGACGAGCCGGACGGGATGCGCCGGGGCGAGGTCCTCGGAAGCTCCGGCGAGGTCTACCCCGTCGAGGTGGGCCTCAGCCCGGACGGCACGCTGCGGTCTCGCTGCACCTGCCCCGCCTGGGGCGAGTACGGGTCGCACTGCAAGCACGCGGTGGCACTTGCCCACGCCGACCGGACGGAGACCCTGGGGCCGCCGCGCCCGGCCGAGAGCGCGGGTCCCGGCGAGGTCGTCCCGCTGCCCGCCCTCGCGAAGCTCGAATCGTGGCTCGGAGTCTCGGCCGCGGGCGAGCCCTCGTTCGTCTACCGGCTGGCCCCGGCTCACCCCCGCGCGTCGGGGCGCAGCTGGCTCTTCGACGTGCGGCGGCGGGATGGGAAGGACGGCGGCCCGCTGTCGGTGAAGCGATTCCTGAGCAGCGGCACCCGGCTGTCGCCCGCGGACGAGCGGGTGTTCGGCGAGCTCGCCCGCCACGAGAGTCGGTTCGACGGCAAGTTCATCCTCAGCGACGACGACGTGGCGGACGTGCTCCCGCTGCTCCGGACCCGCCGCGTCGTGTACCGGGGCACGGCGCTCCAGTTCTCGGCCGAGCCGGCCCGCCCGCAGATCCACCTCTCCTCCACCCAGGGGGGCGCCCGGGCGAAGATCGAGTTCCAGCTCCCCGACGGCCGGACCACCGGCTTCGACACCTCGCTGCTCCTCATCGGGCGGCGGACGACGCAGCTGCTTGAGGGACAGACTGCCTACGCGCTGGAGCCGGACCTTCCGGCGCGGCTGTGGCGGGCGTGGATGCGCGAGCCGAGCATGACCTTCCCCACCGCCCAGGTGGAGCGTGCCCTGTCCTTCTTCGCCGCCCACCTGCCGCGGATCGACCTGCGGCTGCGGGCCGACGGGCTCGACGTGGTGGAGGACCGGCAGCCGGTCTTCGTCCTCACCCTCGAGGGCACCGCGGAGAAGGCCCGGGCGCAGCTGGCCGCGCGCTACGGAACCGCGACGGTCCCGGTCTCCCCGAGCGCGGTGCACCTCGGCTACGCCGCGTCGCCGGGCGCTCAGGGCCGCACGCTGTACCGCCGGCAGGACGCCGCCGAGCGCGAGGCCGGACAGGCGCTGCTCGCCCAGGGCTTTCGCTTCGATTCGCAGGCGTCCGTCTATGAGGCGACCGGAGACGCCGCGCTCGGGTTCTGGAGCACCGGCCTCGCCGCGCTGCCCACGGGGTGGGAGCGCTTCCTCGCGCGGGCGCCGAAGCTTCGGATGCGCAAGCGGCTCCGGCCCCGGGTCCGGGTCGCGACGGGGAACAACGGCTGGTTCGAGCTGGACGCGCGCTTCGAGAGCGAGGAGCAGGCGGTGGACCTCGGCGCCGTCCGGCTATGGCTCCGCTCGGGCCGGCGCTTCATCCCGCTCCCCGACGGGAGCTACGCCGAGGCGGATCGCGAGGAGCTGACCCAGGCGGCGGACCTGCTCGAGGAGGCCGGTGCCCTCCCGGGGAAGGAGCGCACCGAGCTGCCGCCGTACCAGGCCGGGGCGCTCGATGCCCTCGCGGCCCTCGGCGAGGGAGCTCGCTTCGAGGCCAAGGCCCGCACCGCCATCGCCGAGTTCAAGGAGCTGTCGCGCATCCCCCCGGTGCCCGCGCCCGAGGGGCTCACCGCGACGCTGCGGCACTACCAGGAGGACGGGCTGTCGTGGCTGTGGTTCCTCCACCGCCACGGGCTCGGCGGAATCCTCGCCGACGACATGGGCCTCGGGAAGACGGTGCAGGCCTTGGCCCTGCTCCAGCAGGCGCGCAACGTCGAGGGCGTCGGGCCGTCGCTGGTCGTCGCGCCGACCAGCGTGCTCCCCAACTGGCAACGCGAGGCCGAGCGCTTCACCCCCGGGCTCCGTGTCGCGGTGTGGCACGGGCAGGACCGGCGCGAGCGGGTGGAGGACCTGGCCGGCGCGGACGTGGTCCTGACCTCCTACGCGCTCGCCCGACGCGACCGCGACGAGCTGCTGCGGACCCGCTGGCGGTACGTGCTGCTGGACGAGGCGCAGAACATCAAGAACGCCGGCTCGGCAACGGCGCAGGCCTGCAAGGCGCTCCCCGCGGACCATCGCCTGGCGCTCACCGGCACGCCCCTGGAGAACCGGCTCTCGGAGCTGTGGAGCATCTTCGACTTCCTGATGCCCGGCTTCCTCGGGGCCGAGGAGGACTTCGCCGAGCGCTACGAGCAGCCGATCGAGGTGGCGGCGGACGCCGGCGCCCGCGAACGGCTGCGGCGGCGGGTGCAGCCGTTCATCCTCCGGCGTCTCAAAACCGAGGTGGCGCGCGATCTTCCGCCGAAGACCGAGACCGTCGCCTACTGCGAGATGGAGCCGGCGCAGGCGGCGCTCTACCGCGAGGTCCTCGACGAGAGCCGGGCCAAGGTGCAGGAGAGCATCCAGAAGGTGGGCTTCAAGCGCGCCCGGGTCTCCATCCTCGCCGCGCTGCTGCGGCTGCGTCAGGTGTGCAACGACCCGCGCCTGCTCAAGCTGCCCGGGGCCGCGCTTGCGCCTTCGGCGAAGCTCCAGCGCTTCGACGAGCTGGTGGACGACCTGCTCGCCGAGGGACACCGCGCGCTGGTCTTCAGCCAGTTCACCGAGATGCTGCGGCTCCTGGAAGCGCATGCGCAGGAGCGGAACGTCGCCTTCATCTCGCTCGACGGCCGCACCCGCGACCGCATGGCCCGGGTGGACGCGTTCAACCGCGAGGACGGTCCCCCCATCTTCTTCATCAGCCTCAAGGCCGGCGGGACGGGGCTCAACCTCACCGCAGCCGACTACGTCATCCATTACGACCCGTGGTGGAACCCGGCGGTCGAGGACCAGGCGACCGACCGGACCCACCGCATCGGCCAGACCCGGGCGGTCATCGCCTACAAGCTCATCACCCGCGGCACGGTGGAGGAGAAGATCCTCGCCCTGCAGCAGCGGAAGCGCGAGCTCGCCCAGGGCGTCCTCGGCCCCGGCGGCGGGCTGTCCGAGGGGCTGACCGAGCAGGACGTCGAGAGCCTCTTCTCCGAAGACTGAGCCAGGACGCTGGCGCGCTTCTGCGCGCTTCCTCCGGCGTCCCCCTGGTGCGGGGGGCTGAGCCAGGACGCTGGCGCGCTTCTGCGCGCTTCCTCCGGCGTCCCCCTGGTGCGGGGGGCTGAGCCAGGACGCTGGCGCCCGAGGCTGGACACCCGGGCGCCCGGGAGCAGGCGATTCGTTGCGCAGGGGACGAGACTCTGTCTTGGCACTGAAAATTTGAGCAGTGTCGGGAGTTCGCGCTAGGGTCGGCAACGGAACGGAGGTTCAGTGCCGGCATGCTGCTCGCGCTTCGGATCGAGAGCTTCACCGTGGTGGAGGAGGTCGAGGTCGCCTTCGGCCCCGGATTGACCGTCCTGACGGGCGAGACGGGGGCAGGGAAGAGCATCCTGGTGGATGCGCTCGGGCTCCTCCTCGGCACCCGGGCGGACCCCGATTGCGTGCGCACCGGGGCCGACGAGGCCGTGGTGGAGGCCGTGTTCCAGCGCACGCCGGGTCTGGCGCAGCGCCTCGATGCCCTGGGGCTCCCGGACCACGGCGACGAGGTGGTGCTCCGGCGCGTGGTCGGCCGGGCGGGCCGCGGCAAGGTGCATGTCAATGGCGCGTTGGCGTCGGTGGGAGTCCTGGGCCAGCTGATGCGCGGCGAGCTCGACATCGCGGGACAGCACGCGCACGTGGGCCTCTTCGAGCCTTCCATGCATCGCGCGGTTCTCGATCGCTGGGAGGGCACCGGACCGACGCTGGAGGCCTACCGGGTCGCGCACGCCGCGCTCGTGGCCCTCGACGCCGAGCGGCAGTCGCTGGGCGGCGATCCGGCGGCGCACGAAGCGCGGGCCGAGTTCGCCCGCTTCCAGCTCGACGAGCTGGAGCGCCTCGCGCCCGCGCCCGGCGAGGAGCCCGCGCTCGAGGCCGAGCGCAAACGCCTGGCAGCCGTGGAGCGGCTCCGCGCGGCGGCGCTCGAGTCCGAGGCCCTGCTCGGGGGTGACGATGCCGGCGTGTGCACCGTCGCTTCCCGCGCGGCGCGGATGCTGGAGGACGCCGCCCGCACCGACCCCAACCTCGGCGAGGCCGCCACCTCCGTCGTCTCCGCCGCCGCTGCGCTCGACGACACGCTCCGGAGCCTTCGCCGGTACCTGGACGGGCTCGAGGCGGACCCCGAACGGCTCTCCACCGTCGAGGAACGGCTGGACGCCCTGCGCCGGCTGGCCCGGAAGCACGCGACGGACGTGGCCGGGCTCCCGGTCCGTCTGGAGGCCCTGCGGATCGAATGCGAGCGGCTGGAGACCCGGCGCGAGCGGCTGACGGTGCTCGAGGCCGAGCGCTCCGCGGCCGAGGCACGGGCCTGGGAGGCGGCGCGCGCACTTCGGCGCGAGCGGGAGCGGGCAGCCCGTCAGCTCGAGCGCTCGATGGCCGCCGAGCTCGGTCGCCTGGCACTGCCGCGCGCGGCGTTCAGCGTCCAGCTCGCCCCGCGCGACGTGCTCCGCGCCGACGGCGCCGACGAGGTCGAGTTCCTCTTCGGACCCAACCCCGGAGAGCCGGCTCGTCCGCTGGCCCGCATCGCGTCCGGCGGCGAGGCCTCCCGGCTCTGGCTGGCGCTGAAGCGCGTGTCGATGGCCCACGGCGGCCCGGACGAGGCGGCCACGGTGGTGCTCGACGAGGCCGATGCCGGGGTGAGCGGCGCGGTGGCGGATGTCGTCGGTCGAATGGTCCGGGCCGTCGCTTCCGGACGGCAGGTGCTGTGCATCACCCATCTGCCTCAGGTCGCTGCGCATGCCGATGCACACCTGGTGGTGGAGAAGACGTCCGCCCGAGGGCGCACCTGGTCCAGCGTCCGGGTGCTGGACGAGGGCGCGCCGCGCACCCGGGAGCTGGCCCGGATGATGTCAGGCGCCATCGTCACGGCCGAGGCGCTGGCGGCGGCCGAGGCGCTGGTCCGCGCGGCGAGACAATCGGCCTCGCCGGTCGGCGTCCGCCAGGCCGCGCGCTCGCGACGGGTGGCATGAGCCGCCGACCCGGCGTCGTGCTCGAGGCCCCCTCGACAACTGACATTCGACTCGTTGCAGTCTCCTTGCCCGTCCCGCAGGGCCGCCTGTACCATCGGCGGTCAGCGTGTCCCCACCCGAGCCAAACCCGGTCCGGTTGAAAGTCGTCTCCGCTGGGCTGACCGACGTGGGAAAGAAGCGCGACCACAACGAGGACAGCTTCCTCATCGACGAGGATCTCAAGCTCTTCGTCGTCGCCGACGGGATGGGGGGTCACGCCGGCGGCGGCACCGCCTCTCGCATCGCGGTGGAGACCATCGACCGCGAGCTGCGCCAGGCCCGCACCACCCAGGGGTCGACCCTGGAGGCGAAGACCGCGCTCCAGGACTCGCCCATCCCCGAGGCGATCCGCGCCGCGGTGGAGCGCGCCTGCATCGCCATCTACACCAAGGCCCAGGAAGACCCGCGGCTCGCCGGGATGGGCACGACGGTCATCTCGCTCCTCCTCAAGGAGGAGCAGGCCTTCTTCGCCCACGTGGGCGACAGCCGCGCGTACCTCGTTCGCGGAGACCTCATCCAGCAGATCAGCGAGGACCACAGCCTGGTCAACGAGCAGATCAAGGCCGGGATGATCACCCCCGAGGAGGCGAAGCACTCCCGGTACAAGAACATCATCACCCGCTCGGTCGGCTTCGAGGAGGAGGTGCAGGTCGACGTGATGGGCCTGCTGTCGGAGCCGGGAGACGTGTTCATCCTCTGCTCGGACGGGATGGCGAACATGGTGGAGGACCCGGAGATCCTTCAGGCGGTGCGTCACTTCCCGCTGGCCGACGTGCCGCAGAAGCTGATCGACCTCGCCAACGAGCGCGGAGGCGACGACAACATCACCGTCATCGCCGTGCAGGTGCAGCCGGAGGCCGCGGCGCCCGCGCAGGCGGAGACCGGCGAGCACGCGTCGGTGTAGGTGCGCAGTTCACCTCTGTTGCACCCGCACCGGCAGAATCTCCTTTCTTGACACTGTTCTTTTTGCCGGGCTACGAGCCACGCCCCGGACGGATGGGGGGCAAGCGTGCTGGAATACGGCTTGCTTGGGTACCTGGACTGCCTGGAAGCGTGCTGCCACAGGAGCGGCCCCACCGTTGTCGAAGAAGACCCTCACCCTCATCGTCGTGCCCGACCACGACGCGCCGGTTCGCCGCTTCCAGCTCGAGCGGAGCCTGCTGCGTCACGCGGCACTGGGTGCCGGCGTGGCGGGGGCGCTCGTGCTCGCGGCGGTGGTCCACTACTTCGCGCTCGTGCGTGAGGCCTCGGAGAACCGCCTCCTGCGCGACGAGAACCTGACGCTGCGCACCCAGCTGAAGAGCATCCGCGAGCGCATGGAGCACATCGGCGCGACGCTCGAGCGCGTCGAGCGATTCGACCAGAAGCTCCGCGCGGTGACCCTGCTCTCCGACCCGCAGCGGAACCTGGCGCTCGGGCCCACCGCCGGCGAGCCCGGGGTCACGCCCGCCCCCAGTGCGGAGACGGAGTTCACCCGGCCCGGGTCGGCGAGCGAGACGCCGCGGAACCTCGCCTCCAAGCTGGACAGGCTGAGCGAGTCCGCAACCAAGCAGGAGAAGAGCCTCCAGGAGCTCCAGTCGTACTTCCTGGACCAGAAGAGCCGCCTGGCCTCGACGCCGTCGGTCTGGCCGGCCCGGGGCTGGGTCACCTCGGACTTCGGACAGCGTCTCGACCCGTATACGGCAGAGCGCGTGATGCACGAAGGTCTCGACATCGCCGCACCCCACGGCAAGGAGGTGCTCGCTCCCTCGGACGGGACGGTCATCTTCGCCGGGCTCGAGGGTGGGTACGGCAACGTCCTGGTCATCGACCACGGCTACGGGGTGAAGAGCCGCTACGGGCACCTGAGCAAGCTCGAGGTGAAGACCGGCGATCGGGTGAAGCGCGGTCAGCTCGTGGGCGCGGTGGGCAACACCGGGCGCTCCACGGGTCCCCACCTGCACTACGAGGTGCGGGTGAACGGGATCCCGGAGAACCCGCGGAAGTTCATCCTCGAGGAGTAAGCGCCCAGCGCCGTCAAACCCGGCCGTCGAGCCGGAGCGTGCGCTCCTGGATTCCCGAGGCCAGCCCGCGGCGGGCGAGCACGTGAGCCCGCTCGATCTCCGCCCACAGCAACGGGCCCAGCACCTGCCAGTGCGAGGGGTCGATGATCGTCAGCCGGAGAGCGGACACGGTGAACTCCACCGGTCCGCGCGGCGCCCCCTCGCGGCTCCGGAAGGCGTCCGTTCCGCGGCGGAGGGCCTCCCGCGCCGAGTCGAGATGCTCCGGCGAGAGCTCGAGGCCGGAGGAGGGGACGAGCAGTGCGGCGAAGCAATCGGTGTGGACCCGCACCACCGGGGCGCGCGGGAACGGCTCGGCCAGGGCGGTGGCCACGGCGCGGAGGAAACGGTCACCGAGGGCGAAGCCGGCCTCCTGGTTGACGTGGATCATCCCTCGCACGTCGGCGATGACCGCTCCGGTGGTCCAGCCGGCGTGGGCGTGCACCGAGAGGTCGTACTCGTGGCGGAGAAGGGAGCCCTGAGTGAGCGCCGACAGATGCAGCGCGCCGCTCACCGGATCCGGGGCGCCCCGGCGCGAGGCCTCCGCCTCCACCAGGGCGCGCAGCGCCGCGCCGAATCGCTCGGGCTCGGGCCGGCTCTGGACCCAGGGCTGGAGCGCCAGCAATGCCTTCACCACCTCGTCATCCACGGTCGTTCCCACGGGTGACGGCTGCTGTACCACCCCTCGACCCTCTGGCCACGGTGCGCTGCTGGCATCCCGGGAAAGGCTCCGCTAGAGGAGGTGTTTCCTTCTGCCGGCGACTCCCCAGTGGGGCCTTGGCAGCGCCGCCTGACTGGTTACATCGGCACTGGAACGTCAATGATCGAGTGGACGCTGAAGAAGATCATCGGGACCAAGAACGAGCGCGAGCTCAAGCGGGCCTGGCCCAAGGTCGCCCGCATCAACGCGTTCGAGTCCCGGATGAGGGAGCTGCGTGACGAGGCGTTCCCGGCCGAGACGGCCCGTCTGAAGCAAGAGGTGGCGAACGGCCGTTCCCTCGACGACGTCCTGTTCGAGGCCTTCGCCCTCACCCGCGAGGCGGCGCGGCGGACCATCGGCCAGCGCCACTTCGACGTCCAGCTCATCGGCGGGATGTTCCTCCACCAGGGCTGCATCGCCGAGATGCGCACCGGCGAGGGCAAGACCCTCACCGCCACCCTGCCCAGCTACCTCAACGCGCTGAGCGGCCGGGGCGTCCACGTGGTCACGGTGAACGACTACCTCGCCCGCCGCGACGCGGAGTGGATGGGGCGGATCCACAACTTCCTCGGGCTCACCGTGGGCTGCATCGTCCACGACCTGGACGACGCCGAGCGCCAGACCGCCTACCGCAGCGACATCACCTACGGTCAGAACAACGAGTTCGGGTTCGACTACCTCCGGGACAACATGAAGTTCCGGCTCAGCGACTACGTCCAGCGCGAGCTGAACTTCGCCATCGTCGACGAGGTGGACAGCATCCTCATCGACGAGGCGCGGACCCCGCTCATCATCTCCGGTCCGACCGAGGACAACACCGACGAGTACTACCGGATCGACCGGGTCATCCCCGGGCTCATTCCGGACCAGGACTACGCCCTGGACGAGAAGACCAAGAGCGTGAACCTCACCGACGAGGGTGTGGAGAAGGTCCAGAAGCGTCTGGCGCTCTCCAACCTCTACGACCCGAGCGAGGTGGAGACGCTCCATCACGTCGAGCAGGCTCTGCGCTCGCACACCCTCTACAGGCGCGACCGGGACTACGTGGTGAAGGACGGCGAGGTGATCATCGTCGACGAGTTCACCGGCCGCCTCATGCCGGGTCGCCGCTGGAGCGACGGGCTCCACCAGGCGGTGGAGGCGAAGGAAGGGGTCAAGATCGAGAACGAGACCCAGACCCTGGCCACCATCTCCTTCCAGAACTACTTCCGCATGTACTCGAAGCTCTCGGGCATGACCGGCACCGCCGACACCGAAGCCGAGGAGTTCGCGAAGATCTACAACCTCGACGTCCGCGTCGTTCCTACGAACCGGCCGATGGTCCGCCGCGATCTGGACGACGTGGTCTACAAGACCGAGCGCGAGAAGTTCGAGGCGGTGGTGCAGGAGATCAAGGAGCTCCACGAGAAGGGCCAGCCGGTCCTGGTGGGCACGGTCTCCATCGCCAAGAGCGAGGTGGTCTCCACCTTCCTCAAGAAGAAGGGCGTCCCCCACCACGTGCTGAACGCCAAGCAGCACCAGCGGGAGGCGGAGATCGTCGCCCAGGCCGGCCGCAAGGGCGCGGTCACCATCTCCACCAACATGGCCGGCCGCGGGACGGACATCCTCCTCGGCGGCAACCCCGAGGCGCTGGCCCGGGCCGAGGTTGGCCCGCCCCCCGAGCTGCCTCCGAGCGTGGACGGCGTTCCGGCCGACCCCGTGGCTCACCGGGCGACGGTGGTCGAGTGGGAAAAGCGGCTGGAGAAGGCGGTGGAGAAGTACCGGGAGCAGACTGCGCGGGAGAAGGAGGAGGTGCTCGCCGCCGGAGGTCTGTTCATCCTCGGCACGGAGCGCCACGAATCACGCCGGATCGACAACCAGCTGCGCGGCCGCTCGGGCCGTCAGGGCGACCCCGGGGTCAGCAAGTTCTTCCTCTCCCTCGAGGACGACCTGATGCGGATCTTCGGGTCGGAGCGCATCTCCGGCCTGATGGAGCGCATGGGGATGCAGGAGGGGGAGGTCATCGAGCACCGCTACCTGAGCAAGGCGATCGAGGGCGCTCAGAAGCGGGTCGAGGGCCACAACTTCGACATCCGCAAGAACCTGCTCGAGTACGACGACGTGATGAACCAGCAGCGGCGCACCATCTACAAGCTGCGCCGCCGGGTGCTGGCGGCGGGCGCGGGCGTGGCGCTCGTCGAGTACGACGAGGACAAGAAGACCAAGGCCAAGATCCGCAGCGAGCACACCATCACCTGGGACGACTTCCGGGAGATGATGCTCGACGCGCTCGAGGACGTGGTGCTGTCCATCACCGGGACCTGGGCGGGGGCCAAGAACCCGGACACCTGGGACATCCCGGACCTGACCAAGGCGGTGAAGGAGAACCTGAACCTCGAGTTGGGGTTCGGGGGATCGGGGAGCCAGGAGGAGCTGCAGCAGCAGATCTACCAGGCGTCGGAGAAGGTGGTCCGCGCCCGCGAGGAGGAGTTCGGCGACGACTTCCGCGTCTTCGCCCGCAACCGTTACCTCGCCACCATCGACCAGCTGTGGAAGGACCACCTGCTGGCGATGGACCACCTGCGCCAGGGCATCGGGCTCCGGGCGTACGGCCAGCGCGATCCGAAGCAGGCCTACAAGAAGGAAGGCTACGAGGGCTTCATGCAGATGCTCTCGGCCATCAACCACCAGCTCATCAGCCAGCTGATGCGGGTGCAGGGCCGGGCGCAGGCGGAGGAGGCCGCGCGGCTGCAGCGGCAGATGCAGGCCCGGGCGCGCCAGTACGTCGAGGGCCGGGCGGACGCCGAAGGGCGGCCAGAGAAGTCCGCGCCGGCGGCGCGCACCCCGGCGAAGGCGGCGGCGAAGGTCGGACGCAACGACCCGTGCCCTTGCGGCAGCGGCAAGAAGTACAAGAAGTGCCACGGCGCGAGCGAGGACCGGCCGGCCTGACGGTGGCTCCTCGCGCGTCGCGAGGGCCGGTCGCGATCGCACCAGTTTCCGTCCCGTCCGGTCTTCTGCGCGCAGGACCTGCCCCGAGAACCGCCTTTCAGCGGCGCACAAGTGGGTCGGAGATACCTCCCCACGCGGCGCTGAAGAATTCCGGATTTTCAATGCGTCCGGAAACTACGCCCACCCACATCCAGAGACGCGGATGATCGCGCACAGTGGGCGCAGCGGTCGGACAAAGTCCCAGAGCGCACGCTTTTCTGCGCTCTGGCAACATCGACGACGCCGTGGTCGCCCCTCTCCACATGTTCGAGCGGCTCAGGGGGTTTTTTGCGGATGAGCCCGATCAAGCGCTCGTTCGCGCGCGCGCATCGAGCGAGCGTCTCGTCGCGACGGTGAGGTTGGCGATCATCTCGCTGATCGTCACCTACAGCCTCCTGACCGCGATCGGAGATCGGCACCTCTTCCTGCTCGCGCTGCCACCGGGGCTCATCGCGCTGGGCTACGGATACGTGCTCCTCTGGATGGCGAAGCGAGTCTCGGCGCCATGGTTTCCGTGGGCCGTGAGCTCGATCGACATCACCGTCTCCAGCTTCGGCATGGCGGTGTTCCTCTTCGTGGGGCAGCCCCTCGCAGTGGTCAACAACCACGTGCTGTTCGAGACGTACTTCGTTGCCATCGCAATCTCCGCCTTGCGCTACGACTGGCGCCTCTGCGCCTTCACCACTGCACTCGCGATGGCACAGTTCGGTGGGCTGGTCGGCTACGTCGCCACGCACTGGGACCTTCACTCGCTTCGGAGCGAGGCGCTGGGAGCGTACGTGCCCGAGCAGCTCGTCACCCGCATGTTGGTCCTCGCTGGACACGGCGGAGCCACGGTCGCGGTCGCTCAGTGGGCCCGTCACCTGCGGCTGATGATCGGAACCGATCACCTGACCGGTCTCCTGCAGCGACGTCCATTCCTCGAGCGAATCAACGAGGAGCTGTCACGCGCCGATCGGACGCGGACCGTGCTCAGCGTCGCCATCCTCGACGTGGACGAGTTCAAGAAGTTCAATGACGAGCACGGGCATCTCGAGGGTGACCGGGCACTGCAGGCGCTCGCGGAGCAGCTGCGCCGATCGGTCCGGACCACCGACCTCGTCGCACGCTACGGAGGCGAGGAGTTCGTCATCGCCTTCCCGCGGCTCGATGTTCAGCTCGCAACGCGACGCGTCGAACTCGTCCGCGCGGAGGTCGACCTCGCTGGGCCAGTGACCTGCGTGGGGCACCTCACCGTGAGCGCCGGAGTCGCCAGCTGGCCCGCCGACGGAGACGATTTCGACGCCGTCCTGCGGGCCGCCGACCAGCGGCTGTATCAGGCGAAGCGCTCGGGGCGAAACCTCGTCGTCGGCCCCGTGCCGGTCCCTCTCCGGCAGGTCGACTCCGCCTGAGGCAGGTAGGACCCTGCGCCTCCCTGCGCGCTCCGGGGGTGAAGTGGGCGTGCGTGGCCCTGGTTGCTCCCTTGTCGCACCTGTGGTGATCTCTACCCACCCGCATCGGGAGGAGGGATTTCCATGGAGTTTCGACGGTGGTGGAAGGGTGCCGGTCGGTACCACGCAACGTTGCTGGCCGTGGTGATGATCGCGGTCCCTTTCCCCTGCTGTACCTGAGCCTGTCGACGGTCGGACCGGTCCACGCCGGTTTGCGCGGCCACGCGGGTCTCTGTTAGGAGCCCTGTCCCCCCGAGCCGGGCGGCGATGCCGTTCGGTCTCGGGGGGAAGTGCAGCGTCAGTACCACCTCACACACGTGCTCGAGGTCGGTCCCAGGTGCTCCGGGGCGACAGGTTCGCTTCCCGGGGTGGGGCCGCTCCGTTGACGGCGCGTGGCGGACAACAACCAACCCGAAGGACTCGTCTTGGATACTCAGGAAAACGTCGAGACACAGGCCCAGGCCATCGCCGCCCCGGGCGGCATCACCATGAAGCAGCTGCTGGAGGCCGGTGTTCACTTCGGCCACCAGACCAAGCGCTGGAACCCGAAGATGAAGCCGTACATCTTCGGCGCCCGCAACGGCATCTACATCATCGATCTGCAGAAGACGGTCACCCTCGCCAGGGCCGCCTTCCGCTTCGTCGCCGACGTCACCGCGCGCGGCTCGAGCGTGCTCTTCGTCGGCACCAAGAAGCAGGCTCAGGACGTCATCCGCGAGGAGGCCGTCCGCGCCGGTCAGTTCTACGTCACCAGCCGATGGCTCGGTGGCACCCTCACCAACTTCCGCACCATCAAGCAGGGCATCGACCGGCTGAAGGCGCTGGAGAAGATGGCGGAGGACGGCACCTTCGAGCGGCTTCCCAAGAAGGAAGTCGCCTCGCTGGAGCGTGAGCGGGAGAAGCTCGAGCGCAACCTCGGCGGGGTCAAGGACATGACCCGGCTCCCTGGCTGCGTCTTCGTGATCGACCCGAAGAAGGAGCACATCGCGGTGCACGAGGCCAGCCGTCTCGGCATCCCGGTGATCGGCGTGGTGGACACCAACTGCGACCCCGACGGGATCGACTTCGTCATCCCCGGGAACGACGACGCCATCCGCTCGATCAAGCTCTTCACCTCGAAGATCGCGGATGCGTGCATCGAGGGCAACGCCCGCTACCGGGCCTCGGGCGCCAGCGAGCGCGACGAGCAGGACGGGCAGCAGGCGGACCGGAGCACCGGCCGCGAGGAGCGCCGCTTTGGCCGCCGTCCGGACCGCGAGCGCGGGCCCCGGGGAATGCCCTCGGGCGGAGAGCGCCGTGGGCCCACCGTGGAGATCAAGGGTCAGCCGGCCGCCTCCCCTCCGGTGCAGGAGGGCGGTGACGTCGGCTCGGTCGGCGAGGAGCAGGTCGCCGAGGGCGAGCCCCGGACCGCCGAGTAGCTCCCTCCGGAGCCAGCGCGCTCCGGACCGTCTGAACGAGAACGATTCCGCCGGCCGAGGCCGGGACCTCCCATCGAGGTCCGTGGCCGGCTGGCCCACAGCTGGAGAACTGCGATGGCGAAGGTGACGGCCGAGATGGTGAAGGAGCTCCGGGAGAAGACCGGGGCGGGGATGCTGGACTGCAAGAAGGCCCTCGAGGAGGCCGAGGCCGACTTCGCCAAGGCCGAGGAGTGGCTCCGGAAGAAGGGCATCACCGGCGCGGCCAAGAAGTCCGGGCGCACCGCGGCCGAGGGCCTGATCGGCGCCTACGTCCACAACGGCAAGGTCGGCGTCCTGGTCGAGGTGAACTGCGAGACCGACTTCGTCGCCCGGAACGAGGACTTCCAGACCCTGGTGCGTGACATCGCGCTCCACGTCGCCGCCCTCAATCCCCAGTACGTCCGGCGCGAGGAGATCCCCGCCGAGGTGATGGAGAAGGAAAAGGAGATCGAGCGGGTCAAGCTCCGGGAGCAGAAGAAGCCCGAGGCGATGATCGAGAAGATCCTCACCGGCAAGATCGAGAAGTTCTTCGAGACCGTCTGCCTGGTGGACCAGCCCTTCGTGAAGGACGACAAGAAGAAGGTCCACGAGGTCGTGACCGAGGCCATCGCCAAGATCGGGGAGAACATCTCGATTCGCCGCTTCACCCGCTACCAGGTGGGCGAGGGCATCGAGAAGAAGAAGGAAGACCTCGCCGCCGAGGTGGCCAAGACCATCGGCCAGACCGGCGGCGGGTCCGGCTCGACCGGCCGCTGAGCGACACCGGGTCCCGGGTGGCAACGCTCGCGTTGCTGCCCCCGGCGGGCGCAGGGTAGAAGCGGTGGAACGTGACCGCGCCCAGCTCCCTCCGGTACCACCGCATCCTCCTCAAGCTCTCCGGCGAGGCCCTGATGGGGGACGGGAAGTACGGCATCCATCCCCCCACGCTGGAGCGCATCGCCGAAGAGGTCGGCGAGGTGGTGAAGGCGGGCGTGCAGGTCGCGATCGTCATCGGCGGGGGGAACATCTTCCGCGGCGTCTCGGCCTCCACCGCCGGGATGGACCGCGCCAACGCCGACTACATGGGCATGCTGGCGACGGTGATCAACGCCATGGCGCTCCAGGACGCCCTGGAGAAGACCGGCGTCTTCACCCGCGTCCAGTCGGCGATCAAGATGGAGCAGATCTCCGAGCCCTACATCCGCCGCCGGGCGGTGAGGCATCTGGAGAAGGGACGGGTGGTCATCTTCGCCGCCGGCACCGGGAACCCCTTCTTCACCACCGACACTGCGGCCTCGCTCCGGGCGATGGAGATCGGCGCCGAGGTCATCTTCAAGGCCACCAAGGTCGACGGGGTCTACGACTCGGACCCGAAGAAGAACTCGCAGGCACGCCGATACCGGACGCTCACCTACATGGACGTGCTCCGGCAGAACCTGCACGTGATGGACTCCACCGCCATCTCGCTGTGCATGGACAACAAGCTCCCCATCGTCGTCTTCGACCTCAACGCGCACGGGAACATCCGTCGGGCCATCACCGGTTCCGGGGACCTGGGAACCCTGGTGGGCGCAGCGGAGACGACCTGGGCGTGAGGATGCTTCGGCAGGAGGTCAGGACATGGCGGTGACGGACGACGTGGTGAAGGACCTGAAGGGGCGGATCGACCGGGCGCTGGAGGACCTCAAGCGCGAGCTGGCGAAGATCCGGACCGGGCGGGCCTCGCTCAGTCTGCTGGAGGGAGTTCGCGTCAACTATTACGGCACCCCCACTCCGCTCAGCGGCGTGGCCAGCCTCGCCGTCCCCGAGCCGCGGCTCATCACGGTGAAGCCGTGGGAGAAGGGGCTGCTGAAGGACGTGGAGAAGGCGCTGCGCGAGGCGAACCTGGGGCTCACCCCGATGAACGACGGCGAGATCATCCGCCTCCCGATCCCCCCGCTCACCGAGGAGCGGCGCAAGGAGATCGCCAAGCAGGTCAAGACCAAGGGCGAGGAGCACAAGGTCGCCATCCGGAACGAGCGGCGTGACGCCAACGAGAAGCTGAAGGGCCTGCTCAAGGACAAGAAGATCACCGAGGACGAGAACAAGCGCTCCGGCGAGCGGGTGCAGAAGGAGACCGACGCCGGCGTCACCCAGGTGGACCAGATCATCGCCAAGAAAGAGAAAGAGGTGATGGAGGTCTGAGGTCTCCGTCTCCGCCATGAGCCGGATCGTCGTCGCCGATGCCAGCCCTGCAGTCGCCGGCGCCCTCCGGGGATTCCTGGAGGGGAAGTATGAGGTCCGCGCCGCGCGGGACGAGGACGAGACCCTCGAGGCGGTCCGGAGCTTCGGGGCTGACCTCCTCATTGCCTCCGAGTCCGATCGGTTCGACGCCGAGGCGGTGTGTGCGGCCCTCAAGGCTCGCGACCCGGACTTCCCGGTCATCCTGGTGTACGCGCCCGAGGAGGGAGACCCTGACGGGCGGGCGCTCCGCGCGGGCGCCGAGGGCTGCCTCCAGGGGCCACTGAAGCAGGGGACGGTGCTCAGCTGCGTGCGGAACGTCCTCGCGCTGACCGAGCTTCGCGGGAAGGCCCGCCTGGTGCGTCGCGCCCCGGAGATGCCGGAGGGCGACGAGGGGCTCGAGCCGCACGGCGAGGACGAGCCGGTTCCGCTTCCCGACCCGGGCGTGGGGCCCACCCAGGCGGCGGACTTCGGGGCCTTCCGCTCGCTGCTCGCGCGCGAGGTCAAGCGCTCGCGACGCTACCGGTACCCGGTGGCGTTCATCGTCGTGGCCTATGACGCCTTCGCCACGGAGATGCCGGAGCTGGAGACCACCGACGTCCAGGCGCTGCTCGCCGGCGCGAAGACGGTGCTCGCCCGCCATCTCCGGGAGACGGACCTGGTCTCCTCCTTCCACCCGGGGAGCTGGGTGGTCTTCCTCCCGCACACCCCGGCGGAGGGCGCGATGGTGGTCGCCGAGCGCCTGCGGGAGAAGCTCACCGGGCTCGACCGGACCTACCTGATGGCCTCGGCCGGCGTTTCGGTCCACCTTCCGACCGAGGGCAGCGCGGATCTGAGCTTCGGGAAGTTGTTCCGGGACGCGACCGACGCCCTTGCCCAGGCGCGGGTCGAGGGTGGAGGGCGCACGCTCATGGCCGCCGGCGGCCCCGAGTCCGGCAAGGGACGGCGGAAGAACCGGCTGTTCATCGCCTGAGCGCCCGACGAGGGCCGGGATCATTCGCTCGGCGAAACGAATCATCAACCGGTTAATCACTCGCTCGGCGAGCGAATGATTCTGGACCCCGCGGAGAGCGGGCGTGACGGCCCGTCAGTCCCCCGCAGCAGGGGGACGCCTGCGGATCTCCGCGGGGGTGCCGGGTCTCTGAGGCTCATCCCCGCACCAGGGGGGACGCCGAGGAGCCGGTTCGACCGGCGTACCCTCTCAGTAACGGAGCGGCTCGCCCGTGAGCGCGGCGACGCACTCGGAGATCCAGGCCAGCAGCTCGAGGCCCTTGCCCTTGTCGTCCATCCACCGGCCGTCCTCGGCCAGCGAGAAGTGGATTCCCAGGCCCTTGCCCGCGACCCAGATCTGCCGCACGGCGCGCTGGGTGTTGATGACCACCTTCTCGCCCGAGGCCGAGGTGAGCGTCACCATGTCCCCGGTGGCGACCGCGTCGAGGACATCCGGGTCCACCTGGTCCACCGCGGCGAGGATGCGCTTCCAGAGCCCGGCCACCAGCCCGTTGTAGCGGGCCTCGTCCATCATGGCTTGAGCTCCTCCTGGACGTCCTCGCCCGGCGCAGCGAAGAACAGGAGCCGGGCCGGCTCCTCGGGCGAATCGATCTCCAGCGCGATGACCGACCCCGTGGGCACCGACCGTGGGAACTGGGCCAGCGCCATCAGGTGCGCCGCCATGGCCGGGATTGACGGATTGTGCCCCACCAGGACCAGGTCGTCGTCCCGGTGCTCCTTGAGCAGCCGCTCCTGGCTCCCCACCGGCAGGTCGGGGAGCAGGGCCCGGTGCACCCGGAGCGGGACGTCCAGCTCCTGCACCAGGGCGAGGATCTGCGCCGTCTGGACCGCGCGGACGAGCGGGCTCATCAAGACCAGATCTACCCCGTGCATCCGCTTCTGGATCGTGCGGAAGTGCTTCTCGGCGGCGTGGCGCCCCTTGCCGGTGAGGGGGCGGGCCCCCGCGGCCACGCCCTCCCGGACGTC